>Ga0210396_10001672_pt1 | contig 23617 bp, 14 predicted proteins | sample IncBWH17OmetaG_FD_155466 | JGI IMG/M metagenome (GOLD analysis project Ga0210396, IMG submission 155466) | Forest soil microbial communities from Barre Woods Harvard Forest LTER site, Petersham, Massachusetts, United States - Inc-BW-H-17-O ... | reverse complement strand
TGATCACTACCAGAATTCTTGTACAGTTTCTGGGACAGCTGTTTGCCATTCCCCTGCTGCGGCGGAGGTTTCCGGACAGCGCACGACCCTACAAGATGTGGTTTTATCCCGTGCCGATTGTCATTGCTTTCTTCGGGTGGGCCTTTGTTTTTCTGACCTCGGGCTGGCTCTATATCAAAATCGGCTTATTGACCCTTCTGAGCGGCTTTCTGGTTTTCTTCATCTGGGCGAAGTGGAAAGCAACCTGGCCCTTCAGCAACGAAAGGAATTTATGATCCGGGATACTCCTTGCCGTTCTCTAGGTCCCAAGGAACTCGCAGGCAAAATCTCTCTGGTGCAAATTACATGTGTCTTGACAGCTTGGCTGCTAATTCTGGTCGAAGTTTGCTTCAGCTTTTCTGATCCGCCTAAGGGTTCTCAGGTGGAGGTTTCCGTCGACGGCCTTTCTGTGGTCGTTCAGCCGGGCGACGGCAACTACGAAATCAGTACAGAAAATGAGGCGCACACTGTTATTCACGCAAGAGTAGCGGCGGAGATCGATCATAAATGGGTTAAATCGACGGATTATCCGAAACACCAGATATCTCAATCGAATTTTGAGGATGCTCTCGGACACGGCAAGAAAATTACAGTGACTTCGTCGGGGCTTCCGAATTTCCCTGATCTTGCAGGCACGCTACAGATCTATGAAGGGAGAGCTTTCGGTGTCATCGAAGCCGAGGTCCTAAATCATACGGGCAATGCGGTAACAGTCCAAAATATTCGAAGTGTCGAGGCCCTCGGAAACACCATCATCGATCTCGGTAGCCCGCAGAGCGCCGATCGGGTTCTCTCCGACAGCTTCAGCGAAGACTGGCCCCCATTGCAGATCTACGATTTAGGAAAAGCTCCTCAGGGCATGCACCGCGCCGTAGGCAGCCAGCTTATCTACAACCGGGAGAGGAAGGAGAGCCTGTTTCTTGGGGCGCTAACATCCAACCGCTTCCTCACCATCATTCGCCTGCAAACGCAATCTTCTTCACCAAACAGCCCGAGCATTACTTCCTTCACCGTTGATTCAACCGGAACCACGGAAATACAAGCGACCGATCCCGAATCCGGCCTGCGCGAAGGGCCTCCGGAAAATCTGATCGAACTAAACATTCCACTACCCGCCGGCGAATCAATAGGTTCAGAACGGTTAATGTTTGCCGCCGGAAGAAACTACTACTCGCAGCTTGAGAACTATGGTGCTGTAATTCGGGAGTTGCATCACAGTCGCGTCGGCTCAGACAACATGCTCGGATGGTGGAGTTGGACGGCCTTTTACACAAAGATCACTGAAGGCACTGCGTTGACGAACGCTCAATGGATGGCTGAGCATCTGAAGGCTCTGGGCTACGACTACTTTCATTTCGATCTGGGTTACGGTTACGATCGCAGTGAATATGCCACGCCCAATGCCTCGCAATTCCCCCGCGGCATGTGGGATTTAACTCACCGCATTTCCCGCTTGGGGCTGAAGGTAGGCGTTTGGACTGCTCCCTTTGAGGTGGGCGAGCGTGCCTGGATCTACGAGCACCATAAAGATTGGCTGGTGCACAACGCGCACGGTGATCCTATCCCAATTGGAGACGCCGAAGAGGTGCAGGGCGAACATCTGTTCGTCTTAGACGTGACTCACCCTGATGCACAGGAATATCTTCGTCAGACTTATCGCACGCTGGTTCGGGAATGGGGTGCGCGATACATCAAGCTCGACTTCATGGACAATACAGCAATCGAGGGCTATTACCATCGTCCAAACACAACAGCACTGGAAGCGCAGAGAATTGGACTTGAGATTATCCGCAAGACTGTCGGCGAAGACGTGCTCCTTGATAAAGATGGGAGTCCGATGTTGAACCCGGTTGGTCTTGTGGACGAGGGTCGCATATCCCAAGATACGGGTCATACGTTTCTCCGCAGCAAGGAAGCCGCGCTGGGTATCGCGGCGCGTTATTACATGCATCGCAATTTCTACGTCACCGACCCGGACGCGTTCACGGTTTCCCGGCAACTCCTGGAGGAGCGCACGATTGAAGCTCCCGCTACATTGAGTGAGGCTCAGGTGTCGATAGCGCTGGCCGCGGTTTCTGGAGGAATGTTCGAAATCGGTGACGACCTCCCAACCCTCGGCAGCGACGCGGAAAGGTTCGCATTGGTCAAGAATTCTGATTTGCTGGCTATGGCAAAACTTGGGCGGGCTGCTTTGCCCCTGGACCTCCTCACATATACAGCTGAGGATGAGCAGCCCAATATATTCCTGCTGCGCGAAGACCAGCGGCAGTCCATTTTGGCGGTTTTTAACTGGACGGAGCGGCCGCGTTCCCACACTTTTACTCTTTCCGACTTGAACCTCGCAGCAGGACATTTGTACAAGTTAATTGATTCGTTCGCGCCAAACCAGCCGTTGGCGATGGACGGCGAAACCCTCCGCCTGGAAAATCAACCGGCGCACTCCGTGAAGCTGGTCAAAATCATTGACACTTCAATTCCGGTTGCCGCGCCATCGGTTGTGTTCCAGGTGCCGTCTCAGGCGAAAATTGGGGAAGAGATTGCGTTCTCAAGCATGGTGTCTAAAGACGGAGTTCCCGCAGTCGCCTGTCATTGGGATTTCGGCGATGGAGTCGTCGCCGACGGCGCAATCCTGACTCATGCGTATACCGCCGCCGGAAACTACAGAGTTCGGTTCACGGCCGAGGGCCTTGACGGCAAGTCTGCAGAGCAGACATTCTCGATCGCCGTCAGCGGATCGGTGATTATTCCGCCTCCTCGGCGTTACTCCGAAGCGCGTGAGTAATAGCTGCTGCTTGTGGCGGGCGACGAGCGATTCTCCTTATAATTGAGCGTGATCTCTTCGGCTCCCGGTTCCGTCACAGCACCTCGATCACATCTTGGAGTTCTGTTGCGCCGATGGCGCGTCGTTCGGCGCATTAGCCAATTGACCCTGGCGCTCGATGCTGATATCTCAACACGTCACTTGAGCTGTGTTGAGACAGGCCGAGCGCAGCCAAGCCGGGAGATGGTGCTGCGTCTAGCCGAGGCACTAGAGATCCCTCTGCGCGAGCGAAACACTCTGTTACTGGCGGCCGGTTACGCACCGCTCTATCGCCAGACGAGCCTCGACGCTCCGGAGATGGAGGCAGCGCGCCAAGCCGTGGATTTTCTCCTGCAGCAACAGGAGCCGTATCCCGTAATTGTCACCGACCGATATTGGAACACGCTGAGGATGAATTGCGGAACAAAGCACTTCCTGGGGCGGTTCCCTATCTGCGATTCTGTGAAGCCACACAATGGAGTCCGGTTCGTGTTTCATCCTAAGGGTCTCAGGCCGTTCATCGAAAATTGGGAGAGTGTCGCAGCACGCATCATTCAGCGGGTGCATCGCGAGGCTGCCGCGAACCCGTCGGACGAGACGATGAAGAGCTTCCTTGAGGAGTTGCTCAGTTATCCGGCGGTGCCCCGCCGCTGGCGCGCTTTGGATCTTGAGGATTCGCCTCCGCCATTCTTGACTATTAACTACAGGTGGAAGCAATCCACGCTGCGGTTATTTGCAACGGTTGCAACCTTCGGAACGGCGCAGGATGTCGCCCTGCAGGAAATGCGCATCGAAAGCTTTTTCCCCGCCGATGAAGCCACCCGCGCTGCCCTCATCGCCGCCCAATAGCCGCGAAGCAGTGATCTGCATTTGACGACAGAACGATCTGGCTCGCACGTTTTCCTCCCATGACCTCCGAGGTCATGGACAGCGTTTTCCTCTTCTCGGATACTGCGGACGTAGCAATGACCGCTAAGGAGGCAACAAAATGAAAAAGAGCATTTATAGGCAGTGGTTCGCGGTGTTGTTGCTGTTCTCAGCTTTAGTCTGGTGGACGAGCGTTAGCATCAGGGAAGCAGCGGCGATGTGCAAGGGCAACAGCGCCCCTGCTGCTGATCCAACCGATATCGAAACCGTAACGAAAGTCGAACGCGAAATGGGGGATGCAATGGTAGCCGTCGATATCGACAAGCTTAATCAGATCTACGCTGACGATTGGGCTACCGTCTCTATCTCCGGCAAGATTGTCACTAGGGAGAGCGTTCTGCACTATATTAAATCCGGCAAGAACAAACTCGTGTCGTATGAACTAGGGCCCATGGACGTGCAGGTGGTAGGCGACGTTGCTGTGGCCCATGGCAGTGTCACCGAAAAGAGGATCCGTGACGGAAAAGAGGTTGACGGTGAGGGTGTTTATATGGAATCTCCTGAAGAGGCGCGCAGGCAAATGGGTGGTCGTGCGTAGCGCAGGCGCCATGAAGTCAGGGAATTAGGAGACCAGACTTTTCTGGGATCCGAGCCTACTATATGTCGAGACAAGTCCCGCGACTGTCGTGGCTATTTGAAACGCTCCCGGGTCCGTTTGCGCGAACACGAGCGATGAATTCTATAATCCGGAGCAGTCAGCCAACAATAAGCTCTCAGGGCACAGCAAATAAAGGGGGATCCAGTTGAACTGTTTAAGGCTTCGTTGCTTCATCGCGTTCCTTTGTTTCATTCCTTCGTGCATTGTATGTGCCTCCGCGCAGCAGGATGAGGTCACTCGCCGGCTCGCGCTCGATATTTACAAGCAATTGATCGAGATCAACACGACCGACTCAGTGGGCAGCGTAACGGCAGCTTCTGAGGTGATGGCGAAACAGTTTCGCGATGCGGGGTTTCCGGAAAGTGACATTTCTGTACTCGGTCCGAATGACCGGAAGAAGAACGTCGTCGTGCGCTTGCACGGATCAGGAAAGCACAAACCGGTGCTGCTGATTGGGCATCTCGATGTCGTAGAAGCACGACGTGAAGACTGGACGACCGATCCGTTTCAGTTGGTCGAGAAGGATGGCTTTTACTACGGGCGGGGCACGACCGACATGAAAGATGGCGATGCCATCATGAGCGCTACGCTCATTCGGATGAAGAAGGAGGGCTACGTGCCGAGCCGAGACATCATCCTTGCGATGACCGCTGACGAAGAGGGAGGCACTTCGAATGGTGTGGATTGGTTGATCCATAACCACCGCGATTTGATCGACGCGGAATTCGTCCTGAATCACGATGGCGGAGGAGTATGTTTGGTTCACTGCCAGGCTGCTTTTATGGCAGTGGATGCAGCAGAGAAAGTGTATGGAGATTTTGGGCTCACGGCAACGAACCCGGGCGGACACAGTTCCCTGCCCGTACCAGACAATGCGATCTATGAACTGGCGGGCGCGTTGACGCGGATATCGCAGTTCCAGTTTCCCTTCGAACTGAACAACACCACCCGGGCATATTACGAGCAGCAGGTAGAGTCAAAAAAGGGGCAGCGAGCTGCGGATATCCAGGCCATCCTGAAGAATCCTGCCGATCTCGAAGCGGTGGGTCGGCTGTCGAAGGATCCAATTGACAATTCGACGCTACATACGACATGTGTGGCGACACGTTTGAGTGGAGGCCACGCCAACAATGCCCTGCCGCAGACGGCGCAGGCGAACGTGAATTGCCGCATTCTTCCGGGGCATTCACTCGAAGAAGTCCGGCTCGACCTCGAAAGGGTGGTGGCTGATCCGAAGATTAAGGTGCAGTTCCGCGAGATCAGCGGCGCCCTGGTGGATCATGCGCCGGACCAGCGTGGCTTTGAGCCGCCTCCGCCGCGAAAAGAAGTTTTCGACCCTCTCAACAAAGTAGTCGGCGAAATGTGGCCGGGAACACCCGTGATAATCGATATGGCCACCGGCGCTTCCGATGGCAAGTATACGAACGCGGCGGGCATGCCTACCTATGCCGTTTCCGGCGTGGGTTTCGACTGGGATGATATCCGAGCGCATGGGAAGGATGAGCGGGAGCGGGTGGATTGGTTTCTTGGAGGCGTGGATTTCTATTATCGCTTCTTGAAACGAGTGACGGCGGAATAGATCTACGGGATCGCAAAATGTCGACATTGAGCGAGCCGTTACAGGCCGATTTCTTATGTCCCGATTCGCAAGAATTGATCGGGGAGGAATGAAAGCGATGGACGGTAGGAAATTTGTTCGAGCCAGTACGGGTCTGGAGCAATGAGTGCCTTGGGCGCTAAGTCGCCACATGACACTTCGCTTTCGGGACTGCCTTTGCTATCTATTGATGAATCGGATCGGCTTGGCGAGAAACTTGGTATCGAGCGTTGGTTTGCTACGTCGAACGTGGGTCGCGGCCTGCTCCACAGTCCATCGGCTGCGGCCGGCTTCTATGGGGTTCTCAACGCTTTATTGTTTCGCAACAAGGTCTCGGCGCGCACGCGCGAGCTCATAATCCTCCGGATTGGCTGGCGCACAGGCTCCGAGTATGTGTTTTGCAACCACGTACGCTTTTCACGCGAGCTCGGGATACGCGACGAGGATATTCTGGGCGTACGGGATCCACAGCGATGCCATTCGTACAGCGAGACCGATCGGATGGTGCTCGACCTCGCTGACGAGTTGCACGAACACGCTGAAGTAGCACGCTCGACGCGGGCGGCGTTGGAAAAAGCGTTTACCAGCGAAGAGTTGGTGGAACTCTTGCTCATCGGTGGCTTCTGGCGGATGGCGGCGGGTTTCGTAAAGAGCGCAAAGATCCCGCTTGACGCAGACGTTCCAAGTTGGCCGGAAGGCGTGGCACCAGACAGCTCCACGGGGAAGTAAAGAGATTCCTGGCAACCACTCCTCGTCTCACTACCAAATGTTTCTGCGTGGACATCTGAGCGGTAATCCGCCGCGCTCAATGTGTTTCCCACGTGCTCTGCCTTCGAAACTAAGCAGGGTTGGAGCTTCAAGGTACGACCGGCAAGACCAGATGCGAAGGCATCGTGGTCGAGCAATAGATTCTCTGTGTCGCAGAAACATAGTCAGACGTAGCGGCCTGGTAGATACTGGGCACAAACTTCTGCGGATTGCGGTCGATCACGGGAAACCACGTCGATTGAATCTGCACCATGATGCGGTGGCCTTTGAGGAAAACATGGTCGTGGTCGCGCAGCGGGATGCTCCATTCCGTCGGCTGGTTCGGCTTGAGGGCGTGCGGCTTCTCGTAGCTTGTGAGATAGCGGCCGCGGCGCACCTCCATCGCAATGGGGAGCTCGTAGCCGTTCAGCGACTGCGCGTATTGCCCGGGCTTCGGGCCTTCGTCGGGATTCCAGTCGTTCTTCTGCGCGTTGTCGGGATAAACATCGATCAGCTTCACGATGAAATCGGCGTCGGTGCCGGAAGTTGAGGCGAACAGATTGGCGGCGAGTGGCCCAGTAACGGTTAGATCGTGGTCAAGCGGATCGCTCACGAAGGAAAGCACGTCGGGACGGTGATCGACGAAGCGCTGGTCGGCAACTTCCCAGTAGCGCCAGTCGCCTGCGGGATACGTCGGCGTGATGGGGCGCTGGCGATAGGGCACAGGATTCGCGGGATCGGAAACGTACTCGCGATAGACCTTTCCGCTTTTCGACTCCTCCGACGCGGCAAACGAGAGTGTGCCGTCCGCATGCAAGTAGAGGTTGGTGGGCTTCGCATTCTTCGGAGGCCAGTCTGAGTAGGTGTGCCAGGTGTTCGATCCGCTCTGAAATGTGCTGGCCTGCCATGCAGGTTTCTCGCCCTTGCCGTGCAGGTAATAACGGAAGAATGGGGCCTCGATGTTCTCGCGGAACTCGCGGGCGGTTTCGTGTCCAGCGAAAGGAACGAGACCGATGCTGTCGCCCTTGGGACTCCACCACTCTCCGTGATACCACGGTCCAGCGACGATGAAATTAGTGTGTTGCGGGTCGTTTTCCTCAGCGTGACGGAAGATTTGCCACGGACCCCAGGGATCTTCCTGATCCCAGAAGCCGGCAACGTTGAGATTGGGAACCGTAGACGCGTGCAGCTGGTTCACCCAGGCTTCTTTCTTCCAGAAATCGTCATAGTCAGGATGGTCGACGCTCGCATTCCAGTAGGGAATGGATCCGTGCAGATACTTCGCGTTGATGTTGGAGACGGGGCCGAGATCGAGATACCACTGGTAAGTATCGTAAGTCTCGAAATCAAAATGAGTGTTCTTGCTTTTGTCGGCCTGCTCCATCACGGCATATTCAAAGTCGTAACTCTCGCGCAGAGCGCCGTAACGGTGGTCATCGTCGTTCATCCACTGATCCACGGGCGAGGCCTGCTCGCTGATGGCTTTCAGCGCCGAGTGCGGGTGTAGAAGGGTGAGCGCGGTCGTCAGTCCGTCGTAGGAAACGCCGTACATGCCAACGTTGCCGTTGTTGTTCGGGACGTTTTTCACCAGCCAGTCGATCGAGTCGTAGGCGTCGGTCGTCTCGTTGGTGGCCTTGGGATCGCTGAGGTCGACCCAGGAGGAAAGATTGAAAGTGCCCTCGGATTTGAAGCGTCCACGAAGATTCTGGATGACGAAGATGTAACCGTCCTGTGCGAGTTCTTTCATGAAGGGCGGCATCTGTTCAGGCGGCTTCTCGGGAACGCCGTAGGGAGTGCGGCGAAACAGAATTGGTAGTGGGCCAGTTTGATCGACCGGAGTGAGGATGACGGTCTGGAGCCGAACGCCGTCCCGCACGGGAATCATAACTTCCTCGAGCTTGAAGATTGGCTTCGGTGCTGGTTGCGGGGTAGTCTGCTGCGCAGCAGCAGAGATTGCAAACAAGAATGCCAGAACGAACCGTAGGGTTGATGAGGGCACCGCTGGTCCTCCATTGTTCTTTTTCACACAGAAGCTGCGCGCGAAGTATACCAATCCTAAGATTGTCTCGGCGAGTTGTTCTTTGGAAGACCCCGATTCCTATGTCAACGAGTGTAGTGGTAACTTATCAGGAATTGAGCGGCGCCACCGATACGAGGAGGTGTCTCCACATTTCGACTCGCACCCGGAGGCCCGCATCGTCAACGACACTATGAATAAACGGCGCATTTGTGTGGTTGCGTTACCCATTGGCTGGTGCATCGGATTATTGCTGGCCCAGGCAGAGAAGGGTGCGACGTGGGGCAAACGCCTAAGCCTTCCACTGCTGTTGTGCACGATAACCGTCTTCGCGGCAGGGCAGGAATTTCCTCTAAAGAAAGTTCCGCTCCTCACCCATCTCGTGGACTATGAGGCTGCATGGTCCCCCAATGGCCGCCAGATTGTGCTGATCTCCAACCGGCACGGAGGCATGAAAGTTCACATTCTCAACGCCAGCGGCGACGCCGATGGAAGCGAGATGCAGCAGATCACGAGCGGCCCGAACGAGGACGATTCGCCAGCCTGGTCGCCTGACGGTAGACAGATTGCGTTCGTTTCGGTTCACGACCGCGTGTCTGACATCTTTATTATGAACGCGGATGGTGGCGATGTACGGCAGGTGACGCACAATCTAGGTCAAAACATCCATCCAATGTGGTCTCCGGACGGCTCACGGATTCTATTCAACACTACGTTCTTCGGCGAGTCCACGCCGCAGACCGATCAAGCTTCCGATGAAAAGCGGGTCATCGGTGAGAAACGGGACGATTCGATTGATCTGGCTACGATCAGACCCGATGGGAGCGATCTGCAGCGGATCACTCACGGCGGAGGATATACCTATGCCTCTTTCTCGCCAGACGGAAAGTGGATCCTTCATCGTCGCCAGCACGGCGAGGTCTCCCAGGTTTTCATCATGAGCTCGGATGGCTCGGGCGATCACAACGTCTCGGGATCTTCTACGTTGGACGGATGGCCTTCATGGTCGCCAGACGGCAACAAGATAGTATTCTCACGCCATCTGCAGAGTGGATTCCAGATCTTCGTGATGAATCGGGACGGCACTCGCGTGCGCCAGTTGACGGATGCGCCTGGAGAGTTCGTCAATCCGCGATGGTCGCCGGACGGGAGGAGAATTCTGTGTGGCAGGCGATTGGGTGGGGTCAGCCTGGCAGTCTTTCAGGCTCCGATGTAGAGCCCGGATTGCCGCACCAAATACGTCAATCTGTGAGCGATCGCGAGTTGGCCAAATTCTGCGGAAGGCGAGGACCAGACTTGGCAGGAATCACCAGGCGTATGCTAATTGGTTGCTGTCGGATTCTACGGTTACATACTGATGCACTGGATCTTGGATGAACGTCCTGTGCAGCAGCTTTTGCGCACTGTAGTCACGGACGTAGTGACTACTTCAATGCGTCGAGACCATCGGTAGCCTTTCTGAAGGTCGGATCAATCCCCAGTGCCTTCTGAAAATGCAATCGGGCATTTTCGAGATTACCCGCGGCTTTATAGGCTCGGCCCAGCCCGAACTCAGCACTCGCCGACTTTGGGTAATCCGCCGCATTTGCTGCCAGCAGTTCAATTGCGCCATTGAAGTCTCCCATTTTTGCCATTTGGTATCCGATGAATTCGACGCCTTCGCGGGTATCCACATCGTTTGCAGCGCGGAAGCCTCGATAGGTCCACATCACGCAAACCGGATCGGTCCGCTCCAGATAGAGCTGTTCAAGCATTTGCTGCAGTGGTGTACGCTGATATTCCGGGGGGCTGAAGAAACTCTTGTCTAGTTGCTGATTAACGGTGATGGACTGAACTGTGTTCGAGTTCAGTTCCCTCCCAGTGCTAATCTCAATTTCCTGGATGCTGTAGGGGAACCAGACTCCATTCACGGAGCGGTAGTCGCTGATACGATTTTCCGAATTTACTGGCGCTCCAAAGGCATGGATCGGCGCAGAGCGTCGGTCGCCGATGATCAGAAACGACTGCTGGTCAACGAACAAGTCTTTCTCAAATCCGTCGGCGAAAATGACGTGAAGCTTGTACGCCGGCGTGCCGGCGAATGTTTCTGCTCCCACCACTTTAATTCTTGTCCCGAGCGACTTGTAGTCCACCAGCGAGTCAATGATCTCGGTGCCGTGCCGGGCTGCTGCGGCCGCGGCCCCGACCGTTCGAATGACCACTCCCGGATCGGCGTAGTACTCCCAGGCACTTCCGTCGTAACCCTCATTGATCTCCTGATTCTTGTCCTTCGGATCGCCGATAGTCTTGTAATAGGGCCGCATTCTTGCGATGAAGGCGTGCTGATTAACGTGTGATCCCTCTCGATACTCCAAACGCTCGATCACAGAGTGCACAGCATCGATTTTTTCACGACCACCAAGCGCTTGGAGGTGGCGCTCTGTGATCTCATCCACGGACGGGAGTTCACCCTGGTTGGAGGGTCGGGTAGTGATAGTCAGGCACGCAAGGAACAGCGCGGTGGACAGAACAATGTGTTTCATCGATCAGCTCCAATGCCCTTCCGCGTGTTTTGAATTAGCAAACCTGGGCGCCATGCTTGCGGACTGTCGCGCGTTAGCGCCGGGCTTCTCGTGAAACTTCAACAGGAGCGCACGCGGGTTCGTGTGGAAATCACGGCTCAACTCCGGCCTTCAAATTGTCTGCCGCTGGCGCCCCCAGACCGGTTAGCCGCCCCTTCGCTATGCATCGACAAGAATCCGGCCCTTCGTTGTTCAGCGCTTGAGCGAATCGGCACTTGCTAAGTTTGACGGATGAGTGCAAAAGAAGTACTGCCGGAATGAAATATGACATCCCATAGCGCCTGCTGCGAGATTTCTTCAATTGTGTAGTTGGTCGTGTAAGCGGATAGCAGTTCGTTGAGCTCTCGCGCTCGGTGCATCCCTACTTTGATCGGATTATTTTGCGTTGACAGGGTCTTTGTCCCGCTCTCGTAGTTACCCATCCCAGACATCTTCAATCGAGGATCGTGCGGATTGGCAAGTGCAACGATTTCTCGTGAGGCAGTGGCATCCGCTTCGGATTCCCACTCTCGAGAGAACCCAAAAATGATGCGAACCAAAGTTGCCAGTTTTCTTATTCTGATCGTGTCCCTTTTGACGCCCGCATTTCTGAGTGGGCAGGAGGTCGCCTCCCTTACCGGTATCGTGACCGATACAACCGGAGCCGTGGTGCCCGGCGCGTCTGTCAAACTCGTTGATACAAGAACGAATGCCGCCGTTGCGACCAAGACCGACGCCGTTGGGGGATACGTATTATCGCGATTGCTGCCTGGCCCGGGGTACCAGCTCACGGTCACGAAGGATGGATTTGAAACCGTGGTGATTTCGGGGATCTACCTCGCAGTCGATTCGACCCACACGCAGAGTGTCCAACTTAAGCTCGGTACGATCTCCCAAACCGTCGAGGTCAGCGGCGCCGGGTCCGCCGTGTCGCTGGATACAACCGATACCAGCGTCAGCACTGATTTCGATATGAACCTGGTGCATGAGTTACCCGTCCAGCTTCGCGATAACCCGGCGGCGCTGATGATTCTGCAGCCGGGTGTGGTGTCTGTCGGTCAGGGCAGCAGCACCGACTCGAATGGCAGCCGGACAGGCGCTGTAGCGGGTGCACGAACCGATCAGAATAACGTCTCCTTGGATGGTCTTGATGTAAACGATTTCGGGACCGGCCTGGCGTTTGTGGTGAATGGCAACGCGCCTGTCGATTCCGTGCAGGAGTTCCGTGGGGAAAGTGCGAATCAGCTAACTGCTGAGGGACGCGGAAGCGGCGCGCAAGTTCAGCTGACCACCAAGAGCGGTACCAACATCTGGCATGGCGCAGTGTACGAGTACAACCGGGTCACCGCCTTGGAGGCAAATACCTACTTCAACAACTTGAGCGGCGTGCCCCGCACGCCCCTTATTCGCAATCAGTTCGGCGCCGATCTGGGCGGACCAGCTATCAAGAATAAGCTGTTTTTCTTTTTCGACTATAACGGCCGCCGGGACGATGCTGCCGTTTCTGTAGAGAATATCGTGCCCCTCGACAGCTGGCGTGGCGACGGGACTAGCCTCACAGGGAGCCCAGAGGTGGGGTACATCAATGATGGTGCGAATTGCACCTCTGCCAGCCGGGCCAACACGACTCCGAACTGCATTAGCTATGTTCCCAACACTGGCGCTGCACAGACTCTAGTGAGCTTGGACCCCCAGGGGAACGGGTCAAACACTAATCTCTTGACGTTCATCAATGGCCGCTATCCTCATGCCAATGACTTAGGAGTAGGGGACGGGATAAACACTGGAGGCTTTCGCCTCAATGCGCCCGCACATCTCACGGAAAACGACTACGTTTCACGCATCGACTACAATCTATCGAGCAAGATGAAGCTTTTCGGCAGGGTCAGCGTCCTTAGGCAGTACACAGACGATGACATAAACTTCCCGGCCCCCATTCAGTTTCCTGGCGATCCTGTGACTCATCAGATCCAGGACACGACTTACTCTTATGTTATCGGTCACACCTGGACGATTTCAAATAACAAGGTGAATCAGCTTGTGTATGGCGAAACCCGCCAGCGGCTGAACTTCCCTACACTCTTTAATCCCTCGACTTACATTTTCTACGAAGACTTCGGAAACATAACCAGCCCGTACTCGAGCCAGGCGTCCCAGGGTCGGGTAGTTCCGATCCCGGTTTACAAAGACGACTTTACTTACACGCGTGGCGCGCACACATTTCAGGTGGGTGGGCAATTCAAACCCATCAAGGATTCGGGCTATACGATCTTTGATTTGGATGACGTTGATCTTGGGATCGGCGGTAATTTGCAATCGCTACCCGCCAGTCAGCAGCCGTCCGATATTCTCCAGCCGGGCCCCAACGATGCCAGCGGAGTTGCGCTGACGGATTGGAATGCTTCTTTTCCCTTTATCCTCGGGCGTTTCTCTAACACCGTTGTAAATACCAACAACACTCGCAACTTGCAGCCTCTGCCGCCGGACAGCAAGTTTCAGCTCAACTCTCGGTTTTACGAAACGGAGGCTTACGTTCAGGATACGTGGCGGGCCCGCAGCGATCTGACCGTGAACTACGGCTTGCGCTATCAATACTACTCGGTTCCTTATGAAATGAACGGCCTCGAAGCGCTCTCAAATCAGAGCTTCAATCAGTTCTTCCTGCCACGGCTGCAAGCCGGTCAACAGGGCTCAGTCGGGCCTTTCGAACCCGTGAGTTTCTCTCTTTCCGGCAAAGCCAACAACCAGCTGGGGTACTATCACCCCGACTGGCGCGACTTCGCCCCGCGCTTAGGGGTGGCGTACAACCCTTCATTCACGGACGGATTTCTCGGGAAGCTCATGGGCGACCGCAAGACCGTGATTCGCGTCGGCGCAGGCGTGGTCTTCGACCACACCATCACCTCAGCGTTGGCGTTCTTTCAGCAACAACTTTCGGGCATCTTTCAGAATTCGTTCGGCACTCCTGGCAACAGTTTAGCGGCGGACCCGCGTTTCACCGCGACGAATACGCTGCCACCCGGCGTTATCCAACCCACGCCTCCAACTAATCCCTTTACACCCTACTTCCAGGCCGGCGTGCCCATCGGTGAGGAGGCCGGCTCGTTCACGTATAGCACCGATCCGAATCTCAAGACTCCGTACGCGGAGACGATTACGTTCGGCATCCAGCGCGAGCTTCCCGCGCACTTCCAACTCGACGCCACCTACGTTGGACGGTTTGGACGCCGGCTTTTGGCTCAGGCAGATGCGGGACAAGTGGTAAACTTCACCGACCCAGCTTCTGGTCAGACGCTGAATCAGGCGTTCTCGGCGCTTGAGACACAATTCCGAAGCGGTGCCGCTACCCTCACTCCCCAGCCCTTCTTTGAGAACCAGAGCGTCGGCGGTACGGCAGCCTGTTCGGGATTTGGAGTGCCTAACTGCACGACGTTTATAGCAGCCAATTTCGGGTCGTTGGTGCAGACAGGCAACCTTGCGAGCATCGTTTTTACCGAGGCTGCTCTCGGTGAGGAGGGCCTCCCGGGCCTCATTCCCGGCGTCGGCATGAATCCACAATACGGATTGAACATTTATCAAACCAACAAAGGCGCGTCGAATTACGACGGCCTCCTGACTACGCTGCACAGGAAGCTGGCGGACGGTTTGCAGTTTGATCTTAATTACACCTTCTCCCATTCCATCGACAACAGTTCGGTCGCAGCCAATAACTTCTCGGGGGAAAGTGCGAACTTCTCCGGCGGCATACTTTGCGATGCCAACAACCCTCGGCTGTGCCGCGGGTATTCGGAATTTGACATCACTCACATCATTAGCGCGGATGGCATCTATGACTTGCCGATCGGACGCGGGAAACACTTCGGGTCAAGCATGCCAAACTGGCTGAACCAGGTCGTCGGCGGCTGGCAATTCGCCGGCATCGATAGCTGGCACACTGGCTTTGCCTTCACTCCCGTTGCCAACGCGGAAACCATCAGCGTCAATAACAACGTGCCCCCCATTTTCGACGGGAACTATTCCGCGCTGAAAACTAACATACACAACGTGGACGGCGCGATTCAGTTATTCGCAAACCAGGCCAACGCAATCGCTGCCTTCAGCGCCCCAACCGGCTTGCAGGCAGGTAGCCGAAATATTTTACGCGGTCCTCGCTACTCAGACGTGGATCTTTCACTCAACAAGCATTTCCCGATCTATGAGAGGCTTGCGATTGAGTTCCGCGCAGAAGCTTACAACGTATTCAACCATACGAACTTCGATCTGCCCGGCACGTTAAACCCCGGGACCATCGGTACTGCGGATATCACCAACCCGGGTCAGTTTGGGGTAATAACCACCACGTCTGATCCGCGCCAGATGCAGCTCTCGTTGCGGATTGAGTTCTAGGTCCGGTAATGCGCGCTCTGTTTGTCAGTCTCATCGCCGTCTTCATTTTCTCAGTCGTCTCCGCCGCTCAGACGGCGGGCGAACGCGCACCCATTCCGCGGCTTGACCACTTCAACATCGATCAGGTCGACCGGGCCCTCGATCCTTGTGCTGATTTCTTTCAATACACCTGCTCGAAGTGGATTAAAGCCAATCCGATTCCTGCCGACCTGGCAGGCCAGACCGCCTTCGGCAAGCTGGCGATATGGAACATCGCCGCGGTTCGCGACACACTGCAAGAGGCTGCCACCGCGAAAGACCGCTCTCCCATCCAGCAAATGGTCGGTGACTACTACGCCGCCTGTACGGATGAGGCCACCATAAACATGCTTGGCATCAAACCTCTTCAGCCCGCGCTAGACCGTATCGCAAAGCTAAAAGACAAATCGCAACTGCCAGAGCTGATTGCCTACCTGCATCAACTGGTTCGCCCGGGTGATCTTGTCTTTACCGACAATGAGTACGACGGAATTCTGTTTGGCCTTTACCAGCAGCCGGATTTTGACGATGCCAGCATAACGGTTGCAGCGTTCGATCAAGCCGGCATGGGGATGCCAGGGCGGGATTTCTATCTCAAGAACGACGACAAATCGAAGGAGATTCGGGACAAGTACGTGAAGCACATTGCCAAGCTCCTTCAACTCAGTGGAGAGTCCGCACGGCAGTCCTCGATGGATGCCCAGTCCGTACTCGCGCTGGAGAGCGCGCTGGCAAGATCCGCGATGGATATCATTGCCCGCCGTGACCCCAAGAATCAGAACAACAAAATGTCCTTTCAGCAGCTGCAGGCGCTGGCTCCATCTTTTGACTTTGAGCGTTACCTGAAGGCGATGCAGGCGCCTTCTTCAAGCCGGTACCTGGTGCTCGCGCCTGACTTCTTCCGGGGAGTGGACCAACTGATAGCCTCGGAACCGGTGGGTCACTGGAAGGCTTATCTGCGTTGGCAGACGCTTCATTTTATGGCGCCGTTCTTAAGCCAGCCTTTCGTGGACGAGACCTACGACTTCTTCGGGCGCACCCTGGCAGGGGCGCAGGAGATTCCGCCCCGCTGGCGCCGATGCTCGTTCAGCGCCGATGCCGATCTAGGGGGAGCGGTCGGTCAAGCCTATGTCGCAAAATATTTTCCGGAGGAGCGCAAGGAGCGCGTTTTGCAGATGGTGCACGCTATCGAGGCCGCGCTTAACCGGGACATCGATAACGCGGCCTGGATGTCCGACGCGTCGAAAAAAGCTGCGCACGGCAAACTGGCGGCACAAATCGACAAGATCGGCTACCCCGACCGATGGCGAGACTATTCGTCCCTCGAGATCAAGCGCGATGACCTCGTCGGCAACATTTCCCGCGCTAGCCGCTTCGAGACCATCCGCCGTTTCAGCAAAATCGGCAAACCCACGGACCGCCAAGCGTGGGTCATGACTCCGCCTACCGTCAATGCCTACGAAGACTCCTCGACGAATACCATCAACTTCCCCGCTGGCATTCTTCAGCCTCCATTCTTTGACGCGTCTGCCCCTGACGCGGTCAACTATGGCGCTATCGGCGCGGTCATTGGCCATGAGACTATTCACGGCTTTGACGACCAAGGCCGCAAGTTCGATGCACAAGGGAACCTGCGAGACTGGTGGACCCCCGAGGATGCAGCTAACTATGAACAGCGAGACAAGTGCATTCAGGATGAATACACACAAGACATCCCCGAAGCCGGCGTAAGACAGAATGGAGCGCTTTCGGCTGGGGAAGATACCGCGGACAATGGCGGGATCCACATAGCGCTCTCAGCCCTTGAAAACACTTTGACGTCAAATGGCAAGACGCTCGACAGCCCTGCACGTGATGGCTTTACCGAGCTACAAACGTTCTTTCTCGCATACTCAGAAGTCTGGTGCAGTACCCTACGTCCCGAGGCAGCCCGCACTGCGGTCTTAACACAAGGCCATTCCTTGGACCGCTACCGCGTAAACAATGTGCTGGGCAACATGCCCGAGTTTGATCACGCTTTCGGTTGCCACGCCGGCCAGCCGATGGTTCACGCAACCCAATGCAGGGTCTGGTAGTGATCCCATTACAATTCGGTTCGGCGATCGCTACCGAAACAGTTAGACAACGGAACCGCCAAGCAAACCCCTGCAGAGGTTCGCGTCAACTCTTCGGAAAGTTAGGATCCGCCTTGATCTCCCGAATCTGTTGAATATGCCGCTCGGCGTGCGTGGAGATTTCGAGCATCCACTGCCAGGAATCGATCGGCTCTCTCGTTCCGAAGCTGTGTGCACGCAAATCGTCGTTGGTTGATTTGATGTATTCGATCATGGTTGCGCGTAGTGCCTGGAATTTTGCCAGGGCCTCTCCGAGATCTTTGTAAGTGTCGACCTTCTCGTGCCCGCCGCCCGTTTTAGTGTGCACAACGCGATCGATGCCGTACCACATGATATCCGCGTCAGTATTCACCGACTTCTTGCCCTTCATATCCGGGGGCGCCTTCACCGCCTTCATCAGGTCGCGCCAATAGTCGGGTTCGGCAACTGCCAAGTGAGAAACGCATTCCCGGATTGACCAACGATCGGGCGCGGTTCGATATTCAAGCTGAGCGCGTGACAGCCCATGCACCTGCTCGGCCAACATTTGCCCCGTCATTTCAAAATGCACTAGTAAGTGCTCCCGGTCCTCGTTGGTCATTCCGGTTTGTCCCGCCGCACAAAGGCGCAACGCAAGTAAAACAATTGGCACAAATCGTGTAATTCTCATGGTCAATAATCTCCTTCCGAAAATCTGGATCTGCGGTAAACCTTTTCAACACATTGATGCGTTCAACGTTTTGCTCCGGGGCCTATTTTGATGCCAGCTTCTCTTTCGTTGTTCTGATCCCGTAGTCCAGCCAGCCGGACTCGATGTAGTTCTGACTGCGTTCCTGCAGGTAGCTCAGCACCTTCAGCTGAGCGCTCAACGCAGCATTATTTTTCGGGTCATACGCGAGAACGACATCGGTCAAGTGCAACGCCTCTACCGGTTTGCCGGCTTCCAGTTTCTCCAGTGCTACCCGCACCAAGGGTTCCGGTCCCCCGGCGAGTTTGACTAGGTCCGGGTACACCGAAGAAGGGGGCAATTCGTACATGGTTGCTGGATTCATGTCGAACCAGCCTGCATATCCGTCGTAAATTCCGCGAACTGACCAGCTGACCTTGCCAAATACTTCGCTTAAGTTGTAACTTGCCGGGAGTTTGATCTCTTGCATCAAGGTGTATACATCTTTGCCGGCGTTCATGCCCTTCACGACTTCATCGTGAACATACTGAATCGCGTCGCGATACCGTGTCAGTCGCCGGGTAATTTCCTCGTTCCCAAAAATCGGACCGCCGTGGCCCGAAAGCACGACATCGGGCTTGAGTGATAGCACTTTGTCAATCGAATTGATCCAGTCCAGAGCCCAACGAGGCTTTGTGCCTCTTAGCGCATAGATGTTCGGGAAGGACATCGGTTCGGGGATTCCGATACCGGCGTAATTGTCGCCCATGAAGGCAATCTTGTAAGCAGGCAGCCAAACAGTCAGATGATCAGGCGTCTCACCCGGTGTGCTGAATAATTGGAATTCAACTCCTCCCAACGTAAACTCATAGTGCTCGTCGAACAAAATGGTTGGATCGATCTTCGCCCCGTAGTTGCCCGCCCAAGAACTTGCTGTCTGATAAGTGCGACGGAACGTTGCGCCGTTGCGGGGGGCAAAGAAGCCGTTAAGCCTGGTGACGTAATTGCGAAATTCAACGTAGTTCCTTTGAGCGATGATCTGCGTTTCGGGTTCTTTCCAAAGGGATATTCCGCCGATGTGATCGGCATGGCCATGCGTCAAAATGATGTACTTTACCGGTCCATGGTTTTCCGCAATCAGAAGGTTCCTGGCTGCGGCGGCCTGGTCTTCGCTGGCAGTATCGATGATCACATTTCCGGCCGGCGTCGTGACCATATAGACGTTGCCGCTCGAAGGAGCCATGTAGATGGAATCGTTGATCTTTACCACCTTCGGTTGCTCCTGACCCTCTGCATACGCGGCAATACCAATTGCTAAGCCCAGTAATAAAGCAATCCTGATGAGGCGGTACATTCGTTTTCTCCTTAGCGTCTTGCAATGGAACGGGCGGCCGGGGAGTTAGCCCCGATGATGAGAGAAGAGCCACTCCGGCAACGCGGGTTCGGTATAGGCCAAATCGGTTGCGCCATCGTGATCTACCCCGGAGTACTCGGTGTAGAGCGGATGTCCGCCGACTCTTCGCAGTGCTGTAATGCGGCCCCGGGACAACGCGACCGGAACCGATTGATCCGCATCCCCGTGAAAATTCCAGAGAGGAGTGTCAAGCGACGCAACAGCATCTTCGGCGGTGTCGCCTCCGCAACACGCAACTGCTGCTGCGAACAACTTCGGGCGCTCCGCCGTTATGTGCCACACTCCCGAGCCTCCCATCGAATTCCCGGTTATGTAGATACGCCGTTCGTCGATGGCGAACTCATGACACAGGTTGTCGATGATCTCCAGCGCGAGCCGCGCCTCCTCGCCTAATCCGGGGAGCACTCTCGGCAGCCCTGCCTCCGTCGGATCCCATCCGTTGTATCGAACCCACCCACTATCGCTCTGCGGGGCGACGACATAGCAGGGGAAACGTTTCTGGTTCTCCGGCAGCAGCCAGAGACGCGTTCCGAAAATGTTGCCGAACTGCAGTTGCTTCAGGTTGTCATTGCCCAGTCCGCCGCCGCCGTGCAGATACACAACCAATGGCAGTTTGCCGGTTGTTTCCGGCCGGAACAAGCGGTAGGGCATTTCCAACTCCCCTTTGAGCACGCGGGCCTCAAACTTGTTTTGCAGCCCCTCGGACCGCTCTCTAAACGCCTTAATCAGCGTCAACCTCTCCGGCGACGTAGGTGCTTCCGGCGCCAGCGGCGGAGTGGGCTCATCCTCGAATGCCGCAGCGAAGGTGCCTGGCGCAAGCGAAAAATTGAGCCCCATCTGAGTCGCTGCAAACCATGCTGCCGCCGAACCCGAACTCAGCACGCGAATTGCATCTCGTCGAGTAATCATCTGTCTTTTGGCTGCCTGGTTGAGATTTGCCGCGCTCGGCCTTGCGTTGCGGACCATAATTGCCTAAGTTACCGAATCGTCAGATTCGAAAAGTACGCTTCAGTATCCGAACCAGTCCAAAGCGCAACTCGGCCACGAATCTCACCCAGCTTCAGGTCGTTCACAATCAAACAGGGCTGGTCGGCTCCATTGATATAGAGCCGTGCTTTGTTGCCAGACACGACAACCTTGATCCGCGTCCACGCGCCCGCATCGAGATCGACATAGGATTCGTACATTCCTGGATTTTCATCGCGCAAACGCTTCCACGAAAAGTCAGGCCGGGACACATATTGCGCCGAGTGGTTGCGCTGCAATTGATCGTCGGCGCGTCCATTGGTCATACGCAAATAAAACGCCTCATACTGGGAACCATGATTCTGCACACGGAAGGCGATGCCGACAAACCCGCGCGTGCCCGGCTTCGCTCCCTCCCGGGGAACGCCGGCCACGTCGACTTCAATCGTGCCATCTTTGAAGTCGGACGTGTTGACGATCGCAAGAATCTCTGCTCCAGTCTGCACGCCTTGGCCCTCAACGTTGACGAGGCGCACGGCACGGCGCCCACGATAGCTGGCAACTTCGGTCTGCATCTTCACGGGCTCTGCCCCTGGCTCGTTTATGCCTTGCAGTTCCAGACCGTCCATGGAATTCAGGGGCAGCGTCGAGGGTTGTGTGCTGGTCTTGTGACCATCTTCCAAGTCCTTGGCGTGGGATACTGGCACGCGCCCGGCAACCAGAAGACAGGCCAACACAGTTGCAGCAACCAGCCGCTGCTTCAATCCGTACATGTTTCTGCTCCTAAAGTCATCTCTAACGACGAGCATTAGCCCCTCCGCTGAGAAAAAACCCACTTTGGCAGGGCTGGTTCGGTGAAGCCCAATCTCGCTACGCTGTTGTGATCTGCCCCAGGGTACTCGGTATAGATCGGATGGCCGCCCGCTTTCCGTCTGGCAGCGATACGATCACGCGCTGAGGACACGGGAACGACTTCGTCGGAGTCTCCGTGGAAGTCCCACAGTGGAGTCGCAGCCGAGCCAGTGCCATCATCGGGAGAGACGCCTCCACAAGTGATCACTGCAGCTGCGAAAAAATTCGGACGATTCGCGAGCACGTTCCACACGCCCGCGCCTCCCATAGAGTTTCCCGCAATGTAAATGTGATGCTCATCGATAGCGAACTCGCGGCACAGAGCATCGACGATCTCCAGCGCCAAGCGTGAACCATCCCCGAAGCCGGCGAGCTCCAGCGCCGGCTGTTGCGAAAGATCGTATCGGATCCATCCCCGATCAGTCTGCGGTGCGACGACGTAGCACGGGAAACGCTTCTGGTTTTCCGGTAGCAACCAGACGCGTGTACCGAACCGGTTGCCGAGAGCCAGCTGCTTCAGGTTGTCGTCGCCCAACCCTCCGCTCCCATGCAGATACATAACCAAAGGCACTTTTCGGCTCGTAGCAGGCCGGAACAAGCGATACGGCATCACCCAGTCACTCTTGTGAGTTCGCGCCTCGAACTTGTCTTGCAGCCCTTCGGATCGTTTCACAAATGCTTCAATCAAAGCCAGCCTCTCCGGCGACGTCGGCGCACCAGGCGCGAGCGGAGGTGCGGAATCGCGCCCTGTGGCGAAAGCGTTTGGAGCAATCGAAAGGTTCAGACCTATTTGGCTCGCCGCAAACCAGGTTCCGGCAGAGGCCGAGCCCAACAGGCGGATTGCATCACGTCGAGTAATCACTAAGTTGTCAACCTCTTGCTCTACTGGGAATTTGGGTGAAGATTCGAAAATCTCGACGATCTCGACCAAAGAACCGCCGTAGGCGCACTTCTTCCCTCCTCGCTGATTCGCTCGTGGCCGGACCGCCTTGCCCGCGTCTCCGGACTCGATTTGTACACGCGTGGACATAGACTACATTGGTGTAAAACGACGCCAGCATCGCCCGAGCTTTCCTGGGATGGACACCAGCTCAACGCTGACCGGTTGCCGAGGCCAAGGGACGAATAGCGAGGTACCTGATGGCGTGCCTCTGGCTCCGTTCGAGGAAGATCACTTCCATCCTTGATTTGAGCCCGCACGGGTGCGCGAAGCCAGGTAGAACGAAGTCGTGAGAGCTAGCACAAACGCGACCAGCGCCAACCGAGCTCGTACGGCTCTCCTCTTCTTCCCCCTATGAAAATTCCTTGTTTCGTGAAAAGATTCACTCCTTGTCCAAATGAAGAGCTTCTCCCTCATACGCGGCTGGAGGCAGGTTCATTTTCGCGGCATGCACCAACCTGGCTCTGTGCGAGGAGTTGTAACGCGGGCATTGCTCGCCGCGAGCTTTTCCGTAGTTTTCTTCTCCCTGTCGGCGCGTGCGCAGCAGACGGATCTCGCGAAGCCTGTGGTGGTCCAGCCGGGTGCGCCGGGTACACCAAGCAAACCGCTGCCTTCGTCGACGCACGCAACCCTGCCTCCACGGTCGCCAGCGGATGTACAGTTCATGCAGGGCATGATCCAGCATCATGCACAAGCTGTGGAGATGACGGCGATGATCCCGTCGCACACGCAGAACAAAGACCTACAGTCATTGGGGGCGCGTATCAGCAGCTCCCAGTCGGACGAAATTAAGTTGATGAAGCGTTGGCTGGCCGCGCGGGGCGAGTCGGTTCAAAAGGCGATGCCGAAGATGCCGGGCATGGATATGTCGCACGATACAGCGCACGCGAGTATGGCACTCATGCCCGGAATGCTTACGCCACAGCAGATGGAAGCCCTACAAAAAGCAAAGGGCCCCGAGTTTGACCGCTTATTCTTGGTGGGAATGATTCAACATCACAACGGCGCATTGACCA
>Ga0210396_10001670_pt1 | contig 23627 bp, 15 predicted proteins | sample IncBWH17OmetaG_FD_155466 | JGI IMG/M metagenome (GOLD analysis project Ga0210396, IMG submission 155466) | Forest soil microbial communities from Barre Woods Harvard Forest LTER site, Petersham, Massachusetts, United States - Inc-BW-H-17-O ... | reverse complement strand
CCACGCGCTTGGATCGCCGGCGGGCGTGGACTTTTCCTACCTCTTGTATGCGGATCAAGTCGGAGATCCTGTCGCAACGTGCCGCGGTCGTTCAGGCGTGGGATGGATACGCATGGTCACGGACCTGCCAACGAGTTTTGGAGATATTTGTGCGGGGCGTCTCACCCCCAGGGCATATTTGCGTTCTCTGATGGACTTCGAGATTGAATCCGTCTTCAACTCGGAAGATATCGTTCCCACACTCGCGGAGTTGGCGCTGCTTCCTTATCTGGCTATCAAACGAGGCTACTGAGTAGAGGGATTTTGCGCAACGTTCCGCTGGCTAGCCCACAAGGTATTGAACGAAACGAAAGCATCAACAGCATTTGACGCTCCTCGAATCCAAGTTCGCTGCTCTGCATAGTTCGCATCTTCCTCTACCCCGTTCCATTTCCGATCGGCCGTAGCACCTGTGTAAGACGACCGATCTCAATCCTCGGCTTGCGCTGCTCCATCCGATTTTTTCCATTCGAAATAGCGTGCCGTCCAATCCTTTCCTTCCGCTACCATGGCTGCGGCATAGTGGCGCCCGGAGATCAGCGACGGGGCCAACGACTTGATGCCCCACCGCGGTTCGTCAACACTGGACAGCGTCGCAGGCCTGCCAGGCGAAAGTGAAACATCAAAACTGTCCAGCGGAATCTGCAGGCCGTCGCCTTTAGCCTTAATGTAAGCCTCTTTTCGAGTCCAGCAGAGGAAAAACCCTTCGGTTCGTAATTCTGCCGGCAGTTTGCTCAGCTCATCGATTTCCTTCGCAGAGAAATAGCGCTTCGCTATTGCCTCGCTTGCGAAATCGGGCCGGATCAACTCGACATCAATACCGACCTCGCGTTCGCGTCCGATCGCGACGACGGCGAGTCCGTGCGAGTGCGAAAGATTGAAACGAATCTCCGGGCGAGGAGCAGCGCTCGCAATGTCAGGCTTGCCGTACGGACCATATACGAACTCGATCGATTCTGGTGCACGTCGCAGATATTTGCCAAGCAAGTCACGAAGAACTCCGCGAGCTGCGATGTATCGATCGCGATCCCGTGTGAAAATGAATCGCCTCGCACGCTCCCTTTCCTGGTCCGCGAGTGTGGCCTCGAGGCTCCGCAACGTGGCTTCATCCGCGGACAGGGAAGCGCGCCATACGTGGATTTCGCCGGGTGCTAGCTCCGGTGTTGCCAGCGGAGATGCCCATTCAGTTGTCGAATTCATTTCTCGGGTCTCGCGCAATGGTTGTCGGTGCTTATTGAGCGTTCTCTCAGATACTAGTATTGGCGTTTGGAGCAAACGCATAGTACGACCGTACCTGCATGAGTGCTTGGTTTGTGTGTATCATTCACGCGTGGCGATCGTAAAGGTCTCGTGCGCGTTCTTAGCGTACCCTCCAGTATGAGGCGACCGCACGGACGAAGCTCGTCACCACTCCGCCGCCCAGACGCATGATTGAGCACCAGGACAACTCAACAACCACCACGCTATTCAGCATCATCATAGCCGTCTATAACGATTGGGCGCCACTTGATCAATGCCTGCGGTCCTTGGTCCAGCAAAAAAATGGCGCGAGTTTTGAAGTAATCATCGCAGACGACGGCAGCGCTGAAGCCGCTCCTGAATTTATTCGCAGGTGGACTGAGAGCTGCCCGTTGACGATTATCAGGCATTCTCACGCGGGAATTTCAACCGCGCGAAACCGAGGCGTGCAAGCGTCCAAAGGCGCGGTTCTCGTGTTCGTGGACGCCGATTGCAGGATGCAAACCGACTGTCTTGCGGCACTGGCCAAGACAATCGCCGACTTCCCTCAATACAATTATTTTCAGCTCCATCTGGTGGGGGATTGTTTAGGGACAATTGGAAGAGCCGAAGAGTTGCGGCTCGCGATGCTGCAGGAGCACTTTCTGCAATCGGATGGCCGCATTCGATACTTGAATACGGCGGGATTCGCGATACGGAAAACGGCTGTTGACGTTGAAAGTGGCGTATTTGATCCTGTGGCTCTCCGGGCGGAGGACACGTTCTTGATGGCCACTTTGATGCAACGTGGGGAACTTCCTTTCTTTGTCCCGAATGCCACCGTCGAACATGCGATCCCTCTGTCCGTGCTGGCGTGCCTCCGCAAGGATATTCGATCCATTTATCTGGAGGCGAAAACCTACGACCTCATCGCCTCAAAAGGAGTTAAATTTCGGGTTAGTCACCGTGAACGTGCCGCCATGGTGTGGTCGATGTGGAAGGCTGCCGGAAAGCGCTCGTTTGGCAGGCGCGCTTGGTTCGTGGTAACGGGTCGACAAGGGCTGCGCCTGATCGCCTCCTATGTGTACCGATTTTTCAGGGCCGTTCGTCTAATATCTTAGCGGCTCCGAGGAGAGCATTCTCTGATAGGGGCGCCGGCATCGTAGTGCCAGCTTCGAACGGCGGTCGCTATCACGATTGCTGCTCGAATGTCGACTCGACGTCCGCGCTTAGCAGCACTAGGGACGGTCGGAAAGCACCCGGCCAGGGGCGGCGTTGGTACAGGCGAGTTTTTGGAGCTTAATCGCGCTCTTTGGCCAGTTCTGCTGAAGCGAATTCGCAGCACTGTTTCGGTCCGGGAAGGACCGACGCAGACATGCTCCTCCAAGAGCATTCAGCAGAACGCAGGAAAATCGTTTCCATGGAGTGACGGCCAAGTAGCATCCAAGGCAACGCGACTATTCTATCTCCATTATTTACATATATTTGCGAAAGGTCTAAAATGGTCCATGGATTGCATTAAATGACCTTGATATCGGTTTAAGATCCGTGTACGAAGGCGCCATAAAGGCGGTGAATGTGAGCGCAAACGTGAGGCCAGCCCCTTACGAGAGCAGCGTCGATGCCTAAGATTGACGAAGTCCCAGTGAGTGACGTTACCTCAAGACAACTCACGCAGATTTGGCAAGAGATACTGGGCGTCGACTCCATTGCTCCCGATCAGAACTACTTTGATCTGGGCGGAGATTCGTCCATAGCTGTGCACCTGTTCGCGCAAATTGAAAAGGTCTTCGGTGTCAAGCTGCCACTCGCTACGCTCTTTGAAGCTCCGACCATCCAAGAGCTTGCCCGGATCTTGCGACATGAAGATTCGCAGGCGGATTGGTCTTCCCTCGTCGAAATCCAATCATCCGGGTCACGCCCTCCCTTTTTCTGCATCCATGGAGCTGGCGGGACCGTACTCATCTATCGCGAGCTCGCGCAACGTCTAGGTCCCGACCAGCCGTTCTACGGCTTGCAGGCTATCGGCTTGGACGCGAGCTGTCCGCCGCTAACAAGTGTTGAAGACATGGCAGCGCTGTACACGAAAGAGATTCGCAGGAAACAGCCGCACGGGCCGTATTATCTCGGTGGCTATTGCATGGGAGGAACCGTCGCATTCGAAGTTGCTCAGCAGATTAGGGCACAGGGCGAGCAGGTCGCTCTGCTGGCGTTGTTCGACACGATGGACTGGTCCAAAGTCCCACAAGCTTCCATCTTGGACAAGAGCTACCATGCCGTGGAGCGACTCGTATTTCACGCGGCCAATTTTTCTCGCCTGAATCGCCAGGGCAAGGCCCAGTTTCTCCGAGAGAAGGTGGACATCCTTCGAGCTCGCATTCCCGTGTGGCGAGGAATGCTGCTCGCAAAATTCTCCAGTGCGCCGCGCGCCGATTCATCGGAATCCGTGCTGCTCGCCAAAGTTTGGCAAATGAATGACCGTGCGTCTGCGAGCTACGTTCCGAAGTCCTATGTTGGAACCGTTACGGATTTCCGTCCCTTGAAGCAGTATCGGATGTTCAACACGCCTGGCGCCAAATGGGATCGCTTGGCGCAGGGAGGACAGCAAGTCATTGTGGTTCCCTCCTATCCCGCCGGGATGCTTGTCGAGCCCTTCGTCCAACACCTGGCCACTGCTCTCGAAAAGGCCATCAGCGACGCAGTTCAACGGAACGGAAACAGTTAGCCCTGCTCGAAACTCGCGAGCGCGAGGACGTTCGGAGGAGCCGATTGCTGCCCGGAGATGGTTGGTCAAAGACCTGGACATTCTTTGAGGGTGCATGGCACGACGGCAACGTGCCGATCATGGGGCCACGCACGCATGCCGCGTGGCTCTGCTCAGTAGTCTTCGATGGCGCGCGGTATTTTGAAGGGGTCGCGCCCGATCTTGAACTTCATTGCGCACGCGTCAATGAATCCGCAGCGAAACTCTTCCTGAAACCAATCGTTTCTACAGAATCCTGGGTCAAACTCGCGCGCGAAGGATTCACACGATTCGACAGAGACGCCGCGCTCTATATCCGGCCCATGTATTGGGCGGAGAAAGAAGGCCCGTGGGTTCAAGCGCACGATCCCGAATCGACGCGATGGTGCCTCTCGATTTATGAAGCACCGATGCGCCCCCCGAAAGGCTTCTCAGTCACATTGTCTCCATTTCGCCGGCCAACTGTAGAAACGATGCCGGTAGATGCCAAGGCCGGATGTTTGTATCCGACCAACGCGCGTGCGCTGTTTGAAGTGCACGCTCGAGGCTTCGACAATGCCGTTGTGTGCGACGTGCTCGGAAATGTCGCGGAGCTGGCAACGTCCAACATTTTCATGGCCAAGGACGGCGTGGTATACACGCCAATTCCGAATGGCACTTTTCTCGCCGGCATTACCCGCCAGCGTGTGATTGGGTTACTGCGCGATAGCGGCATCACCGTGGTTGAAAAAACCCTCAGCTATCAGAACTTTCAGACCGCAGATGAGATATTCTCTACCGGAAACTATTCCAAAGTTGTTCCAGTGACTCGGATCGATGATCGTACACTTCCATTTGGACCTTCATATGCCAGAGCGCGTGAACTCTATTGGTCTTTCGCGCATTCATGATTGCAATGGTGTTTGGCCCTTGGCTCCGAACGCCGCCGGGTCGGGGATGAATTGTCTCCCGCCAAGAACAATACTTTTCCGTTTCACCCTGCCGGTCGTCCCATGATCCACAAGTCCACCTCGGCAATGACCGATGTACTCACTCCAATTTGGCAGCGTGTGCTGCAACGCGTATCCATCGGCGTCGAAGATAGTTTTTTCGATCTCGGCGGCGATTCCCTGCTGGCTGTTGAGCTATTTTCGGAAATAACACGTGTCTGCGGCCGAGAATTAGCTCCGGTAACGATTTACTGCGCCCCGACGATCGCTTCTCTCGCCGCTGTGCTGGATGAGCCCACTGCGCCCCGATTTCCGCCGCTCTTGCAATTGAAAGCTGGAACTGAGGCGCCGCCGCTTTTCCTTGCGCACGGTCTCGGTGGCACGGCGATGGACTTTTTCCAACTTGTGAAACACGTCGAGACGCGGCGTCCCATATATGGCCTGCAAGCGAAGGGAACGGATGGCGTGGACGAGCCTTTTGACCGCATCGAGGATTTGGCCGAATTCTACCTCGGAGCAATTAGAGGATTGCAGCCTCACGGCCCTTACTTCCTGATCGGCTATTCTCTCGGCGGGCTCGTCACTCTCGAAATTGCGAAGCGCCTGACCGATCAAGGAGAGAAGGTTGCGTTGCTCGCCATGCTCGAAAGCTACCCGCACCCGCGGTTTCTTTCGCTGAGACAGCGCATTCGTCTGGGTACTCGATTGGCCACTCATCGCGCGTCCACCGTTGGACGGTTGCCGATACGCGATGCGCTTTTCTACATCATTCACCCGTCGGAGCGCCGGCCGTATGTTTCTCGAGATGGGATTCGGAACCCACCAACTCAATTGCCGGCGGGAGCATCCCACACTCCCGCAATGCGACGCGCCCGTGAGAGCGCTTACAAATCGTTGACATGCTATCGACCCCGCTACTACAGCGGCGAGATAAAGTTCGTGAGGGCTGAGACCCTCTCGGATTTCCCTGATGATCCCGCCGCAGTTTGGTCTCGCTTAGCCGCTAAGTTCCAGGTCGAGACTGTACCAGGCGATCATTTGGGAATCCTTGGCACGCAATTTGAGAGCCTCGCCTCGGTAATTTCCCGTTACTTGCGTGAAGCTTCGGCCTAGCGGCCAAAGCGATATTCAAACACGGTCAGCCAAGGATCTATCCCAACTCACATGAATGGTGCAGAAAGCTTAATCCGCACACTGGTCGCTGGAGGCGTTGACGCCTGCTTCACCAACCCCGGCACCTCCGAAATGCATATCGTTGCCGCGCTTGACCAGGTGACGGAGATGCGCTGCGTGCTCGCCCTTTTTGAAGGTGTGGTGACCGGGGCTGCGGACGGCTATGCACGCATGGCGGAGAAGCCCGCTTGCACGCTTCTGCATCTCGGTCCCGGTCTAGCGAATGGCACGGCGAACCTGCACAACGCGAGCCGAGCACAAGTTCCGATCGTCAATATCGTTGGCCAGCACGCTACCCATCATCTGCTTTATGACGCGCCGCTTACCTCCGATATCGAGGCGATCGCGCGGCTCTACTCCAAATGGTTGCGCACATCGTCCGCGGCGTCTGCAATCGGCCGCGATGCAGCGGAAGCCATCGTCGCCGCGCGTACAGCGCCAGGACAAATCGCTACGCTGATCGTCCCCGCCAATTTGGCGTGGAGCGATGGTGGCTCCATTCCTGGAATCTCCGCGGTTCCCAAGGCGCCACTGCCCTCGACCGATTCTATCAATCGAGCGGCGTCGATGCTCAGGTCGGATTTGTCCACGGCGCTGCTGCTCAGTGGAACTGCGCTGTTCGGCGAAGGTCTCCGAGCAGCAGGCCGCATCGCTGCGGCCACCAACGCTAAACTGCTCGCGCCCTATCCCGTCACGCGACTTGAGCGTGGTGCCGGAGTTCCTCTGGTGCAGCGAATTCCCTACATGCCGGAGCAGGCGACTGAATTTCTGAAAAATATTCGTCAGCTGATTCTTGTGGGAGCGGCTGCTCCGGTTTCCTACTTTGCTTACCCTGGTAAAAGTAGTGTGTTGACTCCCGCGGAGTGTGAAATCCATGCGCTGGCGCGCCCCGGAGAGGATTATGTCGGCGCACTTGACGCGCTGGTGGCGGCCTTGGGGCTGCAAAATCGAAAGCCGCTGCTGGCGGACAAGGCCGAGCGGCCCTCCAGGCCGGGCGGCGAAATCACGTTGTCCGGTCTTGCGAGTACGTTGGGAGTTTTACTGCCCGAGAATGCTATCGTCGTTGACGAGGCCATGACCTCTGGTCGAGGCATCATGGCTGCCACCACTGGAGCTCCGCCCCATGATTGGCTTGGCAATACGGGCGGTTCGATTGGCATCGCTCTTCCACAGGCCGTAGGCGCTGCAGTAGCCTGCCCCACGCGGCGCGTTTTGTGCCTTACAGCGGATGGCAGCGGGATGTACACCGCGCAAGCGATATGGACCATGGCGCGAGAAGGCCTCAACGTAACGACCGTGGTTTTTGCGAACCGCACTTATGCGGTGCTGCAACGTGAATTCGCGGGTCTTGGCGTCGGCGCGCCCGGGCCCCGCGCCGCAGATTTATTCGACATCGGGCGTCCCACGCTGGACTGGGTTCATCTCGCAAAAGGTATGGGCGTGCCCGGCAGTCGTGTTACTTCGCTCGATGCTTTCGCAAAAGCAATGAGAGAAGGTTTTGAGAGCAATGGACCGACGTTGATCGAGGTTCCGCTATAACCTTCGGGGACACCTCACTCTCACATAACCGAGAGGTCGTTGGTTCCAATCGAGCCCCGCAACCATTTTGAAAGGTTTGAAACGGCTCGGAGCGTGCTCCAGCTGAGCCGTTGTTTCCTTCGCACCGATTCGAATTTCTCAAGATTCTATCTCTCAGGCGAAGGGGTTGGAGAGCGTGACGCTTCCGATCTGTTGCCCATCCTGAAAGCCTTCACTGTAAAGAACTCCACACTTCCCCTCGACTGCTGAAGCGACGATCAATGAACCGTACCAAGGTAAATGAAACCTCGCTGCAATTCGTAGCGCCTCTCCATACAAAGCCTGGGAAGAATGCATTGAAAGGAGCGGTCGAAAGATCGTCGACGAGTATTGCTCTGCATCCACGCTGCTCATGGGCTTTGAGAAGCGGCGCAGTGCAAGGTTAAAGAACTCTTGCACGACTTGATATGAGGAGTAGCGTGAAATCGACTGCGAGGCCGAGCCGTAGTTTGCTCATGGGCTTGCACTCCGCCCGAGTAACGACTTTTCGGTCAGCGCAGAGCTGGAACGTTGGACCCGCTCACCAAAATATCGAGCGCGCAAAAACTGGTGACGATCAACACTACGCCCGCAAATATGCACGCAGCTACGCGTGCTCCACTGCTCGAATATCTACTGGTCGGAGAGAGAAATACTTCGATCATTCTGAAGTTAACGTAGGCGGCTAGAATCATCGCAAGGGCTGGAATCTTCTCTGTCGCCTCCACAGCGAGAGTCTAATTGCATTCCACCTTTTGAGCGAATTAGTTCCTTGTATCGTAACCCATTGGTACAGGGACGATCTAGGGCTGTCTAGTCTGAGAATCACGAAACAAGTACGTTCATTTGCAGGTCAAAGGCTCAGTGTTGAAGAGTGACGGGCGATTTGTCGTGGGCGTTCATGCGAATTCACATGGGACTCTCGCGTTCCCCCTCTTCGTGAACCGCGCTACAACCGCAACGAGGCCGCGGCCAGTTCAACCCTGACTCGCCGCCAGCGCTTTTTGCGCGGTTAATTTAAATCCACGGGCCTTGGCGTCCTGCGCTAGCAAGCGCAGCGTGGCGCGACCTTCATTTTTGCGACCGGAGGCGATTTGAGCTTCGCCTAGCGCGAGGCGCGCGTCGTACTCGATCTGAATCATGCCGCCCTCATGCGCATCCTTCTGCGCGGATGCCAGAGCGTGCAACGCGGCGTCGGCGTGGCCGGATTTCGAGTCCACTAGCGCGGCAACGATGGCCGCGTCCAGTTTCGTTTCGCGATCGCCCAATTGTTGAGCGAGCTGCGTCGCCTTGTCGCTCTGCTCGCGCGCCCCGGCGACGTTTCCGGAGGCTAGCAGCGCGTGCGCCCACATGACGCGGGCGCCTGCCTCACCGCCAGTGTCTTTCTCGGCGGCGAACTCTGTCGCGGCGTCGCCGGCATATTTTGCCGCAGCGTCGGCCTTGCCTTGTTCGAGCGTCAAGTGGGACAGGAAAATTCGGGTGTACGCCGCGTCGTTTCTAGCGCTTACAGATTCGAGTGAAGACAAGGATTCTTCCAGACTGGCGCGCGCTCCATCTAAATCGGACTGCTGGAGCTGAACGTTGCCGAAATTCGCGAGGGTCTTGCCAATGTCCGCGCGATCGTTGAGTTCGCGGCGGATCTTGAGCGAATCCTCGCAACTCTTGCGCGCCTCGGGGAGCGCGCCGGCATCCAGAGCCCAGGCGCATTGGTTGTTGAGAATGAGCGCCTGCAGATTTTTGTCACGCAGTTCTCGCGCCGTCTTCAGGGCGGCCTCGAGGGTTTCCTTTCCGCGCTTGCTGTCTCCGGTTGCATACAATTCGGTGGCGAGGTTTTGTTGAGCGAGCGCCACATCTCCCAGCTCGTTGCGGTCCCGCGCGACGGCGATTGCTTGTTCGTAGGTTTTCTGGGCCGCCGCGTGATCACGCCGCTCAGATTGGCTGTTGGCAAGATTATTTAGCGCTCCTGCCTCATCGTAAGCATCGCCGATGGTCTGCGCGATGCTCAGGGCTTCGCGATAGAGCGGCTCGGCGGCGGCATAATTTCCCGCGGAGTAGTAGGAGTTCCCGATGTCATTCGTGGCGCGAGCGGCGCCAAGCTGGTCGCCAGCGGACAAATTGATTTTCTTAGCTTCTTCGCATAACGGCCGAGCTTTTTCCGCATCACCTAGATTGACTTGGGAAAAACACTGCAGGATTCGCGCGCGCGCCAGCAGGAGATTCGCTCCCAGCGTTTGCGCGATGTCGGCTGCGGAAGTTGCCACGGTTAGTTCCTGTTTGTAGTCGGCAAGGTCGCCATGAGCGCGCGCTTCGGCCAAGTCGGCCTGAGCGCGGGTTCCAGCCGGGAGCGGTTGACTGCGCACTTGCGCGATAGTGGTGAGCGCGTCCGCAGCCTTGCCTGCACGAATCTGGGTGTTCGCGAGCAAAAGCCCGTATTCGGGTTCGTCGCGATATTCAGCCCAGAGTTGCGCGTACTGCTGGATGGCTTTGGTCCAATCGCGCGTCGCGGCGTAATATTGGCCGCTGGCGCGTGCGCGGGCTTCGGTGGAAAGGCCCGTCGCGGAATCGAGCGCCTTCTTTGCTTCTTCCGCCGCCTTGGATTCAAAACCCAGCAGGTCCCACGATTCGGCGAGCGCGCCGTGAGCTTGGGCGAATTGCGGGTCGGCTTCGATCGATTTCTCGAGGAGCTTTGTCGCCGCGAGTACGTCAAACGCGCGGAGCTTTTCGCGCGCTTGCGAGAAATCGCGCATGGCGTCCGCGTTGCTGGAAAGCGAGGCATCCATGCGCGCTTCTTCCGCCGCCGAGAGAGTGATCCCGAGTTGTCGCCGGAGGAGTCTTCCGGAATGAACGACCAGCGCATTCAAGTCCGACTCGCTGCCCGATTGCGCCACGGAACCCAAACTCTCGCCGTCTACGGCGTTCAACAAATGAATGTTCCATTGAATGTCGGGACGATCCGCCGCGCCGGTTACGGTGTAGGAGCCGATAACCAAAATGTCCGCTCCGAGGAATTTACGAATTGCCGCAATTTGATCTTTTGACAAGGCATTCGCAAGATTTCCCGTGCCGAGGTTTTGCTTCATCTCGTCGACTCGACTGGGGGGAATAAATCGCACTTGGCCGGTGTCGAGTTGCGACCACAAACTATCGGCCAGAATATCTCCCAGCGAATCGGCATCTTTGCGACCAGAGAGATTTTGAAAACCGAGAACCGCGATGGACTTGCGAGCGCCCGAGGCGGTTTGCTGCGCGGAGGTTTGCCCGGTCTTTTCCGCGTCGCGCTCGGTTGCGCGCCGCCGGAGTTCGAAGATTTCGAATGCTGCAAGGATGAGGACGAGGACGATGGCCGCGATCGCCGCGGGGAATCGCCAGCGTTCGAATCGCGTGGCGGTCGCGACAGATTCTCCGCGCAAGGCCCGCGCGACGTCGTCCGTGCTTGCAAAACGGCGTTCGGGGGTACGCTCCAGGCAGCGCGCCACCGCGGACTCCCAGCGCGGGTCGAGATCGGGAATGTGTAGGCGCGGCGACGGCGCGATTTGATTCAACCGTTTCATCGCGGTGGCCAGGGGCGTGTCGGCGGAAAACGGGAGCAGACCCGTCAACATTTCGTAGATGACGACGCCGAGCGCGTAAATATCGGTAGCCGGCGTGATGGCGCCGCCGTCAATCTGTTCCGGCGCCATGTATGCGGGCGTGCCGACGATGTCGCCGAGCCTGGTGAGCGTGCCGCCCTCAACTTCTTCGGCGTGAGCGAGTCCAAAATCGGTGATCACAGCGCGCGACGTTTCCGACTGCGGTTGTTCGCCGCCCGATGCGCTCGCCGGAGACTTCACGAGCATCACGTTGCTGCTTTTGAAATCACGATGGATCACTCCAACGCGATGCGCTGCCGCCAGCCCGGCACACAATTGCTCGACGAGCGGCAGCGCTTCCGAGGTCTGGAACCGACCTCGATCACGGATTCGCTTCGCAAGCGTCTCGCCGCATAGAAGCTCCATGCTCACGATGAGGATCTGGGAACGGGAGTCGCTTGACGAACTCACGCCGTGCCGGAAGACGTCAAAGGTGCGACAGACGTTGGGGTGAGTTACTTTGCGCGCGAGCTGGATTTCGCGGCGGAAGCGCTCGATCTCATGCGCGGTCTGCGCGTTTTCAAAGCGCGCCGTCTTCACCGCCACGCGCTCATTCAGTTCTTCATCTTGCGCTTCGTACACTTCGCCCATGCCACCACGCGCTACGAAGCGGATCACTTTGAAGCGTCCGGCGAGGAGCTGCGTGGGTTGAAATAGCGCGGTGACAGGAGTGCCGGCAGGAGTTGGCGATGGCGGTCCGAGCTCCGGCGCCGTCAATTCGTCGCCTGCGGGGAACCCCGTGTCGGCGGTATGATCTCCGCTGGGTGACTCGGATTTGGGATCTTCCATCGTGACTGTACCCAGGCTGAGCGGTCGCATTATGCCACAACGATTTAGGGATTACGCTCGCGGTTGCTGTGGCGAAGATGAATCGAAACGTGGAGGAGGACGAATCATTTCGTTCTAGTACTCGCGAGCCTGCGAATGCTCGATTCGCGCGATATTCATTGGAGAATTCCTTGACATCGGGGCTCGTCGCGGACTAAAAGTGTCCGCGCACCTTTGGAGGAGGTACTCTGCTCATGCTCAAGCGCTTCGCGATTTTCGTCGCTGTACTCGTGTTTCTCGTAAACGCCGTTCCAGTCGGCGCAACCGCGGTGCATTCGGAAAAAGGAGCCTCTGGTCAGGGTCTCGCGGCCGACGCTTTTTTTGATCCGTCCACGACCGTGAACGGAATCACTGTTACCCCGTTTGACGATCAAGGCACGATCTTCGACGTGGTTCAAATTCCCAGCTCGTTCACTTCGGGCACGCCGTTTTTGCTGACGTTTGCCAACATCAATAATGGATACGGGATCTTCGATTGCGACAACGGCACGAACGGTTTCGCCATTTCGGCGGACTCGACTCCCGTTGATATTGGGAGTACCTGCACTGCAGGGCCGGCGGGATCGAACGACGCCTTCGTCAGCTTCAACGAGGCGGGAAACACGTCCACCATCACTTTTCTGGGCGGAGCGGGCGCGCCTCCCACATTCTATTTCTGGACCACCGATGGCAACCTGACCGGCATCGCGCCGGTGACGTCCAGCACTGCGCCAGAGCCCGCAGGGTTACTGCTACTCGCTTGCGGTCTAGCGGGCATCGCGCTGATGCGGCGCCGCGTAATCCAGTCGTAGCGGCTTCTGAATTTCGATAGAACCGTCCGCCTTCGAGTAGACGTGTGTTTGTTGAAGCTGCGTCTCCCCTCATCTCAATCTGGAGATTCTGCGCGTCCGATAATAGTCCTCGCACCATATTGACTCCCTCAGTTTCGCGCACCAGCGAAAATCACGCGTCGTAGCAGTTCGGCCGATGTGGCGAAGTTCCTCGCCGTTCATCTTGCGGAGCCTGGTGCGCACAGCTTCAACGTAGAGTGACTGGAATCCTACGGAGCCCACGGGGGAGGTAGCAGATCACCGAGCGCTGCCGGATCACGTGCGGAAAATCACACGCTTGCTGCTACGGGCGAAGGACTATAATCGGCCGCAAAGGAGGGCTCCCCATGGACAGCCGCACACGCCTGATTCTGATTGCCCGGGTAGCCTATTATCTTGGTTGGCTCATGTTTCTGATCGCGGGATTGGCACATTTCAAGATTGGGTCGGCGTTTTTCCTGTCGATAAACCTATCGCAACGGAACCTATTGGAAGCCGCTGTGGCACTCTTCTTGATTTGCGTGGCATCCTCAATGCGAGCCCTAAATATCGCGAAATGAAGCGGCCGTATTCAGGCCCACCCGTCCCGCGGCTTACGCTTCGCTTCACGCCTTGGGGCACGGTGCATGTGCGTCGGATTGTTCTAACGACGGGAATTTCGCGCCCGCTCTGTAACTTCAACTCTTTCCAGTGGTGCGGAACTACGCTAACAAATACATCTTCGCCGTAGACTTTAAATGTCAATCCAGAAACATTTATCAACGATCTGCCGTGCGATATAAGGATCAAATGAAAGATTCCACTCAGCTCCTGCTTATGTGCCTCTTCTTTTTTATCAGTGGATCTGCACAGTCCCGCGTCGAATCCTCCTTGAATGGCTCTGTCGTTTTCGTCGATTCCAGAAGGGAACAAGTGGTATTCGCCGCCGATAGCTCACCAGTAATCCCAGAAGTGGATGGGGCTTAATAGATCGCGCGGCCGGATTTTGAGAATCGCAAAATGACAACGGATCGTGCTAACGCGCTGCTAACACTTGCCTGTTTCGGGGTGTTGCTGTCTGTTTCTTGTGTTGTTGTTGTGCACCGCTAAACCACTGACAACACGAAACAAGCAAGACAGCGGGAAACAGGCAGAAAGAGCGTCGGCAATTTCATAACCCGAAGGTCGCCGGATCAAATCTGTCCTTCGCAACCAAACTTTCTTCTGTTTCCATCGCTTACGCGCACCCCGCCACCGTCCAAATTTGTGTGCCGCAGTGGAGATTCAAGAAAGTTGCGTCCAAAGACTCTTCTTATAGCTCACGATCGTCCCGCTTCCTCAATCGGAATATCAGGCTTGGGAGGTGATGGATTCTATTAAATGGCAAACGAGTGGTCGCTGTGCTGCTCTTCGGTTGCTGCAGCTCGTCGGGCATTATCTGATTTGCTGGGGAGTGCGCTCGATTGCGGCTCTTGAAGTTGCCAATCCCGATGATGTGATGGGACGGTTTTCACTGAGAAACTTCTGCTTCTTTTCGGGCAGGCTGTGCAAGCGATCGAGAAAGGCCGCAACTCCGCGGTCCAACCCCTCGGCGATGCGCTGGCGCTGATCGCTCTCCCGCAGCAGGTTTTCGTCGCTCGGATTGTTAACGAAAGAAATCTCCGAAAGCACCGCAGGCATGTTGGCGCCGGTCAAGACGATGAAGGGCGCCTGCTTAACGCCGCGGTTCGTCTCGCTCGGGCTCACGAGCTGAAGCGTTTGCGAGAGCGCGTCCTGGATATCCACGGCAAGCTGTCTCGATCCCGCGATCATCTCGTTGCGTGCGATTTTCTTAATCAGTTCCGGAAGATCGTGAAAGGAAGATTGCGCGAGCGCGTTTTCGCGTGCTGCCAGTTCCGTGGATTCCTGCGGAGCTGCCAGGCTCAGGGAATACGTTTCGACGCCGCGCGCTTCGCCACTGTCGCTAGAATTCGCGTGAATAGAGATGAACAGGTCCGCGTTGGCACGGTTGGCAATCGCCGTGCGGTCTTCCAGTCGAACGTACCTGTCGTCCTTGCGTGTGTAGATCACTTCCGCACCCGGGATGTCTTGTTCGATCAGTTGGCCCAGCCGCAGTGCCACATCGAGGCAAAGGCTCTTCTCAAGCAGACCATGGGGACCGACCGTGCCCGTGTCATAGCCTCCGTGGCCGGGATCAATCGCGATGCGGTTGATCTTTAGTCCCAATTCCCGTGTCAGAGAGAGTTGACTTTCGTGGCTGGCACTTGCCTCCGGCGACTTCGTGGCCACGTTGTGGTTCAGCGCGTCCGAACTCAGACCGCGCGGCAGGACGAGGGCGGCCGAAAGCAAAGCGACAACGAATGCACCCACCCAAAGAACCCAGTTCGCCACGCCAAACTCCGCGAGTGGCGCGTACGAAAGCTCCGTTGTCGCAGGAATGCCAGCTGCCTTCACAGAATCGGCGCCCGCGTGTGAAGGCGTTGGCGCCGGCGCCGGCATTGGCTTCGGCGTCAGTCGAGCAGCAGCCACGACATCCAAATTTCGATTCGCCTTCTCGACAATGTCCCGCGACACCGTGTGGCGCCCTTGGGCATGTCCTTCCAACAAAGCTTCAAAGCAGATCTTGTTGATGTTCCTCGGAATTCCGCCGCTTCGCTCGGCGATCAGTGTCAAGGCCTCAGGTTCGAATAGCCCTTCGCCGCAATGGCCCGCCACTTTCAGCCGGTGCCGGATGTAACCGGACGTTTCCTCAGCCGACAGAGCATCCAGATGCTTCACTACCGCGATGCGCTGCAACAGTTGCGCCTGCCGCTTCTGTCCCAGTTTATCCGCGAGTTGGGGTTGTCCTGCAAGAACGATTTGCAGCAGCTTGGTGTGCGACGTCTCGAAGTTCGAGAGCAGCCGGACGGTTTCGAGCACCGAATCGTCGAGATTTTGTGCCTCATCGACGATCAGGACAAAACGTCTGCCCGCCAGCATTTCCGCGAACAACATTTCATTCAACTTGTTGTGCATGGCCACCAGTCCCATGCCCGTTGAATCGACGCCTAGCTCGCTCAGAAGGTATTGGAAGAATTCGCGGGAGTTGCATTGGGTCTGGAACAGGAACGCGGCACGCGCCGTACCGCGCAGCCCTTCGAGCACTTGATATAGAAGCGTCGTCTTGCCCATGCCCGGCTCCGCGATCAGCGCCAGAAACCCTCTTCCCTCGAGGATTCCCTGTGCGAGCGAGTCGAGCGCCTCACAGTGCGTCTGGCTCGGGTACAGAAACGCCGGGTCGGGCGTGACGCCAAACGGCTGCTGGTGCAAGCGATAGAAATCGAGAAACATTGGCATGACCTCCTTCTCCCGGCAGCGCAGGCAGATAGCCTTACCTGCTCCCCTGATCGCGGTTCCCGCACAAGGTTGCGCGGCAGGACGGCTCCGTCTGCACTTATCGCTCAGTTCGCGAGGGCGGGAAAGGAACTGCGCACACCTTGGGCTAGCTGCGCCGTACAGCGCATTCTGCTATAGCCGGCCTGTGACCGCAAGCGTCAGCCCACTCGGTGAACGCAATTTCTACCGGAACTTACACCAAATGTAGGTTGCCGGACGTGATCCATTCTCCACGCCGTTGAGACCAGAAAGCCCCGGAGACAGATCACGGGATCCCACTTCACCGCGATTGCGGATTGAATTTCGCAATCTTTGCGAGTTCGTCCTTCTTGGCCTTTCCTGTGGGAGTGAGAGGCATTTCGGCAATGAACAAGATCTGCGAAGGCCGTTTGTAGGGGGCGAGATTTCTCGCGGCGTGATCCGCCACTTCAGCAACGGTCACAGATGAACCCGCCGACAATTGAACGAAGGCGATTACCTCCTCGCCTCCTTCCACTCCCTGGACGGATCGTCCAATCACGGCAGACCGCATCACCGCTGGATGTGTATTCAGCACCGCCTCGACTTCAGCGGGATAGACGTTCATCCCGAAACGGACGATTAATTCCTTAGTGCGTCCCACAATGAAGAGATGCCCATCCTGCAATCGAGCGAGGTCGCGGGTATTGAACCATCCATCCGGGTCAATAGCAGCGGCAGTTTCCTCCGGGGCGCGGTAGTAACCCTTCGCAACATTCGGCCCGCGCGCCCACAACTCGCCCACTTCGCCGTCGCCTACCTGTTTTCCATCCGAACCTACTAGCTTGATTTCCACTCCCGGAAGAACCCGGCCGACGGAAAGATCGCTCCGAGGCTCCTCCACCCTGGCCTGAGCAATGGTTGGCGAGCATTCCGTCACGCCGTAGCCATTGTGGAGCGGCAAGCCGAACAGGCTCTCGACGGCCGATTTCACCGCTGGCTGCAGCGGTGCACCAGAGGACGAGATGATTCGAAGCGCAGGAAATTTCAATGGCCCTGACAAACCCTTCGCTCTCGCATAGTCGGCCAAGAGAGCGAACATCGCTGGCACGCCGAGTACAACGGTCAGGCGGTCTCGTTCCAGTGCCGCGAGTGCCGCGACTGGATCGAACCGTGGCGCCAAGTAAAGCGTGGCGCCGCTGAGCAGTGTGCCGAGGAGAAGCACGGAAAGTCCCACAGCGTGGGACATGGGCAGAACACCATACAGACGGTCATCCGGAGTGAGCGAACGGATTCGCGCTGAAACCGCTGCGATGAATAGCAGGTTCCTATGGGTCAGCACCACTCCTTTGGGAAGCCCGGTGGTGCCGGAAGTATAAATCAGCGCGGCCACTCGATCGGCGCGGCTGCTGTTCTTCTCGATCGGCTCGGGTTCAACCAGCTCATTTAAGGCTCCGACGCCGATGACACCGAGCCCCGCTACGTCTCCGATGACCGCACCATGCCGCTTGGCATGTTGCGTGGCATGCGGCGAGACACTCGTCATATAAATCACCCGGCGGGCGCCGCAATGATCGCGAATATCATCAATCTCGCGCGCCGACAGTCGCGCATTTGCGAGCACCGGCCATGCATCCATCTCAGTCAAGGCCAGGAAAATCGCAATGAACGCGCGGCAGTTCTCGCAGACCAGCATGACTCGATCGCCAGGGCGTACACCCCACTCGCGAAGCCACGCGTCCGCCGTGGTTACCGCGGCATCGAGCTGGCTATACGTCCAACTTCCGCTGTTTTCGACTAAGGCTAGCCGGTCGGGCGAGCGAACAGCCCATGGCTTGATGACATCGCCGATGCTCTCAGGCAGGGATTTCAACAATTCATGCGCCTGGAAATCAATCATGGCCGTTCATCATACCAGTTCATCGTAAACGGCTGTGAAGCGCAAACGCGCGGCTGCGTCGCGTCGGGCAATGGATTCTGAGGCGAGAGACGGAAATGCGTAGGCGGAATGTGAACGCAGAGAGTCGCTACGGACAGACGATGGACCCCGGATAATTCTGCGTTCGCACATCTTTTCTTCGCGAAGCTACAGGCGTGCGGCCGGAGTCATCGCCGAATGTGTCGAAGCGTCAGCCTTTGCTGATACTAGGAACTGCAGCCAGTTGCGATACATGGATGCGGCCGATGCCTGCCAGGTGCCACGCACCGCACTGGCCACGGCAGCCTCGGGAAACCTGGCTAGAAGCTCCTCTTGCGGCTCTGCGACAACAGACTTTTGAAAGTCGGATAGAAGTTTTGTAGCCGCGGCATCGAAGTATCCGTACGGCATGGTGGGATACGTTTCTCTCTCTCGACGCAGAAATCTTTTTATGTCTCTGCGGTATTCCTTTAGCAGGGTCCGCGTGCCGTATTCCGGATGACCCTGGAAGTGCACGAACAGACTGCCTTTTTTCTGTTTCACAAACAGATCAACGCCCGCATTCGCGGATTGCGTGAGCACCTGGTAACCGCAGGCAGCCAGCGCATCTGCTCGCACTTCGTTCCACCGGGAATGTGGAATTTGCATCATCTCGCCAGCGCCGTCCGTAAGCGCATGGTTCCGAATCGTTTTGTAGTCGAATACGCCGAACTGCTTGTCTGCGAGCCGGTGCCGGGGAATGCCATCGCTGTAGAGCACACCGGCATGCGCCGCCAGACACGACAAAACGGTGGAAGTCGTATTGTGCTCAGCCCAATCCAAAACTTCGATTAACGCAGGCCAATAGGGCTCGTTCCGCAGATCGGCGTGGCGTGGCTCAGTGCCAGTCATGATCACGCCATCAAAACGGCCGTTCAGCAGTTCGCCGATCTCGGAATAGAATCTGCTGAGATGTTTCTCTCCTCCATCCGTGTGGGGAAGTTTCGGCAGAGCATAAAGTTTGAGCGAGACCGGAATATCGACGGCGGCGGATTCGAGGAGTTCAAAGAATTGAACTTCGGTGTCTTCCAGTGCCGAATCCGGCATGTTATTGATCAGCGCGATTCGGACGGTACCCGCAGGGGCGTCCCGGCCGCCCGCCGGGCTTGCGGAGTGTGTGCGGTTCTTCCGCGCTAGAAGCTCGGGAACTCGCCCTCCGTCGATTACGATGGACATTCACTATCTCCCAGCCAAGGGACACAAAAGCCTTGGCAGGCTTACTGGGCCGTCTTGTCGAGCGCCTGCTCGAGGTCGGCGAGGATGTCGTCAATGTGCTCGATGCCCACGCTCAACCGAATCATCTCGGGCGTCACGCCCGCCTTCATCTGTTCTTCCGGCGTCAATTGCCGGTGCGTCGTGGACGCCGGATGGCAAGCCAATGATTTCGCGTCGCCCATGTTGACCATGCGCTTGAACAAGCGCAACCCATCAAAGCATTTTACGCCTCGTTCGAAGCCGCCCTTCACTCCGAACGTCAGTAGAGAACAGAACTTCGCGCCCAAATAGCGGTGCGCCATCGGGTACAACGGGCTATCGGGAAACCCCGCGTAATTCACCCACGCCACCTGCTTATGATTGCGCAGAAACTCCGCGACCTTCCCGGCATTCTCCACGTGGCGTTCGACGCGCAGCGCCATCGTTTCGATTCCCTGCAGCAACAAGAAACCATTGAACGGCGAGAGCGTCGAGCCAGTGTTGCGCTGTGCCACAGTCCGGCATCGCGCGACATATGCGGCCGCCCCGTAGTGCTCGGTGTAAACGACACCGTGATAAGCGATTTCCGGCTTATTCAACATGTAATAGCGTTCCGGATGATCCCGCCACGGAAACTTCCCGCTGTCTACAATCATTCCTCCGAGCGTCGTGCCGTGCCCTCCCATGAATTTCGTCATGGAATGCACCACCACGTCCGCACCGTACTCAATCGGCCTCAACAAGATGGGCGTCGCCACGGTATTGTCCACGATCAACGGCACGCCGTGCTTGTGCGCGACCCGCGCCAATCCTTCGATATCGGCAACGTTGCCAGCCGGATTGCCCACGCTTTCGCAGAAGACCGCTCGCGTATTCTCGTCGCACAACTTTTCAACGGCTTCGGGACTATCGTTCTCGGCAAACCGCCCGGCAATTCCCTGTTTTGGCAAAATATGCGCCAGCAGCGTGTACGTCGCGCCGTAGAGTTGCGGTAGTGAGACGATATTGTGGCCCATCTCAGCGATGTTGATCAGCGAATAATGGATCGCAGCCATTCCCGAGCTTACGCTCAGTGCTTCCACGCCGCCCTCCAGCGCGGCAACTCGCTTTTCCAGCACCGTATTGGTGGGATTCCCAATGCGCGTGTAGATGTTTCCCTGAACTTCCAGATTGAATAAGGCCGCCCCATGCGCCGCGTCGTCGAATTCGAAGGCAACGGTCTGATAGATCGGCACGGCCACGGCTTTTGTCGTGGGATCGCCATCATAGCCGACGTGAATCGCGATGGTTTCTCGCTTCATGCTCTACACATCCTCGGCATTAAGAAGATCGCTCAAGAGACTTTGATTCGCTGCGCTTCGCGATCGACTGCACCGAACATCGCCGCAAGGGCGCTTCATCGAGCCGCTCATTCGGTGATCGTCGACATGCGCGAAGCGGGAACAGATGCTGCATTCCGCGCAAGCGATTTCATCATCGTCTGTGTGAGACGTCTTGCGGCGAAGCCGGCACCGAATGCGAAACGCATCACCGGTCCAAAGCTGTTTGCCGCAGCAATTCCGACGAAGTAAAGACCGGGAACGGATGACTCAAAGCTGGACGAGAGCACCGGGGCGCCGTTGACGCACTTGAGCTTAGAGCGAATCGCTGGATCGAGGAACGTTAATCGCTCCATATTCACTTTGTACCCGGTCGCCGCAATTATGTGTTCCGTAACGATCTCGCGCGCCGAGCCATTCAATCCACGCAGATGCAAGTGTACTTTGCTATCTCGGATCTCGGCACGCTCCACGTTGTATCCAAGTTCGAGAGGCACACGGCCCATCACCTTGTCCTTGACGAACCACCCTGCGGATGGACCGAGCGTCTTGCGAACTAGATCGACGCGCAAACTCTCCGGAAGATAATGAAATAGCGCAGCCCCGTCGGAAAAAAACCGCGAGCGCATTCCCGGACCCAGCCCCGAATCCGGATGTCGCATTCGTTGCAACCATGGTCGGCGTTTGCCAGGCACCGGCGCGGTGTGAAATTTCAGCGAAGTGGCGCGAGCCACAAGCTGTGCGTCCGCATCGGCGTCGCGCAACAATCCAGCCATGTCAATCGCCGAAGAACCAGCTCCAAGCACCACCACGCTGCGGCCCTTAAATTCTGCAAGATCGTGATGACGGTAGCTATGCGACACAAACTGCGCCGGCAGATGCGCCAGGCTACCCGGCACATATTCGAAATGAGTGATACCCACCGCGAGCACCACTCGCCGCGCGTTGACCTCTTCACCATCGTCCAATCGAAAACGAAATCCATCCGCCGAGCGCTCGATGCCCGTAACGACCTTGTCTTCGAGCTCCGGCACCATCCGATCTCGGAAGGCGAGCCCATACTCGCTGAACGTGCCGAGACGCACGGGAATCCCCATGTCGGCATACTCGATCCCGCGCTCCGCGCAAAATTGCTTTAGCGTGAATTTGGCGTCTGGATCGTAGATGTTCGAAGCGAAACCGTCCGACTTGAGCATCATGCCCTTCGGCATATGCGCCAGCCAGCTGTCCATGGGACGGCCAAAAATTCGGAAGGGGATGCCGCGACTGCGGAAATGCGCAGCGATTGAAAGTCCGTAAGGACCCGCGCCGATAATTGCAGTTTCGATCATAGATTTTGGGAACGGTCCTCGCTGCGTGATTTCTGTCGACTGCCGCAGTCGGCGTGACTGGCAGACCGAGGCAAGCTCCAATGCTGGCCCGGAATTGGGCGATTGTCCAGATACTCTGCGTGAGCCGTACCTTGCAAGACAGGCCCTTACACCTGTGGATGTGCAATCCTATTGCCCGTCTTAGCTTACGTAACCATCCTAGAATCAACGGCATGCATCACTCAAGAGGCACGCACGAGGGAAATTCTTTTCCCTATCCGCCACCCGATTACCCTTAAGTCGTCGGCTTCGGTTGCCGGCGCGAAGGCGTCGATTATGTTGCTTCCAATTCTTGGCCCAGTAGGATGGCTCGACGACCGCAGTCTTGGATCGATTTCATTTGGTGTACTGGTGATTGCGTTACCACTGGCGTTGGCAATTCTTTTAACGTCGAAAAAAATGCAAATTCCGCTCGCGCGTGCGCGGCGTCGGAATGACAGATTGATCTTTTTCGTAATCTGCTAAGCGAACCAGGGCATGCGCTTTGCAGTTCAGGAAAACAGGCCGCAGTTCACCAGCAGGATTGCGACGAGACGTGGCATTGTGGCCGATGGACCGCGCAGGCAGAAAGACTCTGAGGCTGGCCGGGACCACTTTGTAATTCGATTCCTTCGTGGCAGTGGGCCGGCTTTAGTGCGTACACTGCAGCGGCGTGGCGTTTCTGATTTTCGTGATAAGTTCCGTCGCGGGGCATACGGTGGGCAACGGTGCGGCGTGCTGGGTGATTATTTCGGAAATCTATCCGACGATCGATTCAAGAATCGGGCGATTCTCTGCGATGCAGGAAAGGCGTGGAGCGTCGCGAGGCGGTTTGTAATTCACTGTTTTTCGGAGTTCCTTTGCCGCGAACGGACCCGAGCGCTTCCAGCGTACCGCGCAGGCGATGGCGCATCGCATTTCTGCTAGCCCTCGGAGTTTTGGTCAGTTTTTTCGATCGCATCAATCTTTCGGTTTCCCGTGAGGCGCTGAACGCTTCCTTCGGAATGTCGCTGATTGCGTTCGGCTACCTTTCGAGCGCGTTCAGCTGGACGTACGCGGTGATGCAGATGCCGGCGGGAGTTTTGCTCGATCGGCAGGGAGTGCGCCGCGTGGGACGGGTCAGCACTTTGCTTTGGAGCATCGCTTCCTTTGGAGGGGCGCTGGCTCCGGGAGTGAACTGGTTTCTAGGCGCGCGATTGCTCTTGGGAGTAAGCGAATCGCCCACGTTCCCCGCGAATGCCAAGGCGATCGGTTATTGGTTCGGCCGCGCTGAAAGAAGTCTGGCAATGGCGATCACCGACGCGGCGGCAAAATTCGCGGCAGCCGTCGGAGTCCCCTTCATCGGTTTGCTGGTCTTGAATTTTGGCTGGCGCTGGAGTTTTGCGGCTACCGGGTTTATCAGTTTTATTTATTTCGCATTGTTTTATGGGATCTACCGGAATCCCAGCGATGATCGCGGGCTTTCCGCCAAGGAATTGCGATTCCTCACCGAGAGTGGGGCGCAGCCGGAAGGCGCGGCAGCAGCGCACAGAGGCGCTTCGCTCGGTTATCTGCTGCGCCAGCGTAAAGTG
>Ga0210396_10001669_pt1 | contig 23659 bp, 17 predicted proteins | sample IncBWH17OmetaG_FD_155466 | JGI IMG/M metagenome (GOLD analysis project Ga0210396, IMG submission 155466) | Forest soil microbial communities from Barre Woods Harvard Forest LTER site, Petersham, Massachusetts, United States - Inc-BW-H-17-O ... | reverse complement strand
AGCATTTCGTTGTGCTGGTGCCGTACTGGGCAGTTTGGCCTTTTGAGACGCTGCTCATTAGCCGAAAATCCGTGTCAGCATTGCACGAATTGAATCATGAGGAGCGCGATGCGCTTGCCGACATACTCTCGCAAATCACGGTTCGATATGACAACTTGTTCAAGACTTCGTTTCCCTACACCATGGGTTTTCATCAACGGCCGACCGATGGCGAAGCTCATCCTGAATTCCACCTGCACGCGCATTTCTACCCGCCCCTGCTGCGTTCGGCGACGGTAAAGAAATTCATGGTGGGGTACGAAATGCTCGCCATGCCGCAACGGGACATCACCGCCGAAACAGCGGCGCAATGGTTGCGGGATGTGCCCTCCAAACATTATCTGGATGCGTGACCAGTTCGGCATCGGGCCCCGGAACCAGCTATACTCCTTCCGCTATGCATGCACGAACGAACCCACGCTTCCGTTATTCAGCGCTGTTTTGCTCTTTCGCCTTGATGCTGTTTTGCGCTTCCCTTTTCGCCCAGGACGGAATGCCTTCTCGCGCCGCATCTGTGCTTGACTCCATGCCGCATGCCAAAAGGATCGATCAGGTGGCGCTTTCACCCGATGGAACTCAGGTTGCTTTCATTTCGAATGGAGAACTCGCGGTAATTCCTGCCGACGGCGGTTCTTCTCATACAATCGCCGTGGAGGCTAATCTTTCGATACGCGATGTGGCCTGGTCCGCAGATAGCAAGCGTATCGCATTCATTGCCAATCTTCATGGCGACGTTCCCGCTGCTCAAGTCTGGGTCGCCACAGCCGACGGCACTGCTCCGCAAAAGCATGCTGAGCTGAAAGGTTATGTCGAGACGCCGCGCTTCTCTCCGGACGGTTCGAAGCTTGCCCTCCTCTTTATTGAGGGCATGCCTCGCGACGCCGGCCCGCTCCAACCTATGACCCCGCTTGCGGGCGTCGTCGACCAGAAGATTTATGAGCAGCGCATTGTGACCATCGATCTGAACACCGACCGTCTGACGCAGGTCACGCCCGCGGATGTGTATGTCTACGAATACGACTGGACTCCGGACGGACAGGCGTGGGCAGCCATCGCTGCGCATGGTTCAGGCGATGCCAACTGGTGGATTGCGCGCCTGTATCTGGTGAACGCGCAGACCGGCGAGATGCGCGAGATCTACAAACCAAAACTGCAAATCGCTGTCCCGCGCGTCTCTCCGGATGGAAAGAACATTGCATTCATCGAAGGACTGATGAGCGATGAGGGTTCCACCGGCGGCGACGTCCTCGTCGTCCCCATCACAGGGGGTATCGCGCGAAATCTCACGCCCAACCTTAAGGCGTCGCCCTCCAGGCTTAGTTGGGCGGCTCCTGACCGCGTTACATTCGCCGAAAATGTCGATGGAAATTCCGGATTCGGCAGCGTGAGCATTAAAGGCGGCGCGGTCCAGACACTCTGGACGGGCGAAGAGTCGGCATCCCCAGCGGGCGCTGCCTGGGCTTCAGTTGGTTCCCGAGCTGGCGAAAAATTAGTGACTGCCATCGTGCGTCACTCGGCAAACACTCCACCGGAAGTTTGGGCAGGTCCCATCGGCAATTGGAAGCAGCTCACCAATCTGAACGCAGACGTAAAACCGGTATGGGGCGAGATGCGGAATGTGCATTGGATGAATGGGGACACGCATGTACAAGGATGGTTGATGTTGCCAAAGGATTTTGCGCCTGGCAAGACCTATCCGCTCGTCATCACTGTGCACGGAGGCCCGTCGGCGGCGTGCATGTCGCGTTGGGACGAGCGCAGCATGGGCGCGCTATCGGCGATGGGTTACTTTGCTCTTTGCCCCAACCCGCGCGGCAGCTACGGACAGGGAGAGCTGTTCACGCAGGGCAACGTCAAAGATTTCGGCGGCGGCGACCTCCGCGACATCATGGCCGGCGTGGATGCGATTTCCAAACAGTATCCCATCGACAGCAAGCGCATCGGCATTCGCGGACACAGCTACGGCGGATACATGACCATGTGGGCCGAGACCCAGACGCACCGGTTCGCCGCCGCAGTGGCGGGCGCTGGTCTTTCCAACTGGCTGAGCTACTACGGTCTCAACGATATCGATGAATGGATGATTCCCTTCTTCGGCGCATCGGTGTACGACGATCCCGCAGTGTACGCCAAGAGCGATCCCATGCACTTCGTCACGGCAGTGAAGACGCCGACCCTTATCCTGGTCGGTGATCGAGACGGCGAAGTTCCGATGGAACAATCAGTCGAGTGGTGGCACGCGCTCACCACTTTGCACGTGCCTACAAAGCTCGTGGTGTATCCGGATGAAGGCCACGCGTTCATTAAGCCTGCGGATGCCCGCGACTATACCTTACGCACGCTCGAGTGGTTCGAGGAGTGGTTCGCGAAGACGCCATAGTCGTCTGTTTAAGCTATTCGTAGCGGAGAGCCTCAATCGGATCCAGGCGCGAGGCCCGGACGGCGGGCACCATGCCGCTTACCAGTCCAACCGCAGCGAGGATCACCGTGGCCACGATCAGCGTGCCCGGAGCGATGACCAGTCGGATATCACCGGCTTCCGCGTTCTTCGCCATCGCGCTGTAGAGCGTGAGCCTTCCAACGGAAAGCGAAACCGCATAGGCCAGAATGACTCCCAGCGCGCCGCCGATGAAAGTGATGGTCAGAGATTCCGCCAGGAACTGAAGCAGGATGTCACTTCGGCGCGCGCCCAGCGCCTTTTCCACGCCAATCTCCCGCGTACGCTGCGTGACTGACACCAGCATGATGTTCATCAGGCCAACCCCGCCGATGCCGAGCGTAAGCGTGCCGATGAATCCCAGCAGAATCTTCAGCCCGAGAGTAATCATTTCGAACTGGCGGATCTGCTCCATAAGGTTAAATACATACATGGCTCGTCGGTCGACGGGGTTGAACTTATGTTCGATCGCCATCACGGAGCGCACGGTGTGCTCAAGATCTTCATACGCTGGTGTTTCATAGTTAAACCAGATGGAGTCGAGATAGTGCGTATCTTTAACGTCGCTCATCGTAGTGAAAGGGACATAGATCACCCGGTTGACATTGTCATCACCGCCCTGCATCTTGGGGCTCAGAATCCCAATCACTTCAACGCTCAGCCCATCGATGCGAATCCGCTCGCCCAACGCGTTGCGTCCGGAGAAAAGCTTTTCCTTGGCTTCGGAGCCAATCACGGCGACGCGGGCGTGCTGGGTCTCGTCTTGTGGGTTGTAGAAGCGGCCCTGCGCCAGTTTGAGCGCGCGAATGGAAAAGACGTTGGGATAGTTGCCGGTAACATTGAATGTGAACGTCCGCGTCTCGTACTGGAGGTTGGCTTGCTTGTCTACCTCCGGCGTGATTTGCGCAATTTGCGGAATGTTGGTTGTGAGGATGTCGATGTCGTCGAGCGTAAAGCGTATAGGAACGCCCGCTTTCTGGCCGCCCGCCTGCATCGAGCTGCGGCCGGGAGCCATAATCATCAGCTTGGTGCCGAAGTTGGCGAAGATGTTAGCGCAAGCCTGGCCGAAGCCATTGCCGTAGGAGAGCAGCATCACGACCGTAGCGATTCCCCAAGCCATGCCGAGCATGGTGAGGGTGGTGCGGCGGCGGTTATGCCGCATAGCGCCATAGGCTTCGCTGAGCAAATCACCAAACATTTTCTTTAAATCTCTCTTTAACTCTTACTCCTGCCGGAGCGCCTCGACCGGCGGCAGCATGGCAGCCTTACGCGCTGGATACAGTCCGGCCACCACGCCCGCAAGCGTCAAGCAACCGATCGCGAGAATCGCCGACGCGGGCACCAGCTTGGGAGGATCAAAATTCCCCGGCGATTGCTGCGTACCCAGCAGCGCCATCAGGCCGCCGGCCAGCGCCATCCCGATCAATCCACTCAGCAGCGTAAGCAGAACTCCCTCCATAAAAAACTGGAACAGGATGCTGCGGTTCGTTGCCCCCAGTGCCTTGCGCAACCCGATCTCACGCGTGCGTTCGCTCACAGCAACCAGCATGATGTTGATCACGCCAATCGCGCCCAAGGCCAGCGTTACCAGCCCTACGGTGCCCAGAAACATGTTCATGGCATCGAAGATCTTGCCCATCATCTCGGCTTGCTGAACCGTATCCAGGTCTTCGAATGCGTCTTGATCGCGGTAATCGAAGCCGTGATTGCGCGCGATGATCTTGTGCACCTCCTCCCGCGCCAGCATGTGCTCAACCGGCACCCGCGGCTGATAGTTGATGAGCGAGATGGTATTTTCATGGTTCTCACCCTTCAGCGGGAAGAAGGTCGCCATCGTGTGGAAGGGAATGTAGCCGCGCATGTTGGTCATGTTTTCGTCGCCGCGGCCGATGCGCTTCACCGTCCCGATCACTTCAAACCTTATGTCATTAAGCAGGATGAATGCGCCCAGAGCCGGGCGTCCCGAGAAAAGGTTCCTGGTCAGTTCGTCGCCGAGCACAATCACGTTGCGCCGTTGCGCTTCGTCAAAGCCGTTAAGCCAGCGTCCCTGCTGCAGAGGAAGAAACCGGATTCCAGAGTACTGCGGCTCTACGCCCGCGATCTGCCCGTTGGCGCTGGCGAATTCGCTCACAGCGTGCATGTCATCACGCGACAGCACAGGCGAAGAACTGAGTACGTGGGGTGCTTCCGCCCGGATGTCCAGATAGTCCTGGTAGGTAAGTAGATAGTTGCGGGCGGAGTTCATGCTGCCGGCAACCACGGGGGCGCGGCCGGGAAAGATAAACATGATGTTCTCCCCGAATTCGGCCAACCCACGTTTGTTTCCCGAGCGGAAACCTTCGCCCAGGCCGACAAGCAGCAGCAATGACCCCACACCCCAGGCCACCCCGAACATGGTCAGGAACGAGCGCAGCTTATGCGCCCACAGCGTGCGGAAGATTTGCGCGAAGATGTCCAGTATCACCCGCATAACTACATTGTACCTTCGAGGCGACTATCCGCTTTTCCTTTCCCGACCGGACGAACCGCCCTCTGGTCCCCGCAACTCGCTCCAAATCGTGGGCAACTCCAAGATGTCACCCTTGAACACACCGGGCTTCCCGCACGCGGAGAAAGGCGTGACTCTGCTGGTTAGACGAAGCTGGGAGGATAAAGATTAGGGTCTGCGGTGGCAATCGCGCTGTTCTCTGCATAGCCTCGCTCGACGAGCGGTGCTAGCTGACAAGTTGAGCGAACTTGTCGAGATCGATGTTGCCGCCAGACACGATGGCGACGATCTTGCCGGAACCGGCACGGCCGGCCAGACAAGCCGCGACCGCACAAGCTGCAGCGCCTTCGATAATAATCCGGTTCCGTTCTGCCACCACTTTCATGGCGTTTGCCGCTTCCGACAGGGTGACCACCAGAGACCCATCCAACAGCTGACGTGCGGATTCGAACATACCGGGAAATACCGTCTTGCTGCCGATGCCATCGACGAATGATGGTTTATATTCGACCGTTCGCATCTCACCGGCGGCAAGCGATGCCGCTAGCGGAGCCGCAGTTTCAATCTCGGCGGCATAGATACGCACTCGAGGTGCGAGTTCCCGCAATACCGCGGCGATGCCGCATGACAATCCTCCACCGCCCCAGGGAATTACCACCGCGTCTAAGTCAGGCAGATCCTCCAATAGTTCCAATGCGATCGTGCCATTACCCGCCATCACATCCGGATCGTCGAACGCGTGAATAAACGTGGCGTCGATACCCGGGTAGGAGCGAGTCTCAAAAGTCCGCCACCACTCGGCAAATGGAACTTTGACTACACGCCCGCCCATTCGTTCGACGGCGAGAATCTTCGTAGCTGGAGCGGTGTCAGGAGCGATAATCGTCGCACCAATTCCGATTCGCCGGGCGCAGAAAGCCACGCCTTGCGCCATGTTGCCGGCCGAAGCGGTTAAAACGCCGCGCGTCAGCCGCTCGCGCGGGGTCCGCGCCATGACGTTGGCAGCTCCGCGGATCTTGAACGAGCCGATCGGTTGCAGGTTTTCTAACTTCAGATACAAGCTCGCAGGCGCGTCCGCATTGCACCGGATGAGCGGAGTGCGCAGGGCAACTGATGCAATGTTTCGCCGCGCTTCGCGTGCCTCGGCGGATGTGATCGCCATTTCGATATCTTAACTGCTACGAAGGGATGGAGGCATTCCGTGGAGCTAATGGATGTCTATTCATTGTTTCGCCCTGCTTACCGCAAATCTCATTTATCTGTGTCTGTGACTTGAATCACAACCCAGGTTTCTGCTAAAAAGATTAGAAATGTCGCAGGCATCTGCCACGCAGACTGCCCGTAGTTTTCCAGAAGTGAGTGCCAGCTTCTGATAACTTTGGCGACTTTATTGGGTCTTGCAGAACCGGGGCGTTTTTCCCGCTTGCGAAAGACGGGAACGGGGTAATTGTTAGCTAATCCGGCGCCCTGTCGAGATTCGTTCTGAACGGTTCTCGCCGGGCGTAAAACATCGAACCTCCGTAACACGTTTTAGGAGTTTCCGGTGGCCCGACATCCCAGGTTCCGAAGCGTTCAGCCAAGAGCGAAGGCCTGCGCGCTGGTCTTCTGTTCTCCACCCTCTGCTTCTCCAATCCTTGCCCCGATAACTCGGACAACCTTTCATTTGTCCGCGTTCTCTTACCAAAACCCCAGAACACCGCATACGCCGGAGGAAGATAATGGCGACCAATCTTGTACAAATCGACAATGACGAAGAGATCAAACAGCGCCTGGAGGCCGAGCGCAACAGGCTACGTAAGATCGCTGGTTTGGACCAGCCCACACATTTTCACCGTCCCGTTGAGCGGGCGTTTACAGCCGAGGAACGCAATCGCGTCACAATTTTGTTTGGCGGTTTTACCTGGAAGCACGAGGACTTGATCCGTGCCGTCTTTCAGGGTTGTGGCTACCGCTGCGAAAAGCTGCCCGTTCCCAATGTCGCAGCCTTTCAGACCGGCAAGGAGTTCGGCAACAACGGCCAATGTAATCCAACCTACTTCACCGTAGGCAATCTCGTGCAGTACCTTCAGTTTTTGGAGAAGGAGGGGTTGTCGCGCGAAAATATCTTGAACAACTTCGTCTTCTTCACCGCAGGTTCCTGCGGTCCATGCCGCTTTGGCATGTATGAGGCGGAATATCGCTTCGCGCTAAAGAACGCTGGCTTCGACGGTTTTCGCGTCCTGCTGTTCAAAGACAGTGACGGGATTAAAGCCGCTTCCGGCGAACCCGGCTTGAAATTCACAATTGATTTCGGTTTCGGGATGCTGAATGCCATGCATCTTGGCGATGTGATCAACGACATGATCTACCAGATCCGCCCGTTTGAAGTGAACAAAGGCGAAACCGACCGGGCATTCCGGGAAATGGTAGATGGACTTTGCGAGGATCTCAGGAATCGCGATTCTTTCGAAATTGAGCAGCGCGCGCCCAATTGGCTGAAGCCGAAGTTCAAGGGCAACAAGGTGCTGCGAAACACGGCCAATGTTTTCGGCAAGATGCACGAGAACATGTGGGGCAAGGACTATCTAGATGCTTTGCATACCGCTCGCGACCGCGTCAATCGCATCGAAGTGGACCGCACCAAGGTCAAGCCGGTGGTGAAGATCACGGGTGAGTTCTGGGCGCAGATCACCGAGGGCGACGGCAACTTTCACATGTTCAACTTTCTTGAGCGCGAAGGCGCTCAGGTAATTGTGGAACCAATCGCTACCTGGGTGGCTTACCTGATGTATCAGGCAAAGGCGCACGCGATTGCGAAGTGGCCAGTGAATCGCCCGCATCGCAATCCAGAATGGTATGAACTCAAGAAGAATTTAGCCAACTACTTCGGCCTGCACAAGAAGCTCTGGGGCATTGGCTTCGGGGAAGGCGCGTGGAAATATTTCTACCACCGCACCATCAAGAACATGGGTGGCATCACGCATCACCTGGTGCCGCAGACAGAGTTGGCCGAAATGGCTCACCCGTTCTACAACCAGTTCGCCCGAGGTGGCGAGGGACACCTTGAAGTAGGCAAGAACGTTTACTACACGGTGCACAAGCTCTGCCACATGGTTCTGGCTCTGAAGCCTTTTGGCTGCATGCCTTCTTCGCAGTCCGATGGAGTGCAGTCGGCGGTGGTCAACAAATTTAAGGACATGATCTTCCTCCCGATCGAAACCTCGGGCGAAGGCGAAGTGAACGCCCACAGCCGCGTGCAAATGGCGCTGGGCGAGGCCAAGGTGAAAGCCAAGACCGAGTTCGAACAGTGCCTGAAATCCACAGGCAAGAGTTTGGACGAAATCCGCGAATACATCGCCGAACATCCTGAACTGAGGCGGCCCTTCTACCATGTGCCGCATCGCGAGGGCGTTGCCGGAACTGCCGCCCAGTTCATTTTGCACGTGAGCGATCGCATGGATAAGAGCACTCGGCTGTGGAAGCGCTCGCGCGTTCCCGGCATCGCCGTACCAAACGCCGCGTAAGACTCACTGCCATCTCGCCGGTTGGTCATTCGCGAGATGGCAGGTAACCGCAATTAAGAACCGCTTTTTACAATTTATCGGAGAGACCATGCACGACCATCTCGGACAGCAATCGAAGCCCCAGCTAATGCAAATAGCTCCCGCGCCCCCGCAAAAGCCGCACGATCATCACACGGAATTCATGGTAGGGCTCGACGTGGGCTCGACCACGGTCAAGGCGACAGTCGTGGATGCGGCTACCGACAAAGTGCTCTGGCAGGATTACCAGCGTCACGAGACCAAGCAGCCGGAAAAGACGCTCGAATTCCTGCGGCGTATGGAGAAAGAAGTCGGGATCAATGGGCACAACACGCGCATGTTCATGACCGGTTCTGGCGGCGGCGCAATTGCCGATCAGATCGGCGCCAAGTTCGTGCAGGAAGTCACCGCAGTTTCGCTCGCGGTCGAGAAGATGCATCCGGAAGTCTACTCGGTGATCGAACTCGGCGGTCAGGACGCGAAGATCATCGTTTTCAAAGACGATGACGAAACCGGCCGCAAGAAGAAGATTCCCTCGATGAACGATAAGTGTGCCGGCGGTACTGGCGCGGTCATCGACAAGATTAATGCGAAGCTGAAGATTCCGGCTCCGGAACTCTGCGAGCAGAAGTATCACGGAATCAAACTCCACAAAGTTGCCGGTAAATGCGGCGTCTTCGCCGAGACCGATATCAACAGCCTGCAGAAGGTCGGCACTCCGTCGGATGAATTGATGGCGTCATTGTTTGAAGCCATCGTTCTGCAAAACTTGAGTGTCCTCACCCGCGGCCACACGCTGCGGCCGCACGTACTGCTTTTGGGTGGTCCCAACAGCTTTATTCGAGGAATGCGCGAGGCGTGGCAGGCGAACATTCCCCGCATGTGGCAGGAACGCAAGGTCACGATTCCAGACGGCGCAAAGCCGGAAGACCTGATCAAGGTCCCGCAGAACGCTCAATATTTTGCTGCCATGGGCGCCATCGAGTTCGGCAAGAGCGAGGAAGACTGCGTCGGTTGTTACCAGGGATACGAAAAGCTGATGCACTACATCGAGTTCGGGCGCCAGGAAGAGAAGGCTAAGTCGGGCGCCAAAGGCCTGACCACCAGCGACACAGAACTCGACGAATTCAAAGTCTCCTACCGGCGCAAGAAGTTCACGCCCGTAGCATTCCACACCAACCAGACCGTTGGTGGGTTCATCGGCATCGACGGCGGTTCTACCTCAACCAAGGCCGTGTTGCTTGATGAAAAAGGCGACATTCTTTGCAAGGCCTACCAGCTCTCAAACGGGAATCCGATTCAGGACACCATTGAAATGTTTGAGAACCTGCGCGGCCAGGTGGAAGCGCAGAAGGCGAAACTGGAAGTCCTGGGAGTAGCCACGACCGGTTACGCAAAAGATATCCTGAAAGACGTCTTGCATGCCGACGTAGCGCTGGTCGAGACCGTGGCGCACACGGAATCGGCTCTCAAATTCTACGAAGATCCTCACGTCATCGTCGACGTGGGCGGGCAGGATATCAAAATCATCATCCTGCACAACGGCCGCGTCAAAGATTTTAAACTCAACACCCAATGCTCCGCCGGCAACGGATATTTCCTGCAGTCAACCGCTGAAGGCTTTGGATTGAGCGTTGAGCAGTATGCCGATCTCGCCTTCTCCGCGCAATCAATGCCGATTTTCGGCTACGGTTGTGCCGTCTTCATGCAATCGGACATCGTTAATTTCCAGCGCCAGGGTTGGCGCGCGGAGGAAATTCTGGCCGGCCTCGCGACTGTGCTGCCCAAGAACGTATTTCTTTACGTGGCCAGCATACCTAATCTCGCGGCGCTGGGAACGCGCTTCGTTCTGCAGGGTGGAACGCAGAACAACATGGCCGTGGTGAAGGCGGAAGTCGATTTCATCAATAACAGTTTCCGGGCGTCGGGCAAGAAACCCGAAATCATCGTCCACGAATTCTGCGGCGAATCTGGCGCCATCGGCGCCGCGGTTGAATCCGTACGCCTGTGGCGCAACGGGTTGCAGACATCGTTTGTCGGACTGGAAGCGGTTCGCAAAATCGAATACCGGACCACGCGCAACGAAAGTACACGCTGCAATTTTTGCAAGAACAATTGCCTGCGCACCTTCATTGATATTCGCACGGTCCCTAAGGACGACCTGGCCTTCGTGCCGATCCAGAAAGTCACCAAGGTTCCGCTGATGCACGGCGAGCAACGCCTCATCATCGCTACTTGCGAAAAAGGCCTGGTGGAAGATGTCAATGACATGAAGGACATCAAGGCGGGAATCGACGAGATCAAAGATAAATATCCTAACTTTGTTGACTTTGCCGCCCATGAGGTCTTTCGACCAGTAAACGCCGAGAGCGTGGCCGATCCACTTCCAGTAACCACATTCTGGAACAAGGCAGGAAAAGAACGCATTCCGCTCATGCAAAATCGCAAGAAACTCCGCGTCGGCATTCCGCGAGTTCTCAACATTTACACTTACGCACCGCTCTTCAACGGATACCTTGAAAGCCTGGGTGTTCAGCCTGAGAATATCGTTTATTCCGACTACACCAGTTCCGATCTTTACCGCGCGGGCGCGAGCCGCGGCGCTATCGATCCCTGTTTCCCCGCGAAGATTGGGATTTCCCACGTGTACAACCTGATCCAGGAAAAGCATCGCAAGAAGCCGCTCAACGTGATCTTCTTCCCCATGTACGATGTGCTGACTTCCCCGCTGGTAAAAATCGTGGGCACGAACGCCTGCCCAACCGTTACCGCGACACCGGAAACGGTGAAGGCTGCATTCACAAAAGAGAATGACGTGTTCGCCGAGCACAACGTAAAGTATGTCGATCCCGTCCTCAACTTTGCCGACCGCAAGCTGTTTGCCCACCAGATGCTCCAGGCCTGGCAGCCCATCCTGGGTTTGTCACAGGAAGAGAATGACCGCGCAGTCGAGGTCGGCTACAAGGCGCTGGAGGATTACGAAGCCAGCATCCGCAATCGCGCTCGCCAGGTTCTCGATCAACTGGAACGCGAAGATCGCATCGGCATTGTGATGCTCGGTCGGCCGTATCATCACGATCCCGGTCTGAATCACGAGATTATGGAGGAGTTCCAGAAACTGGGCTATCCCATCTTCTCGCAAAATACTTTGCCGCTCGATGAAGACCTGCTGGAGCGGCTGTTCGGCGAAGAAGTTCGCGCCGGAATTATCAGTCACCCGCTTGACATCACTGACGCTTGGAAGAATTCATATTCCTGCAGCACCAACCACAAAGTTTGGGCGGCAAAATTCACTGCTCGGCATCCGAACCTGGTAGCGCTCGAAGTTTCCAGCTTCAAGTGTGGCCACGATGCGCCTATCTATGGCGTAGTCGAGGGCATTATCGAGCAATCCGGTACTCCTTACTTCTGCTTCAAGGATCTAGATGAGAACAAGCCCACCGGCTCGATCAGGATTCGCGTCGAGACCATCGATTATTTCCTGCGGCGCTACCGCGATGAGGTTATCCGAAAGCGCAAGGCAACTGAAGAAATCGAGGCGCAGTTAGCGGCGCTGGAGGCGGAACTGCGCGGGCAACCCGCATCTGAAGCTCCCCAACTCATGCAATTCGAGCGAGAGGCGCAGACCATGGCAGCTGACTAGAACCCTTGCAACCGGTTTGCTCTTGTGGTCAAGCAGGCCTCGGGCGCAATTTGGCGATATCTGCCATCTAGCTAAAGTGAGCGCAGAAAATCGATGATTCCCTGTTGTTCCTGAACGGTCAGCTTATTGAAGTGTTCGATGACCTTATTGGCCTCGCTGCCGTGGCTCCGGTGCGCCCTGATGGCGTCAACCAGATTCGACGTACGCCCATCGTGAAGGAAGAAGACGCGTTGTCCCACACCCCAGAGAGGTGCAGTTCGGAACTCGTCAGGGCCGGCGCCGCCTTGCGTAATGCCGTCGGCCAAGCCTTTGCCCATATGGTGCACCAGCAGATCAGAGAAAAGATTCGCGGTTTGATTGGAAAGCGCCGCACTCGGACTGGTCGTTGACCCGCTCGCAATCGTCGCCCCAGTAGTAAACGACGGTGTATGGCAGTGCGCACACCCAACCTTCGCAAACGAGTCGCGGCCCTTTTCGCTGGATGGTGTAGGTGGAGCGGGCGCGGGTGGAGCGAGCATCCGCATGAAATTGGCAAACGCTTCGATGTCCGACACGACTGCGGGGTTTGAAATGCTGGTCGAAGTGCCGGCGGTCGGGGGAGGGGCTGTAAAGTTAAGAGTGTCGTTAGGAGTGGGATTGAAGATACAGCCGGGTGTTTCGTCGCGCTCTTGTGGGAATAGCTGGTTTGAGATTCCCATCTCGACGTTGTAAGCCTCGCCTGCGAACATGAGAAGGGATTTGTTTTGTGCCTTCCAACCGAAACGGGTAATCGTCCCATCGTTGGCACTCAGATTCACGTTTCCGCTGAGGTGCGCGTTCGCGTGTCCGTGAATACCCAACTCCGACTTCGCCGAAGCGTTGGCCTGCATGTTGGCAAGGATGGCCGAATCGGAAATCCCTTCTATCAGCCCGGCGCCAAAGACCGGCGTCGGGATTCTAAAAATGATATTCCGATTCCCACCCTGGCCCGTTAACGGATCACCCGCGGGCAGAAAATCAAATTGGGCGATATTGCAGCCGGGGGCGTCAACTCGCCCCGTTATCACGAAGAGGTCATGCACTTCGCCATCCGCGTTACCGCTGCTCTGCTTAAACCGCGCTTCGCGGATGGGACCGTTCGGTACGATAAACCATGGCACCGCGTTCTTGGCCCCATCCAGGGCGGCAACTTCGGGCAGGGGATTTTTCGCCGGGCTCGTTCCACCCATATTAGGCTGCGAGTGGCAGGAGAAACACTGGTTTGAATTAAAGCGCGGACCAAGACCTCTGTTCGCGCCCTTGTTTACAACCTCGATTTCAGCGAACCGCGCCTGGCCATCCAGGAAGAATGCAGTCTCGTCGGCCGTAAGGCCTTGTAGCGGACCGCCCGCAGCAGCCGAGCCACCGCGCACCCCTGGGTCGACCGGACCTGATCCGGTTTGTCCCAAAGCGCAGCCAGATGTGATCATGGCCACGGTCAACATTCCGCAGAGACTCCTGAGTTTGATCCTTTCCAGTGTCATCACATCACCTCGCGAACTAGGAATGCCGATGTCGAAAACGAGTCTTCGCCTTTCATTGACTCGGAGGGGCATCTACCGCTAAGTACCAGTCTTCTTCGCTTGCGCCGACGGAGGAACACCCAACGCTGCTGCTACCCGGATCCCGATCGGCGATCCAAGCCCGCTGCATGCGTCCCATCCCGAACCCGCTGAATAGGCGCCATTATTGCCGGAGGTGATGTCACGGAAATCCGTCGCCGTACTAGCTCTCTGATATAGCAACGGGTTGATGAAGCCAACCGGCTTTCCAACGCTCTCGTTGATAAGCGCAATCAATCCAGCCCACAGTGGAGCGACGGCACTCGTCCCGCCAATAACATCGGGGTTCCCATCCACCAGGGTGACGTAGCCGGTGGAGGGATCGGCATCGCCGGCCACATCCGGAACCCCTCGGCCCACATTGTGAGTTTGATTGGCAGAAGGTGGCACGCCGGCTCCTGTCTGCCAACTGGGAAGCGGAAAGACGTCGCTGACGCCGCCTCCGGTTGCGCCTTCGTTATTTGCGAGTTCGTTCCACACGGTTTCGCTGGTAATCGCATTTCCTGAGGCGATCAACTCGGTACCTCCACATGCCAGCACATTAGGACTCGACGCTGGGAAATCTACGTGATTCAGGCCATCGCTAACGCCGTCAGTCGAGCCGTCATCTCCAGCGGCTACGCAAACTGTTACTCCCATTGCAGCCGCGGACTGGAATGCCTCATCCATCGACGTCATGGCCTGCTGTGTCCATGAGGATTCGGGACCACCCCAACTGATGGAGACCACAGACGGGTTGTTCGTGCTGTCGTGTACGGCTGTTGTAATCGCGTTCAGAAAGCCGGCGTCCGTGTTCTCTGCAAAATAGACAACGATCTTTGCCGCCGGCGCGATCGACCCGGACACTTCAATATCCAGCATCACTTCACCATCCGGGCCGTTCGGGTCTCCGGTGGGATTGTTGCTGCCGTCGCCGACCGAAACCGCTGACACGGTGGGAGTCTCAGGCAGATTCAGCTCACTCCAGTAATTGCTGAGATCCGTCGGGTTGTAACCGCCTCCCAATTCGATGAGTGCAATGCATTCTCCGGCGCCGTCTACCCCAGTGGGAAAGTTGTAAAGCGCAGCGACTTGAATGGGCGTGTAAGACAAGCTCACCGCAGCGGCACGGACGCTACCGCGCCCCTGCCGCCTACGAAAATGCGGCTTGGCTTGTGGCCGATTATCCAGACCAAAGACACCTTCGACCGCGTCGTGCAGTTCCGCAGGCAGGTTGACCGGTCCCGTGCGTCCGCGGTATCGGCCGCTTGGGTATTCGTATTCCTTCAGTTCAACGCCAAACGCTTCGTTCATAGCGGCAACGGTCCCCGACAGAACGATGGTCCGGCGTGCTAGGCTCTTTTCCTTCACCAAAAGTTTGTGTTGGCGTGCAAATGCCTCGACGCGAGCGACGCTGTCAGGGTCCGCACCATGGCGCTGTTCGAATTCCTTGCGACTCAAGATCGCACGTTTCGCGATCGGTTTCGTGAATTCAGCAGCGTTCACAATCGGCTTCTTCCCTGCGCGAGAGCGCAAACGGATCGTCACGTCCACCGTTTCGTTAGGGTTGGCTGGGCCTATCTCTCGTGCTCCTTCCATCGGAACACGCTCGCTACCGGCAAGTGGAAGTTGTTTTTTCGGAGCAGACATAAATCTCCCTTCAATTGGGCCGAGACGAGTGGCGAAGAGAGCAGGGCAGCGTTACTACAGGAGTACTTTCGCGAAACCCTACAAAGGAAAGGAGCCCAGCCCTCTGTTGAGTCGTGCTGGCCCGTTAGTTGGATCGAAAGTAGCAGCTGACCGGCAACAACGCAATCTGTTTCTTACACCTGTTACAAAAACCGGACAGCATGCTGCTACTTGAATGTTCGGCTTTTGACTTTCCGACTCTGGTAACTGGCACCTGAGTGGACGTTCGTAATTTGAAAGTACCTTCCAACCATAGTCAAATCAGTTTGCCCCGCCACTTCAACAGGCAACTTTGGTCCACTCACGGACGGAAGCTCGCCTCTGCAAAAAACAATCCTGGCCGAACTGGAAATGTGAAAAGGCATGTCTCGGCTGAAAGCAACGATTCTCTGCATTGACGACCACTGGAACGCGCTCATAGGCCGCAAGATGCTGCTCGAAAACAACGGCTATGAAGTCCTGGAGGCAAGCGGCGGGGACGAGGGGCTGAAATTATTCTTGTCGCACCGTGTAGACGCGGTGGTTCTCGACTACCAGATGCCCGGCATGAACGGTGACGTCGTTGCCGCGAAGATGAAGCGCGTGAAGTCACACGTCCCAATCATGTTGTTGTCCGCCTACGGGCCGCTGCCCAAGAGAAAGCTGAAGGCAGTCGACACCTTCCTGTCGAAGTCCCAGCCGCCAAAGATTCTCTTATCTACGCTTCAGGGTCTGCTGGACAATGAGCCAAAACCATTCTTCAACCGATGGCTCGATGCGTGGAGAAATCGTAATAAAGGAGTGCAGTAATGAATTTCTTGAAGCGGCTTTTCGGACAAGGTTGCTCGCATCGGTTTAACTGGCCGCGCATCGACGCCAACGGCCGCCATTACCAGATCTGTCCACGTTGTGGAACGGCATACGAATATGACTGGAGAATGATGCGCCGGACTGATCGGTTGCTGACGGCTGATGCCCGCCAAGGCTAAGCGAAGTTGTGATTCTCTCCGAGCCTGGCTTGAGGACGAAATATTTCCAAAATACTGGCACGTTCCGCGTATTTCGGGCTGAATTCTCTACAGCTAAGACTTACTGGCGGAGAGGCAGGGATTCGAACCCTGGGTACAGGTATTAGCCCGTACAACGGTTTAGCAAACCGCCGCATTCGGCCACTCTGCCACCTCTCCGGCGTGCGGTTTTGATTAGCTTAACACAGGTTTTGCGACGGGCGCGTTGCGGAACGGTTCGGTCTTGCAATCGGTTGCGGGTGACGGGCGAGCCTGTTCGGGTTTCGTAACAGGAACAACTTTGTCGAAGTGCCGCGGCGAATTGGTGAAAAACTCTCAGCAACTTAGGGGGAGGAGTGGATCCGAAAAGCTGCCCGCGCTGCGGCGGTACCGGATATGTGGCCAAGCCCGTGGATATCAAGGGTAAATCCGAGGGCGTTGCGTTTATCCGCGTGAAGTGTCCGACCTGTGCTGGCGGCGAACGGAAAACTTCTGTGCCTCCTACGACTACGGGCTGACCGCACGGCCTGTGGTGCTTGCGAAAAACGTGCGAGCCCGGGGGCGTCACATGCTCCCGCCTTGACGTGGCGATCCGGGCCGCACGTTTCTTTATTTGACCGGGTTCATCTGGCAGTTCACGCGATACCGGCCGCTTTGCTGCGGACGCGGCGCCGGGAAGCGGACGCGGTTTCGATCCGATTACGTCCGGCGGCTTTCGCGCGGTAGAGCGCTCTATCCGCCGCCTGGATGACTTCTTCCGCGGAAGGATTTGCTCCCCTCGAGCTGGCAACTCCGATGCTTGCCGTCACCGAGAGTTCGTCAGACGGCGTGGTGCGCGCCAGTTGGCGGATGGCGTGTCCGGTTTGAGCGCGTCCGCGGGCGCGCTGATTGCGGCGGTCGGGGCCGCGCGCCTCCTGGCGGCGTTCCGGGCCCCGCAGGCGAAGCGTGCTGGCTTCAATTTCGGCGCGCAACTTTTCCAGATGCTCCATGATGTCGACGGTGCTCTTTCCGGGAAAAAGAATGGCGAATTCTTCCCCACCGCAGCGGTACGCTTGTCCTCCGCCCGATACTTTCGCCAGCCGCGACGCAATCATGCGCAGCACCTGATCTCCCGTGTCATGACCGTAAGTGTCGTTGCAGCGTTTGAAGTGATCGATGTCGACCATGGCAATGGAATAAGGTGGCTGCAGTCGAAGCAAGGCATCATGAAAGGCGCGCCGGGAAGGCAGGGTTGTGAGTTCGTCGTGATAGGCGAGCAGATAAGACGTCTCTACGACTGCGCCTGCCAGGATGAACGCGGCGGCTGCGAAATACGCGGTGGGGATTCGTCCGACGCCTCCAAAATAAAGCGCGAGAAAGCAAGCGGCCAGCGCCCACAACAGGCCGCTCTCCGCGGGTTTGTGCAATAGCAGAAAGCGCATAAGCAACAGTACTGCCGCAGCCGCGAAGGCCAGCACGGTAGCAAACGGCAACGAAGCCGGCAGCGCGGGATGATGTAGCGCACGCGCAGACGCCGCCACGAGCGTTTGAGGCCGGCAGAGCACGCCTACAATCACAGATTGAACAAATAGCATTAAGGTAGGAGGCGCGATGCTGGAGAAAGTGAATCCTCGTTCTTTGTGAAGCGAGAGCAGAACGAAGTTAAGCGGCAAGAGCAGGCCCACGGCGGCGAGTGCGATGCTTCCCGGGCTGCCGGCTGGGACGCGTGCTGAAGTAAATGATCCTGCAGCAGATAGAGAAGAGAAGTAGGAGATTGCTTCCTGGGCGAGAAAAACGACCAGCAAAGCGAAGAAGATGCGGCTGGAGTGAAATCGCCAGGCCAGCAGCAGGCCGGCGATCGCCGCGGTGTAGAAGGCGTAGGTGATGAGCGTGACGCTGGGGGTGACCAGGCCGGTATGCAGCAAAACCGCAACTGCCACGAGGCAGATGCCGGGCGTGAGCAGCGGCTTCATCGAAATTTCGTCCCGGCGTTGATGGGGTATGTCCTCAGGGTTGCAGAGGTTCTGCGGATTACGTCTATATTATCTCTGGAGTTGCGGGACGGGAGTAATTGACCGGGCGGGTTCGGCGCTTATGCACGTTGCTGGCGTCCGAGGCACTGCCGGCGAGTACAGAGGTCCTTCGACCCGCAAAGAACGCGGGCTTCAGGATGACAGTGTGGTCGAAGATCGAGCCAGTTCTCGTATGCAACGAAAAACTTGTCAATAGGCAAAAACTACAGGATCGAGCCTAACTCGCTCATATGAACGGAGATATAGTTCCGGGAAACGTGACACAATCCCCCTATTCAAATTGATATACTGAAAGTATAGGGTAAAAATTCAGAAAAACGAGGCGCAGCCCAACGGCTGCGCCTTTTCTTTTGGGCAAAACGGGGCGTGCTGGTATGGCGAAGTGCAAGGGATTCAGGAACTTCAAGGAGCGGGGCGAGTGGGTGGAGCTGCAGTTCATGGCGCGGGCGGTGCGCAAGCGATTCAAGGTCTCGAAGCCTTGGGGAGATTCGGGCCCTTACGACGTAGGAGTGGAACACGGGAGGCGTTTTCTAAGGGTGCAGGTGAAGTCGACGAGCTTCAGGAAGGGTAACGGCTATCTCTGCGGATTCAGCTCCAACCAAAAGAGCAAGCGATATACGAGGCGGCAGGTCGATTTCTTCGCGGCATATGTCATCCCGGAGGATATGTGGTACATCATCCCGGCGGCCGCTGTCCTGAAAAAGAAGGGCACTGAACTAATGCTGTATCCGGTTCAGCGCGTGCGACGGGACCGCTATAAGTATGAGGTTTACCGGGAGGCGTGGAAGCTGCTGCGGAGCGGGACGAAACGCCCGGCGTTCTCTGCGTGAATTATTTACGCGGGCTTTGCAGGAAATCTTCGAGCACGTGGTTGAATTTCTCCGGGTCGTCGACGAACAAGGCGTGGCCGTCGCCGTCGAAGCGCTCCAGTTGGACCTTGTCGTTGAGCTTTGATTTCAGGTAGTCGGCGCTGGGTTGCGATTCGGGCTGGTACATGAAGAGCAGCGGGCGAGTTGTGTTCACTCTCGCGAGGCCGGCTGAGAAATCCTTCACGGCCAGCATGTCGTAGATGAGCACGACGGCGGTGTCGGCTGGGACCTGAGCGGAAGCGTCGATGACGCGCTTCAGATAATCCTCGGGCTGCGGCTTTTTGTACATGGTGCGGACAAAAGCGTCGGCCTGTTTCTGGCGATCCAGTTGGACTTGATTCATCCATCCGGAGATCGCGACGAACATGTCTGGGCTGGGCTTGTCGGAGAGAAAGCCGTCGACCAAAACTAAACCGCCGACGTTATCGGTGCCGAACTGTTCGGCATATTTGATCAGCTCGCCGCAGGCCATCGACCAGCCGACCAGGACTGGCTTCTTCAAGCCTAGTTGATCGACGAGTTCTTTGTAGTCGCGGGAGCGGATTTCGGGCAGGTGTCCGTAGTTCGGTTTGTCGCTCTCGCCCTGCGAACGGGGGTCGACGGCTATTACGTGGTAGCGCTTCGAGAACTCGTCGATCTGCTTTTGCCAGATCCACGCCGGCATGGTCCAGCCGGGAATGAAGACGATGGGGCGTCCGCTGCCCGCCTCGAGGTAGTGGATGCGGACGCCGTCGGAAGTTTTTATGAAGCCGTCCTTCGTGGTTGCTGCGGTCTGGGCCAGGAGGCTGGGCACTGATAGGAAGCAGAGTAGGAAGACGGATAGTCGGGTTTTCATTCGCTTCTCCTTAAGTATGAAGGTTCAGGATGAGCTCGTTAGGCGTAGGAGAACGGTCGGCTCCCGTGGCTTTTCCAGAAGTAGGCGAGGATGATCACGCTTGCGACGGCGGCGTAGGCGCACCAGAGCGAGGTGAAGGCGTAGCGTTTGACCTCCATTACAGCCAGGAGAATTACCAGGTTGGCGAAACCAAAAATGATCATTGGCCTGATCTTTGAGAAGAATAACGATCCGCAGGTTGCGATCACGTAGAGCACTCCAACGGCGGTGTTGTTGGTGGCTTGATTCATGTAGACGATGGTGTTGGCCTTGATGTAGATCTCTGTCGGGAACGCGGTCAGCGCCCATAGGATGTAGAGCGTGGTGCCCCCGCCGAGCACGAGGAATGGGATCATGCGCTGTCGGCTGGCGGCGGTCGGCTCGAAAAGGAACACGCTTAACGGAAGCAGGAATGGGAGCAATCCCTGAGCATAGAGCATGAAGGCCGCGCCCATATCGTGCGCGACCGCAGGCGAGAGAATGCCATCGAGGCCGAGCCAGACGAATCCTTCGGTGAACTGATGAATGGCGAACAACACGGGCAGGGAGGCGAAAAGAATTTCGCGGCGGTGTTTGACGCGGGTTAAGGTGACGACGCCGACGGCGCCGAGAACACCGCTGCCGACGAAGTTCGCTGTGGCTGAGAAGCACATGAGGTGTTTTCTCTCTTGCGAACTTTACACCTTAGACGTGTCGTTGAGGAATACAAAAGAGTCTTACGAGGGGTTCAGGCCGCGGGCAAGCGCCGGGCGCAGATGGATCTTAGGGAAGCCAGCAGGTGAGTGCCGATTGTCTCCGACTTTGAGATGACATCTTTAACGCCGGCGTCTTTGGCTTCTTTCCGCAACTCTTCGCTGACATGCATGGTAAACATGACGATCTGCACGGAGGGAGCGATGCGGGTAATCTCCCGGGCGGCTTCGAGACCATTCATGACGGGCATGGAAAGGTCGAGGATGACGGCGTGGGGCTTTAGTTCCGTGACTTTCTCGACGGCAATCCGGCCGTTTTCGGCCTCGCCGCATACCAGCCAGTCGGTGCTGTGCTCGATGAACAATCGAAGCAGATGACGGATGGAGGAGCTGTCGTCTGCGATGAGGATTCTTAGTGCCATGCAAAGACCCCGCTGCGCCTTGGCGGGTTGCTGGCGGGATCCAAATCGGAAGGAGCCGGCGACGGGGGAAGGCACTAACCGGACATTAGTCCTTAGAAGGGTGGGCGCATATACAGCAGATACCGTACTAGAGCGCACAAAATAATGTTCGATATAGCACTTACCGAGACGTCGCCCGAAGCTTATTTTCTAATAACAGCGGCAAAAGGGAGTATTGTTGGAGTGTCTCTTCTAGCATCTTTCCGCCGCGCCCGTTAGGGTGACGGTTCCTTGCAAAATTTGACAGCGTGTCTGCTGTGCAAGGAGCCGTTTATGGCGAAGTCCTCTTCTACCCGCACGACCCTAGCTTCGAATCGCGCCAACGCATCCTCAAAAAGAGATGGCGACGGAAATCAGGTTCACAATGAAATCCTGCTTTCGCTTCCGCGTGTGGAATCGGAAGTGGTGATGCCGAAGTTGGAATTCGTGAGATTGAAGCTTCATCAGGTCCTCCACGAAGCTGGTGAGACGTTAAGGTCGGCGTATTTCTGCGATTCCGGTATGTTCTCGGTATTGAACGTCATGCCGGACGGCAAGAGTGTGGAGGTTGGCCTGATCGGCAAAGAAGGGTTTTCGGGTACTCCGTTGGTGGCGGGCTTTCGCACCAGCCACACCCGAACGGTGGTTCAGGCTGAGGCCACTGCGTTCAGAATGGATGCCGATGCCCTGCGGGCCGCGCTGCCAAAATGCCCTACGCTGCAGCGGCAGCTAAACCGGTACGCGCAGTTGCTGGCGGTGCAGGTCACGCAGGTCGCCGCTTGCAACCGGCTGCATGAAGTGAACGAACGACTGGCCAGGTGGCTGCTGATGACGCAAGACCGCGTTGGCTCCGATGAGCTTCCCCTGACGCAGGAATTCCTGGCGCAGATGTTAGGAACACGACGCTCAAGCGTGACCGTTTCAGCCGGTACACTGCAGAAAGCCGGATTGATTGCCTACACGCGGGGAAATGTCACCATCAACGACCGACGCGGGCTGGAAGAAGCATCATGCGATTGCTACGGGCTACTGCAACGGCAGGTCAAAGAATGGCAGAGCCAGGACGCATAGACCTTCTGTCGGCAAGCGCACATTCATAAGTTCTTCGACGTGCCGACCGGCCTCGGTCTTTGAGGCACGATGTTCCGGTGGGAATAACACCGCTGTCCAAGGCGCAGATTTTTCAATCCATCAAGAATTTTCTGGAGCAGGAGTCGTCGCCTCCGAAACGGCGGCAATGCCGGGGTTGCGGATCGCCGATGCAGCTTATCGATGCTCATTTCTTGCTTAGAGGTACCGCGATGAACCGCAAGGTGTCTCTGCCGGCCTGCCCGGTTTGCGACCGGGAAATCCTGGAGAAGCCAGCCCGGCCGGAGACGATCCACTGAACGGGAACGAAGACGTGAACCTCAAGCGATCTCCCGGACGATCTCACGACTTGCCGCGGTCCGATGGCGCAGGAAATCACATTCACAATGAAATCCTGCGCGGACTTCCGCGTGATGAATTCGGAAGCGTCCTTCCGAAGCTGGAACTGGTCCGGATGCAACCTCGACAGGTGCTGCACGAGACGGGCGACACGTTGAGGTCGGTGTATTTCTGCAATACTGGCCTGATCTCGATCCTCAGTGTGTTGTCAGACGGCAAGAGCGTCGAAGTAGGCCTGATTGGCAGGGAGGGCCTGATAGGGTTGCCGCTGATTGCAGGTTTCCGCACGGCCGCTAACAGGGCCGTGGTTCAGATTAAGGGCACGGCCCTCCGAGTGGACAGCGATGCGTTCGCGGTGCTTCTGCGCGAGTGCCCGCGATTTGAGCGCAAGCTGCAACAGTTCTCTCAAATCATGGCTATGCAAGCCACACAGATCGCGGCTTGCAACCGGCTTCATGAAGTTGAGGCCCGGCTGGCGAGATGGTTGTTGATGTCCGCCGACCGAGTCGGCAGCGCTTCTCTGGGATTGACGCAAGAGGTGCTGGGTCAAATGCTCGGCACACGGCGGTCTAGCGTGACCGTGGCGGCGGGGGTCCTGCAGAAAGCTGGATTGATCTCTTACACGCGCGGCGATGTAAGAATTGTCCAACGCGCGAAACTCGAGCGGGCGGCGTGTGAATGCTACGGGCTGATGCAGCGGCAGGTCAAGGTCTGGCAAAGTCAGAGTGAGTAGCTGCGGCGGATGCGCTGTTTTGAAACGGCGCGGCGTCCAGCCGTGCCGCAACTGTCACAAAATCAATAGCGGCTTCAGCCACTGAGGAATATCTTTGCGACAGCGCAGTCCTCGTGGACAGCCAAGCCGTGTTCATCGATCATGCAGGGTTCGAGTGAGACCGTCTTCCCGCATATCGAGCACACCTGTGGAAGTTTTGAGCTGGCAGCCACGAGCCGCCTCCAATCAGCGCGACAAGACGTCTGCCGT
>Ga0210396_10001662_pt1 | contig 23700 bp, 24 predicted proteins | sample IncBWH17OmetaG_FD_155466 | JGI IMG/M metagenome (GOLD analysis project Ga0210396, IMG submission 155466) | Forest soil microbial communities from Barre Woods Harvard Forest LTER site, Petersham, Massachusetts, United States - Inc-BW-H-17-O ... | reverse complement strand
GCCAGGATGCGCTGCCGCATGTCCTTGCCCAGCACCACCACCCGCGTTGCCCGGCGTAATGCCCAGCGATGCATCTTCTCCCAAACTCGTGCCAGCAAGCCGGGCTGCACAATCGAGCCGCCCACCGCCATGTCGGGATACATGTCCCGGATGTTGTAGACGCAGGGCTTATTTTTCAGCACGGCGACAAACGCCCCGACAATTCCTTCGAAGGGCGGATCGGTCATCGCCAGAATCACGTCGCACCGTAACAGCAGCGCACACGGCACGGCCAGCAGCACGTAGCTCAAGTAATTCAGCACTCGCCGCTTCATCTGCACTCTTGAATAATCGGTAGAACCAGCGCGGATCACCCGCACTTCGCCGCTATTTTCCGCTTGATACAGTTTCCAGGATCGCCGCTCGGTAGGCTCGTAGGAAGGCCGGCCGCACAGCACCGTGACCTCGTGCTTGGCCGCCAGCGCCTCCACAACGGTCTGCGCCATTTTTGCGGTAGCGGATGTATCCGGTGGGTAATAGAGATTCAGAAGTAGAACACGCACGCCAAGATTGTACAGGCAGCGGGGCGACGCTTGAAGCACGCAGCATTGGTGCCAACAAAAATGGACACCTGAACCAAAACTGTGCGTTCGGACAGTTCCGCGATCTTCGCCGCGCCTCTACCGTACCTGCATCCCGCTTAACTTTTGCAGGAGGTCCGCATGCTGCTGAGTCTCTTTTCGAAGAAGTCCCACTTCGTCTTTGCGGCGTTTCTTTTTCTCGCGGCTCTCGAATTGTTCGCGCGTCCCAATACCTTGCCGGAGGCCGTCGTCACCGCGCATACCATCTATCTTGAAAATGAAACCGGATTTCCGGAGCTGCAGTACGCCGCAATTCTCGACCTGAATAAGTGGGGTCACTTCGATTACGCCGAGAACCGCGCCAAGGCTGATCTGGTGTTGCGTCTGGACAGCGGCACCCGCGTCCACGCCGTTCCTGAGGGGCAGTATCCTGGCAGCAGCGCGGAAGCTGTTCCGGTGCCGAAGGGCTACACGCGCATCGCTTTGCTTGATCCCAAGACCAGCACCACGCTGTGGTCCGACGTGCACAAGACGGAAGGTCCCAAAGTAAAGAATGGCCACTTGCTCGACGGGCTGCGCGAAGCCTTCGACGAATACGTGAAGAACAGGAACCGCAGCTAGTCAGCCCACCACGACGATTGTATGTACCGTGGCGTCGTGCAGATTCTTCTGGTATAGATTGCTATAGGCAACGTTTATCTTCTTCGCGACTCCGCCGCCACCGCTCCCTCTGACCTGCGAGCCGCCTGATATCGAGGCGTGTATGGAAATCACTGTTGAACATCTTGGTGCCGTGCAATTTGAGGTTAAAGCTCGCACCCACTCCATCGTTAGCGATCAGCCCGCCGACAGTGGCGGCTTCGACGAGGGTATGACCCCGCCGGAGTTGCTGCTTGCTTCGCTCGGAGCGTGCGCCGGTTATTATGCCGCGCAGTATCTGCGCAAGATGAAGCTGGCTACTGAGGCTACGCGGGTGCGCGTCACCTGCGACAAAGTCAAAGATCCAGTCGCTCGTTTAGATAATTTTGTTATTCGCGTTGATTCTCCTGTGGCGCTCACTCCCGAACAGCGTCAAGGTTTGCAAAATTCCGTCGAGCATTGCCTGGTCCACAACACGTTGTTGCATCCGCCGACTATCGCGCTGCATATCGAAGCACCGGTTCACGCGTAGCATTCCTAGCCTGCGGTCGTCTTGTGACTTCAGATTGCACGCGAGGTGTGAGCGCGGCAGTCGCACCGTTTACTCTCGCGTTGAATGCATTTTGCCAAGAATTTCTTTTACGATTTTCGCCGCCACCATCGCGGTCATTCCCGTAGCGTCGCGTGCCGGATTGAATTCCACCACGTCGGCGCCGACGATCGGCCCCGGCACCGTATGGATATAGTGCAGCGCTTGCCGCGTGGTCATTCCCCCCGGTTCCCAATGCGAGACTCCGGGCGCCATCCCGGGCTCGAGCACATCCATATCGAACGAAATGTAAATCGGCCCGGCCAGGTTGAGGTGCGTTGGGTCGCGCAAATCACTCATTTCGTAAATCTCGACGCCAAACTTTCTTGCCTGCTCCTGTTGATGTGCGTTCAGTGTGCGTACACCAATCTGCACCAGGCGCTTGGCCAATTTGTTTTCCATGATTCGCGCGAACGGGCTGGCGTGCGAGTGTGGATTGTTGCCGTAGTTGTCGTAAAGATCGGGATGCGCGTCCAAGTGCACGATGGTGAGGTTCGATACGTGCTTGGCGATAGCGCGCAAAATTGGGTAGGTAATCGAGTGATCGCCGCCCAGACTGACCGGGCGCTTGCCCGCCGCCAGAATCCCTTCGATGGCTTCTTCAATCCGTTCGGGCGCATCGGCGGATTCCATGTTGGCCAGATCGCCCATGTCTTCGACCATTCCGGCAACGCCCAGGTCGACGCGCGTTTCTGTCCAGGAATTCCAGACATCTGAATGCAGCGCTTCGCGAATCAGCCGCGGAGCTTGCGCTGCTCCCCGCAGAAACGAGGAATTGTAATCCAGCGGGATTCCGACCAATACCGGAACTCCTCGCGATTTTAGTTTTGCTGGGAAGTCACTCATGGGCGGGTTATCAGGTAATCGCCAAGCACCAAGGCATCCATTTGCGTCCTTAAAAAGCAGTCCAGCGCTTCTTGCGGCCTGCACACGATCGGTTCGTTGTCGTTGAACGACGTATTCAGCACTACCGGCACGCCAGTCTGCCGCTCGAATTCGCCGATCAGTGCGTAATAGCGCGGGTTCGCGTCTTTGGTCACAGTTTGCAGCCGGCCGGTCCCGTCGACATGGGTTGGGGCCGGAATTTGATCGCGCTTCTCCGGCTTGACCGAATACGCCAGCGTCATGAAGGGTGAGGGATACGCTTTCTCGAACCATTGTGAGGTTTTCTCCGCCAGAATGGAAGGCGCGAAGGGACGAAAGATTTCGCGATGCTTGATGCGCCGGTTCAGAATTTCCTTCATCTCCGGGCGCCGCGCATCCGCCACAATGCTGCGATTGCCTAGCGCTCGCGGACCCCACTCCGCTCGGCCTTGATACCAACCCAGAATTTTTCCGTCAGCGATGATGGTGGCCGTCCGGCGGATTAATTCTTCTTCGGGTAACTCTGAAATCGAAAAGCCATTCTGCGAAACTGGGCTGGCCTGTACCGCCGCGCGCACTTCATCCATGGAGTATTCCGGACCCCAGTACGCGTGATTCATCACGAAGGAGCGTGGCTTGCCCAGCATTTGGTGCCACACATGAAATGCCGCGCCAACGGAGAGTCCCGCATCACCAGCAGCGGGATGCACGTAAACTTGTTCGAAAGGCGTCGCATCAAAAATCTTTCCATTCGCGACGCAATTGAACGCCACGCCGCCCGCTAGGCACACCGCCTTCGCGCTAGTCTTCGTCGCCAGCTTCCGCAGCATCCCCAGGTAGACTTCTTCCAGACGCGCCTGCAGCGAAGCGGCCATGTCGCGGTGGCGCTGTTCCAGCGGTTCATCCGGATCCCGCGCTGGGGCTCCCAGTTTTTTGGGCAACGCATCCGAAAACATTTTGCCGAGTACCGGTGTTTTGTCGGATTCCGCCCACGACATTTCTGGTCCGGTGGTGTGGTGCGTGAAGTAATCCAAGCCCAGCTGAAATCCAAACGGGCCACTGTCCGGAGAAAAGCGCACTACATCGCGAAACGCGTCGACGTAGCGCGGTTCGCCATACGCGCCCAGTCCCATCACCTTGTATTCGTCGCCAAATTTCAGGAAGCCCAGATATTGCGTTACCGCGCTGTAGAACAAGCCCAGCGAATGCGGAAACGCGATTGCCCCTTCAATTTCCATTCGCGCGCCGCGGCCAACGCCCCACATGGTGCTCGCGAAATCGCCCAGTCCGTCTGCGGACAACAATGCCGCATGTTCGAATGGTGAAACAAAGTAGCTGCTGGCCAGATGGGCCTCATGATGTTCAATGCGGTGAAACGCTGCTTTGATTTTTTCCGGATCGTAGTCAAACGTGGCCGCCAGCGCCGCCGGAATCCCCGTGAACTTCGACATCACGCGCAAGCGTTCCCGCGCGAACGAGGGCATGCGCAGCGCGTAAAACAGTTTCGTCGCCAGCCGCGCATATGGATTCCGCGGCACCGCTACATGGTCCACTTCTGCCAGCGTAATGCCGCCGGTCTTCAAGCAATAGCGAATCGCTTCCGCAGGAAAACCGGCCGCGTACTTCACGCGATTGAAGCGTTCTTCCTCTACAGCAGCGACCAATGTGCCGTCGCAGACCAACGCGGCTGACGCGTTGCCGTGGTACGCATTGATTCCTAAAATATTCATATCGTCAGAGTGCTAGCGTTGACTTTCCAATCCTGACGCGTGCCGGTGCTGCATGCTCTATCGCACCGTCACACTTCGCGCAGGAATCAGCTCAGATGCTTCCGGCACCATTCGTTTAGTACGTAGAGCGACCACGGGCGGGACCAGGTTGTCTGTGCGTGCTTAAAATTATCCCACACCATCTGCACCCCAGCAGCACGCAAATGCGGTTGCAGTGCCGGCGCGATGTTGGCAAAGCTGTCCCCAATTTTCTTTGTCAATGCCGAGCGCATCCAGTCTTCCCATGGCAGCGTGAAGGTTCTCTTCCGTTGTCGCAGAATTTCCGCCGGCAGCAGATCACCCAGCGCCGCGCGCAACAACGCTTTTGGCCGCCCATCCTGTACCCGCGCCTCGTCCGGCAACGCGCTCACAAATTCCACCAGCGGTGTATCGAGTAGCGGTACACGCACTTCCAGCGAACGCGCCATGCTTACCGAATCTGTATCCCGCAATAGCGTGCTCACCATGTACGTCCGCATCTCCAGCCAGGAAACTGCCGCGATGGGATCCAGCTTCCGCGCCTGATCCGAAACGCGTTCCAGCCATCCCAGCCAGGTCGGCTCTAGCGTCATGCCATCCGCACCCACAGCACTGTTGCGGTAACGCGGTTCCGTCAATTGCGATAATTCCGACGGTGGAAACAGTAGCCGCGTATAAAAGTAAGCGTGCGGCAGCGCGTCCGGCATCAGCCACGCGTCGCGCACCTTCCGCGCAGCATCCACTGAATTGTTGCGGCCGGCGAGTGCGTTCACCACCGGCGCGCCCACACGCCGCAAACTTTTCGGCACGAATCGCGCCAGCAACTCCAGCTTCTGAAATCGCGGCGTATCCGCAAACGTGCGATAGCCTGCAAACAGTTCGTCGCCACCCAATCCCGAAAGTGCCACCTTCAGTCCCACTTGCCGCGCCGCCCACGAAACAAAATACGTGTTCACCCCATCCATCGTCGGCTGATCCAGCGCCGCCACCGCCTCATCCAGCCGCGCCAGCATATCCGCACCGTGCAGCGGCACCTCGGAATGCTTTGTACCAGCCTTCTTCGCGACCTCGCGTGCCAGTTCTGCTTCGTCGTACGGCGTATCCGGAAACGACAGCGTGAAACTCTGGATCCCTTTTTGTGCTCGGCCAGCCAGCGCTGCAATGGCGCTCGAATCCAATCCGCTCGAGAGAAACAATCCCACCGGCACGTCGGCAATTAAGTGCGCGCGCACCGCGTCGTCCAACAAATTTCGTAACACCGGCACCGCCGCACTGAATTCACGCGGCCGCTTGATGTCTCTCGCCGCCGAAGTTCGCGTAGGATCCCACCACGGTCTGGTGCGCGGCACGCGCCGCCGATCTGGAATATGTAGCAGCAAACGATGCCCCGGAGGAATTGAGAAAACTCCTTCAATCATCGTCACTGGCTCTGAAACGCTGCCAAACAATAAATACGACGTCAGCGCATCTTCCGAAAGCTGGCGCTTTACCGTGCCCGCCGCCAGCAGCGCCCGCAGTTCCGACGCAAACACGAATCCTTCATTCGTTTGAGCGTAATACAGTGGCTTGATTCCCAGTGGATCCCGCGCCAGGAACAGCACCGGCACCGTAGCGAAATGTTTGCGCATGTCCAACAACGCAAACGCAAACATGCCCCGCAACTCGGTGAGCACGTCTTCGCCCCACTCTTCCCAGCCATGCACCAGAATTTCCGTGTCGGATTGCGTGCTGAAGGTATGCCCAGCCTGGCTCAACCTATTGCGTAACTCGCGGTAATTATAAAGTTCGCCGTTGAAAATAACGGCAACGTTGCGCGCTTCATTCCATAGGGGCTGCTGCCCGCCTTGCAGATCGATGATGCTCAGCCGGCGCATCGCTAGCGCCAGCCCGGGAACGCGCGGATCGTTTATCAGGCAGCCGTCAGCGTCTGGGCCGCGATGCTGCATAGCCGCAGCCATCGCAAGCACATGGCTTTCCGCTTGCGCACTGTCCGACGCATAGGCGAATCCGCAGATTCCGCACACGCGGCTATTTTATCTCCGGAGTGGTGAAAAATGCTGTGGTAGCGCGGATTAGATTGGCGCGCAGATGAAAGCGTGGCGCCATCAATCGATGATCGGCCCACCACGCCAAAGCGCCTCGTAGCGCAAGCAACAAGAAGAAGGAAACTACAGCAAGAAATAAGCAGGTGAACGAACGGCGTTCCAGCAGCAGTCCCCATTCCAACGATTCGTCCCATCCCGGCAGAATCCAATCCAAAAATTCGCGAATATGCATCCCGTGAAAGGGAAGCGCCGCCACTCGCACGTGGGCAAGATTCTCGTAGGAATATTCCTGCACGTAGTGGGGAATATGCGCCGTAGCCTCCGCAAACATTTGCGGATTCTGCAGATCTTGCCGCGTCAGCAGATTTCCTTTGGCGTCCCGTAAAAATGTCCGATAGGTCGCATCCACAATCACCCAGCGCCCATCCACATTAATTTCCGCCACCACGTGTTTGGCGGTACGGGCGGGCGTGAGCAACAAAAGTCTTCTTGCCTGCACTCCGGTGCTGCGAGCCAGATTCAAAAACGCATTGGTCGCCGTCCCGCACACCTGCAGCAACTGTTGATAGTTCAGAGTGTCTTCCGGATCGCGCGAAGAAAGTTCCGCCACTCGCGGCGCAATCATGCGCGGCGGACCTACCCGCATCCAATCCAAAATCGCTTCCGCTTTTTGTTGGGGAGTGGCGCTATCCGCCACAATCGCGTCGGAAAAGCCGTCCAAATACTGGCGCACCGAGTATTCCCACACGCCGCACCAGGCAGATGCCACCAGCGCCGCCGCCAGCAGTAAATTGCAGGTCCACCACACCACTCGGAAAATGCTATGTCGGTTCACCGCTGAAGCGAATCCTTAACTTGATTTGTTTGTAAAGGGCTGGCGTCCGCAAGCGTACGATACAGTGCGTCCATCTCAGCGAGGGGTTGGGACCAACCGAGACTCTGCAAAGCAGCCCTACATCCGCCTTGAAGTCTGCCATAAAGTGCATCGTCCCGCAGAAGTTCTTTCAGCGCGCCAGCAAGCTCTGCTGAATCGTGGCGCACCACGACACCTGCCACATCCTTTAATAACGGCGCAATACCGCATTGATCGGTTACGATCACCGGCGTTCCGGACGCCACAGCTTCCGCTGCCGTGTTGCCAAAATTTTCATTCTGCGAAGGGAGCACAAAGATATCCGCGTCACGATAGGCGCCCCATTTCGCGTCTCCCTCCAGTGCGGTGGTGAAGTGAACGCGTTCCGCTACGCCAAGCTCCCGCGTCATCGCCTGTAACTTTGCCAGCATTCCTGCCTCGTCCGGGCCCACAAACGCCAGGTGCACTTCCCGCTTGCGTGCTGCTTCCTGGATTTCCCGGTTGGCAAATGCCTGCAAAAGCATCTGCGGACTCTTCTTCTTTGATAGACGCCCGAGAAACAAAACGAGCTTCGCCGTCGCGGGTATCTTGAGCGCGGCCCGAAACCGACCCCGCTCGGGAAAAACCTCGGGCGCGTCTACTCCATTTCTGCGCACTATAATTTTCTCAGCTGCCACTCCGCCCGCGATCAATTCCGCGCGTTCCTGCTCGGCCGTAGCAATCACCGCGCTGGCGCCGGCAAATAATTCCTGTCCAAATATGCGGTGATACAACTTTTTCAATCGCACATTACGCACAATCGGCACATACATTCCGATCGGCTCAACTACATACGGAATACGCCGCACCCGGCATTCCTGAGCCACTCGCGGGCCCAGGAAATCGTACAGCCCAAAAATGTGCACCACGTCAAAGTTCGCAAGCCGCGCACGCAGATACCGCCCCAACGCCGGATTCCAACTCACCGCGCGATAGCGAAACCAGTTCGCCAGATAAATTGCCGTTACTCCATTTGCCTTGCGCCGCTGCCCGAACGGACTTGCCTCGGTCACACCTTCCTCTGCCTTTTCCTTCAGCCTTTTTTGCAGTCCCCAATCCGCGGTCAGCACCGTTACTTCGTTTCCCATCCGTGCCAGACCTTCGGCCAGCGCCCGCACTTTTGCCGGAGGCCCGCCAAATTCAAAAAATGGAGCATAGCTCTGGGTAACGTTCAGGATTCGCATGTTTCGCGCAGAATTTTCTTGAAGGCTTTTGCAAACGTGCTGAAGCGAAATTCCTTTTCCACTCGCTCCCTGCCCTTGGCGCCCATCTGCTTCGCTGCTTCAGGATTGGCCAGCAGCGCATTGATCGAGGTAGCGAGTTGCACGGTGTCGCCGTGTTGCACCAGATAACCGGTCACTCCATCTTGAATAATTTCCGGCGCGCCTCCGTGCGCTCCGCCAATCACCGGTTTGCCGCGTGCCATCGCTTCCAGATACACAAAGCCAAATCCTTCGCCACGGCTGGGCAGCGCAAAAATTTCACAGGCTGCATACGTTGCGGAAAGTTCGGCATAGCTCAAGCCGGTGAGGAAGTGGACGTGATTCTGCACGCCGCATTCCCGTGCGAGATTGTCCAGCCATTCGCGATCGTCACCCGTTCCCACAATGGCCAGTTGCAAGTCGGTCCAATGCTGCAGCAGTCGCGGCAAGGTCATGATTAAGGTGTCCATGCCTTTGTAGCGTTCTGTAGTCAGCCAGCGGCCCACTGTCAAAATCACGCGCCCGGCGGGAAAGTCGGCTGGAACTTTTGTCGCAGCTGCGCCTCCGCTTTGTGTCTCGAAGTCGGGATCAAGCGCCCACGGCAGCACGCGAATCCGTTCCGGCGCCACGCCCTGCAGCGAAACCAGAAAATCCGCAGTGGCCCGGCTTGGCGCCAGCACCAGCGAAGCATGCCGCAGCGCTCTGCGGCGCAACGGCGAAAGCTCTTCCCACACTTCCACGCCATGCGTGCAAACGATACTTTTCATTCGAGGAGCCAGCGCCTGCATGGCTCGCGCGATTGGCGCCAGGTTCGGATGTGCCGCCAAAACAATTTTGGGCCGTCGCCGCGCCGAACGCATTGCCGTAGTCACGAACCGCGCTTTTCCCCGCGCCGCTCCGGTGTACACGAATTCGCGTTCGCCCACGCGCATGCGATGCAGATCAGGCGTATCGTTCAAGCTCAATATCCGGTACTCCATGTGTTTTGATGCGGCGTATTCGCTCAGCACAAACGCCATGTGCCGCCCCGCTCGCTGTATTCCGCCGGGAGCGTCCAGTTCAGGAAAGAGTCCAATCAGCACGCGGTGAGTCTGCCAAACACGACTAGCGGAACGCAAGGACTGACTACCAGCGCCCCTAACACGCGGAGCCGTTCGCCAGGTCCTTCAGCTGCAGGAAGGAATCGATGTAGACATCCGCGGGTTCAAGCACCACATCGTGTCTGCCAAAACCGTAGGTCACTCCCACCGCTACCATCCCGGCATTGCGCGCGGTTTGGATATCCACATCCGAATCGCCGACCATAGCGGCCTCGCCGGGCTTCACTCCCAATTCCTGCAGAATCGATTGCGCGCCAGCTGGATCGGGTTTTTTCTTCGCGAAGGAGTCGCCGCCATAAATCCGCCGAAAATATTTCGTCAGCCCCAAACCATTCAGAATTTCCACGCTCATTTTTGCCGGCTTATTGGTCAGCACTGCCATTGGATATTTGGCGATTGCCGCTAAACCTTGCTCCACGCCATCGTATGCGCGCGTTGCATCCAACTTGTGCGCTTCGTAATGCGCCAGGAAAATCTGCAAGGCTTTCTGCAGTTCCGCTTCGCCTACGCCGGGGCCGAGCGCACTGGCCACCAATTTTGGCGCGCCGTGTCCCACGTAGCTTGCTACCGTGTCCGCGGGAAGTGTTTCGCGGCCAATATCGCGCAGCATGGCATTCACCGAAACGACCAGATCCATCTTCGAGTCGATTAGCGTTCCGTCCAGATCAAACACGAAAGCGCCCACCAGCGGCATTTTTTCCTTGGTCATAGCTCTGTATTGTAATACGCGCGTCGTTTTCTACTCACACGCCCTTGTTTTTGTATACCTATCCTTTTTTGGTTTTATCCGTCTTCACGTACACTTAGAAGTTGCCTCACCCGGCAAAATCGGCTCAGGAGATCTCATGGCTTCGGTTTATCCATTTCGTGCCTACCGCTACAATCCGGAAGTTACTTCCTTCGGCAATGTGCTCACGCAGCCTTACGACAAAATTACCCTGGCCATGCAGGAGAAGTATTACGGCGCCGACCCGCGCAACTTGATCACTGTCGAAAAAGGCCGCAAATTTCCCAACGATACCGAAAAAAATAGCGTGTATACGCGCGCCGCGCTTGCTCTTCAAGAGTGGATCGACCATAAAGCTGTTTTGCAGGATTCAGCCCCTGCTTTTTACGCGTATACCCAGGAATTCACGGTGCCAGGCACTATGTTGCGCCGTACTCGCCGCGGGTTTATCGGTGCCGGCAAGCTTGAAGAGTATTCTGCAGGCGTCGTCTTTCGCCATGAACAGACCCTCTCCGGCCCGAAAGCAGACCGCTTGGAATTACTGCGCCACACCCATACACATACCGGACAGTTATTTTTTCTTTATTCCGATCCCCAGTTGCGCATCGATGCGATTCTTGCCGATGTCGAAGCGTCGCAAACTCCGGTCACGCTGATGACCGATGAGTATGGCGTGATCCATCGCCTGTGGTTGATCACCAATCGCGATCAGATTGCGGCGATTCAGCACGCCATGGCCGATCAGAAGTTGGTGATTGCCGATGGACATCATCGCTACGAAACTTCGCTGAATTATCGCAACGAGTGCCGCGCCAGGGCCGGCAAGGCGGTGGAAGACGCGCCCTATGAACGCTCCATGATGACTTTCATCAACACACGCAGCGAAGGCCTCACCGTTTTGCCCACGCACCGCGTCGTTAACAAGCTGCGCGATTTTTCCTGGAGCAAAGTGCGCCGCTATCTCGAACCGTGGTTCGAGACTGAAGTATTTCCGATACCGGATGATTCGCAACGTTTCGAAGTTCAGGAGCGTTTTCTAAATCGCCTGGTCGCCAGGAATCACGATCGTGCCATCGGCGTCTATCCCGCGCCGCAACAGTCCGAGCCGCGCGCGTTCTATTTGCTCACGCTGCGTCCCGGCGCGGATTTGGGGCAAGTGCTGCCCAACTCCACTCCGATGCAGCGCTGTCTCGACGTCGTTCTGTTGCATCAGGGAATTCTCGAGCCGGCCCTGGGCATCACCCCGCAGGCGGTCTCTTCCGAGGCTAACTTGTCTTACGAACGTGAAGCGGCGTCAGCCATTGAGGCCGTCGACCGCGGCGCTGCGCAAGTCGCGTTCCTGCTGAATCCAGTTGAAGTGGAACTGGTGATGAAGGTGGCCACAGCGGGCGAAGTCATGCCGCAGAAGTCCACGGACTTCTATCCCAAACTGCTCAGCGGCATCACCATGTACCGCGTCGACGAGTAAAGCATTCCGAAAATCAAAAAGGGCAGGCGTAAACCTGCCCTCGTTTAATTTGTGTGTGTGGCGAAGTACGTTACGGCTTCGAGAAGCTGGCCACCGCTTCCGCTTCCGTATTCGACACGTCGAAAATCGTCATCAGCTTGGTAATCTGCAGCACTTCCTGGAACTTGGTGCCCAGGTGACACAACCGCAGCGATGCGCCCTGCGCTTTCGCGCTGTGATGCGCTGCCACCAGCGTGCCGAGTCCCGCGCTGTCGATGAACGTAATGTTGTCCATGTTCAGAACGATTTTCTTCTTGCCTTCTGCCACCAGCGCCTTGATCTTTTCGCGCAGCGCATTGCTTTCTTCGCCCAGCACGATCCTGCCGTCAAGCGCCACTACTGTTACGCCGTCCACTTCGCGTTGCGTCATCTTCAATGCCACGGTAATTCCTCCTCGTCCCTGCACACATCCGGCGGCAACCCGGGCCGGAACCGCAAAGCCTATCCGATTTTCTTTCATTTCGCAAAGCGGACTTTCCTATATTCCGCTCTGCGCCTAGTAGTAGTCCGCGCAAGACATGTAATATCCGCATACGCTACAAATCAGTTTGCAACGCCGGGATTCCAGCTTTTGCGAACACACCGGGCAGTATTGCGAAGCATGCTCTTCGCTTCGGGTGGACGTTTTATCCGCAGCCTGCGTGCGGCTTGCGGACTCGATATCCACTTCGCCTCGTGGTGCTGCCGAGGCTACTTCTTCCTTCCCGGTATCTCTCACGGCCCTCCGGTTATAGCACAACCCCTTGCCAACGGGAAAGCATGGGCAATCCGTCCGCCTGAGTGCCATCTTCGCCGGGAATAAGTTGGTGCGGTCCTCGTTAAAGCCCGCCTTGTTGTATTGTTACTGTACGCCACTTGGAGGCTTGCTCGCATGCATTTGCGCCGCTTCGTACTTTTTCCGGGCATACATCTGATTAGTCTGATCGTCGCTGCAGGCTTTCTTCTCGCTCTGGTCCCCGTCGCGCACGGACAAACGTCGCAGCGTGCGGCCAATCAGAAACTTCGCTTCGAGATTTCCTTTCCCGCTTCACTCAGCGCTCAACCCGTCGACGGCCACATCATGCTGGGCATCTCGCGTGACAAGGACCATGAACCACGCTTCCAACTAAATGAGGAAGAAGCCTCCAGCGCGCAGTTTTTCGGCCTCGACGTGGACGGCTGGAAGCCGGAAGCTCCTGCCATCATCGATTCCTCCACGCTTGGCTATCCGCATGTCAGCCTCGACCAACTACCGGCCGGGGATTACTACGTGCAAGCGGTCCTGAACGTTTACGCCACGTTTCATCGCGCCGATGGACACGTTATCAATCTCGCGCCGGACATGGGTGAGGGGCAACAATGGTTTCGCAAGCCGGGAAATTTCCTGAACAAGCCGGTCCTTGTGCATCTTGATCCTGCGGCGGGTGGAGTGGTCCGCATTTCGCTGAGCGAGAAAATTCAACCCATTACGCCGCCACAAGACACTAAATACATCAAGCACATTCGCATCCAGAGCAAATTGCTCTCGGACTTCTGGGGAACGCCGATGTTTCTCGGCGCGATTGTCTTGCTACCGCAAGGTTTCGAGGAACATCCCACGGCGCGTTATCCACTGCTGGTCGATCATGGGCACTTCACGGATGATTTGCGGTTCTTCCTGCCGGAAATTCCTTCGTCGTTGCGACCGGAACAGCGCGAAATGCTCCAATATGCGAATCGCTTTTACCAGGATTGGACCGCGGGGCGTTTGCCGCGCATGTTGATTATGGTGATTCAACATGCAAATCCATATTACGACGATTCGTACGCTGTGAATTCCGCAAATCTTGGTCCTTACGGCGACGCGATCACGCAGGAATTGATTCCGGAAGTCGAGAAGCGTTTTCGCGGTATTGGCCAATCTTGGGCGCGGGCGCTGGAAGGTGGATCGACGGGAGGTTGGGAAGCGATCGCGCAGCAGATTTTTTATCCTGACTACTTCAACGCCGCTTACAGTTTCTGCCCGGATCCTATCGATTTTCGCGCCTACCAGTTAGTGAATATCTACGAGAACAAAAATGCCTTCTGGGAAGAAGGCCCGTTTGGGAAAGTTCCACGGGGCGAAATGCGCGCGGCCGACGGAGAAATTCTCGCGGTGATGGAGCCGACGGTGCGACGAGAAGAAGTAATGGGGACGCACGGCCGTTCCACGGAACAGTTTGGAATCTGGCAGGCGGTTTTCAGCCCGGTTGGCGCGGATGGATATCCTAAGCCCATCTGGAATCCTTCGACCGGAGTGATTGATCCGGAAGTTGCAGCATATTGGAAGGAGCACTACGACCTGCGATACATCCTGGAGCGCGACGTGGCGAAACTGGGGCCCAAGCTTGCCGGGAAAGTGCACTTCGCCGTAGGTGATGCGGACACCTGGTACCTGAACAATGCGGTTCACTTGATGCAGGCATTTCACGACTCGCCGAAGAATCCGTTTCGCATCGCCGACTTTGAATACAGTCCAGGGAAACCACACTGCTATGAAGGTGGCGGGGACATTTCCACGCACGAAAGTTATGGCACGGTGTTTCAGCGGATCTTGCCGCAAATTGCTCGGCACATGAAGGCCACCGCCCCCGCCGATGCAGACATGTCGTGGAATTACTAGCCTCTTTGGACAGCGAGGCGGGCTCAGAAAGTGCTTCCGTTTCGGGAGACAACGTCACAGAATAGCGCTGCGTTGTCATGGGCGAGTAACCTTCGCTGGTGTCATCGCGTCTAAATAGATGTAGGGCAGCAACGCGGTTTCCGAGGGTTCGCGATATGCGCAGGATCCTGATTTCCGGCTTTCTTTTCTTCAGTTTACCTCTTTTCGCGGCAGCTCAGCATATGGGTGGAACGGTTGGAGCCTCGATGCACGCCGCTCCGATGGCTGCCCCTGCCGGCGGTTTTCATGGTGCGCCGACTGCTCATGCTGCGATTGGCGCACATCCTGTAGCAACCCATACTTCAGTTGCGGGGCATCCAGTAGCTCATACAGGATCGGCAAACGCACGCCCTTCGGTGCCGCGGCGAAGCTGGCATCCTGGTTCACCGGTAAGCACCACGCATCGCTCGTCCACTTTCACCAACAACACGGGATTCAATAACGGGCGGTTCAACGACGGAGGCGGTTTGCCTGCGCCGGGCTTGGGATTCGACTACACGCATTTTTTTGCTACGCATCCTAATTTTGGGCGCTTCCACCACACGAATGGGTTCATCTTGCCGTTCTTTGGCGGAGGCATTTACGTTCCGTATCCGTACTACGCGGACCTGCCGACCGAAGAGGAACAAGCTGCGGATTATCAACCCACCGATGCACAGGATGGTCCCGCGGAATCGGCGGATAACAATTCTGCGCCGGCGCCGCCGCCACAATCTTACCCTTGGGCTCGCGGCAGTTCATCCATGCCGGCGTTGCAGGCGCAGCCGGAATACGTGTTTGTGCGGCGTGATGGAACGGTTTTCTTTGCCGTGGCGTTTTCGTGGTCCAACGACAAGTTGCAATACATCACCAAAGAAGGCTTTCGCCGGAGTGTTCCACGCAACACGCTGGACCTGGACGCCACGCAACAGTTCAACGACCAGCGCGGCATTTCGTTTCGTCTCCCTGCATAGCCGCAAATCTCCCACAAAAATTGTTTCGTGGCGACCTACAACCGCTGTAGAGTGGTGACGTTTTTCGGTCTTCTCCTGAGGCTTCTGAGGCCAACCCCAACTGGAAAGCATCTAAAGCTGCTGGGACAACGATGAGTTCGCTGCTCGACTCGCTGCGTAGTTCGCCGGACTGTCCGCGCGGAGTTGTGTTTATCCGGCTGGCGGTGGGGCTGATTTTCTTCACGCAGGGAATCCTGAAATTTACCGATCCGAAGATGGGCGTGGAGCGTTTTACGAAGATAGGGTTGCGCATCCGGCGTTCACCGCGCATTTTGTGGGCTTCTTTGAAATTGTATGTGGAATGCTGGTGCTTTTGGGACTCTTGACGCGACTGGCGGCGGTGCCGCTGCTGATTGTGATCTGCACGGCGATTGTGAGCACAAAGATTCCGGAATTGTTTCGCGCCAACCAGGGATTCTGGTACATGGTGAGCGATGCGCGAACGGATTTCGCGATGCTGTGCTCGCTGTTGTTTCTGATTTTGGCGGGCGGGGAAAGATGGTCTCTGGATTGGCAATGGCAACGAAAACGGGAGCCGGGAGATCTGCGATGACGGGGCGGCGATGACGAAGATTGAGAATTCCAGACGAGAGTTTTTGAAGAACGTGGCGCTTGGTGCCGGTGGGCTGATACTGGCGCCGGAAAAGGGGCTGCTGCGGGCGGCTGGACTGGCGCAGGTGGAAACGGCTGCTCCCGGATACAAAATTCATATTCGCGATTCGGTGGTGGAGATTGCGCCGAAGCATTTTATTTCGACGGTTACGTACAACGGGCAATTTCCAGGCCCGCTGCTGCGGTTCAAAGAGGACGAGCCGGTAACGGTGGCGATTTTCAACGATACGGAAACGACGGAACAATTGCACTGGCACGGACAGAGAGTTGGGACGGAAGTGGATGGCGCGGCGGAAGAAGGCACGCCGTTTATTCCCGCGCATGGTCAGCGCATCATCAGCTTCACGCCAAATCCAGCGGGGTTGCGTTTTTATCACACGCACAATCGCGCCGGAGAAAATCTCGCGGCCGGGCAGTATGGTGGACAAGTTGGGCCGGTGTATATCGAGCCAAAAGAAAATCCTGGGCGATACGATCGGGAGATTTTTCTGACGTTGAAGGAGTTCGAGCCGACGCTGAGCCAGGGCGGAGACATGGCGCAGGATTTTCTGGCCGGCGCGAAAGTGAAACAGTTGGAAGATTCCGGCGAGGCGGCGATGAAGGCGTCGCTGGCGAAAGGCAAGAAGCATGGATTTGAGGTGGGCTATCGCTCGTTCACGATTAATGGACGAATGCTGGGGCATAGCGACCCGATTCGCGTGAAGCAGGGCGAGCGGGTGCTGCTGCACGTGTTGAATGGCAGCGCGACGGAAATACGCAGCATGGCTTTGCCGGGACATTCGTTCGAGGTGGTGGCGCTGGATGGGAACCCGGTACCGCGTCCGGCGAAAGTGCCAGTTTTGTGGCTGGGAACGGCGGAGCGGATTACGGCGATTGTGGAGATGAATCATCCGGGCGTGTGGATACTGGGCGATCTGGATAATGACGACCGGCGGCATGGCATGGGAATTGTGGTGGAGTACGCGGGACGAACCGGAAAACCGGCTTGGATTGCTCCGCCGCCGTCGTTCAAGTGGGATTACACGCGGTTCGCGAAGCCGGATGCAGGCGCTGCGACGGCTCCTGACCAGACGTTTGAGATGACGTTCGCGAAAGACAACGCCGCGGAGGAGGGGTTTAACCGCTGGACAATCAATGGCGACGCGTACCCGATGATGCAGGGAGTGATTCCCGCAGCGTTTCACGTGAAGCAGGGGAAGCGTTACCGGTTGCGGATGCGGAATGGCAGCGACGATATTCACCCGATTCATTTGCACCGGCACAGCTTTGAATTGACGAAGATCGCGGGGAAGTCGACGGCGGGGATTTTTAAGGATGTGGTGATGCTGGGCGGATATCAGGAAGCGGAAGTGGATTTCATTGCGGACAATCCGGGGCTGACGCTGTTTCACTGCCACCAGCAATTGCACATGGATTTTGGGTTCATGACGCTGATTGATTATGTGTAGTGCGATCATGCTGGGCGGCGCGCCTGTGGAAAATGTCGGAGTGCCGACGTTGAGTGAGTGGTGATGGGTGACTTGTGACTGGTGAAAATCGTTCCGAAGTGGAACGGGGTTGGACACGAAGTAAGCGCCGAAATGGAACTGTTGCGTGAAAGACTCGCAGAGTAGATCGATTGGTCGGACCAGGGTAGGGGGTACCCCGGCATGCTTTGCGTAAATGTTGGAATCTCAGGGCTTTCCGGAGAACGGCTTGTAAGTAGGGGAAACAAAGGACTTAGTGGATTTTTGGCGGTGGACGGAGAGGCGGGAGCACTGACCCTTCGCAAAAAATCGCTCAGGGCGAGCCGAAATGGAAACACAACGGCGTGCTTCGAGCATTACGCTGTAAGTATATCATCTTGTTTACTAAAGATGTATATAAATCTATGAATATCATCAGGCTGAGTATTCTCGAAAGAAAAGTTTTATTAGAAAACGTCCGTTTGTCCCCAAGTTTTCCAAACGGACAGCACACCTTCCTTCTTTTCGTAGACAAGCACAGTTTTGTCAGCTGCCCGATCTGGATTCCACGACGACTCGGTGATGGTGCTTCCATCATCGCTTAGTTTCAGAGAGCCTTGACTGAGAACTTGGCCATGGCGCTTTGTCAGAATGCGAATCTCGCGACCTCCAACCGACCGTGCGGAGTAGGTCGTCCCCTCTAGAGCGTGGGGCCCGCGCACCGCCGCCTCGATTCCATCGAGCGGTGCGTTGATGTGCTGGCCGGCGCTCGGATATTCGATATGCAAAGCTTGATTGTCGAGTCTCAGGGTCATGTCAGCACGCTGCTGAAGGTAGATCGTATCTCGCCACTGGCCTGCAAAGCCGTTGGACCCAGACAATCGCGAAAGGACGGTCTGAGACGTAATAACGGGCCCCTTCGGTCGAAACTCAGTCACCTTCGTCGTAAAGGCTTTTCCGTCAGCCGAAAGCTCATCATGGGTAGCCCTCGTTTTTACCCCATTTTCCCTTAGGGTTATGTCTAAGGCCGTGACGCCGCTTTTTACGCAGAGTAGCGTGCGATTGTTCCCTATCGGTCGATCCTGCCCATCGCAGCGAAGGGTGTGGCTCGAAGATTCGTCAAAGCGATACTCGCCGTCAGCCGAAATCGAAATAGTCAAAACCTGGCCTTGAACGTTGGTTTTGGTGGGGTTCAATTTCCATGTGCCATTCCAGTCTGGCGAGGGGGCCCGGCAACCCTCCATAGCGAATAATGCGCAGAAAACAACCCAACCGAACCACGCTCTCCTCATTATTGTTGCCCTCAGCTCAGTTGGAAAGTCCCTCAACTAAACAAGAAGTATCCAATGAAACAAACACCCGCGATGTAATATATTGCGACTGTCCACCAAAACTCAGCTGGTTCCTTGGCGCGGGAGGCCCAACCACGACCATACCGTCCATACGTTTTTCCGGCGCACGTCGAAACCACAGCCGCGAAAAAAAAGATGGCCCCAAATACCAAGAAATAATAAGGCGAACTTATCGGGGTGTGCCACCAATCCATGAATAACGTCCTTTCACTCTCTGTGAAAAAACTCCCAGCCCGTCATTTCACCAATTTCGGACCAAAGGTCTGGCGGGTGGCGCATGCTTGTTGGGATTTTGCGGCGCACGAGGAGAGGATATCACTGAAGAAACGGGGAGCGTGCGAGAACGCGAAACTGGGTTGCCTACCCTTTGCGACTTCGCTTTTGTAAGGAGTGGGCACTTCTGTTGTGCCGAAGATTCTGCGACGAGCGACAACTTAGTTCGAGGGTTTGCGCCCGGCCCGTCTGACAACGGACAGACCTTTTATGCATAGATAGACGATTCCAAATGTTATAGACGCAAGAAGAAAAACGATAAGGAACACGCGTATAAGTTCGAGCATCGATCGGGGAATCAGACCGACTAGTTGGGGGACGAAAACCAGCACTACTGCGCATGAAAAAATTATTGCCCACCCGCCGACAATGATTCTTCCGAGTAAGCGGATCATGACAACGTCATCCAGCCGACCCGGGCATTTTGACTAGCTGTGAGTGTCATCGATTAGGACCTTTAATTCGCGTAATATCCTTTGCACCTCTTCAAATCTGTAGCCAGTCCGCGTGTCGAACTCTTCGACGCCCAACTCCCGTAGACTTTCTCGTAGTGCGTTGTGAAAGGCAATGGTCTGAGCGCGGTCCAGGGTTATGACGGCTCCTTTGGGCAGGTCACAGAGATGAGCTAGCAGGGGCTCGAGATTCTCCTTGTCGGTTCCGATGACCTTGTTGAAATCGGGAAGGAAAAATCCGTTTATGATCTCATTGAGAACGCTGTGCAGCAGTCCTCTCTTTGCCGAATCTAAGTTGAATTGAAATCCGCTCGTTATGATATGTGAAAGGCGCTCCACGCGCCGCACAACCTAGTTCGAAGGTTTGCGCCCGGCTCGTCTGGATGACTACGGCCTCCCCTGAGCACGTCGAATCGGCGAAATCTTCGGACGCCCACGGCCATACCAATTCCGATGATCCGTAAAATGAATTATGCCAAAGTACCGGTAAAGGAACTCATGATCAACGGTCTGTTCGTAATGCCCTTGGTCATTGACGAGCCAAATGCAGTCTAAACCATCCACTCTGCTGTAATAGCCTACTCGGAACACGCGGCCCCTGAGTTTGCGAAAGGAGGGCCGGCTTCCCTTATACGCAAAGCGAACCACCGAGAGTGGAGGAATTGGTGTCGGTCGTGCTTTAGCGCCGATGCCCGTTTTAAGCTTTGTGGCCACTGTGCCTCACTTCGCAGTTGACGCTTTGCCGGTATCTACACCGGTATCTCTACAGGACAAAATACGGGTACTGGAAGCCCTAGCGGGTGGCGCATGGTTCTTATCGAACGCCACCCCGTTTCACCTTCGAAGAACCCCCTGAGAGGCGCCTTCGTCAAGGTCAGGCGCTCGCGGATTTAAAGGAGCACATGAGTCGGAAGAGAACGACAACCCCAGGACCCACCCTTTGGACACCAAGGATGGGGCACCCTTCGCGTCTCTGCGCTGGTTGCTGGACTAAAAACGCGATGCTCCTTTTACACATCGCGAAAGGAAGAAATCAAGTTCGTTCACTCCGAGCCACCCGTCCTACGTGAAGGCTCGATCGAGAGTGTGTTTTAAAGGGCAGCTTTGCAGCCGTGTAGTGTGCACAATGAGGCTACCGTGATTTCAGAATTGAGAGTCCCAGAATTGCGGCCTGGAGACAAATATATGCACCGAGCAAATCTATATGTAACAGCACTTTTCTTGACGGCGGCGTTCGCGGTGAGCGGCTCCGCTGTTGCGGCTGCAACGCCAAACGACGAGCATGTACAGGTCCGTGTCTACGACTCATGGCACCATGATTACCACGACTGGAATGATCACGAGGACCGCGCTTACCGGGCCTACCAGCACGAACGTCACGAGTCTTATGTCGCGTACGAGCGGCAAAAACATAAATATCAACACAACTACTGGAATTACCGGCACAGCCACCCAGATCGCGATTAACCAAGGCATGGCGGAAGTCTGAGCGAAGGGATGCGAAAATGGAGCAGAGGACTGGATGGATGGTCCGGCCCTCTGATTTTTCTACGAAGCGGAACAGCTACCTTGCGGACGTGGCGACTGCCTTGACTTTGCCCAGCTCAGGAACAACGCCGAGTTGCTGCATGAGACCCAAAGCGTCCCAGTTGACATAACCTTCTGTCATTTTGCCGTTCGTGAAGCGGGCAATGCTGATACCGGTGATGTTGAATTGTTTCCCCGTTGGCGCAATCCCGTTGAGTTCGCCCTTATGGGTACCGTGGCAAGACCAACGAGCCACTACTGTTTCGCCTTCGGCGGTGATGTCCTCGATCGTGATTCGAAAGTCGGGGAACGCATTGCGGTAAAGAGTGGCTCTCTTCTTCTCACTCTCGGGTCCTCGCCCCATATCGGGCGTGGAATTGTCGTAGTGAATGTAAGTAGGTGCGAAAAGCTCGTCTGCTACCGGCACATAGCCCTTATTCCAAACTTCTTCGAATAAACGACGGACATTATTTTTGTTTTGTTCAGACATTTGATTCTCCTCTTTTGAAAGACGCGATGTTCCCGCGTCGCATATAGCGAGTCGGGCATAATTAACTGGATTTAAACCGCTGGCGTCTTGGGTTTGGATACCTGCACGTCGAACAGGAGGTAGGGCCCCGCGCGAATAAAAAAGAACCTAACAGGTTCTGCCCTGATGGCGCTCGATACGGAGCTTGTCCTTTATAGAAAGTACGAATGGACTGAGAAGCGGGAGTTTCGCTGTCGCCAACGAAACCTTGAAATCATCCTGTCCCTCGGTAGGGCTTGTGTCAAGGCGAATCAAAACTTTCTTTTGACCGATTCGCCAGCGGAAGGTCGGAACGATATCACTGAAGAGAGAGCCACCTGAAGGTGGCCGGTACATTGGTTTTAGGAATTTTCTGGATGGTGGATGCGGGGGTCGGTGGGGTGGCCTATGCCGTAGTCGATGCCTTTGGTGTTGAGGTCGAGGCCGGGAGAGTTGCGGAGGAATTCCTGATAGCTGGCGATGCGATTGCGGCGGAGATACCAAAGTCCAAAGATGGCGGCGACAGCGAAGAGGTAGGGGAGGCTGCGAGTGAATTCGAAGTGGGACGCGGGGGCGATGAGGCCGGGCCAAACGCGCAGCGAGAAATGATAAGTGAGGAACATGCCGGCGATGGCGACGCCTAATCCATATTGAATGCGCAGGTGAGTGAGCATGGCGGATTTGCTGCGATGTTTGCCGAAATAATATTGGACTTCGGAGAGATCGGATTTTTTCAGGAACTGGCGCTCGATATTGGCGATGATGACGAGATTGCGGTTGTACCAGTAAGACGCGTCGTAGAGATGGGCGATGAGCCAGGCGCAGAGCAGAATCATGAGGGAGCAGGCGAAATCGGTGGGGATAATATTTTTCTCGACCAGGGAAAAGACGGCGAAGGCGCCGACCACCACGCCAACGGATTGCCACACGACGAGGATGTGGGTGTTGATGTCGTTGAACATCTGATCGTACATTTTGATCAGAAATTCTTTTCTATCGTCGAGCATGGCCGTTGTGATTCCCGGTGTAATTCTTCCAAAGTAAATTGATATTGCGCAGCGAGTCGCGAAGGCAGCTTTCGTATCCGCCACGGGGATGCGGGCGAAAAATGTCGCCGTCGAAATAGTCGCCGAACGCAGCATCCAACGTAAAACGATTGCAGTCAATACTGACGACGGGCATGGCGTCGGCTAATTTGCGCTGGACGTCTGGGCGTCCACCGAGGAGATGAACGGGGCGGCGGAAATAGCGTGGAGGAATGGCGGTGCCACCGTATTTGGTAGGAACGCTGAAGCCGAGAAGAAATTGTTTGGGGATGAGGTGATCGAGCTGGTCTTTGAGCGAGAGATGCTTGGGGACGACGACAACGTGCTGGCAGTATTGGCTGAGTTCGAAGGCTTGATCGAGGATGCGCGGGAGAGAGCGAGTATCGAGGATGTCCATGGCGACGGTGAGGATGGGGCGAGTGGCTTTGACGGCGGCGAGATGGCGGTGGAAGGAGTAGTTCTTCCATTCGATGTCGATGAAGCCGACACGTTCGCAGCGGCGGATGTCGCGGAGATTGGTGTAACGCGCGCCGGGAAGCCAGCCGAAGCGGCGAGCGATGGTGAGGACGCGACGGCTATGGGCAACGAACTTGAGGACCATGGTGTGGGTACAGTAAGGGAGTTTGCGGGGAATGTCAGCTTGGGAGCTTGCGAGACGGTTCCATCGGTGGTGTCAGTTGTTGAAGTGTTGCCACGATCCCTTGTATCTGGATAGAGGCGGCGAATTGTAGTGGAGAATGTCGCTGTGAGGGGTCCGCGATCGCGGACCCCTCACGCGGCGGGAGGCACCCGTGATCCCTCAGGCTGCATCAAGGCAAACGTGTGGTGCGTGGCGGACGGCGCAACGTCCGCGCCATCTTTTACGTGGTCGCCGCAGTGGTGCGGCGTCACGATGCCGATTTTGCTGCTTTCCATCAACGCCTCACCGCGGCAGGAAAACCTAAAAAAGTCATTCGCATCG
>Ga0210396_10001661_pt1 | contig 23701 bp, 13 predicted proteins | sample IncBWH17OmetaG_FD_155466 | JGI IMG/M metagenome (GOLD analysis project Ga0210396, IMG submission 155466) | Forest soil microbial communities from Barre Woods Harvard Forest LTER site, Petersham, Massachusetts, United States - Inc-BW-H-17-O ... | reverse complement strand
CGCTGCTGTTGCCCACGCTACCGACCGACGAGACACTGCGGCTGCTCGACGACTACGCCGAACTGGTGGCTCAGTATCGCGGTTAGCGCGCAGGCGGCGTAGCGCCGGTCGGCCGCGAATCTCGCCGAGGTAGTTGTAGATCGTGTAGCCCGTCAAGTCGAGTCGGCTCGCGACGTGATCGACCGAATCGCGGATGAGGAAGAACCCGGCCTCATGCTCGGCCCGCCCCGCAGACCACTCCCCTAACGATCGCCACGCCGACCCCAGCCCCTCGTCCTCCGAGTGAACGCGGTCGCAGTCCTACGCTGAGCAACTGACCGAATCCGGTGAGTACATCCGGTTCCTGTCGTGGTCCAAGGCCGGATAGTTTCCGCCGTTCCTGCGCCTTGATATGCGGCGACCAGGCCTCCGAGGAAAGTTCGCGCCAGTCTCCGTGCTGAAAACGGAACCAGCAGCTGGCAGCTCTGACGACTGCCTGACTGTTTCCAATTCGCTGAAACCCAAGGGGCTGAGCGACATAGAGGTTAGCCCCGCGACCGAGTGTGCCTTCCGCTGGGGCGCTTGCTCACACGCCGGCTTGCGCTTTTGCGCCGGCGAAGGCCGGGGCGACGAAGCGCCGCAGTATGGACCGGTAGCGCCTGACGTCGCCGTCACCATCCTCGAGGCCGCGCATCACCATCACTGTGACGTTGCCCAGCCACAAGTGGATGTCCGACCGGGGCAGCCCGGGTGGCAGTTCATTGTTGGCGACGGCGGCGTCGAGAAGGGGATCCCACATCTCGGCTCGCCTCATCTCCGTCGTTCCCGAAGCGTTCATTCGTCGGCCCAGGCTCGTGGCATCGGGGTCGATGATGTGCCGTGTCAGGGGGTCGCGGCGGCCGCGATCGGCGGTGTAGAGGACAGTCTCGACGATCTGGTCCGCAAGGCTGCCCTGCCGGGAGATCGATTTGCCTGCCCGGTCGACCAAGGCCCGCGCGTGCCGTGTGATCAGCTCGATGAGCAGATCGTCGCGGTCAGCGAAATAACGGTAGACGTTGGGCCGCGACAACCCAACCTCACAGGCAACGTCGTCCATCGTGGTCTTGCGGATTCCGTGGCGATCAATGCAGCGTTCAGCGGCGGCCAGGATGCGCTCGCGCGCATCGTCGGCGCTCGTAGGTGCGGTCGGCCGGCTGGGCGATCGTCGAGGCATAGAGGCATATTACTAGATACGTCAGTCGTCCGGTGTAATCTATGCGGCCCGCTTTACGTGGTGGCACGGGTTGACATGTCGTACTTGATACGCGCATACTGACTGCTGACAGATTTCGTATTGTGTCAGTCAGGAGCCCACGGATGCCAATGGGACTGCCGCACCGGATAGCGGTAGTCGGCGCCGGATTGATCGGGTCGGCGTTGGCCGGTCACCTGATCCTGGGCGGAAGTAGCGGTCCTGGCGATTCCCAACGCCGCAGTCGCGTCGTTCGCCGAGGTTTACCGTGATCGGTTGGCCGGCGCGGTGATCATCGATCCCTCAATCTTGTTCGTCCGGCACGACGACGGCGTGATGACCATCAGGCACGTCGACGGCAAGACTTCGGGAATGGTGACCGCAGACCTCTTCCCGAAATCGTCAGTGGCACGCGCTTTCTCACACCAGCTCGCTGAAACACTTTGGCTGGTGATACGCCCGCTGCTCGAGACGCCAGTCACGGAGCGGACCCCGTTCGTCCCGCCCAGGAGTGACTGCCCCCTGCGGCGAGTAGCGCCCGACGGGCGGGAAAGTCCATCGCGAAGCCGCGGAAGGTCGTCCGAACGGACTTCCGCTGCACGTCAACGTGTCAACATCGCAACGACCTAATCAGCTCGATGACTGCCCTCCCCGCGCTCGTCTCGACGGCCCACAACCGCGGCAGGCATCGCTCGCGGAAGCGAGATGATCACCCGAAATCTACGAGGCTTACGCGGATTCGCAAGTGCCCAAAAGGCTCGCATGCCAAGGAGCGTCGAGTACGCATAGCGGGCAGCTCCGGTGCACGCCGTGCCATTGCCGCGCTACGGCATCGGGGAATCTGCATAAGCCGCACACCGGCATTCGCCGTGGCCGTGATCACCCCCTTGGTGTTTGCCGGGGTAGTCGGCGCCGCAGCTCCGACGCCGATGCCGCGAGATGCCACAGTCACTCCGGTGGCCGTAGTCGCCCCCGCCTCGAGAGACTCATTGGGCCCCAAGGTCATCGCCATCCAGCAACAGCTGGAGAGCTTCCACATCGCGGCCGCCACCGTGTCGGCACCCCCGCCGACGGTCGTCATGAATTCTCGAGGCGGGCTGGGTATTCCGACGATTGCGCTGTCCGCATACCGCAACGCCGAACAAATCATGACCGCCTCTGACCCCGCCTGCGGGATCAGCTGGAACCTGTTGGCCGGTATTGGCCGCATCGAATCAATGCACGCCAACGGCGGCGCCACCGACGCCCGCGGCACCGCGATCCAACCCATCTACGGGCCAGCGCTGGATGGCACGCTGCCCGGCAACGGGGTCATCGTCCAAAGCAACGTCAGCGGCCGAGTCACCTACGCCCGCGCGATGGGACCGACGCAATTCCTGCCCGACACCTGGGCGCGCTACGCCTCCCACGGCAAAGGCGACGACGTAGCCGACCCACAGAACCTGTACGACTCCACGCTGGCAGCTGCGCGATACCTATGTAGCGGCGGGCTCAACCTGCGCGACCCGACGCAGGTCATGACCGCGATCCTGCGCTACAACAACTCGATGTCCTATGCCCAGAACGTGCTGGGCTGGGCCGCGGCCTACGCCACGGGCGTAGTCCCGACCGACCTGCCGCCGATCACCGGACCCCCGCCCCCGCTCGGCGAGGAACACGACGAACATCCGGAGGGACTCGGGCCTGGCCTGCCGATCAACATCATGAGCCGGCCGGTGGACGACCCCTTGGCGCACACGCCGCTGATCGACTTCGGTCCATCAGTCGCTAATCAACCGCCAACGCCGTCGGGGCTACAGCCCGCGCCGCGGGAACCGACCTGCACGCTAATTTGTATCGGGTCGCAGGACCCGGCGCCACCGCTGCAGCCGCCGGGGCTGCCTGGCTCATAAACGACCCGCACCGGGGCCCGCACTAGACTCAGCCAACAGAAAATCTCGCCGTGATCAGGACACAACCGCGCCCGAGACACCTCACCAGTCACCTCATTGCCGGCGTATTCCCGCCATGATGGCCGGTCAACAGTTACCCCGCCCCGTTGGGGCTGCGCGGCGAGCAACTCGTCGACCCCAAGCGGTGATTCCTCTACCGGAGTCGGCGAATGGTGCTCACAGTGTCGGCACCAGGCCGCCGTCGCAGCGCAGTGCCACTCCGGTCACGTAGGACGCTCGCGCGCTGCACAAGAACGCGGCCACGGCGCCGAACTCGTCGGGCTCTCCATACCGGCCTGCGGGAATCTCACCCGTTGAGGATTGCTCGACGTCGGCGAGGGGCATGCCTGATTGTGCCGCGGCCGCTTCATTGATCTGGCGTGCACGGGGCGTTGCGATTCGGCCGGGCAGCAGAGAGTTGACCGTAATGCCTTGCGAAGCAAGTTCACTCGCGAGCGTCTTCAAATAACCTGCCAGTCCGGCGCGGCCGAGGTTGGACAGCGCGAGGTTGCCAATCGGCGCCACTATGCTGGTTGAGCTGATGCTCAAAATGCGGCCCCAGCGCTGCGCCTGCATGGCAGGCAATACTGACCGCACCAGTTGCACTTGGGGCTTGATCAAGGCCGCCACTGCGGAATCGACACCTACATCACCAACGTTTGCGGCAGTTCCGGGCGCCGGGCCAGGCCCATTGAGCACGAGGATGTCAATCTTACCGACCCGTTTAGTCGCTTCGCTGAACAGTCGCGCTGCACCATCGGCGGCGACCAGATCGCAACCGATACCGATAGCGTTCGGGAGCGTGGCTGCCACTTCCTCGGCGCGTTCGCTTGATCGGCTGGTCACCACGACTCTCGCGCCGTCCTCACACAGTGCCCTGGCGGTCGCTAGGCCCAGCCCTGACGTTGAGGCGCAGACGAGAGCGGTGCGTTCTGCAAGTCCAAGATCCATATCACCACCATGCTCATTAGGACCGTTCGCGGGTGACCCGCCGTGCCAGCTTAACGGGCATACTCATCCCCTTGCCCTGGTCATGTCATTTCCGGGAGCCGTGGGCCTGGGAGCATTGAGTTGCGCAGCACAGTCGTTCGGCACGTTTTAGACTTCTCGCGTGAAGCTGCGAGTAACTGCCGAGCGTCCGGGGCGCACTGGTGAAATCATCGCGACCGCACGACGTTTCGCTGCCGTCGTCATCATCGCGGTGTTGGCCGCGGGCTGCGCGCCGGCCCGGGCCGCCGGCCCGCACACCATCACGTTGACGCTGGTGCGGCACGCCCAATCGACGGCCAATGCGTCGGGCTTGATCGACACCTCGACCCCCGGTCCGGAACTCACGCCCAAGGGATGGTGTCAGGCGACGCTCGCTGCCACCCAATTAGCCCCCAATCGCTACGACGGCATCTACGCCTCGAGCATGATCCGCACCCAGGAGACGGCCACGCCGACGGCGCAGGCGTTGGGCGAGCCTGTCATCGTCCTGCCCGGGCTGCGAGAGATCGAGGCCGGCCAATACGAAGGCACACCCGAGGCCAACATCCCACAGACTTACTTTGCCGCCCCGCGGCGGTGGCTGCAGGGTGACCGCAGCGCGCGGATCCCGGGCTCCGTGGACGGCAACGAATTTGACGCGCGGTTCGACGAAGCCGTCCAACACATCTACGACAGTGCCAGCCAGAACCCGGTCGCGTTCTCGCATAGCGCGGCGATCATGCTCTGGGTGCTGATGAACGTGCGTAATCCCGACCCGTCACTGCTGACCGGTAAGCCGCTGCCGAACGTCGGCCACGTTGTGCTTACCGGAAATCCTTCCGAGGGCTGGACATTGACCGAATGGGATGCCGATCCCCCGCCGTGCTGATATTCCGACCTGGTCGCCCAAACTCTTAGCTCTTGGTGCCAACGGTAATCAGGTCGGACACGATCCGAATCCACACCGGTCGCCGGATACGGTGCTGGTCGCTAATGGCGAACCCTGCGTTTTCGAACAAAGCCCGCATCTCGGAGGGCGACGCGTTGTGCTGCGGTTTCCACATATTGGCCGAGGGGGCCTGCAGCCGCCGTTGGCGCGTGCTCAGGGCAGCGACGGCCACCAGTCCGCCGGGCGCCAGTACGCGATGGAATTCTCGGAGTGCCGCCGGCTGGTCGAAAAAGTGAAATGCCGATGTCGTCACGACGGCGTCGAGCGCACCATCGTCAAAGGGCAGCTGCTCGGCCGGGGCGCGCAACCATTGCACCCGGTTGGATCTGGCGCGGGCCTGGGCGAGCATGCCGTCGGACATGTCGACGCCGTAGATCTCGTCGGGGCGTAGTTCGCGCTCGATCCGATCGCTGAGAATGCCGGTACCACAAGCGATGTCAGCGATCCTGCGGGATCCGTGTTCGCGCAGCTGCGCGATCACCTCGTCGTGCGGTGGACGGTAAACCCACTGCTGCAAAATCGGCAGATCGTAGGCTGGGGCTAGGAAACTCCACATCCGCGTAACGGCGTCGTTGAGTCCGCGACGTCGCGGTGCCGTCATTTGCTCACCATGCCCACGCTGGTGGCCAACTCGCAGGTTTCGTCTTCTGTGTGTGGCATGAGCCTGTTCTCCGAGGGCGGAATGAAGCATTACTTAGCTAGTGTAACAACCGAAGAGCTCCGCCCCGCGGCCACGCGCTGAGACGCCTAGTGCCGACCGGGTCCACCCAGTTCGAGCACGATCGCCGCATACTCGGCCAGATATCACCATATTTGGCCACGACGATCGTCGATTGCCCACGGCCGGCCTACACGACGGAGCGGTTCATGCACTTGCTCGCATCGGCCGTGGACAATGTCGGCTGGTCGCGGATGCCGTCAGTGGACTGAGTCCGCCCGGGCTGAGCTGGTCTACCCTGATCCGGTGAGCAACGAGCGAGTGCCCGGCGGGGTGGTGCACAAGCTGCCCGCCGACCTGTGCGAGGCGCTGATCGCCAACTCCACGGCACTTGCTGCGTGGAAGGACATCACGCCCTTGGCGCGCAACGAGTTCATCTGCTGGGTCGAAGATGCCAAGCAGGAGATGACACGAAAGCGCCGCATTCGCCGAACCCAGGAGGAGTTGGAAGAAGGTCAGCGCCGGCCCTGCTGCTGGCCTGGGTGTAAGCACCGCGAGCGCACTGGCAGGTAGGGAGCAACGCCGGCGCGAATGGCCCTGTGGGGCTTACATCGACTGCGCCACAAGTATTCTCAGCTAACTTGGCATGCCGGCAACACTGCATCCCTACCACACCAGGCTCCCGTGGTTGATATAAGGGCCCCCCGTGAGGTCGTACTGTGAGTAGCCCTCGTTGACGACAGGTGTGAGTATGTTATTCAGCTTGTCGACAATCGGGGACGGAACGCCGATTTGCTGAAGTGGTATCAGCATCGGAAGCTTGGATGCGGGGATCATGTACGTGGTCGTGGTGCCGCCCAGAGAGTTCGTGACAGAGGAGACCTCCACCGCCTGTGACGGCGAGGCAAACTCGGTCGGTACGTGTAAGTAGGCGGCGCCAGCCACCGCGTTCACGTCGGCGAGCAGGTGCCAGGGACGGTCGGGGGGATTACCCCAGCCCTCGTACTGGTTGTACACCACCGCCGTGTTGTATTGGCTCACGGGCGCATCGTGCACGGTATATCCGACGCCGGGGATAGTAACGCCTGCGGGCAGGTAGGTGTCGGCCAGGCCGCGCTGAGGGTTGGAGAACTCGACGAATGTCACTATGTTTGGTGGTGGCGCGTTAGGTGCGGTAGCCAAATAGGCTTCCTCGGCGTCGATGACGATCGTGCCCTCCGACAGACCTGCCACGACTACCGGCTGCCCGTTGGCCACCGCGTTGAGGATGTCGGTGTTCAGCATGTGCTGACCGATCGCCACGGACTGGTTGGCGGTGGGTGCGGTGGGGCTGTTGATCAAGCCTGCGCCGGCTGGATAGTTCACCACTTCTGGGGTTGTGCCGGGAAACCAGTTCTCACCGATCGCCGCGTTCAGGGCCGCATACTGCGGGGCCGTCTGCCCTTCGAGCTTCTGAATAAACTTCGGGCTATACAGCGGAGAATTCATCGGGACGGTGATACGGATCTCGCTGACTGTGCCTGACTCCTGACCCAGCGGGCGTGGCGGCGACTGCCGCGCCGACATCAGTTGCCCCCCGGCACTCGATGCCGCCGTGTGATAACCGACCATCGCGGCCACATCCTGGGCCCACATTTGCTCATACATGGCCTCGATCGCCGCAATGGCGGAAGCGTTCTGCCCGAACATGTTTGAGCTTACTAGCGACAACAACTGCGCGCGATTGGCCCCGACCGCCGCCGGATGCACCGTCGCGGCAAATGCCGCCTCAAACGCCTCGGCCGTGACCCGAGCTTGAGTGGCCACCTGCTCGGCATGGGTCGCTGCCGCCCGCAGCCACGCGACGTAGCTGACGGCCACTTCCCCCATCGCCACCGACGACGGACCTTGCCACCGGTCACCCGCCAAGCCCGCCGTCACCGACCAGAACGAGGCCGCGGCTGACCGCAGTTCGGCGGCCAACCCGTCCCAGCCCGCCGCCGCCGCCAACAACGAGCCCGACCCCCCACCAGAAAACATTCGCGACGAGTTCACTTCAGGTGGCAACACCAAGAAATTCATCATCAAAATTTTTCTCGGCTCGACTATGTGGACTGTGCGTGTCTGTGACTTTGTATCTCGCGCACTTACAGATAACCACTGCGTCGTCGGGAAGACACGCGGATCTCAATGTTGACTTCGGTAGCGTCAGCACGCGCCTGTGCACGCTCAACTCCATCAGCCGAGGTCATACCTATTTACGGTGGGGTGGGCACGGCCGGCCCGAACCCGCGACCAACGGAGTATGAGACCCGAGCCAACGCGCGTCGGCGACCGCGAGAAACAGTTAGCCGATCAGCGAGCGGACGTACCGGAGCTTGGCGCCGCGTTGCGATGTTTGACCGTGTGCCCGGGTTCCTGGGCGGACCACCCGGAAGTGAACGCATTTTGCGGCACCGTGGCACCGGTTGCCGACGTGACACCGGTCCATTCACCGATCGCGTCTTCGGCCCATCGGGCCCACCGGAGGACAGCCTCGTACTGGCCCATGAGCAGCTTGCCGGTGATCGCAACGATTGGCAGGCGGTCTGGAAATGGGCCGCCAGTGGTTGCATACTGCGTTGATCTGTCAAGGATTTCAGCGAGTCGCGCCTCAGCGTCTGCCCGGATTTCCGCCACCGTCGCACGCAACTGAGCCACATCACCAGCGTCGGCGAACGCCACCTTCATCATGGCTTCGAACTCCATGCGCATCCCGGCGGCAGGTGCGTCCAGCCAGCCCCGCAACGCCGCGCGTCCCGCATCGGTGATCTCGTAAACGGTGCTACGCCGCTTGCCGGTGAAGGTGGCTTGCGAGGTGGCCAGGCCGGCGGCCACCAGCTTCTTCGGCTCTTCATAGATCATGCTGGCAGCCCGAGGCCAGAACCAGCTCAGGGTGCGGTCCATCTGCTGGGCGAGTTCATAAGTCGTAAACGGCTGGATCGAGAGCAGCCCGAGTATCGCGAACGACGTCGGGCCCGGCTGGGTGCGGAACACAAGTTGACAATACTCCGAATCGGACTATCGTAAAAGATACTCCGAATCGGAGCATCTCAGAGGAGAAGCCATGCACGACTCGTCCACTGATCCCGTTATCGACGACGGCCATCGGCGCGCGGTGGGCGCCCCGCCAGATGTCCCTGCCCTTCCGACCCGATTAACCCGGGAGTACGGCGTCCGGCATCCGTTCGTCGGGGCGGGTATGGGATTCATCGCGCACGAGCAACTTGCCGCTGCTGTCACCAACGCCGGCGGATTGGGTGTGCTGGGAGCATCGCCCGATCCTGCCGGCAGCCTGGCGGTAATGGTAGAACGATTGCGCGCCTTGACTTCTGGGCCGTTTGGGGTGGACCTCATCTGCGCCGATACCGGATTCGGGCCGGCCAGCACAGACCTGCATATCGATGTTTGCGTCCAGCTGAATGTACCGCTGGTGGTATTTCACCACGACCCGCCGCCGGCCCGCTGGGTCAGCGCGTTGCGCGCCGCGGGCATCCGTGTATGGATGCAAGCCTCCTCACCCTTAATCGCCGCGGCCGCAATCGAGCTCGGCGTCAACGGGATAGTCGCTCAGGGCAGCGAGGCGGGCGGCCATGCCCGCGGACGCATCCCGTTGCACGCACTGTTGGGGACGATCCGCGGCAAGTGGCCTGACATGCTTCTGCTGGGAGCGGGCGGTGTATCCGACGGGACCGCAGCAGCCGCCGCTTTGCGTGCGGGCGCTGACGGAGTGTGGGTAGGCACCGCCTTGGTCGCGGCCGTGGAAGCCAACGCTCATCCCGAGTACCAGCGTCGGCTCGTTGAGTCGCCCGGTAGCACATTGCGTACCAATGCCTTTGGACCCGAGTGGCCCGACCAGCCCTACCGGCTTCTCGCCACCCCCGCGGTGCGCGGTGCCGAGGCAAGCGATCGCGGTGCCGATCCGCAAACCCGCGACCCCATCGGCCGAACGCGACTGTTTCCGCATTCGGCGAACATGCCTTATGACATCCCGATCAGGTCAGCGCTGCCGCCCACGCCGGAAACCAGCGGTGATTGGGAGTCGATGGTCTACCCGGCCGGCGAAGGGGTGGGCGCAGTTCGAAGCACTGCCCCCGCCGCCGCGATCATCCGGCAGATGATGAGTCAGGCATACGACATGCTCACGACCCAACACCCGCTCCCCGCCCACATGTGAATTCAGAGGATCTCCCTATGCCAACTTTCAGTAGGGTGTCGCACATTTCGTTTTCCGTTCGTGACGCCGACGCGAGCGCCCGATGGTGGGCTGAGCTGCTCGAACTCACCGAACTCGACCGGGTCGTCGGCGATGGGTGGCGCGCCATTTTGCTCATGCATCCGCCGTCGCGGACCATCATCGAGTGCCAGCAGCATGACGGGAACCAGGGCGAGGCCTTTGATCCCCGGCGCACGGGATTCGATCACATGGGGTTCAAAGTCGACGCGCGGGCTGACCTCCATGAGTGGCTGGCACGGTTCGAACGGCTCGGCGTGGCCCATTCGCCGATCGCCGAGGCCGAATACGGTGCGGTGCTGACATTCAGGGACCCCGACGGCATTCAGTTCGAGATGTTCTTCAAAGCCGACCACCCATAGGCTTTCGGCCGTCGAACGCGCGGCGTTATTGAAAGCTCAGTGATACTGCCTCGTGCGCGAGCTGGATGCGCGAACTAAGACCTAGCTTGCTGGCGTCCAGGCGCGCGACCGCGTCGGTCATCTCCTCGGGCTGCGTCTCCCACAGGCCCGTTGAGCCCTCGACATCGGCCAGCAGCAACGTCACCGTTCCGGTCGGCAGCTCGCTCACGCCCAGGTCGCTCCAGTTCAACGGTGGCGTGTCCACCCGCGGGTCACTTGCGCTCATGCTCGCCAGCATGCCGACGTGAGGAACCGGAAACATCGGGGAAAGCCCGTACACAGAGCGCGGTGGTCCCGCGAATTCGCTCCGGTGCCGGCCGTCACGGCGGCCACCCGTCGCATAGGCGCGACTGAACTGTGCGCGCAGGCACCGCCGATAAACCGCTGGTCTGTTTCGGCGAACAACGACGTTGACTCTCTTTCGGGAGAAAGATGAGTGGGTGCAGTTGCCGGGCCCCGACAAGGAAAGAAGGTGCCATCACCATGACCACCGCCAGCCCGCCCACCTCTCCCCGACCCGTGTACACCGGCATCGGGAAGGCACTCGGCACCGACTACTTCCTACTCAGGGGCGAGTTGACCGACGACGAGCGCGGCTACCTCGAGCGCACGCGGCGATTCGTCGAAGAGGAAGTCATGCCGGTGATCAACGGCTTCTGGGAGCGCGCGGAGGTGCCCATCGACCTGTGCCGGCGACTCGGTGAGCTCGGACTCGTGGGCGATGGCCTCGACGGCTACGGCTGCCCGCCGATGAGCCCAACCGCCGCCGGTTTGATCGCCATGGAGCTCAACCGCGGGGACGGCAGCGTGGGCACGTTCCTCGGAGTGCAAGCCGGCCTGGCCATGCGCTCGATTCACATGCACGGTTCAGACGAGCAGAAGGAGCGCTGGCTCCCGGCGATGGCGCGCTGCGAAAAGCTAGGCGCCTTTGCGCTGACCGAGCCACTGCACGGATCCGATTCCGTTTCGCTCGAGACGGAGGCGCGCCGCGAGGGTGACGAGTACGTGATCAACGGCGCCAAACGCTGGATCGGCAACGGATCGATGGCCGACATCGTGGTGCTGTGGGCCCGGGATAAAGAGGATATGCAGGTCAAAGGTTTCCTGATCGAGAAGGGCACGCCTGGATACGATGCCCGCCCGATCGAGGGGAAGGGTTCGCTGCGTGCCCTGTGGCAGGCCGACATCGACCTGAATGACGTGCGCATCCCCGCCGAAAACCGTCTGCCGGGAGCGAACAGCTTCGACGCTGCCGCCAAGGTGCTCAAGGCGACCCGGGCCTCGTGCGCCTGGTCGGCACTGGGTCACGCGGTCGCGGGCTATGACGCCGCTCTCAACTACGCTTTGCAGCGCACCCAGTTCGGCAAGCCCCTCGCGCGATTCCAGATCGTGCAGGAAAAGCTGGTGCGGATGCTCTGCGAGATAACCACCATGCAGCTGTACTGCGCACGCTTCGGGCAACTCGACGACACCAATGAGCTCTCCGACACCATAGCGGCCTTGGGCAAGCTCAACAACACCGTCAAGGCCCGTGAGGTCCTTGCGGAGGCACGCAATGTGCTGGGCGGTAACGGCATTCTGCTCGAGAACCACGTGATCCGTCATATGGCGGACATCGAGGCCATCTACACCTACGAGGGCACCGAGACGATCCAGACGCTTCTCGTCGGCCGGGACATCACCGGACTGAGCGCCTTCACCTGAGCCGACGGCCCCTCGCCCGGCCCGTCCAAACCAAGCCTCCACACTGGAGGGCCGATTCGTTCGGAACCGTCGGATCAATCGTGCCGCAATCAATTTCAACGGAAGACCAGGCCCGGAGTCGACGCGCCCGACAAGCCGCGTTGCTCCGCGTCCTGCCGTTTGTATTATTCGATCGGGCACCAGCAAACCGGCCAACAAGACAGCGCCGCGATGCCAGCGAATCGGTGACGTTTATTGGCGCGACCCGAGCCAGCCCGATTGTCACGGTCGTCGCGAGACCGCAAAGGCAGTTCGGACGCCCATGAATTGCGCGCGCGACGGCTTTACTCGATCTTGACCAAGTTTTGAATCGCCCCACCGACGATGGCTGACGTGAGTACGCTTCCATCGGTGGAACTGGGGGTTTTGGGACCTGTCCAGGTCCGGCAGGACGGCGCGCCCGTCGCTATCCCGGGCGCCAAACCGCGCGCCATCCTCACGATGCTTGGGCTGCACAATGGGTCGGTTGTTCCGGCTGACACGCTGATCGAGCTGCTCTGGGGCGATGATCCGCCGCGCACCGCCGCCAAGGCCCTGCAAACCCACATCTCGTCGCTGAGGCGCACTCTTGGCGACGGCGTCGTGGTGACCGAGGGAACGGGCTGGGCCCTGGCCGGGACCGAGGTGGATGCCTCGCGTTACAGATCGGCCGCCCGACGCGGGCGTGACGCCGCTGCCGCGGGCGACACCGGCCAAGCGGTGGCCCGCTTCGAGGAAGCGCTTGCCCTGTGGCGCGGAATCCCGGAACTGCCCGATGGCCACCGCGGAACATCCGAGAAGACGCGGTGGATCGAGGGCCATGCCGCGCTGGTGGAGGACCGGGCCGATGCGCTGCTTGCTACCGGCCGCGCCGCGGAGATCATCGGCGAGCTCGAGGGCGCGGTCGCCGATGCGCCGCTGCGCGAAAGGCGATGGGGCCAGCTGATGCTCGCCCTCTACCGCGCGGGCAGGCAGGGTGAAGCCCTGCGCGCCTATCAACGGGCGCGCGCGCTGCTCGCCGATGAACTGGGGATCGATCCGGGGCCGGACCTGCGCCGGCTCGAGGCAGCGATCGTCGCACAGGACTCTGCGCTGGAAGTTCCTGTGGTACAACATCTCCCGGCTGTGGCTCGCGCCGTGACCTTCCTGCTGACCGACATCGAGGGGTCGACAGCCGCCTGGGAGGCGGACGCCGACGCCATGGCGGTAGCGCTCGCACGACACGACGAGCTCGTCGAACAGGTCGTCACGTCACGCGGAGGACGGCTGATCAAGACGCGCGGCGAGGGCGATGCCACATTCTCGGTCTTCGAGCGGCCGTCGGCGGCTGCCGCCGCCGCGATCGAGCTGCAAGAAGCGATCGTCCTCGAGCCGTGGGCCCTGCGGGATCCCATCCGTATCCGGGTGGCGTTGCACACGGGAGAAGTCGAGCTCCGCGACGGCGACTACTTCGGTCGGGCCGTCAACCGCGCCGCCCGGCTGCGGTCGCTGGCCGCGGGTGGCCAGATCCTGTGCTCGGGTGCCACTGCCGAGCTCGTCATTGACTCACTGCCCGATGACGTTGCGCTCGCCGACCTGGGGATGCGCGAGCTGCGCAACCTCGCGCGCCCCGAGCACGTTTTCGAGCTCCGACTGGAAACCGCCGACGACCGTCCTCAGCCAGTCGCAACCGATGCGCCGATGGAGCGCCCGAGCCTGCCCGCGGTGCTGGCCGGCCCCGGGCCGTTCGTCGGGCGCGGGCGCGAGCTCGAGCGACTTTTTTCCGCGTGGCAGACCGTGCTCGCGGGTGGCACGAACGCGGTGCTGATCGCCGGCGAACCGGGTGTCGGCAAGACGCGGTTGGCCGGTGAATGGTCCCGACAGGCCTACGACCAAGGCGCCGTCGTGGTTTACGGCCGGTGCGACGAGGACCTCGGTGCGCCGTACCAGCCGTTCGCCGAAGCCCTGCGTTCGCTGGTGCCTTGCCTGGGCTCCAGTGGGCTTCGGGGGCTGCGCGGTGTGGAAGCACTACTCGCATTGGTTCCCGGCCTCACCGACGTGCTGCCCGATCTGGCCCCGCCCACCAGCGCCGACCCCGACACCGAACGCTACGCACTTTTCGACGCCGTCGTCGCGCTGTTGGGAGTCGCCTCCGCGAGCGCGCCCGTCGTGCTGATACTCGACGACCTGCACTGGGCAGCCAAACCCACGCTGCTGCTACTGCGGCATCTGCTGCGCTTTGGCGAGCAGGATCGCGTGCAGGTCATCGGCACCTACCGCAGCACCGACCTCGACCGCTCCCACCCACTGGCCGCGATGCTCGCCGACCTGCACCGCGACGGCACCGCCAATCGCATTCAGCTCAGCGGCCTAGACGAGAACGACGTGACCGCCTATGTCGCCGAGGCCGGCTACGACGACGAAGAGCTGGCTCGGGCCTTGGCATCCGTCACGGGTGGCAACCCGTTCTTCCTTATCGAGGCACTGCGCCATGTGGAGGAAAGTGGCGGCCATTGGGATCCGAGCACCTTGCCACAAGGGGTCCGTGAAGCCGTCAGCCGCCGGCTTTCCCGGCTGCCGGCGGAGACGAACAAGGCGCTTGCGGCGGCCGCGGTCGTCGGCAGCCGGTTTGCCTTGGAACTGGTCGAGCACGTGGTCGGGGACGACCTCGTCGACGCGGTCGACGAGGCGTGTAAGGCCGGCATCGTCATCGAAGAGCCCGGCGGTCGCTACCGGTTCAACCACGCCCTCGTCCGGCAGTCGCTGCTTGCCGAGCTGCCGTCGGTGCGGCGCATGCGGCTGCATCAGCGCATCGCCACGACTCTCGAGGAACAACCCGGCGCCGGCGACGAGCTGCTCGCCGAGCTGGCTTACCACTACTTCGAATGTGCTTGGGCGGGAAACGCGGCCAAGGCCGTGAAGTACTGCCGGCGCGCGGCTGACCAGGCGATGGCCCGCCTGGCCTACGAAGGGGCCGCCGACCTCTACGACCGGGCCCTGCACGCGTTGGAGGAGCTTGACGACGAGCTGCCCGACCGTGAAGACCAGCACGCCGAACTACTGGTCGCGCGCTGCGAGGCGCTGCTAGCCGCGGGTGACGTCGCTTCGGCGGCGCGCGCGGTCGCGGAACTCCAAGGGGCGGCGCATAATTCGGCCCGTCTCGGGGCGTGGGGCACGTGCTTCGACGGCCAACTCTCGATGCTGATCCACCCCGAGCGTTTGGATGAGGTCGAGGCCGCGTTGGGCGCGGCCGCCGACAAGCTGTCCGGGCTGGACGACGCCGCCGGTGAAGCCAAGGCGCATACCGTCCGGGCCTCGTGCCTGGCCCGCCTCGGGCGAATCGGCGATTGCGAAGTCGCCCTGGACGACGCTCTCACGGCGGCGCGACGCTCCCGTGAACACCGCCGGGTGAACGCCGTGCTGGCCGGCGCGCCACTTGCGGCGCTATGGGGCCCCAACCCGGTTCCGCGTGCCGGTGGCCGGTGTCTTGACGTGGTGCGTCTGCTCCGCATCACGACCGACTCACCCGCGGTCGAGGCGACGTCGACGCGGTGCCAGGCCGTGTTGGAGGCGTTTCGTGGTCGCGGCGCCGCAGCGCGCCGAATGATCGACTCGGCCCGTCGAACGGTCAAAGAACTCGGCTTGCGCCATGCGCGCCTCGAAGTCGAGCAGTTCGCCGGAATCGTCGAGCTGGTTTTGGGTGATCCCGCTGCGGCCGAGCCTCATCTCCGTAAGGCCTACAACGGTTTCCGCCGCATGGGCCTCGATGCCGACACCGCTGAGACCGCCGCGCTGCTGGGCCGTACATGTCTCGCGCTCGACCGAGGCGTCGAGGCGGACGAATTGTGTACCGAGAGTGAGCGACTCGCGGGGAATGCACTCAAGGCGTCTATCGCCTGGAGAACGCTTCGGGCGCAGCTGCTTTCGCGCGGCGCCGATCACGACGAGGCTCGGCGCGTCGCCGAGGTCGCCGTCAGCTTGGCCGAACGGACCGACTTATTGGTTGATCACGGCGACGCATGTCTGACGCTGGCAATGGTTCTGGGCGCCGCCGGCGATGACGCCGGGGAGCGAGCGGCCGCGGACCGAGCAGCGGACCTCTACGAACGGAAAGGCGCTGCGGCGCTCGCCGAGGACGCGCGCCGCCTACTCGGTGAGCGCGAACTCCGGCCTGCCGCGACGCCGCCCGAAACGCCGGGCGTCGAGTTGGACAACGCCTGCGTGCGAGTGGGCGAACGCGTGGCGGCTGCTATCGATCACGAAGCCTGGGACGAGTTCGAGCGGCTGTTTGCACCCGAGGTCTTCGTCGAGAGTCGACGGAAGATCGTCGGCTTTACACAGGTCGACCTCCGATCGGGCGAGTGGCCGCGCGTGCAGAGACGTGTTCTCGAGGGGGGCGCGGCCTTGCTCAACCACGTGTTTATCGCCGTGCGAGGCGAGCGCCTGGCTCTCGCTCGGATAATGATGGGCACTGCCGACGTGAGCCCTGGGGCGCCACACGACGAATTTCTCGGGCTATACGGCATCGACGCGGAGGGTCGAATCGCGCTGCAGGTGTCGTTCGACGTCGAAGACATCGACGCCGCTGTCGCCGAACTCGACGCGCAGCACGCCCGGTTCGAGGACGAGCAACCGCAGGCGCGACGGCTCGAAAACGCGGCGAGCCAGGTTTACGGGCGCTTCTTCACGTGCTTCGCGACCCGCGACTGGGCCGCCTTGGCGGAGATGTACGCCGAAGACGTTTTCACTGACGATCGCCGCCCGGTGGTGGGCGCGGGGCTTCTCCACGGTCGAGAACTCAACATCGCGAACATGCGGGCCGTCGCTGACGTCGCGACCGACAACCTGACGTCGACCGCGATTGCGACCCGCGGTGAGCGCCTTGCCCTCATTCGCGTCTACTCCCCGACGTTTCGAACCGACGTGCTCAACGTCGTCGAGATCGACGCAGACGAGCGGATCGCGGCAGTAGCCGCATTCGTGCCCGCCGACTTCGATGCCGCCATCGGTGAGCTCGATGCCCGCTACATCGCCGGCGAAGCGGCAACCCACGCGCACACCTGGTCGGTGATCGCGAGAGGCCACGCTACGGTCAACCGGCGCGAACTGCCCCCCATGACACCGGACTGCGTGAGCATCGACCACCGCCGGGGCACATCATTCGCGCCCGGCGAGCTGACCGCATACTTCCGTGCCGGCTTCGAGCTTGACCAAAACGTCCGAACCTATGTCGAGGTTGTGCATCGGCTTGACGACCTCGGAGCGGTGTGTACACATGCGGGACAAGGCATTTCGCACGAGGGCTTCGACGCCGAGTGGCGCGGTATCGACCTGTTGACGATCGAAGGTGACAGGGTCAACCGCTGCGAGGTTTTCGACGAGGCAGACCTGGACACCGCGATCGCGAAGTTCGAACAGCTCAGCCCGCCGGCACCGCGGCTGGAAAACGCGGCAAGCCAAGCGGGTGGGCGCTTCCTGGCGCACTTCGCGGCAGGCGACTGGGACGCCATGACGAACATGCTGGCTGACAACTTTTCCAATGACGATCGCCGTCGGGTGGTGGGCTCAGGAGTCCACCATGGTCCAGACGCCGAGATCGCGGACCTGCGGGCGGTCGCCGACCTGTGGACCAGAAACGTGACGCGGACCAACGTGGCGACCCGCGGGGGGCGCCTTGTCCTCAGTCGTCTCCGGTTCGGGGACCGCGATCAAGGGTCCGAAGCATTTCGCACAGAGGTGCTCAGCGTCCTCGAGATCAACGCCGACGAGCGGATCGTCGCGATCGTCTCGTTCGACGTCGATGATATCGACGCCGCGTTCGCCGAGCTTGACGCCCGGTACCTCGCAGGCGAAGCGGCCGACCGTGCACACACGTGGTCGATCATCGCCGCGGGCTACGCATCGCTCAACCGGCACGAAGTCCCAGCGTCGGCGCCGGATTACGTGAACATCGACCACCGGCTACACGCAACGATCCGGGCGGGTGATCTGACCGAAAACCTCCGTGCCGCTTGGGATCTCACGCCAGACGTCAAGGGCTACGTCGAGGCTGTGCATCGGCTGAGCAACCGGGGAGCGGTCGTCACTCATGCCGCGCATGGAACCTCTCAAGAGGGGTTAGACGCTGAGTGGCGAGGGGTCCACTTTTTGACGCTCGAAGGTGGCATGGTCAACCGCTGCGAGGTCTTCGACGAGGCAGACCTGGACACCGCGATCGCGAAGTTCGAACAGCTCATCCCGCCGGCACCGCGGCTGGAAAACGCGGCCACGCGTGTGTACGAGCGCCTGCACGCGTACTTCGCGGCCCGCGACTGGGCCGCAACAACCGAGATTCTGTCCTACGACCACTACAACGACGACCGCCGACGGGTTGTGAACGCCGGGGTCCTCCACGGTCGAGACGTCGAAATCGCGAACATGCAGGCCGCCGTCGACGTCGGGACCAAAAACATCAAGACCGTCGTCATTGCGACCCGCGGAGCGCGCCTCGCGCTCAGTCGTAGCCGGTACTCGGGGCGTGATCAGCGGCCCGAAGCATTTCGCACCGAGGTGCTCAACATCGTCGAGATCGACGCCGATGAGCGGATCGGGGCGTTCGTCCTGTTCGACCTCGACGACATCGACGCCGCCATCGCCGAGCTCGACGCCCGCTACCTCGCCGGCGAAGCGGCCGCGCATGCGCAAATGTGGTCAGTAATCACAGCTGCATTTGCAGCGCTCAATCGGCACGAACAGCCGGCGACGACACCTGATTACATCATCGTCGACCACCAGCTGCATCACACAACGATCGAGGCAAGTGGGCTGGCCGAATATCTAAAGGCCTCATGGGATCTCACGCCAGACCTGCGCATGTATATCGAAGCCGTGCATCGGCTGAACGACATCGGTGCGGTCATCACCCTTGCGGTGCATGGAACCTCGAAGGAGGGCTTCGACGCCGACTGGCGAATAGTCGAACTTCTGACGATCGACGGCGACGTGGTCAACCGCTGCGAAGTCTTCGACGAGGCAGACGTCGACGCCGCCATCGCGAGGTTTGCTGAGCTGGAGCCAAAAACGCGGCGGCTGCAAAACGCGGCAAGCCGGGCCAACGACCGTTTCATCGCGTACTTCGCCGCCCGCGACTGGGACGCTATCGCTTTGGTGCTGGCCGACGATCATTACAACGACGATCGGCGGCGGGTGATAGGCGCCGGAACCCGCCACGGTCGGGATGCCGATATTGCGAACTTGCGGGCGATCGCCGATCTCTGGGGGGGCCTGACGGCTGACGTCATTGCGACTCGCGGGGAACGCCTCGTTCTCAGTCGTAACCGCTTCTTCATGCTCCAGCAGCCGCAAGCGTTCCTCGTCGAGACGCTTGCCCTCGTCGAGATCGACCTGAATGACCGTGTCGCGGCAGTCGTTTCGTTCGACCTCGACGATATCGATGCCGCCATCGCCGAGCTCGATGCGCGCTATCTCGCGGGCGAAGCAGCTGCCCACGCGGACGCGTGGTCGGTCATCACGCAGGCCTACGAAGCGGTCAATCGGCACGAACTCCCCGCGACGACGTCGGAATGGGTTGGCGTTGACCACCGCCCGCTGCAGCTAATCCAAGAGGGTGATCTGGACACATACCTCCGTGCCACCTGGGACGTCACGCCCGACATTAACTTCTACATCGAGGCAGTGCATGGCCTGAGCAGCGTCGGGGGGGTCGTCACCCGGCTGGCATGTGGGACCTCGCAAGCCGGCTTCGACGCCGAGTGGCGGCAGGTCGACATCTTGACGGTCGACGGCGGTCTGCTCAACCGCTTAGAAGTCTTCGACGAGAAAGACATCGACGCGGCGCTCGCCCGTTTCGAAGAGCTGCACCCGCATTCGCGGCAGCTGGAAAACACGGCAAGCCGAGTGGCCGAGCGCTACCTGGCACACTTCGCTGCCCGCGACTGGAACGCCCTGAGGGAAGCACTGACCGACGACTTTTCCATCGATGATCGCCGTCGGGTCGTGAACGCCGGGATCCGACACGGTCGAGATGCCGAGATTCAAGATTTGCAGGCGGCCGCCGACGTCGGGTTCAAGCTGACGATGCCGGACGTCTTTGCGACCCGCGGCGGACGCCTCGCCCTCACGCGTCTTCAAGCCTCGGGCCGCGACCCCGAGGCGATTCAACTCGATTCCCTTCACGTCGTCGAGATCGACGCCAACGAACGGCTCGCAGCGGTGATCGTGTTCGATCTCGACGACATCGGCGCCGCCTTTGAGGAACTCGATGCCCGGTACCTCGCCGGCGAAGCGGCCGCCCACTCGCACACGTGGTCGGTTATTGCAGGGGTCAACGCCGCGATCAACCGGCGCGAACTCCCCCCGACGACACCAGGCTGGGTCAACATCGACCATCGGCCGCTTGCAGCGATCGGGTCAGGGCAGCTAATCGCGTCTCTTCGTGCCACCTTGGACCTCACGCCGGACTTCAATATCTACACCGAGGCTGTCCATCGGCTGACCCACGTCGGAGCAGTCGTCACCGATGTGGCCACGGGGACCTCACAAGAGGGTTTACACGCCGAGTGGCGCATGATCGACATCGTTACCGTCGACGGCAACCTAATCAATCACTGCGAAATCTTCGACGAGGCAGACGTCGACGCCGCACTAACCCGTTTCGAAGAGCTGCACCCGCAGACGCGGCGACTGGAAAACGCGGCAACCCGGGCAGATGACCGCTTCCTTGCGTACTTTGGGGCGCGCAACTGGGCGGCCCTAGCCGAGATCCTCGCCGACGAGAGTTTCATCCACGATCGCCGTCCCGTGGTGAACGCCGGGTTCTGGGACGGTCGCGATGTCGTATTAGCAAACATGCGAGCTGTGGCCGAGGCTGCGGCGATCATCACGTCCGTCATTGCGACCCGCGGGGAGCGCCTCGCCCTCACTCGCATCCGTTCCTCGAATCGCGACCCTAGGCAGGGAGAGTTCGGCGTCGAGATGCTCAACATCGTCGAGATCGACACCGACGAGCGGATCGCGGCGCACGTTGAGTACGACGTGGACGACGTCGCCGCTGCCTTCGAAGAGCTTGATGCTCGATACCTTGCAGGCGAAGCGGCCGCCCACTCGCACGCGTGGTCGGTTATCACACGGCAATGGGCCGCGTTCAATCGTCACGAACTTCCCGCAGCGGACTGGGTCACCATCGACCACCGGCCGCTCGCCCCGATCGACGCGAGTGATCTGCCCGCCGCCATGCGCACCGTTTGGGACCTCACGCCAGACCTCAGCACCCACATCGAGGCGGTGCATCGGCTTGGCAGTTTCGGAGCGATCGTCACGTGTACCGCGAATGGGACCTCGCAAGAAGGCTTCGACGCCGAGTGGCGAATGATCGACGTGCTGACTGCCGAAGGCGACCAAATCAACCGCTGCGAAATCTTCGACGAAGCAGACCTCGATGCCGCGCTGGCGAGATTTGAGGAACTGCAACCGCAGGTGCCGCGATTGGAAAACGCGGCGAGCCGACTGATCGAGCGCTTCCGGGTCTACTTCGCGGCGCGCAACTGGACTGCAATCGCCGAGATTTCGGCCGACGAAGTAATCACTGACGATCGCCGTTCGGTTGTCAGCAGCGGGTTTCTGCGCGGACGAGATATCGACGTCGCGAACATACGGGCGACCGCCGACGTCGGGGCGACTGATCTCACGTCGACAGTCATTGCAACCCGTGGCGAGCGCCTTGTCCTCGCCCGACTCCGCTTGTCGGGCCGAGATCACCGACCCGAGGCGTTCCACAGTGAAATGCTCGGCATCGTCGAGATCGACGCAGACAACCGGGTCACTGCACGCATTCTGTTCGACCTTGACGACATCAACGCCGCCTTCGAGGAACTCGACCGCCGCTACCTCGCCGGGGAAGCGGCCGCCCACGCGCACACATGGTCGGTGATCACCGGGATCTACGCTGCGGTCAACCGGCGCGAGCTACCCGCGACGACGCCTGATTGGGTGAACACCGACCACAGGCGAGGGATAGCGTTTGCGCCCGGTGAAATGACGGCGTACATCCGTGCCGGGAGGGACCTAACGCCCGACACCCGCATCTATGTCGAGGCCGTGCACCGGCTGAGCAACCTCGGAGCCGTCTTCACCCAGGTGATGAAAGGAACCTCAGCAGACGGCTTCGACGCCGAGTGGCGGGAGATCGGCATTCTGACGATCGAAGGCGATCTGATTAGCCGCGGCGAGCTATTCGACGAGACGGACATCGACGCCGCGCTCGCTCGGTTCGACGAGCTCGATCGGCAGGCGCCGCTGCTTGAGAACGCAGCGACCCACACGTGGGTGCGTCTTGTCGATGCGTTCAACCGCCGCGACGTGGACAGTTTCGTTGCCCTCATGACTGCGGACGGCCGACTGGACGACCGGCGAAAAGGCTTGCGCGCCTTACTCGATGGACCGGCGCGGCGAAAGGCCGGCCACGCGCTGTTCGAAGTACCCCCCAGCAGCTACCGGATGGAGGTGGAGCCTATCGCCATCCGGGGATCTCGCCTCTCGCTGACCCGCGAGAGGTACCGTGACACCGACGATGCCAACCGACCGGTCGTCGTTGAGCTTCTGACAGTCATGAAAGTCAGCGACGGCGGCCTGATGCACAACTTGGTGAGCTTCGATCCTGACGACATCAACACCGCCTTCGAGGAGCTCGATGCGTGGTACCTCGCCGGCGAAGCGGCCGTCCACGCGCACACATGGTCGGTCATCGCAGCGGCTTACGCCGGTCTGAATCGACGCGAACTTCCACCAACGACGCCGGACTGGGTCAACGTCGACCGCCGAAGAGTCGCGACGATCGCACCGGGTGACCTGATCGCATCCCTCCGTGGCACCTGGGACCTCATGCCCGACTTCGCCATCCACATCCAGACCGTCCATCGGCTAACGGACCTTGGCGCGGCCTTCACCTATGCGGCGCTGGGGACCTCGCAAGACGGCTTCGACGCCGAATGGCGCGAGATCGCGGTTCTATCGGTCGAAGGCGACCTAATCAACCATTGCGAGCTATTCGACGAGGCAGACATCGACGCCGCGCTCGCTCGGTTCGACGAACTCGACCAGCCGGCGCTCCCGAAGTAACTGTCAAGCATCACCCGGATCGCCGTGATGCGCGCCGACGTTAGACGACTATCGAGGTTCGATCACCGACAGTGTCCCCGCTGTGGTTGGGGCGTAGATGGTGTGTGTGCCGGGGTCCACGGCCACCCCCGACGGGCCCTCACCGAGTTCAGCATCCGGCACCCTGAAACACCCCGTCTGTTAAACGGAATTGCGGCCTCCGTTCACATACCAACGAAGCCGGTGTTCACTTTGAACCGTATTGCGACTGCGGTGGATTCGGCGATAGTGTTGGGCCATGATTAAGACCAGCATGATCCTCGGCGGCGGCGGCGGCCGCATCCTCGGTGGCGGTGGCGGTCGTGGCGGCGGCGGCGGCCGTGGCGGCGGCGGCGGCCGTGGCGGCGGCGGCGGCGGCGGCCGTGGCGGCGGCGGCGGCCGCGGTGGCGGCGGCGGCCGGTAAAAATCGCTTTCCCCTTTCGATTGCGCCCTTTAGTCCCCGCTGCGGGATCGTGGGGCGCGGGGGTTGCGTGGCG
>Ga0210396_10001660_pt1 | contig 23715 bp, 21 predicted proteins | sample IncBWH17OmetaG_FD_155466 | JGI IMG/M metagenome (GOLD analysis project Ga0210396, IMG submission 155466) | Forest soil microbial communities from Barre Woods Harvard Forest LTER site, Petersham, Massachusetts, United States - Inc-BW-H-17-O ... | reverse complement strand
CCAACAGATCGAACAAATACGGGTAGTTGATCTCGCCGACATCGGGCTCGTTGCGGCCGGGGTTGCCGGCGATCTGGATGTGCGGATAACGTCCGGCGAGCGCGCGAATATGGTGGGCGAGATCGCCCTCCATGATCTGCACATGGTAGAGATCGAGCTGCAATTGCAGATTAGGGTGCCCGACGCGGTCGATGACCGCCATCGCTTGGGTTGTCGTGTTCAGGAAATAGCCGGGGATGTCGCGGTTGTTGATCGGTTCGATGATGACGGTGATGCCCTCGGGCGCTAGCCGCTCAGCCGCGTACCGCAAATTGGCGATGTAGGTCCGCTCCGCCTCGGCGCGATCGCGGCCGTCGGGCCACAACCCGGCCATCGCGTGCAGCAATCGGCAATTCGTCGCCTTGGCGTAGGAAAGCGCCCTGTCGACCCCGGCGCGGAATTCCTGCTCGCGCCCCGGTAAAGCCGCCATGCCGCGCTCGCCCGCCGCCCAATCGCCGGGCGGCATGTTGAACAAGGCCTGGGCGAGGCCGTGCTTCTGAAGCTGCGCCGCGACGGTTTCGGGCGGATGATCATACGCGCCGAGATATTCGACCGCCTTGAACCCGCATTCGGCCGCGGCCGCAAAGCGATCGAGAAAATCGACCTCCTGAAAGATGAAGCTCAAATTGGCGGCGAATTTCGGCATGCGAGAGGCCTCCCCGGCGGGGTCGATCGGATGGCTTGCCGGCTCGTTTGCGGCAGGCGCGACACAACGTTACTCTTTCCCGGCGTGCGAGCGAAGGCAAGGGAGGCCGCAGGTGCCCGTATTGTTGGGAGCGATCGCCGACGATTTCACCGGCGCCACCGATCTGTGCAACACGCTGGTGCGGCGCGGCATGCGCACCGTGCAATTGATCGACGTGCCAGCCCGCGGCTGCGCGATCCCCGATGCCGAGGCGGTGGTTGTGGCGCTGAAGAGCCGCACGATCCCGGCCGTCGAGGCGATCGACAAGAGCCTTGCCGCCCTCGCCTGGCTGCAACGGGCGGGGGCGCGGCAGTTCCTGTTCAAATACTGCTCGACCTTTGATTCGACCGATGCCGGCAATATCGGCCCGGTCGCCGAGGCGCTGATGGCAGCGCTCGACACCGATTTCACCTTGTTCTGCCCGGCCTTTCCCGAAGCAGGGCGGACGATCTATCGCGGCTACCTGTTCGTCGGCGAGGTTTTGCTGTCCGAATCGGGAATGCGCGACCATCCGCTGACGCCGATGCGCGATCCCTCGCTGGTGCGGGTGTTGCAGCGACAAAGCCGCGGCCGGGTCGGGCTGGTGCCGGAGGCGATCGTCGCGCGCGGCGCGGCGGCGATCCGCGACGCTTTCGCGGCATTGCGCAAGGACGGTTTCGCCCATGCGATCGTCGACGCGATCGCAGACCGCGATCTCGAAGCCATCGGCGAGGCCGCGGCCGATTTCAAACTGATCACCGGCGGTTCCGGCATCGCCCTCGGGCTGCCCGAGAATTTCCGCCGCCGCGGGCTGCTCGGCGACAGCGGCGGCGCCGACACCCTGCCGGCGATTGACGGACCGGCCGCGGTGTTGTCGGGTTCGTGCTCGACCGCGACCTTGGCGCAGGTCGCCTATATGCGCGAACGCGCGCCGGTCTTTACGATTGACCCGATCGCCGCCGCCGAAGGCGCGGTGGCGCAGCAGGCGCTCGCCTGGGCAAAGCCGCTGCTCGGCGACCGCCCGATTCTGATTTCGGCGACCGCACCACCCGAGAAAGTCGCCGAGGCACAGCGCCGGCTCGGCCGCGAACGCGCCGGCGCGGTCGTCGAAGAGACCCTGGCGGCGATCGCGCGCGGGCTCGCCGATGCCGGCATGCGCCGACTGGTCGTCGCCGGCGGCGAGACCGCGGGGGCGGTGGTTCAGGCGCTCGGCGTCACCGGGTTGCGGATCGGCCGCCAAATCGACCCAGGCGTGCCGTGGACAGTCAGTCTCCCCGGCAGAACCGGCGAGCCGGCCTTGGCGCTGGCGCTCAAATCCGGCAACTTCGGCGCCCCCGACTTTTTCCTGCGCGCCTTTTCGGTCCTGGCCGGAGAGCAAGGATGACTGCCCATTTCAGTGTCATTGCGAGCGAAGCGAAGCAATCCCGACCCGCCGCGCCACTGTTCGCGAGATTGCCGCGTCGCCTGCGGCTCCTCGCAGTGACCACAAATCCTTGAAAAGAGGAGCCGCAGCATGAGCGACGCGAAACAGCGCGAGGCGATCTGCGCGATCGGGGCGTCGATTTTCGACCGCGGGCTCACCGCCGGGTCGTCGGGCAACATCAGTGTGCGCGTCGAAGACGGGTGGCTGATGACGCCGACCAACGCCTCGCTCGGGCGGCTCGACCCGGCGCGGTTGTCAAAGCTCGACGGCGCCGGCAGGCTCGTCGCGGGCGATCCGCCGACCAAGGAAAGCTTTCTGCACCGGGTCATGTACGAAGAGCGCGCTGGCACCGGTGCCGTCGTGCATTTGCATTCGACGCATTCGGTCGCGGTGTCGTGCCTCACCGAACTCGACCCGGCCGACGTGCTGCCGCCGATCACCGCCTATTACGTGATGCGGGTCGGACGGCTGCCGCTCGTGCCCTATTTCAAACCCGGCGATCTCTCACTTGCCGAGGCAGTGCGCGGCATTGCGGGCAGGCACCACGCGGTATTGCTCGCCAATCACGGCCCGGTCGTCGCCGGCGCCAACCTCGACGCCGCGGTCAACGCGATCGAAGAGCTCGAGGAAACCGCCAAGCTTTACCTGTTGTTGCGCGGCGCCAAGACCCGCTATCTGACGCGCGCGCAAGTCGAGGAATTACGCGAATGAAGCTCACGGGCGACCCGGTTTGCCTGGGGTTTCAAGGGCTACCCGCGATACCGGCACTGAGCGGCCGCAGCCGTCGGCCGAGGTAAAGCGGCAAGCTCAGCGCCGGGCGGCCGGCATGCAACACCGTCGCCGGCGGCAATACTTCGACCGATTGGAATAGGTTGCCGAAGCGGGCGGTGATCTCGGCGGGCGAGGTGCGCGGGGCAATGATCAGCACATCCGAGCCGGCGTATTTGGTCAGGGGTGCGACGATGCCGTATTCGCGCGGGTCGGGGCCGAGGCACAATACCGGCACGCGGCCGCCGAGCGCATAATCGATCTTTCCCGCATCGAGCCAGCGCGTCGCTGCGACCACCAGATTTGGCCGGCCGAGCAGGCCGCGGTTTGCAAGTTCGCCGGGGAGCGAACTCCAATCGACCGCGGCGATCGCCGGATCGTCGGCCGCGACCGCATCCGGGAACGCCGCGGCCAGCCAATCGAACCGTACCTCGCTCGCAACCAAGGCCGCGTCGAGGACAATAAAAACCCCGGTCGCGACGACCGCCAGGAGGAGCCGACGGCCGACCGGCGAATGGCGGGCGATCGCATCGCCGAGCAGCGGCAGCAGCATCAGATAGCCGGGGGCCGTCCAATGGAACAGGATATGGCTCCACAGCGCGATCGCGGTGAAGAAGACGATCGGCGGCGCCGCCAGGCAGACGAGCAGCCAGCGGTTTCGATCCGAGGGGCCGCGGTGCAACGCGGCGACTCCGCACACGACCAGCGGCAGCCAGATCCACGGCAGAAAGTAGAGGGCCGCGCCGCCAATCGCCGCCAATGGCCCGAACAGGAAGAGATGACCGCCGGCGCGCCCTCCCTGAAACAAAAACGAGACCCAACCATGCCGCGCATTCCAGATCAGCGCCGGCAGAAACAGGACCAGTGCGGCAAGGCCGGCGACATAGGGCTGCGGCCGTAACAGCCAGCGGCGACTGTGGCGCTCGGTTAAGAGATACAGCAGCGCGCCAAGGATCGTCAGCACCGCCGAATATTTCGAGGACAGCGCCAGCCCGGCGCAAATTCCTGTCGCGAGCCACCAGCCCGACGCGGCTCGGCCCTCGGCCGGCAACGCCCGGACCAGACAGGCGGCGGCGCCGAGCAATGCCGCCAGCAACGGGCCGTCGGGCAAGACCCAGGTGGCCGACGTAACGCCGAGCACTGGTGCGACGTTCAGCACCGCGGCGGCCCACAGCCCCGCTCGCTGGTCGAACAAGGCGGCGGTGACGCGATACATCAGCACCGTCGTCAGCGCGAACAGCGCGATGAACGGCAGCCGTACAACGATCGCGCCGTCACTGCCGGCGAGGCGGCCCGCCGCCCATGCCAGCCACCACGCGATCGGCGGATGATCGAAATAACTGAGCTGCCATTCGCGGCCGGCCGCGACCATGTAGCTCTCGTCGATCCCGAGACCGAGGGACGCGGCAAACGCGAGCCGCATCGCCGAGCTGGCGAGGATCAGCGCCGTCAACCCGCCCGCCGGGGTCCTCGCCCACGCCGAGACCCCGCGCCGCCGCCGGACGCACCGCGAGGCTGGCAACACGCCGACAGGAGATATCATCGGGGCGCGCTGAAGTTTCGATGTCGTACCGGCGAAAGCCGGTATCCATGCCAGCGGTGGGTCCGGACCTTCGCCGGGAAGACACCAGCTTGTGCCGCTTCCTTCAAATGCGCGGCTCCCGAAATCGCTCTTTATCAGGCTGATCGACGCAGGCCGTCAGCGCGGGCGGAAGTATTCTTCGTAGGGCGTGTCGTTCTTGATCAAGAGGCCGCCGTCGACGGTCAGTGCGATGCCGGTGATCATGCGGGCCGCGTCGCCGGCGAGGAACAGGATCGGGTCGGCGATGTCCGCGGGCTCGCACATTCGGCCGAGCGGGATTTTGCGGCCGCGCTCGGCTTTGCTTTCTGCGGTCGGCATCGACCCGCCAAAGGCGGTGGCGGTGGCGCCCGGGCAAACGGCGTTGACCCGGATATGGTCGGGGGCGAGTTCGTAGGCGGCATGGCGGGTCAATCCCAACAGCCCGGCTTTCGACGCGCTATAATTCGCGGTGCCGCCGAACGAGATCCGCTGGCCGGCGATCGAGGCGACGTTGACGATCGCACCCCCGCCGCGCGTCCGCAGGTACGGCAACACCGCCTGGATGCCGTTGAAGGCGCCGGTCAGGTTGACGGCGATGACGCGATCCCAGTCTTCGGCGCCCATCTCGCCGATCATCCGCCGCACGGTCACACCGGCGCCGTTGACGAGGATGTCGATGCCGCCGGCCTTGGCCGCGATTTCGGCGGTAAGGGCGGTAAAGCCGGCGCGATCAGTCACGTCGAGGGGGTGGGCCGCGGCGTTGCCGCGGTTGCCGGCGATCTCGCTCGCGGTTCGCTGCGCCGCCGCCGCGTCGCGGTCGACGACCGCCACATGCGCGCCCCGAATGGCAAAGGCGCGGCAGGTCGCAGCGCCGATGCCGCTGCCGCCGCCGGTTACGATCGCGACTTTTCCGGCAAAGTCTTCTGGCATCGCGTTCCCCCTCTTTTCCGGCGCGAACCCTACAGCCGATCGGCCTTGTCGAGAATGGCCGCGGCGAGCGCATTCGCCGGGCCGCGCAAGGTGCGCCCGCTGCCGGCGACGACAAATTCTATATGGCCGAGTTCCGGCAACGCCACCGACCGCGGCAGCACGGCCAGCCCGTTCGGCACAAAGCCGTCGGCCTGGACGCCTACCCCAAGCCCGGCCGATGCGGCGGCATTGAGACCGCTCAAACTGCTGCTAGTGCAGACGATGCGCCAGCGGCGCCCGGCGCGTTCGAGCGCCTCCAACGCCATCGCTCGGCTGATGCTCGGCGGCGGATAAAGGATCAGGGGCAATGGCCGCTCTGGATCCGCGAGCGCCAAATCGCCGGCGATCCACACCAACCTCTCGCGCCGCACCAGCTGCCCGCGATCCTCGCCGGGCCTCCGCTTGGCGAGCACAAGGTCCAACTCGGCCGCGTCGAGCGCCTGGAACAACGCGCCGCTCAGCCCCACCGTCAATTCGAGGTCGACGGCGCGATGAACGCGGGTGAATTCGCGCAATACTTCGGGCAGGCGGCTCTGCACAAAATCCTCCGAGGCGCCGAAGCGCACCCGCCCACGCAATTCCGACACCGCGAAATACTGCCGGGCGCGCTCGTTGGCGTCGAGAATGCCGTGGGCGAGGCCGAGCATCGCCTGGCCGTCCGCGGTTAGCGCCACCGAATGGGTGTCGCGCATAAAAAGCCGCCGCGACGCCGCCTCTTCGAGCCGCCGGATGTGCTGGCTGACCGTCGATTGGCGCAGGCCGAGGCGGCGGCCGGCCTCGCTGAAGCTCGCCGCCTTGGCAACGGTGACAAAGGTGGTCAACAGCCCGGGATCGAACATGATGCTCATCACGATTTACGATCACAGTAACATCTCTGATCGGAGTTCTCAATAAGCTCGGCCGCCGGCATGTTGGGCCTTGGGAAACCAACCCTTGCGCAGGCCGCCCCGATGACGATGCTCTCCCGCTTCCGCCCCGACGAATTCACCATGGCGATGGCCGGCACGGTGACATTCGCCTTTGTGCTGCCGTGCCACGGCACCGGCGCGCAGGTTTTCGCGGGCCTAACCTCGGTCGCGGTCGCGCTGTTGTTCTTTTTGCAGGGAGCGCGGCTGTCGCGGACGGCGATCGTCTCCGGCGCATGCCATTGGCGGCTGCATCTCTTGGTCTTTGGCGCCACCTTTGTGCTGTTTCCACTCGCTGGCTTGGCGTTGCGGCCGCTGGCGTCGGGCCTCTTGACCCCGCCGATGCTGCTGGGGCTGATGTTTTTGTGCATTCTGCCCTCGACGGTGCAGGCCTCGGTCGCGTTCACCTCGATCGCCGGCGGCAATGTCGCCGCGGCCTTGTGCAGCGCCTCGGCGTCGAGCCTCGTCGGCATGGCGGCCACACCCTTGCTGGTCGGCCTGATATTGCATGCGCATGGCGGGTTTTCGCTCACGGCACTGCGCTCGATCGGGTTCGAGATGCTGCTGCCGTTTCTCGCCGGCCAGTTGTTGCAAAGCCGGATCGGCGGCGTGGTGCAGCGGCACCGCACGATGCTGGGCCTAGTCGATCGCGGCTCGGTCCTGCTGATGGTCTACGCCGTATTCAGTGCGGCGACCGTGGGCGGCATCTGGCATCAGCTCGCCCTCGGACGGTTCGCGCTGCTGGTCGCCGTCGATGCGGCATTGCTGGCGGCGATGCTGGCGACGACGGCGCTCGCCGCGCGCCGGCTCGGGTTTTCGCGCGCCGACCAAATCGCGATCGTGTTTTGCGGCTCGAAAAAGAGCCTCGTCAGCGGCATTCCGATGGCGAACGTGCTGTTTGCCGGCCCCGCTCTCGGGCTGATCGTCTTGCCGTTGATGATCTTCCACCAGCTCCAGCTGATGGCCTGCGCGGCCCTCGCCCGGCGCTACGCATCGGTCTCAGTTCCGACATTCGAGCCCGAACTTTTCGACCGGCAGGGCGCGTGACCCCGCGCTGCGCCCCCCGGTGAGCGGGCGCCGGTGTTGGCTACCACAGCATCTCCTGCAGGTTCGAGAGCGGCGGGATCATGCTGTCGGGAACCGGAAGCATCTGCCGGTTCCAATCTTCCCATAAACGGCGCAGCTCGTTCAGCAGATCGGGGCGTTTTTTGGCCATGTCGCCGCGTTCGCGCGGGTCCCAGCCGATATCGAACAGGAACTCGCGGTCCTTGACCTTCAGATATTTCCAGTCGCCGCGGCGGATTGCGCGCTGGGCGCGGTTGGCCATGCGCCAGTAGAGCGTGCGCTCGCCAGCCGGCCTTTGTCCGGTCAGCACCGGCAACAGATCCTGCCCGTCCAGCGGATAGCCGGGATCGGGCATGACCCCGGCGGCGGCGAGGCAGCTCGCGGTCAAGTCCATCGTGATCGACACCTGGTCGGTCACCGCGCCGGCTTCGACATGCCCCGGCCGCCAGACGATCTGCGGCACCCGCAGACCACCCTCCAGCAAATCCCATTTGCGGCCGACAAACGGCCAGATGTTCGAATAGCGCTCGCCGCCATTGTCGCTGGTGAAGATCACCAATGTGTCCCGGCCGGAATGCCGGACCGCATCGACGACCCGGCCGATCCCGGCATCCAGGATCTGCATCATCTCGCCATAGATGCGGGGGCTGCCGCCCTCCATGATTTCACCCCAGTTTACCTCGCGCTCACGCGCCGCCATCTCGACCGAGGGAGCCGACCACGGCCAGTGCGGAGCGTTGTAGTGCAAGCTGAGGAAATACGGTGCCGGTGGAGCCGCGGCGGCGTCCACATAGGCGGCAGCCCGATCGCTCAACAAATCGGTGACGTATCCTGCCCGCTCGACCGGCAGCTCGCCCTCGTAGAGGTCGGGTTCGCCGCCCTCGCCCTTATGCGTGTAGTAGCCGGTATAGCCGCCCATGATGCCGAAGAACTCGTCGTAACCGCTCTTCAGCGGGCCGTATTTCGGCAGAAAGCCGAGATGCCATTTGCCGATCAGCGCGGTGCGATAGCCCGCACCCCGCAACAGCGCGGGCAAGGTCGGGAAGCCGGCCGGGATGCCCATCTCCGGCTCGTCGCGGTTGGCCGGGCGAAGCGGCTCGACGAGGCCGAGCTTGAGGCGATACTGGTAGCGCCCGGTGATCATCGCGACCCGCGTGTTGGTGCATAAGGGCGCGTTGGCATAGGCCTGGGTGAAGCGAACCCCTTCGCCGGCAAACCGGTCGAGCGCCGGGGTGCGGTAGCCGATCTGCCCGGTGCAGCCGAGATCCGCGTAGCCGCAATCGTCGACGACGATAAAGATTATGTTCGGGCGATCCGGGCTGGTCATCGAGGGCTCCTTGCGCATTACCGGGGGTGCGCAGAATTGTTCAAGCTCGACCGCGCGCTTCGGGCCCGAGGGGCGGTCCGCAGCACGCCGCAATTCACCGGCGGAGATTACATGGACGGCCGCGGGATTGGCATGCGGGTTGCTGAGAGGGGACGATAACCCGAACGCAGGAGGCGCCGATGACCCGTGAGGAGCTGACCCACAAAATTCTCGCGACCAAGCGCGCCAAACGCCTCACTTGGAAAACGATCGTCGCCGAGATCGGCGGCGGCTCGGCGGTCTATCTGACCGCCGCGATGATGGGCCAGATGAAATTGCGGCCGGAGCAGGCCGAGCGGGCCGCGAAACTGCTCGGCCTCAATACCGAAGAGCAGAGCCTGTTGCAGGAAATCCCGTACCGCGGTTCGCTGCCGACCGCGGTGCCGACCGATCCGCTGATCTACCGTTTCTACGAGCTTGTGCAGGTTTACGGCACGACTTGGAAGGAGTTGATCCAGGACGAATTCGGCGACGGCATCATGAGTGCCATCGACTTCGACATGGCGATCGAGCGTCAGCCCGACCAGAAAGGCGACCGCGTCAAGCTGACCCTGAGCGGCAAATTTCTTCCGTACAAGGAGTACTGAGGAAACGGCCTGCTCGGCCGTGCGGCCTTATGGCGCCGATGCGGCATCCTTGCGGAGAACGGAAATGCTGTTGCTGTTGTCATCGACAAAGGCAAACAGCGCGCGTTTATGGGGTCCATTTGAGCTCGCCCCGGAGACGGCGAAGCCGAAGGCTCCTCCCTCCGCGGCATCGACATTGGACTGACTGACGAACTTACCCGATGTGGTGAATTCGACGATTTCGCTCGGCTGCGTCGGATCGGCATTCACCGCATCGCCATTAGCCGTTAGCAAATCGCCGTTCGGCGCGAAAGCCAGCGCAAGCGGACCGCGCAGATGCTCATTCTGAAAGACGACTGTCCCCCGACCCGACGAACCGGTGTGCCCTTCGGCGTGGGTAACCGCGAAGATCGTGTTGTCCATGGTTGACGCGACGAACAGGACATCGTCCCTTGCGTCATAGGCGAGGCCTGTCGGTCCCACTATCAGCGCCGCAGAATTGGGCTGAACCGTGTAACCCGTGGCGATCACCGTCGCCTTGGTAACGGTGACGAACGCCGCGGCTACAGTGAGATCGAGGCGCGTGATCGTGCCATTCAGCACGTTCGAGACAAAGACATGGGCGTGATCGAACTCGTCGTCGATCGTCAGGTCCCAAGGACCGTCAAGCCCGGCGGTATAGGGAGAAGGCGATACCTCGTTGCCGTTCTTGTCGAGGAACAGCAGCGCACCGAGCTGGATCGTGTCGAACTTGCCGTCGCTGGTCGGCACGCTGCCGACCAGCACGAAACCGCGTCGCAACACCCCGAGAGCGGTGGTCAGGCCCAGTCCCGAACCTTGAAAAAGTGTCGTCGCCGTTCCCGACGGCGCGACGATCCCATTGGGAGTCAACTGGATGATCGTGGTGCCGGTACCCTGAAGATTGCTGCTGTTGTTGAAATTGGACACCGGGACATCGCCCGGCGCGATTGCGCCGCCCGACGGGAAACCCCGCGGCACGATGGCAACGCCGTAGGGATTGAGGTCGCCATTCCCCGGTGTGGTGGAGGACACGATCTGATCGGGGATGAAGGGCCGCTCCCGCCCCGAAGAAAACGAGTCGGCGCCGGCGCCTCCGGCCGAAAGCAGCATTGCGGCGGCCGCAAGAAGACCCTGACGACGAACTCCCGCACCGCGTACACCGCAGCGCCAATGTGAAATCCTATTCTTCCGGTACCGTTCAATATGCCGCATCGAAGCCCTCTCTCGTCGCATCGGGGCGATTGGCCAGCCGCCCTCCGATCGCTACGACTCGCTGACGCTCGTTTCTATTCCGAGCGAGAGCGCCTGATGCGCACCCGTATGACAGCACGCTGGCGGGAGCCTAGCCAAACCCGCGCCAACCGGATTGTCCGCTGGCGATCACAAAAATGTGTGCGGTCGGCCGCAGCCCTCAGCGTAGCTGGTCGAGGGCGAGGTTGAGTTCGAGGACGTTAACCCGCTTCTCGCCGATGACACCGAGAAAGCGGTCGCGGGTTTGTTCGTCGACCAGCGCGCGCAGTTTGTCGGGGTCGAGGTGGCGCGCCTTGGCGACGCGCGGCACCTGGAAGAGGGCGGCAGCCGGGGTGATGTCGGGGTCGAGCCCGCTCGCCGAGGTCGTCACCAGATCGACCGGGATCGGGGTTCCCGGGTTTTCCTTGGCGAGCTTGGCGGCGTCGCCCTTGACCCGGTCGATCAGCGCCTGGTTGGTCGGCCCGAGGTTCGAGCCGGCCGAATTGTCGGCGGCATAGGGCACCGAGATGGTTTTGGTCGGATCCTTCGGGTCGGGCTCGGTCGTCGCCGACGGGCGTGGGTGGAAATACCTGTCGGCGGTGAAGTTCTGGCCGATCAAGCTCGAGCCGATCACCTTGCCGTCCTTCTCGATCAGGCTGCCATTGGCCTGGTGGGGAAAGATCAGTTGCGCGAGCCCGGTCATCCCGAGCGGATAGATCAAGCCGGTGATGGCCGTCATGACGACGATCATCAGGATCGCGGGACGGATTTGCCGCAGCATCGGATGGATTCCTCAGGCAAGGCCGATGGCGGTGACGGCGAGGTCGATCAACTTGATGCCGATGAACGGCACGATGATCCCGCCGACGCCGTACACCAAAAGATTGCGGCGCAGCATTGCCGCGGCGCCGATCGGACGAAATTTGACCCCGCGCAACGCCAATGGGATCAGCGCGATGATGATCAGCGCGTTGAAGATGATGGCCGACAGGATCGCGCTCTCGGGGCTGTGCAGCCGCATGATGTTGATGACTCCGAGCTGCGGGTAGAACGCGACGAACATCGCCGGGATGATCGCGAAATACTTGGCGACGTCGTTGGCGATCGAAAACGTCGTCAGCGCGCCGCGGGTAATCAGCAGCTGCTTGCCGATTTCGACGATCTCGATCAGCTTCGTCGGGTCGCTGTCGAGATCGACCATGTTGCCGGCCTCGCGCGCCGCCATCGTGCCGGTATTCATCGCCACGCCGACATCCGATTGCGCCAAGGCCGGCGCGTCGTTGGTGCCGTCGCCGCACATCGCTACGAGCTTGCCCTTCATCTGCTCTTCGCGAATCAGCGCCAGTTTCTCCTCGGGCTTAGCCTGGGCGAGGAAGTCGTCGACCCCCGATTCGGCGGCGATCGCCGCCGCCGTCAACGGGTTGTCGCCGGTGATCATGACGGTGCGGATGCCCATCCGGCGCAGTTCGGCAAAGCGCTCGCGGATGCCCCCTTTGACGATGTCCTTGAGGTGGATGACGCCGAGCAGGCGCTCATCCTTGGCGACCGCGAGCGGGGTCCCGCCCTCCTTGGCGATCCGCTCGGCGACGAGGGTAATCTGGCGGACCGCGTCGGAAACCGGCGCCGCGCGCAACGCCGCCTGTGCGCCCGCTGCGGCACCGCGCCAGACCGGGCCAGTGCTGCCGCCTTCGGCGAAGGCGATGACCGCGTCGACCGCACCCTTGCGGATCGAGATACCGCCGACATCGACGCCGCTCATTCGGGTCTGCGCGGTAAACGCGATGAACTGGGCATCGAGCGGCGCCATCTCGCGCCCGCGCAGCCCGTATTTTTCCTTGGCGAGCACGACGATCGAGCGGCCTTCCGGGGTCTCGTCCGACAGCGAGGCGATTTGCGCCGCATCGGCAAGCTCGCCCTCCTCGATCCCGGGAAGGGCGATGAACTCCGTCGCTTGGCGGTTGCCGAGGGTGATCGTGCCGGTCTTGTCGAGCAGCAACGTGTCGACGTCGCCCGCCGCCTCGACCGCGCGGCCGGACATCGCCAGCACATTGAAGCGCACCAGACGGTCCATTCCGGCGATGCCAATCGCCGATAAGAGGGCGCCGATCGTCGTCGGGATCAGGCAGACGAACAACGCGATCAACACAACGATTGACACAGCACCGCCGGCGTAGGCGGCGAAGCTCGGGATCGTCACGGTGGCGAAGACAAAGATCAAGGTCATGCCGGCGAGCAGGATGTTGAGCGCGATCTCGTTCGGCGTCTTTTGCCGCACAGCACCCTCGACCAAGGCAATCATCCGGTCGAGAAAGGTCGAACCTTGCGCCGCGGTGATCTTTACCTTGAGCCAGTCGGAGGTGACCCTTGTGCCGCCGGTCACCGCCGAGCGGTCGCCGCCGCTTTCGCGAATGACCGGCGCCGATTCGCCGGTGATCGCCGACTCGTCGACCGAGGCGACACCTTCGACAACCTCGCCGTCGCTCGGGATCAAGTCGTTGGTTTCGACCAACACCAGGTCGCCCGGCTTCAGCGCCGCCGCGTCGACCAAGTCGAACGCCCGCGACTGCGCGGTCTCGATCCTCTTGGCCTTGGTCTCGGTGCGGGTGCGGCGCAGGGTGTCGGCCTGGGCCTTGCCTCGCCCTTCGGCCACCGCCTCGGCAAAGTTCGCGAACAGCACCGTGAACCACAGCCAGACCGTGATCTGACCGGAAAACAGCGGGTTGCTGCCGACGACTTTGCCGGCGCCGACAAACAGGTCGCGCAGGAAGAACACCGTCGTCAGCACCGAGACGATCTCGACGCAGAACATGACCGGGTTCTTGACGAGCGTGCGCGGGTTGAGCTTCCGGAACGAGGCCCAGACCGCCGGTACGATCAGCGACCGGTCGAACAATGACATCGGCCGCAGATTGCGCTTGGCGAACCCGCCCGGCGGCAGGCCGATGATCGGGGTGATGTCGGTCATCTTCGTATTCCTTGCAGACCCGACCGATTACGGTCCGGTGTAAAGCTTGCCCTGGTTCATCGCGACCTGCTCGGTCACCGGCCCCAGCGAGACCGCCGGGAAATAGGTCAGGCCGCCGATGATCAAGACGACGCCGACCAGGAGCCCGACAAACAACGGCCGGTTGGTCGGGAAGGTGCCGGCGGAGGGCGCCAGCAGCTTTTTCTGCGCCAATGACCCGGCCACCGCCAATAGCGGGATCACAAAGATGAAGCGGCCGATCAGCATCGCCGCCGCGATCGTCGTATTGTAAAAGAGCGTATTGGCCGACAGTCCGGCAAAGGCGCTGCCGTTGTTGCCGGTGCCCTCGGTATAGGCGTAGAGGATTTCGGAAAAGCCGTGCGGCCCGGCATTGGCGATGCCGGCGAGCCCGGCCGGCAACACCACCGCCAGTGCTGTCCAGCCGAGGATCGACAGGGGCAGGCTCAAGAGCGCCAAGATGGTCATCTTGACCTCCTTCGCCTCGAGCTTTTTGCCGAGATATTCGGGGGTGCGGCCGACCATGAGCCCGGCGACGAACATCGCGACGATCGCGAAGGCAAGGATGCCGTAGAGGCCCGAGCCGACCCCGCCGAAAATCACTTCGCCGAGCTGGATGTTGACGAGCGGCACCATGCCGCCCAACGGCAGGTAGCTGTCATGCATCGAGTTGACGGCGCCGCACGAGGTGTCGGTCGTGACCGTCGCATAGAGCGACGAGAGCGCCGGCCCGAACCGTACCTCCTTGCCTTCCATGTTGCCGCCCGGCTGGGTTGCGCTCGCTGCAGAATCGACGTTGAACGCGGCAAAGGCGGGGTTGGCGTGCGATTCGGCCCAGTAACAGGTGGTCACGCCAGCGAGGAACAGCAGACCCATAGCGGCGAAGATCGCCCAGCCCTGGCGCTCATCGCGGGCCATGCGGCCCAGCACATTGGTCAATGCCGCGCCGATCGAGAAGATCGAGATCAGCTGGATGAAATTGGTCAGCGCGTTCGGGTTCTCATAGGGATGTGACGAATTGGCGTTCAAGAACCCGCCGCCATTGGTGCCGAGGATCTTGATCGCCTCCTGCGAGGCCATCGGGCCTTGCGCGATCGTCTGCTTGGCGCCTTCGAGCGTCGTCGCATCGACATAGGCGCCGAGATTTTGCGGCATGCCTTGCCACACATAGAACAGAGCGATCACTACCGAGAGCGGCAACAGGATGTAAAGCGCGCCGCGGGTCAGATCGACCCAGAAATTGCCGATCGCCTTGGCCTCGCGCCGCACAAAGCCGCGGATCAGCGCCAATGCCAAAGCGATGCCGGTCGCCGCCGAGACGAAATTGTGCACCGTCAACCCAGCCATCTGCACCAGATAACCCATCGTGGTTTCCGGCACATAGGCCTGCCAGTTGGTGTTGGTGATGAAACTGACCGAGGTGTTGAAGGCGAGGCTCTGCTCGACCCCGGTCTGACCCTGCGGATTGAACGGCAGATACCACTGCAGCCGCTGCAACGCGTAGAGCGTCACAAAACCGACGACGCTGAACAGCAGCATCGCCACTGCATAGGTCAGCCAGTGCTGCTCTTCGTTCTCATCGACGCCGCAGCACCAATAGACGGCGCGCTCGACCGGCCGCAGCACCGGCCACAGGAATGTCCGCTCGCCGGCAAAGACGCGTGTCATGTAGCCGCCGAAGGGCCGCGTGATCGCGATCACGATCACGCCGAACAGGGCTATCTGCACCCAGCCATTGGCTGTCATCCGGGCTCTCCTAGAAGCGCTCGGGGTTGATCAGCGCATAGACGAGATAGACCATGATCACGATGGTCACGATCCCGCCGAGAATATAATCGAGCAGCATTTCCGCCTCACATCTTCTCGCAGGCGAGCACATAAAAGATCGCGGCCGCGAAGAAGCCGACGCCGTATGCGACCATCAGAAAATCAAGCATTGCACGACCCCCGACAGTGGCCGGCTCGCGCAGCCGATTCCGGCGCTGCTGCGACCGCAGCCAATCCGTCCCGAAACGCCGACGACATGCCGCCACCCAGTCACACTCAACCCCGCTCCAGACGCGCCCGCAGCGGCGAGCCCGAGACGGGATCGGTTCCGCGATACCAATTGCGCAGATCGTCATTAAGATTCGAGATCGATTGGCTGGCGGCGCCATAAAGAGCGCATAAAGATTCTTTGGAAGATCCAGCCGGCGCATCGCAGTGTGCGTATGCAATCGTGCACCCAAATCAAAAACCTTTGACCTGATTCGAGCTGAGCGCTTGTCTCGGCGAACCGCGCCGAGGGTCAGGAAGCCGATACCAGCGCGTGCTTACCGCAGGTCGGGCATTCCGGATCCTTGGCGATCCGGATCGAGTGAAAACGGGCGCGCAGCGCGTCATAGATCAAGAGCGCACCGTCGAGGCTGTCGCCGAGCCCCAATAATTCCTTCAGCACCTCGACCGCCTGCAAGGTGCCGAGCACCCCGGCGACGGCGCCGAGGATGCCCGCTTCCTCGCAGCGCGGCACCAGATCGGGCGGCGGCGGATCGCGAAACAGGCAGCGGTAGCAGGGATGCCCGGCACCGAGATAGGGCCGGAAAGTCGACAACTGGCCTTCGAATGGCGACAAGGCCGCCGCGACGAGTGGCTTTGCGAGGCGGCAGCACAGATCGGTCAAGAGATAGCGCGTCGCGAAATTGTCGCTGCCGTCGGCCACGAGGTCGTAGCCGGCGATGATCCCCTCGGCATTTTCGGGGGCGAGCCGCAGCGGGTGGATTTGAACCCGGATATCGGGGTTGATCGCGGCGAGCGTGTCGCGCGCGCTTTCGACCTTCAACGCGCCGACACTGCGGGTCGCGTGCACGATCTGGCGCTGCAAATTGGTGATGTCGACCCGGTCATCGTCGATGATCCCGATCGTCCCGACCCCGGCTGCCGCCAGATAGAGCAACATCGGCGAGCCGAGCCCGCCGGCGCCGACGACCAGCACCCGCGACCCGAGCAGCCGTTCCTGCCCCTCCTCGCCGACTTCGTCGAGGATCAGATGGCGGGCGTAGCGGCGAAACTGCTTTTCGCTGAGTTCCAATTCTCCGCCCTCTCGCAGTGTGCGGCGTCGCCCGTCACCAAGCCCTCTCCGCACGCGGGGGGAGGCGGTTGTCACACTCCCTCGAACAACGCCGTCGACAGGTAGCGCTCGGCGAAGTCCGGCAGCACCACGACGAGCGTCTTGCCGGCCATGTCGTTCCGCGCGCCGATCTCCAAAGCGGCGGCGAGGGCCGCACCCGACGAAATCCCGACGGTCAGGGCTTCGAGCCGCGCGGCTTCCCGCGCGGTGCGCATGGCGGTGTCATTGCCGATGCGGACGACCTCGTCGATCAGCTTGGTGTCGAGGATCTCGGGGATAAAGCCGGCGCCGAGACCTTGGATGCGGTGCGGGCCCGGCGTGCCGCCGGAGAGCACCGCGCTGTCCTCGGGCTCGACCGCGATCATCTTGAGCCCCGGCTTGCGCGGCTTCAGCACCGAGCCCACCCCGGTCAAGGTGCCGCCGGTGCCGACGCCGCTAATGACAACATCGACTTTTCCGCCGGTGTCCTTCCAGATCTCCTCCGCCGTGGTGCGACGGTGAATTTCAGGGTTGGCCGGGTTCTGGAATTGCTGCGGGATGTACGCGTCGGGCAGCGATCTGGCGATCTCCTCGGCCTTGCCGATGGCGCCCTTCATGCCCTGGGCCGCCGGGGTCAGCTCGAGTTCGGCGCCGAGCAGCAGCAGCATCTTGCGGCGCTCGACCGACATGCTGTCCGGCATCGTCAGGATCAGGCGGTAGCCTCTGGCAGCGCAGACAAACGCGAGCGCGATGCCGGTATTCCCGGAAGTCGGCTCGACCAGCACGGTCCCGGGCTTGATCCGGCCGGCGGCCTCGGCCGCGTCGATCATCGACACGCCGATGCGGTCCTTGACCGAGGCGAGCGGGTTGAAGAATTCGCATTTGGCCAGGATATCGGCCTTGGCCCCGGCCTGCTTGGCCATCCGGTGAATGCGGACGAGCGGGGTAGCACCGATCGTTTCGGTGATGCTGTCGTAGACGCGCCCGCGGAACTCGGCGCCTTGCGAATTAGTCGTATCGGCGGTGTTCATTAAGCTGCTCTCCCAGAGTCTATGCGTGATTTATGTAGGTTCTGCCCCGGCAAACCTCAAATCTCGAAATCGGTGAATTCCGTGGTCCGGCCGGCGATCCCGCTTTGATGCGCGCGGGTGCACAGATCGTCGAGCGTCAGCGCATCGAGCCGCTGCATCATTTCTTCCTGCAATTCGAGCCATAGCGGGCGAACCACCTGATGGCCGAGCGCGCTGCCCGCCGGGTCGCTGATCGGGTCTTCGGCGGTCTCCAGCGCGCGCACCGTTCGGATGATGTCGCCGAGGCTGATGCGGCGCCGCTCGCGCGCCAAGCGGTAGCCGCCGGACGGGCCGCGGATGCCGACCAAGACCCCGTGACGCACCAGCTCCTGCAGGACCGGTTCGAGATAGCGGCGCGGGATGCCTTGCCGCGCGGTGATTTCCGCCGAGCGCACCGGGATGGGCCCACCATTATAGGCGATATCGAGTACCGCCTCGATCGCAAACAGGAGCTTTTTGGTCAGCCGCACCATGCCCGCCGGCCGCCTTCTCGCAAGGTTCAGGGTGTTATAGGGAGGAGTGTCGTCCCGGAAGGCGTCCAGGACAAGCGGCGCCGACGCCGGTCGAGCCAAATCCCGCGGCACCGCGCGTCGGGGACCGGTTCTGCTCTTGGCTTTCTTTCGAGGAGAAGGCCGTGACGATAGCCAATTCCGGGCGCGCGATGCGGGTGAAGACGAGCTGGGCGATGCGGTCGCCGGGCCGCACCGTAATCGTCCGGCCGCTTTGCGGCGGATTGCGGTTCCAGGCCGAGATAAGGCACGGCCCCTCGTAATCGGCGTCGATCAGTCCGACGGCATTGCCGAGCACCAGACCTTCGCGATGGCCGAGGCCCGAGCGCGGCAGCACCACAGCACACCAATCGGGATCGCCGATGCGGAAAGCGATACCGGCGGGGATCAACACCGCCGCTGCCTGCGGTTCGACAATCAACGGACCATCGAGGCAAGCATGCAGATCGAGCCCGGCAGCGAGCTTTGACCCCCATGACGGAAAACCCCAGCCGGCGAGGCGCGGATCGAGGATCTGCAGTTCGACCTTCATCGCGGGGGCAGATGGTCGGCGATGCGCGCAGCGAGGCGCGCGGCGACCTCGCGCTTGGTCATGACCGGCCAGTCCTCGACCCCGTCCGCGTCGACGAGGTGGATCGTGTTCTCGTCGCCGCCGAAGGTACCGGTGCCGGGTGACACGTCGTTGGCGAGGATCCAGTCGCAACGCTTGCGGGCGCGCTTGGCGCGCGCGTTGGCGACGATTTCGTCGGTCTCGGCGGCAAAGCCAATGACTAAGGCCGGCCGGTCGTTGGCGCGCCGCGAAATGCTGGCGAGGATGTCGGGGTTTTCGGCGAGGCGCAGCAATGGCGGGCCGCCGCCGTCCTTTTTGAGCTTGTGGCCGGCCACGCTTTCGACGCGCCAGTCGGCGACCGCCGCCGCCATGACCGCGACATCGACCGGCAAGGCCGCCTCGCACGCCGCCAGCATCTCGGCCGCGGTCTCGACCGCGACCAGCCGCACCCCGAAGGGCGTCGGCTCCTGCGTCGGCCCCGAGACCAGCACTGTGTCGGCGCCGAGCCCCGCGAGTGCCGCCGCGATCGCATGGCCCTGCTTGCCCGAAGAATGGTTCGAGAGGTAGCGCACCGGGTCGATCGGCTCGCGCGTCGGGCCGCTCGTCACCAGCGCGCGGCGCCCCACAAGGCGCGCCTCGCCCTTCAGCATCCCCTCGATCGCGGCGACGATCTCCAATGGCTCGGCTACCCGGCCCGATCCGACTTCGCCGCAGGCGAGATCACCCGAACCCGGTCCGATGCGCACAACGCCGCGCGCGGCGAGGGTCGCAAGGTTGGCCTGCGTTGCCGGATGGCCCCACATCATCAAATTCATCGTCGGGGCGATCAGCACCGGCTTGTCGGAGGCGAGCAGCACCGTCGTCGCGAGATCGTCGGCGAGTCCCGCCGCCATGCGCGCGATCAGATCGGCGCTCGCCGGTGCGACGACAAGGAGATCAGCCTCGCGCGACAGCCTGATATGGCCCATCTCGCTTTCGTCGGTCAGCGACCAGAGGTCGGTGTAGACCTTGTCTTCGCAGAGCGCCGCGACCGACAGCGGCGTCACAAAATGCTGCGCCGCCGCGGTCATCACCGCGCGCACCGCAGCCCCGCGCTCGCGCAGCCGGCGAATGAGGTCGAGGCTCTTATAGGCCGCGATCCCGCCCGAGATGATCAACAGGATGCGCCGATCGTCAAGCAAACCAAATCCTCCGCTTTCCGCCGCGCCGCGAGTATGCCGCTGTCGCTATCAGAGAGCGAGAAGGTTTACCCTGAGGAAAGCCGAAGCGATCGCCGTGAGACCGAGCTAAATGCAGTTTCGTAGGGCGGGTAGAGCGCAGCGCAACCCGCCACCGCGGCGCGAAGCCGTGGGTTGCGCTTTTCGCTTCGCTCACCCTACTCGCTCCGAACTTTGCCTGCACTGACATTGTCTTGAGCGACGATCACCCCTCGCGCCGCTGAATCAGGTACCCCGGGCCTACGCCGGGTGACGAGCAGAAGACAGCGGTGGGATACCCTCAAACGCTCTCAGCCAAAGGCGGGCGCACGCGGCGGTTGCGTGAAATCGAAGCCGTCGAGAAGATTATAGGCGTGGGCGTCGCGCTGCTGCAGCGGCTTCAGCCCGAACCTGGCCTCGATCAATGCCAGCACCGAGGTCGTGTCGGCGACGCGATGGTCGATATAGCCGCGCCGCGCCCACGGGCTGATCAGCAAGGCCGGCACGCGGGTGCCGCAGCCATAGGCGTCGGGATTGGGCGGCGCCACATGGTCCCAGAACCCGCCGCCTTCATCATAGGTAACAATGATTGCGGTCTTCTCCCACAGCCGGCTGGCACCGAGCGCTTTCAGAAGCCCCATCACCCATGCTTCGCCCCAGCGCGGCGCTGATTCCGCCGGGTGCTCGTCGCGCCCGCCAGTCGCCTTCAGGAATGAAACCCGGGGCAGCCGGCCCTTTTTCAGATCCTCGAGAAAATCCTCGCTGTCGCGCATCCGGCCGGCTTTGACATTGGCAAACCAGCTTGGGTAGTACTGAAACGGGTTGTGGTGCGAGAGATAGAGCGTCGGCGTGTCGATGACGACCGAGCCATCGCCGGCGCCGAACGCCGTTTTCAGCGCCCAAGGTTTGACCGCGTTCCAGCCCTCGTTATACCAGGCCCAACCGAGCGAGGCGGCGTCGAGCCGGTCGCCGATATTCGGATAGGTCTGCTCCTCGGGCGGCGGGGCCAGGTCGAGCGACCCCATAAACGTCTCGGTCGGGCCGTTCACCGGGGCCACGTCGTTGATCAATATACCGGCCTTGTCATAGGGCTTGTCGAAAACCGGCGGGTCGAGGCTCCCGGTCTTGGCCGCCGGCGGCTTTGACCACTGGGCTGAGCGCGCCGCCGCCAGATAGAGGGCGTTGCCGGTCGATCCGCCCGACATCGCCTGAAAGAAATGATCGTACAACACGTATTCGTCGGACAGATGATGGTAATGCGGCAAGTCCTCGCGCGTGTAATAGCCGAGCACCGCGCCCGACGGCGTCGACTGGGCAAGCATCATCGCGACCGCGTCGCTGCCCGGCCCCTTGTCGAAAAAGACGTGCTTGCCGGTCAGTGCCAGTGCCACGAAGCGGTCCATCTTGCCGTGGTCGATCTGCGCGAACATGCGAAAGAAATGATGCGACGGGTCCCATAAGACGTTGGCGTCCGGCGCGATGTACGGGGTCAGATGAAACGGCCGGTTGTCGAGCAACGCATCGGCAAAGCCCGGCACCTGAAACGGCACCGGCAAATAGCCGTAGGGCACGCCCGCGGGGTTTGTTTGCAGTCCGGTAAAGCGGGCGTCGACCTGCCCTTCGCGGTCGAGCAGGTTTGCTACGGCACCGCCGCCGGGCGGCTGATAGGCCCCGAAATAGTGATCGAAGCTACGGTTTTCCTGATAGATCACGACGATGTGGTCGATCTTGTCGCGCAGACCCTGAAGGTCTGGCCCAGCGGACGTCGCGGCGCGCACCTGCGCCGGCAGGCGCGAGGCGAAAAATGCCGCGCCGCCGGTCAACGTAACCGATTGCAAAAAGCGCCGCCGGCTTTGCCTGAACACTGCCATCGCCGTCCCCCGGTCGCGGGCGCGGCCGTGCCGCCGCCCGTCTTTCGCCCGAATATCACGCTTTCATGTCAGTTGTAAGAAACCGGCGGACGAGGCCGCGAGCGCAAAACCCGCTTCCGCCGCGGCGGCACCAGCCAAAACAGCGCCACCGCATAGCCGAGGACCGCGATGTAGAGCGCCGCAAAGACCCAGATCGGCAACGGCCAGTAGATCGCTCGTTCGAGCGAGCGGGCGATCAGCGGTGCGCGATCCGCCGCACCGCCGGCAAGATCGGCCTGCCACAGGGTCAGGATGCAGGCGCGGCCCGCCAGTGCCTGCACCGCGACCGCCGCCAGCAGCAGAATGTGCACTACCCGCCACCAGCGAATGCGCACGAACCGCCAATGACAGACTGCGCCGAGCGGAACCGCAACCAGCCCGAACAGATTGAACAGGATGATCGCGACATGCGCCGCCAGGATGGCGTCAGCGGCGATCATGTCGGTCAATTCTCCCGGCACTTTCCGCCATGCCCGCTGCGAACTCGCCGATTTCAAGCGGCGCGGAAATCTCCGAGGAAATGGTCGAGCGCCGCCAGCACCGCCGGCTCGACCAGGGTTGGTGCGTGCCCGATGCCGGACACGCCGACCAGTTCGCCGTGCGGCAGCGTCTCGACCATCCGCCGCGCCTGCGCTTCAGAGAGCACGTCGCTCTCGGTTCCCCACACCACCAGCGCCGGGCAGGGGAGCGCCGACAAGGCCGGCCACAGCGGCGGCCGTGCCGGCGGCCCCTGCTCGACCCGCTGCCTGATATAGGCCGGGTCCATCTTCCAGCCCCACCTGCCGTCCGGGCGTTGGCGCAATACGCCCCGCGCCAGTTCGCGCTGGTCCTCGGCGCTGCGTCCGGCGACGATCGGCGACATCTGCCGGCGATACGCCATCGCCTCTTCGAGGGTCGCGAACTCGTCCGGCCGGCTGCCGACCATCTGGGTGATGCGTTGGGTGCCGGCCTCGGCTTCTGGCCCGATATCGTTGACCACCAGGCCCGCGAGCCGCCCCGCATGCCGGGCGGCGTAGGCCATCGCGATAATGCCGCCCATCGAGGTTCCGATCAGGACAAACTTTTCGAGCTGGAGCCGGTCGGCAAACGCCGCCAGATCGCCGGCCTGGTCGGCGTATCGGTAGGCTTCGGCCGGGGACCAGGCGCTCTCGCCGTGACCGCGGACGTCGAGGGCAAGGATGCGAAAGCGATCTTGCAGGTAACGGCCGAGCGCGTTGAACGCCTCGGCACTCCCGGTGTAGCCGTGGACGCAGACGATCGGCGGAGCAGCGGGCTCGCCCCATTCGAGGTAGCGCAAAGCCAGATTGTTGACCGTCACCATCCTGCTCGCCGGTTCTGTCGGGGTCGTCATCGGGACCGCCTCCTCAATTCGCGCGCCCCCCGGCAATCTTGCCAAAGACCGGGGCCGGCCGTACCTACTGTTTACCGTATGAGGGAGGTGTGCGCGATGAAGCTTTCGGATCCAAAGCTGTTCCGTCAGCAATGCTACATCGACGGCAAATGGCTCGACGCGATGTCGGGTGCAACGATCCGGGTCGAGGACCCGGCGACCGGCGAGGCCCTCGGCACCGTGCCGAAAATGGGCGCCGAGGAGACCCGCCGCGCGATCGAGGCGGCCGACCGGGCGCTGCCCGCCTGGCGCGCCAAGACCGCGAAGGAGCGCGCCCACATCCTGCGCCGCTGGTACGATCTGATGATGGCGAACCAGGAGGATCTCGCCACCCTGATGACCGCCGAGCAGGGCAAGCCCTTGAGCGAGTCGCGCGGCGAGATCGCCTATGCCGCCGCGTTTATCGAGTGGTTCGGCGAGGAGGGCAAGCGCATCTATGGACACG
>Ga0210396_10001658_pt1 | contig 23720 bp, 15 predicted proteins | sample IncBWH17OmetaG_FD_155466 | JGI IMG/M metagenome (GOLD analysis project Ga0210396, IMG submission 155466) | Forest soil microbial communities from Barre Woods Harvard Forest LTER site, Petersham, Massachusetts, United States - Inc-BW-H-17-O ... | reverse complement strand
GATTGCGTCATGTCTATGGCTTTGGCTTTTGCCTTGCGGTCGTCGGTCCAGAACTTTTTATATTCTTTGGCCATACGATCCATAAATTGCTCGGCTGTGCTGGTCCACATAAACTCATAGGTATCGGGAATAAATAAGCTCATCACATTGGCAGCATTCATGCCATACCGGTTCAGAAAGGCATCGTCGTTGAGCATATTAAGCAAGGCGGTGGAGTCTGCTTCCAGCTTCCCTCCCACACGTGATGCCAGTTGTTCCCTGGTACGCACGGCATTCAACGTAAAATGAACAGGCTCCTGATCGCCCTTTCGAAGTAAATTAACCAGGGAGCTGTTACTCATGCCTTCGGTAATCCTATAGCGACCGGGTTTTACCTGGCGATCATATTTCTTGAGTTTGGCCACCCATTCAAAGGTGCGTTTGCTTTTGATCAGTTTTTTATCTTCCAGGGCTTTCAGCACATCGTCATAATTCCATCCGGTATGGATATAGAAATACTCCACCTTCTTTCCATCCAGCTCCACATTGGACAGATAGATCATACGGAACAGCCAGAACCCTCCGCCTGCTATAACAGCAGCCAGGAGCAATAAGATAATTCGTTTGGGACTCGTGGATGTAGCTGCGCTCATGCCTTAATCAATTTCATGTGTACCATCTTTTCAAGCAATCGTTTTGCATCGGCATCCTGGGGATACCGTTTCCTGATTTTAAGTAACAGGGATTTTGCATCTTCATACCTCTTCTGTGCATTACAGAGATCCACTTTGTTTTTAAGCGCCGATATCATATCCGGATCCAATGCCAGGGCCTTATCATAACAGGTGGAGGCCTTATCCATATTGCCATCGTAAAAATACAAACGTCCTCGATTGTTATAGGCCGCAGCATATTCAGTGTCTTCGGAAATTATATAGTCAAATGTTTTGGCTGCCTCCTCCTTCTTACCCAGATCGAGCAATACTATCCCCATTTTACTTTCAAAATCAAGATTAAATGGAGACAAGGAAGTAGCCTTGCGATAAAATAAAAGCGCATCTTCTTTTTTATTCAGGTCATAATAACTTTCTCCTATGCGATAAGCCGCCCAGGCATCATCATTGCTCCAGCTTTTATGGATGAGGGCTTCGTTCAGCGTCCAGTCTTTCCCGGCTTTCTCCACCAGGTTGCAAATCGTCTGAAAATCCCGCTTCAGGAAATAAACCTGTATCAATCCTCCCAAGTCATCTTTCCAATGCTCTTTTTCAGGGGATGCAAGATAATGCAAAGCTGAATCGAGTAAGGACGTGTTTTTAGGATCAAATTTCTCATAGTAATTCACATACCCTTTGGCCTTGGTAGGGGCAACCGGTTTATCATCATTCACCGCATACAAGCCTATGAATTGTTTAAGAGCAGCTACATCGCCCTTTCGTTCGGGTTTACGGATATAGTGATCGTGAACGGTAACGTGGGGAATATCCACCGAACCGGAACGGGGCATGTGGCAGGACACACAATTATTCTGTACCAGTTTACGGCTTTGCATAGACGCTGTACATTCCCCGTTTTTCTTTTCGGGTTGATGACATTTCATACAGGCATTGTTGAATACCCGGGTGCCTGTTACCTTAACACTTACATGGGGATTATGACAGGTTACACAGGTAAGCCCGTTTTTATATGGACGGAGTTCATCTTTGCTATCCGATGCTTTGGCCGAATTGATAAAACACTTGCTCATCTTTAAACGTGCGGCATGCGATGCCATAATAAACTGATCATCGGCTCCTTTATAACGAGGCATAAAAACGGTGAGTATATCGGAAAGCGTCATCCCGGGTTTAAAATCGTAGAATGATTTGCCGGGTTTCAGCACCGCATCGCCCTGCAAATGACAACGCATACAAACATCAAACTGACGATCGATGGTGAGCTTACCCGGATTTACAATGCTGTAATCCACCGCCACATTGGTATCAATCCGCTCCCCGCTTTGTATCCGGGCCACATGCGCACTACCCGGACCGTGACAGCGTTCGCAATCAATCCCGTTCATCACCCTCCGGTATTTGTTTTCCGACCCTTCTACAAAATCAGGATACGCATTGTGACAGCTCATACATTCCAATCCGATCTTACGCGAGAAACGGGTATTGGAACCGTTTTCAAAACCGGGAGGCAAATCCCATTGTCCTTTCTGGGTATAAAACGTCATGGGCATCTGATGCAGATAACCCTTTGTATTCATGATATGCGAGTTGGTATGCTGCCCGGAGCCTATGATAAAACTAACTTTCTCTACCCGGTTGAAAACAGTATCCTTCTTATCCAGCCGAAACTCCCGGATATAATACTCATTTCCTTTCCAGAAGGGGTGGTAATAAAAATCACTGTACTTATCGTAGATCACCGTATGTGCATCAAACTTCGCGGAGCTTTTCTGATGGCTGGCCGAATCGAAGCTTTGCCCCATCCCTGTTTTGATAAAGGTTTGGTAAATCTCATAATGACATTGCCTGCAGGTATTCATTCCTACGTAGTGAACGGAATCGCGGTGTCCGATCCAGGGATCGCGATTGACGGCAACAGGAGGATGAACCGATTCGGCAACAGGGGTGTTTCCGCAACGGACCATAAGCATGACCAGCAACAGAAAGAAAGAAAAGAAGAAAAGTTTCCGCCGTGGGAGGTTCATTGCAGAAACAAATTTAAGGAAATACGCTTATCCTAACAGGAGCTGTAACATGCTTTCATCTTTCCAGCCGCCTTTTTCACGGAGCCATTGTTTGCGCGTGCCGCAAATTTCAAAACCCAGATTGGTAAACAATTTAAGACTGCTTTCATTATCGCAGGTAATATGACAATAAAGCTGGTGCAACTGCATGGTATCACGACAATAACGGATAAGCAGGGAAAGGGCATCGGAAGCATACCCCTTACCGCGATCCATGGGCTCGGCAATGAGTATACCTACTCCAGCCCGCTGATGAAGGGGTTCAAAATCAAAAAGATCGATACAGCCTATCGCCTTGCCCCCTGGCAGACTGATAACCAGTCTCAGCTGTTTGGCGGTAAAAATATCCTGATGAGCCTCGGCCAGATATTGTTCCAGTACAAAACGCGAATAGGGAGCAATTGTATTACTCAGATGCCAGATGGTGGTATCATTCTCCCACTGGAATACTTCATCAATATCGCTCGGCTCCAGGGCACGAAGCCATACCTTATCCCCTTTGAGTAGCTGCATAGGATCTGTATTCTGACTTATATTGCTCTATCCCTTCATTAATTTCCTTCATCGTGTAGTATGGCAAGCGGAATGATCCGGGTTCCAGATTAAATCCGAATGCCCGTTCCAACAATCCTTTTTCTTCCAGCAAGGGCAACAGATCGTACAAATAATCAATACCCAATGTGTTTACGCTCCAGTTCTCTTCGAAAAACAGTTTAAGAGGGCTCAGACAGGTAGCCACACCTGCATCTACCCGCTCAAATTGCTGCACATCGGTAGCAAAATGACCGGACAAATAAGTATCGCTGAATACTAAATGAGGTTTTATTTCCAGAAAGAGAGCGGGGATTTTACGTTGTGCTATGCCTTTAAACAATACCTGGGAAGAAACATTCAGCTCCTGCCCTTTTACATGAAGTGAGTGATATTGCGCATCTGCCAGCAAACCGATATGGGGAGGAATACGGCTGGCGTGAAGCAGTGCAATAAACACCCCGCGCTTAAGATCCGATTCGGTAGCATTGGAAATGTTATGTATGGTATACGTCTTCATCTCAGCGTGCCGGTTTGCCTGCAATGATATTTTTTGTTTCCTTAAAAATGCCGATGAAAGAAGTATGATTCAACGGGAATTCCAGAAACACATGCAGGAAGCTGAGCAGGAACAGCCAGTCGAAACCAACCTTATAATCATACCGGTACAAAGCAATGGATACAATCCAGAGCAATGCTATCACCCCCAAACGAACCCTGGATATCTTATGCCACTTGATGACCGTAGTTTTGGAAAACCAGTTGAGATAATGATAGGTATATGCAAAAGCAATAAAACGCATGATCTTGACACCCACAGAAGACTGATAGATGATCGTGCCCTGATCCAGCACCAGATTATCCTGCTTCCGGAAAAACCGATCGTACACTTCCAGATTCACAGCTTTGAAGTATTCATAGGTTTTATGCGCATAACCGCTGAGCATAAAATTCTGAGAATCGACAAACACAAACAGTACCGGACATAACAGAAACACCACAAAGGATATATAACCGCTCATGCTCCTACTTTTCAAAGCCCCATACAGGATAAACAAACCCGTGAATACATATACATGAATAAGGGTGGGAAGGAATACGGAAAAGAAAGTGGTGTAGTTCCGGGCCAGCAAGGCCGAGATACATACGAGCGTAATACCTATAACGCGGGGAAAAATTTCTTTAATCAATGCAAGTACCAACGCAGAAAGAAATGCCAGATAAATAACGGTATTGGACAAACTGTACCACATATTCTTGGTCTGAAAAAATTTCATATACCGGAATACATAACCACAGAGAAATATAACCACGGCCAGTAAACCCAGCAGAATAAAATCACGTTTTCCTTTGGTGAAATAATTCCGCTCGTGCAACCAGGAAATCTCGGTGAGGTAATGGGCAGGACCTAGTACGGCATAAGCAAACAGAAATAAATCAAAAGGCAAATAAAATGCTATGCCGCAAGAAAGCAGCATAAGACCGATGTTCAGGTAATTTATTTTATTTGTTTCTAACACAACTTATTTAAGATTTGTGATTTATGATTTATGATTTATACCCTTTCAAATCAAAAATCATAAATCTTAAATTATATGTCAATTTCTCCTTCAAATACCTTCACCGCAGGCCCTTCGAGCCAGATATCGGTAAAGGAGAAATTTCCGGAGCGTTTGAAATATACTTTGAGCTTACCACCCTGTGTTTTCACATCACAGGAATCCGGCTTGCCGGTCATATTGTTGAGTGCAGCCACCAGAGCCGACGCTGTAACTCCGGTGCCGCAAGCCAGCGTCTCATCCTCCACCCCTCTTTCAAAGGTACGTACAAAGAGATAGCCCGGTTCGCGTTCAATAAAATTAACATTGGTGCCTTCTTTCCCGAAAGCTGCCAGATGACGGATACGGCTGCCTTCGTTAAAGACATCATATAAGGCCAGACCGCTTACTATTTTTACATAGTGAGGAGAACCGGTATTCAGAAAATAGTGATCCTTTTCAACCTGTATCTCTTCCACATCACGCATTTTAAGCTTGATGGTATGGTTTCTGATCAGTGCCTCATGTGGGCCATCGGCCGCATAAAAAAACACATCATCGGCCGTTACCCCTATGCGTTTGGCATAATCGACAATGCATCGCCCTCCGTTACCGCACATGCTGCTTATGTTTCCATCGGCATTGTAGTAAACCATTTCAAAATCATACGCGGCTTTGTTTTCCAGCAGCATCAATCCATCGGCTCCAATACCAAAGCGCCGGTCGCATAAACGGGCCACCAGGGCATGATCCTCCTTATTGAAAAAGCCGGAACGGTTATCGAGAATGATAAAATCATTTCCAGCGCCCTGATATTTTGTAAAATGAATCTTCATGCCAGGTTTATTTCAATTTCGATACCACAATTTCCGAATTCACCTTTTCATAAGCACGGAAGTCGTTACCGTATTCCAGATGATAGGCCACAGAACCATTCAGGAGATAGATCTCATCATCCAGTTGAAAAAGCCGCAAGCCTTCCGAATCAGGCAGCCCATACAGAACCAGCTTATTCCGGTTCATTTTATAGCCTTTGTAATTTAAAGGAGAAGACCAGAATTCAAGCAAACGAAACTGACGACCTGACGAATGGTCATCCCTGACACCTGCCATTTTTGCAGCCAGTGAATCTTTAGCTGCCGTTGCATTGTTTGCTACAGCACTGATATTCACCAACTCCAATGTACGGGAAGAAAGCAAGATATCTTTGCGGATGACAATATCCTCATCTTGTGTCTTTACAATCGCTGTATCGGCTTGTCTAATCGAATCGGCATGTTCTTTGTCCTTCTTCAGGCGTGCTGATACGGTATGAGATGTATCGGGAATAGGATTTACAGGACGAGTTCCGGTAAGGGGAAAAGAGCGCGGTTTTTCCTGGGTTTTATCAGTCTTTTCTTCTTCCTTTTTTTCGGTCTTTTCAGTAACCGTTTCGGTATGATGCGTTTTAGCAAGATTGAAACTGAGTTCTTTCAGATACTGATCAATTTTCAATAGAAAGAAACTTCCGCCGAGGATGATGCCTAACAGCAAACCAAGAAAAAAAACCTGCAGTTTGTCTTTGAATCCTGCCATAATTTTCAGCTATGCTGAAGGTATCAAAGGTAGGTAAAAAGAGGGTGCTGTTAAATGTTGTTAAAAATAAATATAGTTTGAAATAAAAGGAACAAATTTTGCGCTTGATAATACAAACACTCATTAATTTTATAGCCATGTCTAACCCAAATTCCAATCCTATGAAACGAGCTATCGGAGCTTTTTTTATTGCGGCAATAGGCGGTGCAAGTGCACTTGGCCTGAATTATGCGTTTCACAAAAACGAAGTCAATACCCAGTATGTCCAGCAAAGTCAACCGGCCAGGTTGGTGAATATGCCTTATGCGCATGTGCCGGATGGGATGGTTGATTTCAGTATGGCTGCCGAACAATCGGTACAAACGGTAGTACACGTAAAAACTGTTTTTGAAGCACAGAATACCAACCAATTCTCTTTCGGCGGCGATCCTCATGATCCGTTCCGCGACTTTTTCGGAGGCGGTGGATTCCCAAACCAGGGTCCTCAGCTTCAGCAGGCATCCGGGTCAGGAGTTATCATCTCTCCCGATGGTTATATCGTGACCAATAATCACGTGATTGATCATGCAGAAAAGATAGAGGTTACCCTCAATGATAAACGTACCTATGAAGCCAAAGTAGTGGGTCATGATCCTTCGTACGACCTGGCTGTATTGAAGATTGACGAAAAGAAGCTGCCATATGCCTTATACGGAAACTCGGATGATATGCATATCGGGCAATGGGTGCTGGCAGTAGGAAATCCGTTTAACCTCACCTCTACCGTGACAGCCGGGATTATCAGCGCTAAAGCCCGTAACATTAATATCATTGATAATAACCCACAAGCTGGTGTCAATGCCGTTGAATCTTTTATTCAAACCGATGCTGCCGTAAATCCGGGTAATAGCGGTGGAGCCCTCGTTAATATAAAAGGAGAGCTGATCGGTATCAACACCGCCATTGCTTCCCAAACAGGAAGCTATGCAGGATACGCCTTTGCTGTACCCTCCAACCTGGTTAAGAAAGTAGTTTCGGATCTGATGTCATTCGGTACCGTGCAACGTGCATACCTCGGTGTTACAATCCGGGATATTGATTCCAAACTGGCGAAAGAGAAAAATATTTCGGAGACAGAAGGGGTGTATGTGAACAGTGTCAATGAAGGCGGATCGGCTGAACTGGCCGGTGTAAAAGAAGGCGATATTGTAACCAAGGTGGGAAGCGTGGTTGTTAATTCGGTTCCTGAACTACAGGAACAGGTGAGCCAATACCGTCCCGGTGATAAAGTGACCCTTACCGTAAAAAGAGGTTCCAAAGAAACCGTCCTGGCTGTGATTCTTAAAAACAAGGACAACAATACCAGGGTGGTTGAAAAAGAAAGTACAGAAGTGACCAGTGCACTGGGCGCTACTTTTGAAACCCTTTCGGATGAAGAGAAAACAAAACTGGGTATTGAAAACGGATTAAAAGTAAACAAGCTGGAAAACGGTAAACTGAAAAACGCCGGTATTAAAGAAGGCTTTATCATTACCTCTATCGACCACAAACAGATTAATACAAAAGAAGAATTGAAATCTGTTCTGGAGAATAAAAAAGGAGGTATCCTGATAGAAGGAGTTTATACCAATGGCATGAGAGCTTATTATGCCTTTGGTATTTGATTCAATTAATCGCTGAAAAAGTTCGGTTTGAAGGTTCTTTTTTAGTGTTAAGAGAATATTGCCTTCAGTATTTGGTATACACATACAAAGAAGATAATTTTGGCGGCTGAATATGGGCTCTTTTCCGTAGGCAGAATTTCAAATAATTTAATTGAAAATGAGACAGTTAAAGATAACCAAGTCGATCACCAACCGAGAAAGTGCCTCGCTGGATAAATACCTTCAGGAGATCGGACGTGAAGAGCTGATAACGGCAGAGGAAGAGGTACAACTCGCAAAAAAAATCAGGGATGGAGATCAGGGTGCGCTAGAGAAGTTAACAAAAGCAAACCTGCGTTTTGTTGTTTCTGTAGCCAAGCAATATCAAAATCAGGGATTAAGTCTTCCCGACCTTATCAATGAAGGTAATCTGGGTCTGATCAAAGCGGCCCGCCGTTTTGACGAAACCCGCGGATTCAAATTCATTTCCTATGCCGTATGGTGGATTCGTCAAAGTATATTACAGGCTCTTGCAGAACAAAGTCGTATTGTACGTTTGCCCCTTAACCAGGTAGGATCGCTCAACAAGATTAACAAAGCATATTCCAAACTGGAACAGCAGTTTGAGCGTGAACCGAGTGCTGAAGAAATTTCTACAGCGCTGGAGCTGCCTATGGATAAAGTAGCAGACACCATGAAGGTAAGCGGCCGCCATGTATCCATGGATGCTCCCCTCCTGAACGGTGAGGATAACAGCCTGCTTGATGTACTGATCAACCATGACTCTCCAAGAGCCGATAATACCCTGATGAATGAATCCCTGCAACGGGAAATTGAACGCTCCCTCTCCACCCTTACAGAACGGGAACGGGATGTGATCAAGCTTTTCTTTGGTATCGGTCTTCAGCATGGTCTTACACTGGAAGAAATAGGCGCTAAATTTGACCTTACCCGCGAACGGGTAAGACAGATAAAGGAAAAAGCCATTCGTCGTCTTAGACATTCTTCCCGTAGCAAACTACTGAAAGCATATCTGGGTTAATCAGAACCCGTTAATTTAAAACTAAACCTTCCGGCTGTTAAAACCGGAAGGTTTTTGTTTTATTAACAATACATTATTTCTTACCACCTTCAACCATAAAAATCAATACTTTTGCAAGCAAATTCCTGTTACTTACAATCAAACTGAACCTATCATGAACATTGGAAGCATGGAGCAAACAAAAGGAAAAGCAAGTTTCGAATCTGAACTCAAAAACTGGAACGATCAGGAACGTGCCGCATTGGAATTTATCGGCTTTGTAGGCAATCTGTGGTACGATAAATCCGTGGAACTGGTCATTTTCCGCAATCAGCTTATAGACCGCAGTGCAAGTGAAGTGATGAATCTTCACCAGTACGCAAAAGATATTGTAAAAAAGCCCATTCATATTTACGATACCCTTACCCTGGCCAAGGAACTTTTTAAACTGGAACTGGTCCCTTCCCGTATTGATATCGGCAAATTAGCCGCTGAATGGAACCAGGAAAAAGATAAGTCTGCCGCTGAATTCCTGGGATTGAAATTGGGAGAGTTTATCGGTAAAGAAAAATTTGCCCTCAATCCCAAAGATGTGGTGTTGTATGGCTTTGGACGTATCGGTCGCCTGGCAGCACGCGAACTTATTTCACAAGCCGGTAAAGGCGAGCAGCTTCGTCTGCGTGCTATCGTTACCCGCGACAAATCCGATGAAGATATTATTAAACGGGCCGATCTGCTTCGCAGCGATTCGGTTCATGGTCCGTTTCCCGGCACTGTTATTCCGGATGTAGCCAACCGTTGTCTGATTGTTAACGGACATGTGATTCACATGATCTCCGCTTCCGATCCCGAGAAGATTGATTATACCGCCTATGGTATCAACAACGCTTTATTGATCGATAATACAGGAATTGCCCGCGACCGGGAGGGTCTCAGCAAACATCTGAAATCAAAAGGTATTGCTAAAGTATTGCTTACCGCTCCCGGAAAAGGTGATATCCCGAATATCGTACATGGTGTTAATCAGAATGATTTTAAAGCCGGAGAAACTATTTTCTCTGCTGCTTCCTGTACCACCAATGCTATTATTCCTGTACTCGCCGTTATTCAGAAAAAACTGGGAATCAAATCGGGACATATAGAAACCATTCACTCGTATACTAACGACCAGAATCTGCTGGATAACTTCCATCCTAAATACCGCCGCGGTCGTTCTGCTGCCGTTAATATGGTTATTACAGAAACAGGAGCCGACAAAGCAGTAGGTAAAGTGTTACCCGAACTAAGCGGCAAACTAACCGGAAATGCAGTTCGTGTTCCTACACCTGATGTATCACTGGCTATTCTTAATCTGAGCCTGGAGAAACAAACATCCAAAGAAGACGTGAACGAAATGATGCGTGATGCAGCGCTGGAAGGCAGCCTTGTAGAGCAAATCCAGTTTTCCTATTCCAATGAACTGGTGAGCAGCGATTGTACCGGAAACCCGTGTGCTTCTATTTTTGACAGCCCCGCTACCATCATCAGCAAGGATGGAAAAAATGCGGTACTATATGTATGGTACGATAATGAATATGGCTATACCCGTCAGGTATTACGTTTGGCCAAGCATATTGCAGAAGTAAGAAGACTTACTTACTACTAATCCGATTTCCGGATTTACACATTAAACAAAGAAGCCCCCGACTATATCGTCGGGGGCTTCTTTGTTATCGTTTGTTTCAAGGGGTTACTGCTTAATAAACTTAGTCTGGTAATCGGTATCAAAACCTTTCACGGTTATTAAATACATACCGGCAGGAAAATCACTGAGATCGATCTGCAGGTTCGTATTTTTCTCAATGACATGCTTGGCAGCCGTGTAAACCTGTTTCCCAACCGCATCATAAATACGTACCACCAGGTCATTGGCACTTTCTTGTTGTATAGAAACATTCAGCTGCTGATTGGCAGGGTTAGGATAAACATTTTGTACCGTGAAATAATGTACAGGGTTTACCGCAATTTCATGGGAGCGTGTAAAGTTACCATTGAAATCAGTTTGTCTCAAGCGGTAATAACACATGCCCGAAGGTGCCCCGTCATCCACATAGGCATAATGAAGGGTAATGCTGCTGTTACCGGCTCCCCTTACCTGTGCCACATACTGGAAATCGGTTCCGTTGGTACTGCGTTCCAAGGTGAAATAGGCATTATTAGTTTCTGTTTCTGTGGTCCAGTTCAGATTCACTGTTTTACCTGTAGACCGTGTGCCGGTAAAATCAGTCAATTCTATAGGCAGCACAATCATAGGGAATGTACAGGTATTAGGACTTACATAATTGGTAGGTGCTCCGCCCGCAGGGCCCCAGGTAACAGAGGCTCCGTCACAATCACATACCAGTGAATTGGGGTAATAGGAATAATCGGTAATCCCGGTAGTTCCTCCGCCAGTAACCGTTGAAAAATCGGAACGGAAATAACGGATAAGGGACGAACCGCTCGCTGAGTTCGCATAATTACCGGAAGGACTACCCACTACCTGCACCCATGCTGCAGCATCTACATAAATAACATACAGTGGCCCATAACCGGAAGCACAGAGGGTTGAGAAGTCGTAAGCTCCGTCACAATAGTTATTGCTGGTCATCACAAAATTCGTGTTGGCAGGAATGGTTCCTGCAGTAACTGCATCGACGAAGAAACCGGAACAACCTACCGCTGCATTCAATTTTGCCGTTTCTGCAGTATTAGCAGTTATAGAGTTGTTATAAACTTTGGTGGCCGGGGAAGTAGATCCGTAAGCAAGAGACATATTGACAGCCGCCACCGGAATAGCATAACTTCCGGATGAGAAGAACAGCAACTCGTTGGCCCCTTCACTGCCACAACTGCCGGGACAGGCATTGATAACCGCACTGGTCATATACGGAATCTGGTTCACGCACGATGGTATGGCTACACTGTTGGAAGGAGGCACGGTGGTTTTATAACTTTCACAACCCGTAGTTCCGTTATCTTCAAACACTTTGAAAAAATAAGTAGTAGAGGCACTCAGCGTAGTTACGGTTACGGAAGTACCACTTCCGCTATATACCACATATTCACCTGCAGCAATACTGCTTCCCGAACCAAAAGAACTATTCGCAACATATCCGGAAGCATTTACCGGTGTGCCTGCCACAGCAGAACCTGCTTTGGCCACGACAATACGATTCGCTCCGTTACCATTGGTCCAGCTTACTCCTGTTTGTGTACAAGTGGTAGCAGAAAATGTGATCGCACTTGCAGATGTAGTAGGTGCTGCAACGATAGCCGCCGTAGCCTGACTTAAAGGGTTATTGGCACCAGCGGCCACATCATACAGGATAGAAGCTCCACTGCCATTATATTCGTATACTTTGAACCAATATGTAGTACCGGCTGTTAGTCCCGTTACTGTAGCAGTAGAGGCGGTTCCGCTACCGATAATCTGTTCACCGGCATTGGCCCATATTGTATTAGATGCAGCCGGAGGTGTTCCATTTACCGGAGCTGCAAACGTATTGGTTGTATTCATGGCAATAAACCGGCCTGTTCCGTTTCCTTTTGTACAGGAAACGGTCATAGACTGACAATCGATTCCTGAAAAAGTAAGGTTTGTTGCCTGTGTGGTAGGAGCACCTGCAGGAGGAGCCTCTATGTCCACATCATCAATACCCATATCAAAGTTTCCGTTATTACCCGTAGCTCTGAATTTTACTTTTGTGGTAGCGCTTACTACTGCTCCCAAAGAAACCGTTTCTGAGGTCCAGCCTGTGGTGGTAGAGAACGTAGCCAAACTGGAACCATATGTATTTCCACCATCGGTAGATACGTAGATATCCAGTGTAGAATTGTCTGCATTGTTATATTGGAATGTCAGTGTCTTTACCCCTGCAGCACTCATATTAATTTGAGGAGTCATCAGATCTCCGTATGTTGCATTGGGTGCATCGTAATTATGGAACCTGGCCGAATGACTGGCACTGGTATAAGCCGGTGAATAAACACCTCCGTTTGAAGTCCATGAAGTCTGATCATCATCCCGCTGCCACTGGTCGTTAGCATTATTATTAGTACCTCCGTAGCTGCTGCTCCAGGCACAGGCACCGTTCAGAAGGGTACCGGCTGTGGTCCAGGCTGCATCAAAATTCTGAGTAAACGGTAATGTAGCCGTACAAGGAGGGGCAATAATCGTTTGCGTTCCGCCTACATAAGCAGTACCCGTACTTGTACCGGAAGCAAACGTAAGATTAGCATTGGTAATGGCCGATACAATAATGGTATGACCTACTGTAGCGCCCGCAGTAACATCGGTTGTGATAAAGAAATAGCCTGTGGTACCAGAGTTAATTACCTGACTCAATCCCCCAAATGTATGTGCACCGTTACCTAAAGTGGTGGTAATATTGGCACCTATTTGGCTGGCCGATGCAAGTGTATTGGTGGTAGAATACCAAAGCTGGAATTTATTGATATCGGCTGTCACATAAGTACCACCTGCTGTAGTAAACGTAACCGAATTGATGGTCATATTAGCCGAGCTGATGGTGGTAGAGAAACTGTAAATATCATCCTGTGTGCTGCTTTGCGCAATATTACCGGTTGGAACAGCAGGATTGGCAGAAGAAAGTGTGCTGGTAGCTCCCGGAGCATTGATAACCACGTCATCTATACCCATATCGAAGTTTCCGAAGTTACTGGTAGCGACAAATTTGATCACGCAGGTAGTACTTACCGTAGCACCCAGTGTAACAGTTTCGGCTGTCCATGAGTTCGCTGTTGTAAGGTGTAATAAACTGGCACCATACGTTACACCGCCATCTGTGGAGAGGTATACATCCAGAGTAGATACATCCTGATTGATGTATTCGAAAGTCATGGTTTTGGTTCCTGCCGGGCTGAAATTGATAGTCGGACTCATTAAACTACCGGTAGTTCCATTAGGAGCAAGGTAGTTGTGAAATCTGGCTGAATAGCTGGGGCTTGTATAAACCGGGTTGTAAATACCACTGGTTCCGGAGCCCCAATTGGTGGTATAATCTTCCCGTTGCCACTGGTCATTTAGATTATTCCCTGCTCCTGCATAAGAACTCGTCCAAAAACAGGATTGATTCGCCAGGGTAGGTGCAGTGCTCCAGGCACCGTCAAAATTTTCGGTAAAAGGAAGGGTACAAGTACACGAAGTGGTGGTAGCATTGCCTGTGAGCTGAGCCACATTATAACAAGTACCAGTAGTATTGTATTCGTAAACGGCAAAATAATATGTGGTAACAGCAGAAAGTCCGGTAAGATTAACAGAAGTTCCGGCTCCATTATAGATTACAAATGCATTGCCCAAAGCTGTGCCTGATCCATAAGCAGCATTGGCCGTGTAGGATGTACCACTGGTAGGATCCGTATTCGGCGCGCTACCCGCCGCACACAATACAAGTACATTATTTCCATTACCTCTTGTCCATCCGGCAGTCATGGTACTGCCCGTAATAGCGGTACCGGTAAAAGCACTGGATTGAGTTGTCGGAGCTGCACAGGCAGAATATGTAATAATTATTTCTCCAGCACCTCCGTTACCTCCGTTATTACCTGTCAGCCAGTCATTATCTCCGCTGCCTCCTCCACCTGGTACAGCTCCGGCGATACCAGCATCGTCTGTAGTTGTACTACAGTCTGTATTATAACCTCCATTTCCTCCTGTATATGTACCCGTGCCACCGTTTCCGGTTACTCCGCAACCATTGGTAGGGGTAGTTCCGTTCGCGGCAGAGCCTCCGGCCCCCCCCCCTGTACCTGTTAAACCTGTGCTGTTATTAGCCTGACTTCCGGTTCCTCCTGAAAATACAACTCCCGTTCCTGTCGATCCTCCTGCCCCACCGTTTGATGTTCCGGTCTGACTACCCGAAGCTGCAGAACCTCCAATACCTCCCGATGCTGAATAAGTTGTACCACCATTCACAAATGTCGTTGTTCCTCCGTTTCCTCCGGCTGCAGATGTACCTGTTCCTCCGGCTCCTATAGTTACTGTCCAAACCTGACCAGGTACAACCGTAATAGCAGTACTTACTGCACAGGCTCCACCACCTCCTCCACCTCCATTACGCCAGTTAGCAGTAGTACTGGTAGCCCCCCCACCGGCTCCTCCTCCTCCCCATAAGTACAGATTGACTGTAGTAATTCCGGCAGGAACAGTCCAGGTACCCGAACTAGTTAATGTAACCGTTGTTTGTGCAAAAGAATGCACACCTGCCAGCAAGAACTGACAAACAAGGATGATATAAAGTAATTTTATTCTCATTTTCGCAGTTGAGGGTATCCTACAATCAATGAATTAATCGATATTTTATGGGATACGATTAGGTTTTTTACATTAAAAACCGATAATCGTATACATTTTAAAACAATAAAAACAGAATCTGTTGGCTGCGGTTTCGGATGTTCTTTAGGAGTGCTTAAAGAACCCTGTAGGATGTTCGCGGTGAATGATACGAATATAGCCAAATTTGGTTACATCCAGTTCCAATCTGAATAGGATTATTATTCACAAATTATCCAGTTCATTTCCCATCCATACCCCCCTTTCCTTACCGTAATAGTCCATTATTTAAAGAACAATAAATATAACATATTACTATTCAATTAATTATACTACCTCTTCGATTCCTTACCCATATCGGGCTACTCGGCCTATGCATCTCAGACAGGTTTATTTAAACTCATAAAACCATGATTCGACTTACTAAATCGTAATATTTATTTAACAAAGAAGCTTCCCTCCTTTTTACACAACCGTTGCATTTTATATTGCATTTGAATATCCCGCTGCATTTCCATCTCCACTGATTACGTTGGCACCCGTGAAAAGCACATAAGTAGTTATTTAATAAAGTCTGAAGTAGAGTAAATTTAGACAGGAAAGATCCGGAAATCAAGTGTTCTCAAGAGATATCAAGATAACTTAACACTAACTTTTTTTTGCGCTCATATCCATCTGATTAATTATGGTTGTGTTAACCCATGACACCCGGGTGCTGTCAAACCGGTTTGTCGCGAATGCTTAACTTTGCGCTTAAACCTGCTTATGATTGTAAGCAATGAGTAACCTTAAAGCGCATCGTTTGTGAAAACGTTTCAGATACCTGAGTTTTATCATAGTCCGGTCATTTCCAGGATTAAAAAATTGAGACGGGAGCTGGATCCTAAGAAAAAGAATTTCCAACCTACCCTTCTTGATTTCGGGCCGGTTCAATTTTTTATAGCCCGTCATTTCGGCTTTTGTTATGGAGTTGAGAATGCCATCGAAATCTCTTTCCGGGCTATAGAAGACAATCCGGACAAACGGATCTTCCTGCTCAGCCAGATGATACATAATCCGGATGTGAATACCGACCTGATAAACCGTGGTGTGAAATTTTTAATGGATACAGCCGGAAATCAAATTATTCCCTGGACGGCCCTAACCCCCGACGACATTGTTATTATCCCTGCCTTCGGTACCACCCTGGCTATAGAAAGCCAGCTTAAAACCATAGGTATTGAACCTCAGCGCTACAATACCACCTGCCCTTTTGTAGAACGTGTTTGGAAAAAATCAGAGAAACTGGGAGAAGATCATTATTCAATCATCATCCACGGAAAACACAATCACGAAGAAACAAGGGCCACCTTTTCAAGAAGCGAGCATCATGCTCCCTCCATCATTATAAAAGATATTCATGAAGCACATAAGCTTGGAGCTTTTATTCTGGGAGAAATAAGCGCCGAGGAATTCAGCGCCCTTTTTAACAACCGTATTTCTGAGGGGTTTAATCCTTTAAAAGACCTGGACCGTGTGGGTGTTATCAATCAGACGACTATGCTGGCCACAGAGACACAGGAAATAGCCGATCATTTTAAAAAGGTGATGATAAAAAAATTCGGAGACGATCGTCTTACCCAGCATTTTGCCGATACCCGCGACACCCTTTGTTATGCCACCAATGAGAACCAGCAGGCTACTCATGGATTGCTGGCTCAGGAAGCCCATCTGGCTTTAGTTGTGGGGGGCTACAATAGCTCCAACACCTCCCATATTGTTGAATTATGCGAGCAAAAACTCCCTACTTATTTTATAGCCTGCAAAGATGAGATTCTTTCGGAACAATGCATCCAGCATTACAACATCCATACGCAGCAACTGAATATTTCGCAAGGATATCTTTCGGAACAACGCCCGCTGAAAATTATTCTCACCAGCGGAGCTTCCTGTCCGGATAGCATTGTAGATGGTGTGTTACAGCAAATCCTGTCTTTTTTCCCTGACAAGAAAACTGTGGAAGAAGTGATGAGAAAACTGGAAGCAGCAGGAAAAGAATAGCTTTAACCGGAATGGTAGTAAAGAGTAAGCGGAATTCTTAAATTCCGGGGTCAGGCATCCTTCGTACTCTTAACAGCTCCCTGGGGAGAAACTTTTTCTTCTTCTTTCTTGAGCAATTTAAGATCCTCCACCAGTTTCAGCACAAATTCCAGCTGCTCGTCCCGGTTTAGATCCGAGTTATCCAGTACAACGGCGTCGTCAGCCTTACGCAAAGGATTCTCTTCCCGGTGCGAATCCTCATAATCACGGGAAAGTAGGTTCTTCTTTACCTCTTCAAAGGTGACATGATTACCTTTGGCGGTAAGCTCATCCACCCGGCGCTGGGTTCTTATATCGGTATCGGCAGTCATGAATATTTTAAGTTCGGCATCCGGAAATATATTGGTACCGATGTCCCGTCCATCCATCACCACCCCTTTATCTTTACCCATGGCCCGCTGAAGTTTTGCCATCATCTCCCTTACTTCTTTGATCACACTGATATGGCTCACATTTCTGGAAACATCCATTTGCCTTATTTGCTTTTCCACATTCTCTCCATTGAGATATGTATCAGAAGCTTTTGCAGAAGGATTGTAAACAAATGAAAGGTGTATGGTATCCAGAACCTTTACGACTTCTTCACGCATAAACTTTCCATCCTTAATAATTCCCTTCCGCAGGCAATCATAAGTAACACAACGGTACATAGCCCCTGAATCGACATAATTATAGCCGAGTTTCGCAGCTAAGCTGCGGGCAAGTGTACTTTTTCCACAGGAAGAGTAGCCGTCAATGGCAATCGTAATCTTTGTCATAACCAGACAAAGATAAAAGTTTGGAAGGTACCCGGATGTGCAAAAGAATGCCGGACAGGACTTTTTTATCAATAATTATCCCCGTGGGGAAAAATCATTTTTTAGAATAGAAATCGCTCAGGCTGGTTGTCACCGAAAACGTATTGGAACCACCGGCAATAGAATAGGCTGAATGACCATAACTCAAATGAAACTTATAAATACGGAAGCCAAAGCCGAAAGCCCATCCAACCAATCCCCTGCGTGAGTCAACCATCATTTCCTGACGGCGCTCGTAATCATATCCGAAGCGGATATTGAAATTTTTGCTTAGCAACAGTTCTCCTCCAAAAAGCAGATGTCGCATCAGCTTGTCTCCGAAAATCTTGTAGTGATTTTGCTTAATAGGCTGCCCCGTAAGCGGATCAGTAGTCTGAGGAGGATTAGCCGGGTCTATATAGGTCATATCCCATACTTCCAGATGCTGACCGGTAATGCTGATCCGGAAGGGAGCATGTTTAGGCTTAAATGAAATACCGGCCATTATCTCTTTCGGAAGCGGCTCCTGATTACCGCTGTAATAATCTGTCAGCTGACGCCCATAATCGCGGATAATGATAGATGCCGAAAAATTATGCTTGGCATTATAATACGAACCCGCAATATCGGCCGCAATACCCGTTGATGTATAAGTAAAAAGATCGGAATAGATAAATTTCAGATTGGCTCCTACACTGAAAAGGCGGTTTGAATCAGGATGTCCCAGGATCTTTCCGTAACCCAGATTGTAAGAATAGTCGGATGCTGTGAATGTGCCTATCTGAGCCCCTGTTGCATCTGTTTCCCTGAATTGTCCGTAGTTAACATACTGAACACTGGCATCAAAAGTTCCGATATTCGTGAAATGTTTGGCATAAGAAACAAAGCCGTAATTGATATTTACATCCGGAAGGTATTTGGTATAGTTGAATGCAAGCTGATTGCTCATGGTTGAATCCAGAAGGGATGGATTGACCATGGCCAGGTTTAAATCCTGGTCTCTGACACTTAGGGCAGCTCCAGCCATAGAAGTTGAACGGGCAGAATTGGCTAAATCCAGAAACTCATAAATACCTGTTCCACCGATTTGTGAAAAACCGGAGATTGAACACAAGCAAAAGATGATGATAGCTGTAAATTTACCCATAGAAGGTTGATTACCTTGTTACAAAGTAAAGAATTTCCTTTGAAGCTAACGAAAAGAATTGCCTGTTATTGCATGATTTTCTAAAGATCGGATAACCCGGCATTATCCTCATTACTTATCCGGGTCAAAATAAGGGTGTAGAAGGTTCTCATTTCGTAAAAAAGAAACAGGATTGAAGTTATCCTTCAATCCTGCTTCTTTGCAGTACAACTACCTCATCGGTTCAGGAAATCTTTTCCAGCGTTTTTTCCGTTTTTACATTGATCGGATTAAGCACTTTCTCTTTCAGCAGCGCCAGCTTGAGTACATCGCTCATCTTTTCAACATAATGAAATTTAAGGTCTTTGATATATTCCTTTTTAATCTCATCCACATCTTTCTTATTGTCAACAGACAAGATTATTTCTTTTATTCCTGCACGGCGGGCTGCCAGAATTTTCTCTTTGATACCTCCTACAGCCAATACCCTTCCACGCAAGGTTATTTCGCCTGTCATAGCCATATGCTGTTTCACTTTTCTTTGTGTAAAAGCAGAGGCAAGCGCGGTCATCATCGTGATTCCGGCCGACGGCCCATCCTTGGGAGTGGCACCTTCCGGTACGTGGATGTGAACATTCCAGTTTTCAAAAACGGTAGCATCCATTCCCAACAACTCCGAATGTGCTTTCAGATATTCCATGGCAATAACGGCCGATTCTTTCATCACATCGCCCAGATTTCCGGTCAGTGTCAGTTTCCCTCCCTTGCCTTTGCTGATGCTTGCTTCAATAAAAAGTATATCGCCGCCTACAGGTGTCCAGGCTAAGCCTGTTACCACCCCGGCTACGTCATTGCCCTGATAGCGGTCTTTCTGATGCGCGGGACCCAGAATTTTGGCCAGATCTTTTTCCAACGGAGTGCGGTTAAACTTCTCCTTCATGGCCATACTTTTGGCCGAGCTACGGATAATTTTGGAAATAACTTTCTCCAATCCCCTTACTCCCGACTCGCGGGTATAGTTTTCAATCAGAAACTCAATCATCTTATTGGTAAGGGTCAACCGGCTTTTTTTCATCCCATGCTCTTCCAGCTGCTTTGGGATAAGGTGACGTTTGGCAATCTCTATTTTCTCTTCAGTGGTATAACCGGTTACTTCAATAATTTCCATCCTGTCGCGTAAGGCAGGCTGAAGCGTACTGAGGGAGTTGGCGGTAGCAATAAACATGACCTTACTCAAGTCATAATCCATTTCTATATAATTATCATAAAAAGATGAATTCTGCTCCGGATCCAATACCTCCAGCAATGCCGAAGAAGGATCGCCATGAAAATCGTTGCCTACTTTGTCAATCTCATCCAGAATAAAGACCGGATTGGAAGTACCAGCCTTTTTAATATTCTGCATAATACGGCCGGGCATCGCGCCGATATATGTTTTACGGTGTCCTCTTATTTCCGACTCATCTTTAAGTCCACCAAGCGACATACGCACATATTTTCTACCCAACGCCTGTGCAATGGATTTACCCAACGATGTTTTTCCGACACCGGGAGGGCCATACAAACAGATGATAGGGGATTTAAAATTTCCTTTCAGCTTTAATACGGCCAAATGTTCCAGGATACGATCCTTTACTTTATCCAGACCGAAATGATCGCTGTTCAGAATACGATTTGCTTTTTTAAGATCGAAATCATCTTTTGAATATTTGCCCCATGGCAAATCGAGAAGCAACTCGAGGTAATTCATCTGCACCGAAAACTCCGCTGAGTTTGGATTGATCCGTTCCAGCCTTTTGAGCTCCTTTTCAAAGTTCTCTGTATTTTCAGTACTCCATTTCATTTCCTTGGCACGCTCTCTCAACTCAGCCACCTGCTGATCAGAACCATTTCCACCCAGTTCTTCCTGAATGGTTTTCATCTGCTGCTGCAAAAAATATTCCCGCTGCTGTTTATCCAGATCCACTTTTACTTTTGTCTGAATCTGATTTTTCAATTCTATCATCTGAAGCTCCTTGGTCAGGTTGCCCAATACCAACGTAGCACGTTCTTTCAGATCGGCTACCTCGAGCATCTTTTGTTTTTCCTCCACATTCGTATTCATATTGGAGGAAACGAAATTGATCAGAAACGAAGGGCTGTCAATATTATTAATGGCAAACGAAGCTTCGGTAGGGATATGCGGACTTTGTTTAATAATCTGCAGGGAAGTATCTTTCAGTGATGATATAAGCGCCTGAAATTCTTTGTCGTCTTTTCCGGGTCTTGTTTCAGGAAATACTTTTACCCTGGCTTTCATATAGGGTTCCTGTTCAATCACCTCTTCTATCAAAAAACGTCGTTTACCCTGAATGATTACGGTGGTGTTTCCATCGGGCATACGAAGCATTTTGATAATATATGCTACGGTACCTACCTTATTCACCTCCGATGGTTTGGGATCTTCTACATTATCATTTTTCTGTGAAACAACCCCGATTGTACGATCGGCCTTATAGGCATCCTTTATCAGCCGAATCGATTTGTCTCTCCCTACAGTAATAGGAATTACAACTCCGGGAAAAAGGACGGTATTGCGTAAAGGAAGAAGCGGTAAAAGCTCAGGTAATTTCTCCTGATTCATCTGCTCCTCATCTTCAGACGAAAGAAGTGGTATGAATTCATGATCATCATCCACCAGCGGACCCATTCCGGCCCCATCAAATCCAAAATTATCTTGCATAGTTGCTAGAATTAAAAAAGTGCAATAATGTTGCCACTAGAAAGCAATAGACATGCCAGAAGGGAATAAAGGACAGTTTGGCATGAATTTAGGGCCACGGGCTTTCAGCCTGGGGTCCTTACGCCACGTGTAAGCTCAAACACATTGGATAACAGACGCTTATCTATGTCGGTCAGTTCTTTATGACGGCGTTCGTACATACGCGAAGCCACTTCCAATGCCTTTTCCAAACGATATTCTTCCCGGTTACCGGCCCCGCCCCATGAAAAATCGGGTATAAAAGTGTCAGGAAACCCACCTCCGAAAATATTGGCAGACACCCCCGCTACCGTACCCGTATTGAGCATGGTATTGATTCCTGTTTTTGCATGGTCGCCCATAATAAGCCCGCAAAACTGCAAGCCGGTACCATGCGCTTTTTTTGAAGGGTAATTATACAACTTTACCTCCCCGTAATTGTTCTTCAGATTCGAGTTATTCGTATCAGCACCCAGATTACACCACTCCCCTATCACCGAATTACCCAGAAAACCGTCATGCCCTTTATTGGAATAGGCAAAAAGGATGGAATTGCTGATCTCCCCTCCTGCCTTACAATAAGGTCCTATCGTTGTTGGACCATATATTTTTGCACCCATCTTAAGCCCGGCATGATCGCATAAGGCAAACGGTCCACGGATAATACATCCTTCCATTATTTCCGTATCCTTTCCTATATAAACAGGGCCCGTCTGCGTATTAATTATGCAACATTCCACTATTGCACCTTCTTCAATAAAAATATTATTGCCCAACACCTGATTTGTCTTACTGAGGGATGCTGATTTCCGTCCCTTTGTAATCCATTCAAAATCTTCGCGTATCGCTTCCCCATTTTGACGAAATAGATCCCAGGGCTTTTTTACCTGCAGGAATTCGCTCTTGCTTTCTACACATGTTCCGGTGGCCTTCCATGAATCACGACCCGGTTCGGCACCTGTTTTCCCAGAATTGAAAGCTACGAAAGTGGAACCTTTCAGAAGAGTTTCACCGGCATTAAGATTTTTTATTTCAAGTATCAGGGAATCCGATGGACTGATACTTCCATTGATCCAGATATTATCGGAAGAGGTAGAAACCAGACAAGGAAATTTTTCAGAAAGGTATTCCTCAGTCAAAGAAGAGCTACTCAGACCTAATCTCTTTTCCCACTTTTCACGAATGGTCATGATCCCGAAACGCAGATCGGCCAGAGGTCTGGTAAATGTCAGGGGAAGCATATCCCCGCGGATTATCCGGTCGTCAATAAGTATGAGGTTCATGCTTTTTTATCGTGTTGAAGTACGACAAACATACTTCCGGTATCGGCATACCAGGCTTTGTTTTTCAAACCGGTAAGACGAACCACACCGTTAAAGAACGCTGCCAGGGCTTTAAAATTGTATCGCTCGAGGCGGCTACCCAGAAACTCTGCATCAGCACACTGTCCGCTGGCAGAATGATGGATAATTTTCAGGCCATGAGGCTTTATAGCCCTGGCAAGGGTATCGGGTGTAAAATACTGGATGTGTTCGTAGGGTTTGAACTGAAACCATTTCCTTCCAAAAACTTTCCGTTGCGTGGAACTGTAGTCCGGTGTGATAAGGGCAATAACACCATCGTCCTCCAGCAAATCATGCAATTTACCCAGCGCTTCGGAAAGCCCCGGTAAATGTTCTACTA
>Ga0210396_10001655_pt1 | contig 23756 bp, 25 predicted proteins | sample IncBWH17OmetaG_FD_155466 | JGI IMG/M metagenome (GOLD analysis project Ga0210396, IMG submission 155466) | Forest soil microbial communities from Barre Woods Harvard Forest LTER site, Petersham, Massachusetts, United States - Inc-BW-H-17-O ... | reverse complement strand
GACGATGCGATGTCGAGGGTTTGAATGTCTTATCCCACATCAGCCACATAACTTAAAAGGCAGCGTTTGGGCGTTTCGCAAGGGGTAGATTTTTCAGTATTGTATGAAATAATTGCCTCATGGTGTTGGAAAGGCTCTTCGGGCGAAGAACCTCAAAAGGGCCTGATTCTAAAGGGGTAAGTCCTTCTGCTGCGTCGCCCCTTGGGGCACACGAGATTCCCGCTGCGAAGACGGAGAGTTCTCAGCAAAAGCCGGAAGCAGCTGCAAGAGCGCTTCCCGCATTTACGCCAGATGATTTCACCGCTCTATTCGTCGAGGATTCAGAGACAGCGCCCCCTTTGGCATCTTTCTTTAATAAACTGGAAACTCGAAAAGACGATGAGTCGGTAAGAGAATTGCGAGAAAACATTCTTGAAGGCGTACGACAAGTAGAGAAAAAATACCGGGAGAAAAGGCTGAAAATCATTCCACTTAGCCCTGATCCTTCGGGGAAGCGGAAAGAGCAGGATAGATCTGAAGGAGCTTATGATATAACCGAACTGATAATAGCAATTGGTAAAGATGTTTACATTCTCAGCAAAAAAGTTGAAATTGACCCCATTCAAACAAGAAACATTGCCTCAGCGTTGAGGAACCATCTCAATGAGGTCACTCACACTACAGAATTTACAAGTGAGTACTGGGAGAGAGAAGGTATAAAAGTACCTCCTGAGAAAATAATGCATTTTGTTGAACTTATTTGGCCCAACGTACCATTTGAGCACGCCACCATGAGCTACGAAGGTACAGGAGGAGTTAATACGACGGGAGGATCATTTCCTTCCGATGGTTATGTGAAAGAACCAATGGGGTGGCTAGTCTATCAGACGGCGGATAAGGTAACGCCCTATAGTGACGGAAGTGTGCGAGTCACGGAAGAAACACGAAGGTTGTTAAGAAGAGCTCCTGTGAGTTAATCGCTGTGGGCTTAGTTCAAAAGACCCTAAATCTTCCTTTCCTAATATGGAATGGTACGATTTGAGTGGTTCAAATCGCGCTCGCTCCGGCCTCCGCTGTCGAGGGCTCGGCGTATCATCGGAAAAATCGTCAGAAAACCCTTATGGTGCCTTCCCCAGAAAGTTCGAACTGCTGACGGCCCGCAGTAAATTTGTTATGGCACCGCGACCGCCTAAACTTGGGCGACGACGCGGCCTTAAAAGCTAAAAGAAAAGTCCGCAGCGATATTTCACGCTGCGGATCGTTGAGGGTGTGCTGTTCCCGAAGAGGAGCTGCCGCTAGTGAAATGGCACTAGTGGGTTTCGGGTAAAGTACATCTCGCGTCCGTGAACTCCCGATGAGATGATCCTCAGAAACTGCCTGTCGAAATCCTGCCGGACAGGAAGGCTCTCATGGGGAGTCAGAATACCGATCTCGTGAACCTCGCCGGCCTTCAATAAGACGGCATTGCTGTACGGGTACTTATCGGCCACGTGACCGATGTCGCCGTCGAGCGATGTGTCCTCGTGCTCGGCGTTCCACACGGCGCAACTGTCATCGAGGTTGTTGGCGAGCAAGATCTTGGTATCGCGGTCAAGCGTTACGCGGTTCGAGCTGCCCCAACCCCAACCCCATTGGTAGGCGTCGTCGACCCAATGCTTGCCGGCTTCGGTGTGCAGTGCTCGCGAGTATTGAGCTCGCTGCCCCCGATGCGGTGTTCCCGCGACGACGAACGATTCGTCGATCGTCAGGAACCCGATATCGCCCTTTTGCAGGAACACCGATCCGACGATGTCGCGATAAGGCGTATAGACTTCCGGAACCGACGCCGGATCCCCTTGGATGTAGGGCATCATCAAGCATCGGATCCCCGAGAACTGCGGGAACGTTATTACCTGCTTTTGTGTCGTCACGGGTCGCTCCTTTAAACAGTTTGTGCCAAAGACCTTAGTTCGACGAGAATACCGAAAACGCTCAATATTGCAAGATTTCTAAAAATGCGACCTAGATGTCGAGGCCCTCTCCAGCGCGGCGGTTTTATTATTGAGCCCGTTAAGAACGCATGATAAAAGCCCGGAATAGTAAAAGCCGGCGGTATGTCCGCCGGCTTTTGTTGTTGATCGGGTCGTTGTACTACGCTAGCGCTTCTTCGGTTCGCGCTTGGCACCGACGACCTCGAGCGACTCTTCCGCCATGTCGATGATGGCATTGAAGTTCACACCCTGTGCCCTCAGACGATCGAGCATCTGCCCTTCGCCCTTGAGCGACTTGACCTGACTGAGCAGGATCTTGACGGCATCGACGATCGTGACCATCCGTACGTCGATCAGGTGCATGCGCCGCGCGGGTTGGTTGCGCTCGGCGATGATATCCCTGGCGCCGCTCGCTGAGAGAACGCGATCCACCTCCAGTCGCAACTGCGGAAGCTTGAGCTCTCGCTGCACGTACCGGCGGGCGAGATCCCGCGTGTGTTCCTGCAGCGAGGGATTTTTGGCGAGGCGGGCGAGTTCGTAACTCGGCATCGCGCCGAGTACCTCCTCACCTCTTCCCTTTTGCAGCTGCGGGTTCATAAGCAGATGCACGTCCGGCGGCAACTGGAGGGTATCGAGCAGTTTATTCGCCGTGCTCACGGTGATGCCCTGCATGGTCGCGATGATCTCGATCGGGAACGGAGGGTTCCCTTTCATCAGTCGCTCGATGCCGCGGGCCCGCTCGATGGTCGTGTGACCGACGCGGTTGAAGTTCGAGACGGAGGCAACGAGGTATGCGCCCTCGTCGTCGATCTCGATGAGCTTCGCCCGGATCTCGGGCAACTTCTTGCTCATGATGCCGCGCCAGCGACGCTCGCCGTCGCAGATCTCGTACTCGGTATCCGCGAGTCGCCACACGCGTTCTCCCGAATCGACGCCGGTACTACCGTTCATCGCGCGGGAAGTCGAGGGCGGCTTCTTCCGGATAATGATGTCCTGGAACTGACCGAGCATGAGCGAATCGCCAAGCGTCGCCTGTTCCTCTTCGGGAAAAAAGTCGCGAGGCTGACCCGGCATCGGGCGGAGCTTGAGCGGATCCACCACGATGATCACGCCTCTCGCGACCGCATGAGCGACGACCACCAACTTCTTTTGCCACTCGGCCATCGCGGTCAGGTCCCCGTGTCCGTTCTTGCTGCCTGACACTTGCGCATCCCGCTCCTTTGCGAGTTGGTCCGCAGTGCGGACCAGCTGCGAAAATTCGCCCCCGTGATCGCCTTGCTTCGGCAGGTTGAGATGCCGGGCGAGTCTTTCGATCTGCGTTCGCAGATCGGGAACGTCGGTGCTTATTTCACGGGCGACGCTGCGTTCGTCCGCGCCCGGACGCAACGCATCCAACAACGCGAGCTGCGCAGGCGACAATGCCGGCGGAGCGATCGTATTGAGTTCCATTGAAGCCTCCCGGTTCGGGTTGGGTTCGCTCTTTTCGATGTAAAAGAGCTCTGTTTTGTAGCCTACACTGCATGACGGACTATGTAAAACAAAATGGGGCGGCCTCGAAAGGCCGCCCCGTCCAACCGCTGCGATCTGTTACGCCGATACCTCTTCCGGTTCGTGTACCGGTTCGCGCAGCGTATAGCCCCTGCCCCAGACCGTCTGGATATAGTTCGCGCCGTCCGCAAGACTGCTGATCTTCTTGCGAAGTTTGCAAATGAACACATCAATGATCTTGGCTTCGGGTTCGTCCATCCCGCCGTAGAGATGCTCGATGAACATTTCTTTGGTGATCGTCGTCCCTTGGCGCCGGAACAACAATTCGAGCATCTGGTACTCCTTGCCGGTCAGATGCAACTGCTGATCCCCGACCACCGCCATCTTTGTCGCGAAGTTGATCGCCAACTGTCCGACGAGGCTGATCGAGGTCGTTATCCCGATCACGCGCCGCGTGATGGCGTGGATGCGCGCGACGAGCTCGTCCTTGTGGAACGGTTTCGTCATATAGTCGTCGGCGCCGAGGTTGAGCCCGCGGACCTTGTCTTCGATTCCGGCAAGACCGCTGACGATCATGATGGGCGTACTGATGCGCGCTCGACGCAGCGTCGTCAGAACCATGAATCCGGAAATGTCCGGAAGGCCGATGTCGAGCAGGACCATGTCGTAGGCATAGAGCTTGGCGAGCTCGATGCCTTCCTGACCGAGATCGGTTGTATACACATGCATACCCTCAGATGCCAGCATAAGCTCTATCGATCCAGCCGTCGGCGCGTCGCCTTCGATCAAAAGTATGCGCACGGGTTACCTCCTCGGTGGTTGTTTGCGTATCTCTCAAGGTCCCTTCGGAACCGTTGAACTGCATTGAAGCTAATACTTCCGCCTTAAATGTCAAACGTTCGAGGAGCGCGAGAACCAATAGCTTCCCGGTTCAAGCAAAAGAACGCCGCCGACTTTTGAGCCGGCGGCGGGTGTTTCGAAGCGCATCGCGCTTACAGATCGTGGATGAGGTCGCGAATGAATCTCGGTAACGCGAACGCAGCATGTTGCACTTGGGGCGTCCAATACTTGGTGTCGAACTTTTCGGCTTCGACGTAGCGGCACAGCAGGACATCGGGCGTAATATCGGGAAGTTTGATATTGCTCGCCCAGCCCATCGCCATATGGCCGCCGACATACGTCGGGACCGCGGCGATATAGCAACCAGAGTGTTTGAAGATCTTCCGGAAACTGCCGACCGACGATACGAGCTCCTCGCGCTGGAGGAACGGCACGCCGTTTTGTGTCACCAGCACGCTGTTGTGACTCATGCAGCGCCGGCAGGCTTCGTAGAAGTCGTGCGAGAACAGCACTTTCCCCGGCCCCTGCGGATCGGTGGAATCGACGATGATGACATCGAACTCCGTGTCGGCCTCCGCGACGTATCTGGCGCCGTCATCGATGACCGACTCGAAGCGATCGTCATTGAACGCGACGCCGGTGAATTCCGGGAAAAACTCCTTCGAGAATTCGACCACCGAAGCGTCGATCTCGACCTGCACGAGCCGCTTCACCGATCTGTGCTTGAGCACCTGTGCCGCGATGCCGCAATCCCCGCCGCCCACGATGAGCACGTTCTCGGGTTGTCCGTGCGCGAAGAGCGGGACGTGCGACATCATCTCCTGATAGATGAACTCGTCGAGCGAGGTGATCTGCACGGCGCCGTCGAGCACGAGCACCTTGCCGAAGAATTTGTGCTCGAAGAGTTGGAGATGCTGGTGCAGCGTGTTGATCTCATGCAACATCCTGCCGGGCTCGTAGATCATACGGAACCCGAGCCTATCGAAGAGCGTTTCGGGGATCCAGCCCGCTTTGCCGTCGTTCGTCATTGTTGCGATCCTTCTCTGGAACGTTGAAACTTGCAGGACAGTAGCATTTTTAAAGATCGTGTCAAAATAACGATCACCGGAAATGTACCGAGTTCACTCCTTGTATGCTGTTGCGTTCGTGGGCGACGTACTACTTCGACGCCAGATAGAAGGGTTTGCGGGGCTTCTCCCGCATCTGCTTTTCGAGACGTTCCGCCAGCCATTGGAAATATTCGGCGAGGTACGGGTCGGGGAGCTTTTCGCGCATGTTCATGTACATGGGCTTGTATTTCTCCCACGAGGTCGTGACGAACGAGCCAAGCGTCTTCTCCACCAGATCGAGACTGATGAATTCCCCTGCGACGAGGATGCCGAGCGATTCCATCTGCTGACCGAACTCGACGAACTCTATCTGGTCTTTGTGCGGGAGCTTTCGTAACTCTTCCATTGTTTTCGGTAACTCATGCGAGGAAATGTAGTGGATGAGCGTGGCGAATTCGTGCGTCTGGAAGTTGCGAAGGGTCTCAAGCGCGAGGCTCTCGCGACGGTCCCGCGCGGCGGCCCGTACCTGTTGGATGCCGAACACGAGCGCTACCACAAAGGAAAGCGCGAGTGCGATATTGGCGATGTTGGCTATGATGTCGCTCATGCGGCTATGCTATCATAGGCGACCATCTAACTAATATGAACTACTGGCTCCTCAAGACCGAAGGCGAGTGGTATCCGATCGACAAGCTGAAAGCGGAAAAAAAGACGCCGTGGAGCGGCGTCCGGAATTTTCAGGCGAGGAATTTTATGCGTGACAAGATGCAGGTCGGCGACCTGTGTCTTTTTTATCATTCGAGCAGCAAGGCTAACGGCGTGTACGGCATCGCGAAAGTCGCGAGCAAGCCGTATCCCGATCCGACGCAATTCGACAAGAAGGGACACTACTTTGAGCCGCGTTCGACCAAAGAAATGCCCGTCTGGATGCTCGTGGACATCGCGTTCATAAAAAAGTTCAAACAGCCTGTCCTCCTGAGCGAGATGAAGCTCGACCCGGAGCTTGCAGGCATGCTGTTATGGCGCGCCAACCGGCTCTCAATTCAGCCGGTTTCGGAAAAGCACTTTAAGCACATCCTCGCACTGGACTCCTAACGCGTCTGGTACACTAACCGGTATGGACTTCTTCGGAAAACGACGTACCCCGGAAAAGGCACAATCTGCCAAATATGAAGGCGAGAAACCGACCGACACCGCGGCGCGGCGGGCGCAGTTCGCGGGTGCGGTCACCGAGTTCGCGCAAAACGGTCAGACCAAACACGCGTTCGATCTCATTGACTCCGCACGCACGGCGGCGGACATGAAAGGCGAATCGAAAAACGTTGACGAGCAAGGAGAAGCGCTGGACGAGATCATTTTTTTGAATGAACTTGAGAGGCAGATAAAAGAGTTGGGATCAATGCCCCAACGAAAGGAGGCCGCGTAGATGAAGCTTTCCTGAAGATATGAATTCGCAACCGGTTAGTACGACCGGTTGATTTCGTCTATATCTATAGCCGCCCTCGAAAGGCGGTTCATTACGAGCGTAACAACACTCGACCATGAACAAGATAAAAATGATCACCGCGTCCTCGCTTGCAGCCGGTCTCCTCTTGACCGCGATGCCGGTGTTCGCGGACGAGAACGGTTCGGGTATGGAAGACAATGGTGGCTGGCACATCGGTGCTTTCATCGGCGCGCTTCCGCATCTGACCGTCAACGCGGATGTTAACGCAAAGGACAGCGATAACGACCGCGATGACAACGGTACGTCGACCGCAACGACAACGAACGAGAAGCAGCCCTTCACGGGCACGGTTGAGATCGGCACGGTTGGCAGTGTGAACGGCACGTCCATCACGCTCGCTCCGGCGATCAACTTGAGCGGCACGAGCTCGGCTTCGACGAACGTCGTAACGAGCAGCTCGACCAAGTTCAAGGGCGCGTCCTCGACCGCTTCGCTCACTTCCGGTGAGAATGTCGTGGTCGTCGGTACGACAAGTACCTCGAGCCCGAACACGATCGACGCAAGCATCGTCATCGTTCTCCAGCAGATCGGACACTTCTTCCAGAAGCTGTTCTCGCACTAACGTGCGGCGCAAAAGCGGCGGCCTCCGGCCGCCGCTTTTCGTTTGGTTTTGGAGCCCCGTGAGCAATGCTATTTTGGCGATCGGCGTATTTTTCTGCTGAAAAATCGCCATCCCTCTCGCGCCGTCGCGCTCCGAGAGTCGCCAAAATAGCATTGCTCACGGGGTTCCTACCTTTTCAAGCGTTTCGCGTTCACCTCGTGCAGTGCAACAATAAATAAACTCTCACTCCAACCGAGCGGCGTGTTGTCGTTATATTTCGTCGAATTGGAAAAATACAATTCGGGAAGTCCGAGTTTGGTGGAAGTTTCTTTCGCCCGCTCCAGATACTCTTTTGCTTTTTCTTCGTCATCGAGCTGTTGGTAAATGATCGCAAGCCAGCTCAACCCGAACGTCCACTCGGCTTCTTCCGACCAGCCGTCCTCGTTCTTGTTGAAATACCGGTCGCCCTTGTAGCGGATGACGCCGCGTTCGCGGAGTAAATGGTATTCGATATGGTCGAGTATCATCTTCGTCTGCTTTTTACTCGTGAGTCGGTACGGCCAGATGAGCGAAAGCAGCGCGAGATCGACGAATTTCCGGTCCGACTCACGGGGCAGGATCCTATTGAGCGATTTCTTCCCGTTCTCGATGAGTTCTTCCGGCACGTCGATACCGTCGACGGCACTGATCGATATGAGTCCCGCAAGACACGCGCCGATCGAGGATGCGTGTACTTCTTCGTTCTCTTCCCACACGCCCGAGTCAGGATCTTGCCAGTACTCGAGCGTCGAGAGATACCACACCAGTTTTTGCAGAATGCGGCGGTCATCGTCGTTCTGCACGATGAGTCCCTTTTTCCGTTTCTCAAGATCGCCTACCTCGAATAAAATGCAGCCGATAGAATCGTTCTGCTTGTTCCCCCACTCTTCCCAATATTCGTCGAATGTTTCCGGATGATACCTCGGGTGAATGTACTGATGCGTGTACTCCGGTTTCTTCGCGATGGCGTAATCAATCTTATATTCATGTTTTTTAAATACATCCAATATCGCGCGGTATGTTTTTTGGATCGTGTCGTAATCGCCGAGCACTTCGAACGCGAGACACTCATAGAAATTGTCCCGTAACCACGCCTTGTCGTAGCCACCACCCTCGCCCTTTTTCGATGCTGCGAATAAACCGGATTCGTACTGCAAGCCTTCGAGGATATGCAAATGCTGTTTGAGCAATTTTTCGTACACCGGCGACGCCATGCGGCTATTGTACCAAGAACGGTGTCGCGTTCTGCCAGTCGGCTGCGAAGATTTTCGCAATCGACGCGACCGTTGTCCTGTCCGACACGACAAGACCGAGCTCACGGTTCTGGTCGAGCGAAGTCGAAGAGAAATTTTCGGATCCCGCGAACGCCTGTGCATTATCGGCGATAATGACCTTGGCGTGGATATAGAGCGGAGCGTTCGCGGCATAGGTTCGAACATGTACGCCGGCATTCGATAACGAGGCGAACGCGGTCTTCCAGTTCGCCGAATACGTCATGACGACTTCGACGTTCACCCCACGTACCGCGGCCTGTTCCAGTGCGGAAATGATCTGCGGGTCCTGCATTTCCTCGTTGTACACCTCAAGTGAACTCGTGGCATTACCGATCAAAGAGAGCAATTGTTCTCGCGCGTTCGGGCTCCAGACCAGATCGTCGCCGTCTTGTGACGATATATGATGCCCGTTCCAATCCGCATTGAATGTCCGCTCTGTCGAGTCAACATCGTCCGGATCGGTATCGACGACGCCGAAATCCCGATCCGACTTGTAATACTGCGGCGAAAAATTGAACGTCATGACGAGCACTTGCGTATCGTCGATCACGAGTGTTTTCTGGTGAGTGAGCGCAAAGTATGCGGGCGACCAACGCACCTGAACACCGTTCGAACGCAAATAATCGAACGCCTCTTCGTTGACGGCGGACCCCGCACCGAAATACCCGTTGTCGAGTATCACGCGCACAGCGACCCCCTCTCGGGCGCGTTTCGCAAGCAATGTCTCAATATCCTTATCGCTGAATTCGTACATAACAAGGTCGACCGAACTTGATGCGCTTTCGATCAAACGTTCGACCGGCGCCATGCCGTCTTCGGGTTCGGTTATGAGCATGAACGGGTCGGTGTGCGCGACCTCGACCTTCGGTCGAACCGTCGGACTTTGCGTCGGTTGTTGATATGCCGTATGCAAAACTGCGCCGGAAACACAAAGTAGCGCGAACGCTATCACGCCGAAAATCCTCGCTACTGTTCGCGACCCCATGTGGCCGCTATTGTAGCGCGTTCTATACGCTCCGCATCTTGCGGGCAAAAAGTGCGACCAGAAAAATGGCGGCGAACACGGTGAGCGCCATCCAGGGAACGGTCACGAAGTTGAAATAGAAGATCGTGCGGATCGCACAGTCATTCGTCGGATCACACGGGATGAGCGCCCCGGACGGCAAGATCTGCAGTAGGTGCTGGTACAGAGCGAAAAGGGCGCCAATGAAAGAGAGCGCCATGATGTAGTCTGCGACATCGGAGATCTTCTGCCCTTTCACGAGGGCGATGAGAGAAATGACCGGAATGGGATACATGAAAATGCGCTGCCACCAGCAGAGATCGCACGGGTTGAGCCCGCCTGCGAACTGCATCAGGAGCGTGCCTACAACGGCGAGCGTCGAGAGAAAGAATATCGCGAGCAGGCCGTACTCGGTCTCACGGCGCAGCAAATGCGCGCGCGAACGCGGAAAGAACAGCATCACGATCTTGAGTACTATACTCGCGTCGATAACGACCGTACCGATCGCCATCAGAAAAATGAGCGTCGAGACGAACGGCGTCATATTACTGTGAAGTAGATGTTGCGGCCGAGGACGACGCGAGCGCCGCGTCGAGGATCTGCTCGAACTGCTGCAGGCTCGTCGGATTCTGGATCTGCTGTAAATTCACGAAGAAGGTCGGCGTGTGATCGATCTGCGCCGCGTTACCCGAAGTAATGTCACGCTGTACGCGCGCAATGACGGCCGCGGAATTGATGTCGGTGTCGAACTGCGTCACGTTGAGACCGAGCGACTGCGCGTAGCCGTTGAAGAACTGTGTGACGACATCCGCAGGAGCGAGCGACGTATTGGCCGTCCACTGCGCCTGATCTTTGTATAAGAGATCGTGCATCTGCCAGTACTTACCCTGCAGCGCTGCCGCTTCAGCCGCTTGCGCGCCGATCTTCGCGAACGGGTGGATCTGGAAGAGGGGGAAATTGCGGAAGACGAACTCGACGCGATTACCGTACGTTTGTTCGAGCTGTTCGACGAGCGGTTCCCACTGCCCGCAGGCGGGGCATTCGAAATCCCCGTACTCGATGACGGAAACCTTCGAGCTCGCGTCACCGGTGATGTGATCGGCCGAGGTGATCGGGGGCACGGTCGTCGCGACGAAGTTCGGATTGGTCGCGGTACCGTTCGAGAAATACGCGGCTGCTCCTACCGCAAGTACGATGATGACGATAAACCCACCGACGAGCCAAAGCTGCACCGTTCTATCCATAGTCAGCCAATACTAATTGAATGCCTTCAAAATGACAACTGTGGTACCAATTCAAGTGCGTGATAAAGTTGCCCGCAGAGCAACGTCGCTCATTGATAAACCATAGAGGTGCTGTGATGTCGAGATCTCTGGAAATCCTCTTCGTCTTCTTGTTTTATCTGATGTCCGACAGAAATAAAAATATCGGCGAGCGGCTGCGTCTGGTGCTCGAACGTCTGGGTCTCGTGTTCGTTAAGATCGGTCAGGTCCTGGCAGCAAGGCAATTTTTCAGTGGCCCTGCGCAAGCGGAGCTTGAAAAATTGTGGGACACCACCAGCCCGTTGCCGTTCAGAGTCATTAAGCACATCGTCGAACGAGCTCTCGGGGAACCGATCAGCTCGTATTTCGACAGCTTCGAGGAAGATGCCTACGCCAGTGCCTCGATGGCCCAAACCCATGTGGCCTACCGGCACGGATGCAAGGTGATGGTGAAAGTTCGTCGGCCCGACGTGCTCGGCAAAATGCATCAAGACATTCGGATCGCGAAGCGACTCATCTGGTTCGGCTCGCTCGTATCGCGCCGCATGTGGTGCATAAAATCGGCTCGTGTGCCGGAGCAGGTGGAAGCATGGCTCCTTCAAGAATCCGACTTCCGCAACGAAAAAAGAACGCGGACCTGTTCCGCGCGGCGTACCCGGGTGACTGCATAGTCGTGCCTAAAGTGGACTTCGCGGTCGAGGAGATGCTCATCGAAGATTTCCTTGAAGGTGTGCCATGCAATAGGTGGGAAGAGAATCGTCGCACATACGGACCCGCTTGGGAGACAGCCTACCGAAAGGAGGGCTACGATCCACAGGCGTCGGTTCGCGGCTTCTTGCCGCCGACCTTCGGTCCACCGTTCCGTGGGATCCCCGTACCGGTACACGGCGACCCTCATCCGGCCAACCTCATCATCATGACGAGAGGCAGAATGGGCGTCGTCGACTACGGTCGCGTCGGCATCGTCACCAAGCAAGACCTTACCCTGCTCAACGACTTGGTGTTTGCCATATACGCTCAAAACCCCGAGCGCACGACGGAAGCGCTGCTGCGGCTGGGCAACTTGTCGCACCTCGAAGGAAAACGTCGCGTCGCGCTTGAGCGCGATATCGGGAACTACGTGCGGGAATGCCGCCATCAGCCCTTTGACTACTGGCTTGTGGAAATGAGCCGCATTCAACTGCGGCACGGTATTCCTTCGCCGGACACGTTCACGTTGATAGCCTGCTTCGCTATTCTCGCGAATCGTGTAGCGAGCATGTTCTTTCCCAACGCTTCTACGCTCGACTTGGTCGGTGCGGAGATCCGGGAGGGTATGCGGCAACAGATGCTGGAGCGGTTCACCAAAGTCGATCCGTTCCCGTTTCTCTACGAACTCTCGTTACGTGTGCAGCAAGCTCCGAGCGATGCCGCAAGAGTGATCCAGCATCCGGTAGATGCGCTTGCGGAGATCATCGAGACGCTTGTTACTCCCTTGCGGGAAAAGCAGCCCGCGTGATCCGTTACACTCAACAAGATATCAGCCTCCGGCGGTTCGCTGCCGGAGGTTTTTCTATTGATCCACTTGCGCTTTAATATTTACTGATGAGTTCCCGGAACAGTCCGGATGCGCCTGGTGACGGTATCGGTTCGCGACCCTGCTATACTTTTACCAACATGAAAGTAGCCGTCATCGGAAGCGGTATTTCCGGACTTTCTGCAGCGTGGCTTCTTTGCGATACCCATCGGGTAACGCTCTTTGAAAAAGAACCGTGGTTGGGAGGTCATACGCATACCGCTCTGGTTAACGCTGCGGGGCGCACGATCCCTGTCGATACGGGGTTCATGGTCTTCAATCCGCCGCGATATCCGAACCTGACCGCTTTTTTCAAATTTTTGCAAGTGGAAACCGTTCCTACGTTCATGCGATTTTCGGTTAGCATGCACGACGGAGGATTCGAATGGAGTAGTGACGTGCCGTTCGGCATATTCGCCGACAGCAGGAATTTTTTGCGGCCTTCTTTCTGGCTATTTCTGTTCGGTATCCTGCGTTTTAATTCGATCGCGAGGCGGGAGCTGAAAAAAGGGATATCCGTGGATGAAACGCTGGAGTCCTTCCTCAGCCGTCAGAACATTTCCGATGCCGTGCGGGCCAAATACGTCTACCCGCTAGTGGGCGCCATATGGTCAACGCCGGTCCTGAATACGAAAGTATGTCCGGCTCTGTCACTTCTGACTTTTTTGGATAACCACCGCTTATTGAGCGCCGGTAGCCACATGAAATGGCGGACCGTCGTCGGGGGCAGTAGGAAGTATGTAGAAAAAGTACACGAATACCTGAGCAAAAAAGGAGGACGGATACGATTGGGCGTCACTTCATTGCGAATTTCGAGAGCGGAAAAAGGCGTTGCGATACATACGGACGAAGGCGACGAGCTGTTCGACTACGTCGTCCTGGCGACGCACGCGGATACGACGCTCTCGCTTTTGTCGGACGCGAGCGACGAAGAGAAAAGACTCCTTTCCGAGTTCAGCTATGAAAAGAATGCGGTCGTGCTCCATGGAGATGCTTCATACATGCCGCGCCGGCGCCACGCCTGGGCCTCGTGGAACTATTTGGACGAAACGAGAGGGGCGGACGGTCTCGAGCGAGTTTCCCTTACGTACCATATGAACGAGTTGCAACACCTTGATCCTACCGTACCGCTTTTCGTGACAATGAATCCGCATACCGGTATTGCGGAAAACTTGGTCTATCAAACATATACGTACTGCCATCCGATCTATACGCCTGCAGCTATCCGAGCTCAAAAAGAACTTGCCGGTATCCAAAACCAACGCCGGACGTTGTTTTGCGGCAGTTATTTCGGATACGGATTCCACGAGGACGGCATCACTTCCGCGATCAATGCGGTCCGATATCTCGGCATAACACCTCCTTGGGAAAAACCTGAGCCTCTAGTACGTGCGCGCGAACTCGCGGAAAAGCTCGATGACGCGCCTGGAGACAGGTCCCGGCTTGCCGTTTCCGATGGAGTGCTTGTCGATTGATACCACAGGCACGATCTCCTTAAAGGAGCCTGTGATGAACACTTCGTCGGCGAGCAATACTTCTTCGACAGAGATATCGCGCTCTTCGACGGTGAATTCTTTCTTTGCGAGCGTCATAGCTACCTTGCGTGTAATACCGAGGATGACGTCTCGACCTGGCGTCAGGATTTTTCCGTTCTGTACGATAAAAATATTGCTGCCGGTGCACTCGAGCGCGCGACCTTGCCAGACATACAGTACTTCAACAATGTTATCTTCGCGTTTTCGACGCTGCAACAGGACAGCTTGGATGTAATTGGTGCTCTTCAGTTCCGGGAACTGCCGCAAATGCTCGAGCGTCGCGATAGCACAACCCTCTTGTACAAAATGCTCCTCGATCGGAACGAATTCTTCGACGAGAATATAGAACGTTGGCGTCTTCGGATCATACGCAATGCCGTCGATTGCCTGTCCTCCGGTCTGAATGATACGGAGCAAGGCTTCCTTGCCCTCCGGAACATTCCTGACGATCAATTCCGTTATCGCCCGTTCGATCTCCGCATCGCTGTACGCGAGCTGCATTTCCATCCGCTTTGCCGATGCGTGAAAACGTTCCATGTGATCTGCGAACATGAACGGCTTCCGGTTGTGTGAGGCCAAGCCTTCATAAATGCCGAATCCGCGCAACAAACCGACGTCGTACACGCTCACTTTTCCCTCTGAAAGTGGGACGATCTTGCCGTTCAGGAAGCACTGCGGGATCATCTGCCGATTCTAGCATGCACTATCTTCCGAAGTAGAAAATAATACAGGCACCGATGAATACGACGACACCTCCCACTGCAGTGCCTACGGACAATTCTTCTTGGCCGAACAGGAGATATGCGAAGAGCGCAATGAAGAACGGGTATGTGATCTCAACGAAGCCTGCGAGAGTTGCATCTTTCTCGCTGATCGAGAAATTTATCGAGACCTCCGCCACTATCGTCGCAAGTACGGCAGCTGTAATGAGGAACATGAGTTTTCCCGATGTGCCGAGCGTTACGAGGTCCTCTTTTAGCGCACCGTGTCTCGATGCGAGATATGCCGTAACGATGAAAAGGAACAAGGATTCGATCGCGATCGCCGTATACACCGATATATGCTTATACAAATGTTCGGAGCTTATATAAAAAATGCCCCAGAACATGGACGCCAAGGTCGCCAGTACGAACCACATGCACATCAAGCGTACCATGCGAAAAACACCGTATACTTGTGTCTATGTGGCAACTCTACGCCCTCGCATCGCTCTTCGCTTCTTCGGGCGAGAGTGTGGTCGACAAGATCGCTATCGTCGGTGACAGACGCATCGATTCCCTCGTCGCGACGTTCTGGCGCATAGCGCTCTTTTTCTTTTTCACCCTAGTTATCGGTTTCTTCGGCTGGCTTGGCGGCGTTCAATTTTCGTTCAACCTGCTCATTCTGCTCGTTGCGAGCATGGGGATCGGCAATTCACACATCTACACGTACCTCTTGCGACGCGTCGAAATAACAGGGATTGGCGCTATTTCCTACCTTTCTCCGTTCATTTTTCTCGCCATAGACACGCGCGTGTTGCACACCGCGCTCTCCGGTAGCGAGATCACGGGGATCGTTCTCATGGTGCTCGGGGGGTTCTCCTTCGCGATAGACGGCAAGACACACCACTTTAAGCGTGAATACTCCCCGCTGGTATGGCTCATGCTTTTTTATATGGTCGTATACACGGGCATTGAGTCGTATGCGTTCAAATATCTGCACGACAGTTACGGGACTACGGCGGTCGGATTCACCTTAAGCTACGGAATTCTGATGATCGCAGGGCTTCTGGCACTTGTTGTTCTCCAAAAGAAATCCCGTCTTTTGTGGAAACAGGCGGCGAGAGCGTACATTCCTCGAGTGGCGATCAGCAAGACGTTCGATGCGGCGGGCACCGTCTTGTGGATGCAGGCGCTGACGCTTGCTGCGGTTTCGCAGGTGAGCGCAATGCAGGCACTCGAGCCGCTCGTCCTGTTCGTCTTTACGATACTGGTGCAGGACTTCTCGCGTCTACGCACCGATGAAAAGTTGGGTCGCGGACGCATGCGCTGGAAAGCGGCGGCAGTGAGCATGCTCGTGCTCGGCGGACTCCTGGTGAGTTGATTTGTCCACAACTAGGCTTGAATGCTTGTTTTTTCGGCCGATGCGGGTGTATAGTCGGTTAAGTGAAGTGGTGTCACGGCGGCACCGCAAGCATTGGAGGCGAAAATGCTTCACAAGCTCAACACGTTCCGGTCGGTCATTTTTCAACAAGAAAACACCGGCGCCGAAACGCGACGTCCTCTCGTTACCGGGGACACCGCGTTGGAAACTGCCATTGCAGCGGGTCTACTGATAGCAGCCGGAGTCGCTCTGCTACTGCACGGACCTTTCCATTGACAGTATCCGACAGGATGCCGCGCACGTTTGCGCGGCATTCCTCTTTTTATAGAACAAAATGGATGAGCCACGAGAGGATCGAGAGCACGATCACGCCTAAAAGCGCGGCCCAGAACCCTGCGATCGTAAAGCCCGGCACGATGAGGGTCATGGCCCAAAAGAGGAGCGCATTGATTATGAGAGCGGAGATGCCGAATGTCAGGATCGTGATGGGAAGCGTGAGGATCGAGAGGATAGGTTTGATGAGGAGGGTAACAACCGACCATACGAGTGCCGCCAAGAGGATCGTGATCCAGCCTTCGGTCACATAAATACCGGGCACGATATATACCGTGAGTAATATCGCCGCGACGGTGCCCAGATACCGCAAAGCCATCTGCATAGACGCAAAGTATAGCACAACGGAGGGGACGTGCGGGAAGGCCCGTCTACTCCCACTTGTCGTCATCGCCCTCCGGAGGGTCCATCATCGGATCGTCATCCTCATCGGCCTCATCGAGCGCTCCTTCCACCGCATCAGGCGAGACCTCTTCTGCATCCTCAACCGCGCCGCCGCGTTTTTTCTTTTTATCTTCTTCGTCGTATGCCATGTAAACTCGATTAACAGGTAACAGGACTATTTTTACTCACCAAAAAAAAGTCGCAAGAGAAAAATCGCGCAACTGTGGATTACTGCCCGTCAGTTACATCCAGGGGCACCCGTCTCGCAGAAGTTGGGAACAACACCGATCGTCACCGATTGATTCAGGGAAGAGCTATCGAGGCCCGTGCAGGAGAGACTGTAGATCGTCTGAGCCTGGATCGCTTCTGATCGTTCGGTCGTCGTCGCGTTGCACGCAGCTCCCACGCAGCTCCAGCTGTCGCCGTTGGTACCGGCGATAGCACATGCGGAAACCCCCGTTGCGCTCCATGAGATATTGCTCCTTTGTCCTTGTTTGACGAGGCTCGGTACTGCGACGATGTCGGCGGCCGGTGCTTGTATCGTTACAGGCACGCAGAAATTTCCTTGTTTCGTGTATCCGCTCGGGCAACCGCTGAACACACACTGTGTTCCCTGTTGCATATAGCCGACCGGACAGCTCTGGAACACACACTGGCCGTTCTCCAGAAGATATCCGACGGGACACTGATCGAAGACACAGATCGGATTTCCGTTCTGATCGGCGCTTTGCGTATAGTTGAGCGGGCATTGATCGAACACGCATTCGCCGTTTTGGAGTAAGTACCCCGTCTCACAGCCCGGTACGCATTGCGTCCCGTTCCATATCTGTCCTGTCGGACATAGGTTTTGACATGCATTCTGATTACCGTGCGCACACGTGCATTGGTTCGTGTCGCCGTTGGGGGCTGGCGATCCGTCGCGGCAAAGTCCGCCGCTTTGATTTTGCAGCAACGCCGCGCAGGAACCCTTGCCGCCGGGACCTGTGACGGTGCCCGAGTAGTCACCTGCCGAGAAAACCGCCGCGGAACCTGTCGCCCCGACATAGCCGATGCCGTTGATATAGAAAAGCGTTGCGCCCGAGGACGTCCAGTGAATCGTGGTGGAAGGATCGGTCAACGGATTCTCGTCGAACGTGACGGAGCAGGCGGGAGAACCGTCCGGTGTCCACGTTATGCTAACGGATCCGCCTTGTCCTCCCGTGCCGGCATTGCCGTACGGAGCACCGGGTTGTATTGCGGGACCCGCCGCGCCCGCTTTTCCGACGACGACCGTTACGGATGAGCCGGACGTCAGAGCGCCGTGCGCGAATGTTTTTTGCGCCGCTGCGCCATTGCCGCCATTGCCGCCGCTGCCTCCGAGGAAGATGGCGCCTCCGCTGTCATCATGACCTGTTTTCGCCGCGCTTCCCGTACCACCCGTTGCGCCACCTCCGGTTATATTCACGTCTCCTCCGGAAGCAGCCCCCGGAGAACCGCCGCCGCCGCTGTATCCGAGATAGCACGCATCGTTGGCGCCGGCTTCCCCGCCTGTGCCACCGTTAGCTATTACCGAACCGAACGAAGAGGCACCGCCTGTGCCGCCCGCCGCATCGGGATTCCCGACACTTTTGGAACAGTCGCTGCCCCCGCCCCCGCCCCCGCCTCCGCTCACGATTACCTTAAGACTTCCGGTATAGCTCGGAACGATGAACGTATAGGTGCCCGGAGTCGAGTAGGTTTGCGTGCCGTCGGCAAGCACAAGCGCGGGCGCGAGCAAAGATGCGAACGCGAACATAAGAATGAATGTACGTATGAAAACGACTGTTCGCATGATCATTTTGTTACCGTTACGGTAATTCCGCTCTGATTATTCCCCGTGAACGTCAGCGTTCCGGTCTTGGTCGCGGCGTACTGCCAATACATGCTCTGCTCCAGCACGGGAGAAGAGGTGCCTGCTCCCGCGATAGTGATGGGATCCGGACTGTTATCGGTGAAGCGTACAGTCTGTCCAGCCTTCATCGTGAGCGTCGTCGGATGGAAGCCGGAAACGGTATACGAAACGAGGTAGTTAAAGCTTTGCTGGGCGGTAACAAGATCGGCTTCGGTCGCAGCTGGAGCGCTCGGCGGGAACGGACTGACAGTTTGCTGTACTGCTGTTTGGGAAACGCCGCCGATGACACCGAGAGAATAAAGCTCGTAGAAAAACCCGACGAGCAGCATAAGTATTATCAAAAGCGCGAGATAGGCCCTGAAGTGAACGTGGGAGCCTTGCATGCATCAAGTATACGCCGCGCGCGAACTCCTTGATCCCCCAAAACGGGTCGCTTGGGGAAAGTGTTGACCGCGCGACTTAAAAAATCACTCGCACCCCGGCGCACCCGTTTCGCAGAAGTTCGGCGCAACGCTTATCGTAAGCGACTGCCGGAGGCTCGACGTATCGAGCCCCGTGCACGAGAGGGTGTAGATCGTCTGGGCAGTGATGGGGATCGTGGTTTCCGTCGTCGTCGCGTTGCATGCATTTCCTGTGCAACTCCAATTGTCGCCGTTGGTGCCGGAAACCATGCAGGAAGCGACATTAGCCGCACTCCAGGAGATCTCGCTCGTTTTGCCGGACTTGAGCAAGATCGGGACCGCGATGAGATCCCCTGATGGTGCCACCGTATGCGCGGGCACGCACAATCCGGAATTCTCGGAGTAGCCTTGCGGACAACCTTGGAAGACGCACTGCGTTCCCTGTTCAGCGTAGCCAAGCGGGCATCCTTGGAACACACACTGACCGTTTTGTTGTATGTATCCCACGGGGCACGTGTTATAGGCGCATATCGAATCACCATTCGCGTCCGTACCTTGCGTGTAGCCGGACGGGCAGGAGCTGAACACACACTCATTTCCCTGCCTCACATATCCGGTATCACATGCACCCACGCATTGTTGGTTCTCGGTGAATTCGCCTGAAGGGCACGTACCTCCCGTGCACGCACTACCGTTCCAACTCTGACCAGAAGGGCACGAGTGGCATGCGTTCTGGTTGCCTTGTGCGCACGAGCATTGATTCGGATCACTTTTGGGTGCTTGCGAGCCGTCGGGGCAGATATGTCCGCACGCGCTCAGGTTTCCTTGCGCGCAGCTACATAGCGTCGGGTCGCCGCTTGGGGCACTCGAACCGTCGGGGCAGATACCGGAACCGGCTACCTCAACCATCGCGGAACACGAGTACGGAACTTGCACAGTCCTGTCCTGACACGGAACCGGCATGCCGCTCGAGTCTAAGGTATAGCTGGGCCCGCCTAAACCATCGCCCGCAGCGCAAGGTTCGAATTCGTTGTCGACGCCGGTCAGAACGTACTTCGTGGTGTGCGAAGGAGCGAAACTCATGCTGCCCGCCGGCGGCACGGAGCCGACGCCCGGAGAAAGCGACGTATCGGTCGGCGTCAGATAGTCCAATGCATAGGAGGCCCATGTCACGGTGACACTCTGTCCCGGCTGTATCTGCGACGACGAGGTTTCCATCTCACATCCCGTGAGCGCGTACGTCATCCCGTTCCCGCAGCCGACGTAGATAAGCTCGCCGTTGTACCCGTACAATGCGGTTCCCCCGTGACCCGTACTTATTTGCGCGTTCAGCTGATTCTGCATGACTCCCTGTACCGAACCGACCGTATCCCCGGTCTTACTCAGCCATTGGTTCGCATTTTCACCATCACGCAGGTCCTGGAGGAAGATACAGCCGTCGGGACCGCACACCTGTCCCGATTGATACTGATAGCCTTGCGCATGCGCCGAGAGCGTTGAAAAGAACATCGCACATGCAAAAACACCGAGAACGATGAGCGTCCGGATGAGTGATACCTGCTGTGTGTGGGTCGATCGGTACATAGGTACTATTTTGAGCTTGAGATGGTCGCGAGGACCGCTTTGATGCGAGTAAGCATGCTGGTTTTGTCGGATGCATTGAGGGTAATGTCATTCGGCGCGGCTTTTTCCGCTTGCTGCAGAACTTGCACAGCTGACGCATTCTGCCCGACACCGGCAAGCTCGGATCCGAGCAGGAAGAGTGCCTCGGATTGGTTCGGGTTGATCTGGAGCGCATGTTGCAGATCCTCGAACGAACTCGTGATAAGCGTATTGCGTTCCTCGAGCGTCAGCGCAGACGATGTCGCGATGGCTTGTGCGAATTCGATCGAGCCCAACCCGGTCCACGCGAGCGGATATGTAGGATCGCTCGTCGTCGCGAGCCCCATCGAGGCGGCTGCTCCTGAAAGATCGCCGCGCATACTCTCGATCACGCCGATCGAATAAGCGGCTTCGGCGCGAACACGGACATTTTGCGTGCTATTTCCCGCGGCTTCAAATGCCGCAAGCGCATCGGTCAAATCATTCTGATCCATCAGGGTTCTCCCCAGCCCCATCTGCGCCTGGTCAAGCGTCGGATCGATCGCGAGCGCCGCCTTATACCCCGCTTCTGCTTGAGCTATATTTCCCTGCAAGTCATATGCGTGCGCCTGCTGCGAAAGAGTCTGCGCGTTCTGCGGATCGATCGCGAGCGATTGTTGGTATGCCAGTTGCGCCGCCGGATAGTTCTGCATGATCTCGTTCGCGTAGCCGATGATGCGCCACGCGTCGGGGTTCTGCGGGTCGATAGTGAGCGCTTGCTCGGCGACCGCGATCGCCTGCGCTCCGTAGGTCTGCTCTTGGAACGTAAGGCTTCCCTCTTGCGCGAGAGCGGACGCTTTCGCGATCAGCGCTTGCACGTTATTGGGATCCTTCGCGAGCACCGTATTTGCATCGTTGATCGCCGAAGCAAAATCGTTGCTGTTGAATGCTGCATTCGACTGTTCCAGATACTGTTGCGACGTGTTGGACGACGCGGGAGTGAAAAACGTGACGACCGCGTATCCGAGGCCGATCAAGAGCAGTAAAATAACCAAAAGCCAGATGTACGCGCGTACATGGGAGTGAGGCGCATTAGGCATTGCGTTCATTATATGACGTTACTACGAGGACTGCTGCACACTTGGACGGGCTTGTGGAGAAGGTTTGGTTTACAATCCACTGATGTTGCCTGACGATCTTCTCTCCAAACACTTCCGGCTTGCGCCTCCCCAGATATCCGCGCTTAGAAAGCTCGGTATTTCGACGGTTCGGGATCTGCTCTACCATTTTCCCGCACGATACGACCGGGGAGGCAGCGAACGGTCGATCGACGGGCTCGTCGGGGGGCAGGAGGCCACGATCTTCGGGACGCTCAAAAAACTCGACACGAGACGCTCGTGGAAGAGGAAGATCCCGATCGGTGAAGGCGTGATCGAGGACGGCAGCGGTTCGATCAAGATCATGTGGTTCCATCAACCGTACCTCGCGAAAAAGTTCGCGGAAGGGACCTTCGTGAAAGCGGTCGGACAGGTCGGCGGAAAGGACGGAAAGTGGTATCTCGCGAATCCGCATGTCGAACTCGCGGACCCGAATGAGGCGGGGTTGTTCTCGCGTACGGACGGAAAACAGCCGGCGGAACAAAAACTCTTCGCCGTCTATCCGGAGAGTCGCGGCGTCACGTCGCTGTGGTTTAGACACGCGATCGAACGGGTGATCGGCGGCGGCGCTCTCGATCATATCGATGAACTTATTCCCGCCGATGTGCTCGAACGATACCACCTGCCTGATCTGAAGTCGGCTCTCAGTTATATGCATGTACCGGAGGACCTGCGACACGCCGAAGCGGCACGCAAACGGTTCTCTTTCGAGGAAATATTTGCGATACAGATCGCGCGCGCGCTCGATCGGGCACAGAACGACGCCCTCCCCTCGTTCCGCATGACGGAACCGCAAAAAGCAGCCGAACGATTTTTGGCCACCATCCCGTTCGCGCCGACATCCGCGCAACGGCGTGCCGTCGACGGTATTTGCGACGACTTCGAACGCGGACACCCGATGGCGCGCCTGCTCGAAGGTGACGTGGGGAGCGGAAAGACGCTGGTCGCCGCGGCAACGAGCTACGCGGTCGTCACGTCGCGTCCCCCGAACCGCGAGAGCGGTACCTTACAGGTCGCCTACATGGCACCGACGGAAATTCTTGCGCAGCAGCATTTTGAGTCATTCATCGGATACTTCAAGGATCTGCCGATCAACATCGGTCTCATCACCGGCTCCGGTTGCAAAAAATTCCCCTCGAAATCCTCGCCGGATAAGGCCACGGATATTTCGCGTGCGCAATTATTGAAATGGGTCGCAAACGGTGAGATCGCAATGTTGATCGGCACCCACGCGCTCATCCAAAAGTCGGTCAAGTTCCAGCACCTCGCGTACGCGATCGTCGATGAGCAACATCGTTTCGGCACGCGGCAGCGTCGTGCGCTTGCGCATAAGGGCGACGCGGCACCGCATTTTTTGAGCATGACCGCGACCCCTATCCCCCGCACGCTCGCGCTCACGATCTACGGCGATCTCGATATTTCGGTCCTCGACGAACTGCCGCCGGGACGCGCCAAGATCGCCACCAAGATCGTAAAGAAAGAAAAACGTGGCGAGGCATACGAAGCGATCCGAGCGCAACTCAAGCAGGGCCGGCAAGCGTATGTGATCTGCCCGCGTATCGATGAGCCGGATCCGGCAAAAGTGAATGCTATTCAGGCGAGGTCCGTCAAGGCGGAAAGCGCTCGATTGCAAAAAGAGGTTTTTCCGGAATACGCGGTTGGCATGTTGCACGGTGCGATGAAACCTAAGGAAAAAGACGACGTGATGCGCGAGTTCGTGGCCGGGAAGATCGACGTGCTCGTCGCAACCTCGGTCGTTGAGGTCGGCGTGAACGTACCCAACGCGACCGCGATCGTCATCGAGGGCGCGGAGCGTTTCGGTTTATCACAGCTGCACCAACTACGCGGACGCGTCATGCGCTCGTCGCATCCGCCGATCTGTTTTCTTTTTACGGAATCGAAGAGC
>Ga0210396_10001654_pt1 | contig 23767 bp, 16 predicted proteins | sample IncBWH17OmetaG_FD_155466 | JGI IMG/M metagenome (GOLD analysis project Ga0210396, IMG submission 155466) | Forest soil microbial communities from Barre Woods Harvard Forest LTER site, Petersham, Massachusetts, United States - Inc-BW-H-17-O ... | reverse complement strand
TAGCAAGATTATAGGTTTGTATTCCATTGCCACGGCCTGCTTCACGCAAGCGGTATTGTCCTGTCCCATAATTATCACTGGTCATGGGCACCGACCCGCTGTATTTGGTAACACCTGTACCAGCTACGTCCACTGTACAAATCAGATTCTGTTCATCCAGTATGGAACCATCCACAGCATCTACAAATACATTGGCACGATACAAAGGTTTCTCGGCATAGATATTGAATTTATAAGCCAGGCGGTAGGACTCAGGATTATAGTTTGCTTTCTTCCGATGCACTACTACCAGTTCTCCTTTGGGATAATACGTAAAGGAAGGATCGTGATGCGCTTCGCGCGCGGTGGCGGTGGCCTGATCATCCTGCCAGTAATAACGCTTCGCATTTATTTTTTTAAGTGCCGCTGCCAACGCCTGTTCTTCCGTTATTCCGGGTGACGATACGGCACCAGTTTGCTGAATATAATCTCCGTTGATAGAAACCACTTTACCATTTTTGCTGTGGGCAATTATCATACTACCATCTACCGGATAGTTATTGAAATATTCTTTATAACGGGTATGCGTAAAACCAAGTCCGTCATTCTCCTTCTGATAAACCTTCAGGCGCAGCGACTGTGACAAATTCAAGGAGCCCGAAACCCATTCCTCCACCTGAGCATCGGCTATTTCACTGCCGGCATGAAAACGGATAAAATTGGGCAAGCCTGTTTGTTTTGAATATCCGGCAATGTCGGCATCTGTTATCTTCACTTCGCGGGTTTGTCCATAACTGCTAAGCCCGGTGAAAATTGCCAGGACGGCCAATACATGATTCAAAAAAGAGTAGGTTCCTTTCATGGTTTCTTTATTTCAGATAAATATTAAATCGTCGGGGGATGTGACGGAGCAAAAGATATTGCTGGCTGTTTACTAAGTAAGCACTTATTCTCGACTTATCTTATCCCGGTGCTTGCAACAAACTCAGGTATATAAATTCAATCAAAAAAGATTAATGGGGAGTCTCTGCTGCGGGATCCTTACTTACCCGTTCATCGTTTTTAAAAACAGCCTGTTCTTTTACTTTTCCATCTTCATCATATCCTATCCATTCTCCATCTTTCTTCCCATTGAGGTAGCCTCCCTTGACTTTAAGTTTTCCCGAAGGATAGTAAGATATCCAGATGCCTGTTTGTTTCCCTTCAGCAAGACTACCTTTTTCCTTTAATATTCCATCCTCGTAATATTCAAACCCCTCTCCATTAACGGCGGTACTTTGAACAGGACCGCTTACCGAAGTAATTTTAATCTTACGTTGAATCTTACCACTTTCATAATACCGGGTACACTCCCCGTTCATCATTCCCTTCTTCCAATTTGTTTTGGCCTTTATCTTCCCGCTCTCATAATATTCGGATTCCACACCATCCGGCTCATCATGAACCCGATGCACTTTGCTTTTTATCTGTCCGTTTTCATAATACGATATATATTCTCCATTCGACATATCTCCCGAATGCTTCACCTGCCCGTTAGGGTACTTATCCTGTGCCGTAGCATAGGTGCAAATCGAGAAACAGGCTGCAATAGTAACAAATTGACGGATGAATGGGGCGTTCATAGGCTTATCAGAATATGGTTTGTGGTGAATACAAGAACCAATATAGTGATTCCTGTCCATTCAAACCTTAACTAATGCCCGGTTTTATCTGATCACCTTTTTATAGATTGTTTTCTCCCCATCGGAGTAGGAAAGGAAATAAAGACCCTTACTCAGAGACGACGTATTCAATACAACATCTGTATTGTTGTTTACCAGCTTACTCATCATCAGCTTACCCAGGGAATTGTAAATACAAAGTGTGGCTTCAGGAGCGCTGATGGTTAATTGTACATGAAGTTCATCCGCGAAAGGGTTGGGAAATACATTCATCACCTCTTCCTGTTGCAGTTCTTCTATACCGGTAGCAGTAGCGGGACAAGCCGTTCCTCCCAGATCTTTAAAATTCTGACAAAAGCTCTGATAATACTGGTTTGTCACGCTCGCATCGTGAATGATGATCATATTTTCGTCATTGGTGGTGTTTGCTGCGGAAGTCCAGTTATAGGAACCGGTAACTACCTGCGGGTCGGAGCTGGGAGTGAGCGGATCAATAAGCATGGTCTTGTTGTGATACACTACATACGAAGAGGGACCGGTATATACTTTCAGATTAGCCCCCATCACCGGACTGAGTGTAGTATAAGGCGTATTGGTTTGACTATAAGAATCTATCATACCAAACCCTGCAATACCGCCCGTATATTTTGTTTTGAGCAGATTAGCAATCGTATTGTCGGTAAACGTATAGATCCCGAAAAAGAATTCATTGTTCACGGTATTGATAGCCTTCACCATGTGTGCCTCGGCGGTATCTTTCGGGCTGAAATAAACTTCAACCGTGGTGCCATTCACATTGAATACATTCTGAGCCGAATGGGTTTTATTGGTGCTGAATTTAGAATTAGCGGATACCGGAGCCGGGCCCGTACCACCCCACATTTTATTAAACTCCAGGTAGTACGCATTGGTAAGCGGTTTGTCCTGAATAATCACAAGGTTGTTAAAACAGGAATCCGTTTGTGTTATTCCCCAGTCATTGGATCCGGTAATCACATAGGGATCTGTAGCCGTGGCAGAAGTTGCATCAATCGCCACAAACTTGTTATGCATGATATAGTTGGTTACTACCGGGCTGGCCAATTTATTGATGGCACTATTCAGCAAGGGAAGTCCGCTGTTGGGTTGACTCCCGTCATAAATCCATCGTACCACCACCCCTTTGCTATGGGCAGTATTACAAGCCGTGGCAATAATAGCCATGGCGCTGTAAGAGCTGGAAGCAGAATAGTCGTATTGTGCAATATCTACAGAATATTTGGCACGGGTAATGTATGCGGCAATCGTATCCGCCATGGTATTTTGCACATAAATGGCATTGGTGCCGGTTGATACTGAGTTATTAACCGGATGATTGAAATACACCTTTATCTTCGGATTCTGAGCTCCGGCCTGTTGTATCAGAAGTGCCATAATCAGAAACAGACCAATCTTATTTGTACACATCTGTTTAAAATAACTGCTTACCGCCATAGCGGATACCCGTGTCTGTTTTTTCATCTCGTAAAGTTTTAGAAAAGAAGGCGGTTTGAGATGTCCTGACTGAAGTATGCACCGGAATCCTGTAGGTTGTTCGCCCTTATGAGCTTAAAAGTACAGTCTCGTTTCCAAGTTTCCTTGTTTTTGATGTTATGTTATTGAAAACTCAATATTAAGCACCTGCATAAATGGACCGAATAGCGTATCTTTCATTTAGCTCATTTCTTAGTCTGGTCACCTTAACGATATGGTAATACTATTTACTTGCACCTCCCCTGGCATATTTTTATGTTTATGGTAATAATCATATACACTATTTCTGGTTTTCCTATACATATTAGTTGAGAGTGACTATCCTATAAGAATAAAAGAGTATCTCCTCTTTTATAGTCCGAAACCACTCCAACCAGAACTGACATTATCGAATCATGAACTGGCATATTTTGCCACTCTGATTTTTAATAATCTTAGTGATTTCATTGCATTCAGGACATAGCATCATTGCAACTTTGCACAAATAAAAAACTTGATGGGATTACGGAATAACGTCAGAAGCGTCATTCTTATCGTGTGTGCATTATTGCTCACGGGGTTCGAATTGCAAAGCCAGGTGGTTATTAATGAACTCGGCATTGCTCCCGACTGCGCCAGCTGTAATGCTGCAGGAGGAGGAGAATTTATAGAACTGTTTAACCAGGGACCTTGTTCTGCCGATATAGGTTGTAACGTAATTGTATGGACCGGCACCAGCGGTGGCGGTAATCCTACAGGATGGACCATCACTATTCCTTCAGGAACCACACTCGCTCCTTGCGCTTATTATGTGATTGGAGGGGCGGGCTTAACACCCGGTGCAAGCTGGTCGGCCTGTGCCGTTGGAGGCAACTCCTGGAACAATCCTGCTGGAACTGTTAATCTGGATATTTCAACCAGCGACAATACCGGACTTGATAACTGCCGGCCGGGAAATCTGGTAGATACCCAAGGTCAGGTTGAACTAAGGGATGCTACCGGAGCCGTCATTACTTCCGTATCATACAACAGCGGTAATAATCCCGGAAGTTTTCCTGCTTTTTCACAGGCTCCTGCCGGTTGCTCTGCTGTTAACCCCATCAATGCTGCATCCAATGCTCCACAGGATGTAACTTCCACGTTTGGAGGAACAGCTGGAAAAGATCATGGTATTGAACTGAGGAGTGACGGATTGTATTATGCCATTTCTACTTCCGGAACTCCCGGTTCAGCCAATTCCACTCAAGTGGGTTGTACTTCCAGCGGAGTAACTACTTCCAATGCAGGTCCCCCTCAAACCGTTTGTGCCACCACCGCCACACTCGCAGGGAATACTCCTATAAGCGGTACTGGAACATGGACGTTGGTAAGCGGTACGGGAGCCATCACTACACCCGGATCGCCTGCATCGGGTGTTACTGGTTTGGGTATCGGAGCCAATGTATTCAAGTGGACTATTGCACTGGCCGGTTGCGGATCAAGCAGCTCACAGGTAACAATAACACGTGTGGGTGCTCCTACGGTTTCCAATGCAGGTGCTACTCAAAGCGTTTGTGGCACCACCGCTACCCTGGCGGGAAATACAGCCGTAAGTGGTACAGGAACATGGACGCTGGTGAGTGGTGCCGGTACTATTACCACTCCCGGATCACCTACTTCCGGTGTTACCGGATTAGGTGCAGGAGCCAATGTGTTTCAATGGACCATCACCAACAGTCCTTGTTCAGCCAGCTCTTCACAGGTAACTATCAACGGCGGAGTAACTCCTTCTGTTTCTGCTTCCAGCGGCACGCCGCTCAATTGCAAATCTATCTGCACGGGTCAAGCTACAGTAACAGCTTCCGGAGGCACGGGAACATTGACCTACTCGTGGAGTCCGAGCGGAGGAGCAGCAGCAACAACACCGGCCACATTATGTGCCGGCAATTATACCTGCACCGTAACAGATAACAAGGGATGTACCACCAATCAAGTAGTAGCTGTAACACAACCGGCCACCTCTTTATCCACCACTCCGGGAGCTATCACCAATGTAAATTGCAAAGGAGCAGCAACTGGCGCTGCATCTATCAGCGCTTCAGGTGGAACGGCAGGATATACGTATTCATGGACTCCTTCCGGAGGAACAACTACTTCTGCTTCATCGCTCAGTGCAGGAACCTATACATGTACGGTAACCGATAACAAAGGTTGTACATCGGCACAAACATTTGTCATCACCGAACCCGCTACGGCTTTATCCACTACTCCGGGTGCTAACACCAATGTAAATTGCAAAGGCGCAGCAACAGGCGCTGCATCCATTTCCGCTTCGGGTGGAACAGCCGCGTATACATACTCCTGGACTCCTTCGGGCGGAACAATAACTTCTGCTTCCTCACTCGGTGCAGGAACATATACGTGTACTGTTACTGATAATAAAGGCTGTACATCAGCTCAAACATTTGTCATCACACAGCCCGCCACAGCACTTTCCGTTACTCCTTCTTCTACTCCATCCGGATGCAGCACCAGCACAGGCAGTGCCTCTGCCATAGGTTCTGGAGGTACGGGAGCTTATACGTATTCATGGACTCCTTCCGGTGGAACTTCCTCCACAGCATCCGGTCTTGCATCTGGAACTTATACCATCACCATTCACGACGGAAATAATTGTGTACAAACAGCAACTACGGTTGTAGGTACCACCAGCGGACCTTCCTCTACACTTAGTACTTCGGGCAATGTAAACTGTTTTGCGGGCTGCACAGGATCTGCCACGGTAAACGCTACCGGAGGCACTGGGCCTTATACCTATTCATGGTCTCCGTCGGGAGGAGCTGCTGCCACAGCCACTTCTCTTTGTGCCAATACCTATACATGCAGCATACACGATGCAAACAATTGCCTCACCACACAAGTCGTAACCATTACCCAGCCCGCAGCTGCACTCAACGTTTCTGCAGGAGCTCCGGTTAATGTAAACTGCTTCGGAGGCGCTACCGGCTCTGCTTCTGTTACGGCTTCCGGCGGAACAGCGGCGTATATGTATTCCTGGGCTCCTTCGGGAGGAACAACAACTTCCGCTTCTTCGCTCGGTGCCGGAACATACACATGTACCGTAACCGATAATAAAGGATGTAGCGCTAGTCAGACCATTAGCATCGCACAGCCTGCAGCGGCCTTATCAACCACCGCAGGTGCAATAACAAATATTAACTGTCATGGCAATTCTACAGGTGCGGCTTCCATCAACGCTTCGGGAGGAACAGCTGCCTATACCTATTCATGGACTCCCTCCGGTGGAACAACAACAAGTGCATCCGGACTAAGTGCAGGAAATTATACATGCACCGTTACAGATAACAAAGGTTGTACATCGGCTCAGACATTCAGCATCACGCAACCGGCAGCGGCTCTTAATACAGCATCCTCCGGAAGTGCGAATATACTTTGCAAAGGCGGCAACAACGGTTCCGCCTCTGTTACTGTTTCGGGAGGAACAGCAGTCTATACCTATTCGTGGACTCCTTCCGGTGGAACCACATCAACGGCATCGGGTCTTACAGCAGGAAGCTATACCTGCTCTGTAACAGACAGCAAAGGCTGTACGGCCTCACAGATATTTTCACTTACCGAACCGGCAGCGGCGATATCCATTACCCCTTCCTCCACCACTTCGGGCTGCTCGGTAAGCACAGGTAGTGCAACAGCCAGCGTAACAGGAGGAACAGGAGCATATACGTATTCCTGGACTCCTTCAGGCGGAACCAGTGCAACAGCCAATAGTCTGGGATCAGGAACCTATACCGTAACCGTTCAGGATGCCAACAACTGCGTGAAGACTTCCACTGTAATTGTCGGTACCAGCTCCGGGCCCACATCGTCCATCACATCTTCAAACAATGCGACCTGTCATGCATCGTGTAATGGTACAGCCACTGCTTCGGCAACAGGGGGGGCGGGTCCTTATACCTACTCCTGGACTCCTTCTGGCGGAACCGGAGCCACCGCATCTTCGCTTTGTGCTAACTCTTATACCTGTAATATACGTGACGCCAATAATTGTTTGACAACACAAGTCGTCACCATTTCCGAACCAGCTCTATTATCTGTCACGGCTTCCCAAACCAATATTCTGTGCAATGCAGCCACCAGCGGCACGGCAACCGCATCGGTTACGGGAGGTACGGGATCATATACTTATTCCTGGTCGCCAGCGGGTGGTACAGGGTCTGTTGCCAATAATCTTCCGGCAGGCACGTATACCTGTTCCATTACAGATGCAAACAACTGTCCCGTATCACAAGTCTTTACGCTTTCACAACCCGCTGCACTCAGCATAACACCGTCACAAACCAATGTAGCTTGTAATACAGGGAACAGCGGATCGGCTACAGCAAATGTAACAGGAGGCTCCGGGCCTTTCTCCTGGTCGTGGACTCCTTCCGGAGGCACCGGTTCCACAGCTTCGTCTCTTATAGCAGGTACCTATACCTGCCATGTAACGGATGCCAATAACTGTCCATCCAGTCAGGTGTTTGTTGTTACAGAGCCTGCAGCACTTCTTGTTTCTGCTACTTCGGTTTCTGCTACCTGCGGCAATGCGAATGGCAGTGCAGGCGTTACGGCCAGCGGTGGTACAGGTGTATATTCGTACTCCTGGTCTCCAGGTGGCTCTACTACATCAGGGCTTAACAGTATGCCGGCAGGCATATACAGTGTAACGGTAACCGATGCAAACGGCTGCGTACAAAATGCAGTAGCCAATATCAATAATACCGGCGGACCCACAGCAAGTATCCTTGCCACTTCCAACATAAGTTGTAACGGATCGTGCAACGGATCGGTGAGTGTTTCGGCAACAGGAGGAACAGGAAGTTACACTTACTCCTGGCTTCCTTCGGGAGGCAGTGCGGCAACAGCCAATGCATTATGTCCTGGTACCTATACCTGTACGGTAACCGATTCCAACAACTGCACCAGCAAACAAACTATCACCATCACACAACCCGCTCCGCTTGCCTCTTCCATCAACAATACCCTAGTATTATGCAACGGAAGCAACAACGGATCTTCTACCGTAACCCCATCCGGTGGTAGTGGCAGCTATACCTACTCCTGGTCTCCTTCGGGAGGAAACGGTGCTTCGGCAACGGGACTTGCAGCCGGCAACTATACCTGTACCATCACCGATGCAAATGGATGTACTATTACCGACTCGGCTCATATCACACAGCCTCCGTCTTTAACAGCCACGGCCACCATTGTAAATGCTACCTGCGGAAACAGTAATGGATCGGTGAGTGCCACCGCCAGCGGAGGAAATCCGACCTTCACCTATTCCTGGTCTCCTGCGGGCGGAACAAGTGCTGTCGCTTCAGGTTTAAACCCCGGCACTTATACGTGCCATATCACCGATGCCAATGGTTGCAGTGTTACCGATACGGGTACTGTTGTTCTTATCGGTCATGTACCGATAGCATCCATTACCGCTTCCGGAGCAACAACCTTTTGTGCGGGCGACAGTGTAACACTGGCTGCAACAGGTGGCGGAGCATACAGCTGGAGCAATGGAAATACGGATTCCACTATCACCGTTAAAGCAGAAGGAACATACACCGTTTCGGTATCCAACGGTTGCGGAAGCAATGCTGCCACGGTATCGGTTATCGTAAATCCACTTCCCATAGCTGTAGTAACACCCAATGCCAATACCTGCAAAGGAGACTCGGTCCTTCTCACCGCATCTGGCGGAGGCACCTATAGCTGGAACAACGGACATACAGGATCATCTATATATGTATCCACACAAGGAAATTATACCGTTACCGTACAAAACGGATGCGGTACTTCCACAGCTACAAGCCAGGTGACTATTGATTCCGTATACGCTCATTTTATACCTGATAGTATTCAGGGCACCGCGGCATTCAATGTAAATTTTACCAATAACAGTTCGGCCAATGCATCTATCCTGGATTGGAATTTCGGCGACGGCACTACAGGTACAGGGTCTTACGAGACTCATCTCTATAACACACCGGGAACGTATACCGTTACTCTTACGGCAACAAGTGCTTCCGGATGTATATCCACGTACCAGGTGGTGATTACCGTTAACGAACTTCTTTCCTGGATTGGCAATATCCCCAATGTATTTACCCCGAACGGAGATGGAAAGAACGATCTGTTTGAAATCAAATCACAAGGGCTGGAAGAATTCGACCTGAAAATTTACGACCGATGGGGAGTAGGGCTTGCTGATCTCATCAGCCCCCAACAAGGATGGGACGGACGAACCGAAGCAGGAGAACCTGTTGTAAACGGAACCTATTACTATATACTAAGAGCTACCGGTTCAGATAAAAAAACATATAATCAGCAGGGTTTCTTTATGCTGATCAGGGAATAATACAGCACATATGGTACCCACTATCAGAACAAACGTGAGCCCGTTATTAACGGACACAGATTCTATGCCCAAAGGTGTACTGATCCGCACGTATAAGGAGCATACCCTGCGTTTCAGCATGAGTCTGCCGCTTTCCAGAGAACAGGTATGGAATTATTTTATTCATCCCGAGCAATACACCAGCTGGCTGAAGAAGGCTACTTTGAGACCGCTTAAGGGAGGTCATCTGGAGCTTCATTACAAAACAACAGGATATGTGGCACAAGGAACCATAACACGTATTAACCCGGGAATATTTGTAGAGCACACCTGGGAAGATGAGAATGTAAAAGGCTCTATGGTTAAATGGGAATTTATAGAAGAAGAAAAAGAAACCTGCTTACTGACCCTCGAACATACCTTTCCTCCGTTTTACAACCTCACTCACCTGGCAGCAGGCTGGCATCTGCATCTTGAATTACTGGCTTCCACCATTGCATCGGCCCATGGTCAATGGTCGTGGGAATACTGGGAACAGTTGTGCGGAGAATATGAAAAGGATTTTAATGCGTAGTTGTTGCGCATGTTATAATACTTCCTCCCAATCTTTATTGCAAATCCTTTCCCGGCAATTCATCATCAAGTATTTTATTGCTTTTCACTATTAAAACAAATAAAAAACTACATTTGATTTAGCCTCACCTTATCTATCGTTCATTATTAATCAGATAAGGAAGCAGATACATTTAGTTTCCAACAATAAACCACACAAAATGAAACTCAGAACCCTGTTGTTTATTCTTTTTATTTCATCGCTGGCAGCCAAGGCACAAACGGTTGACCAGAAAAATACAATTTCAATAGGCGGTGGTAAAGAGTGCTATAACGGCCATTTGGGTAATTCCTGGTTTGATCCTTCTGAGGAATGCTATGGATTTGTTAGCATCAGCTATGCACGGTATTTAAACAAGTCGCTCGATATTCTTGCTTCCTGTTCAACAGGTGATATAGGACGATGCCGGGAAGAAGGCGCGGATATCAGTATTTTGAATTTATATGCCCGCATGACCACAGGCATTATTGCCATCAAATATAAATTCGCAAATGGATACTTATTGAAAGAGAATGCACGACTTGCACCTTTCCTTTTCATGGGTGGTGGAATAAATAATCTAACGGATATATGGACACATTACCGGGTGAATCAGGGGAATTACCTGACAGTTAACGGAGGAGCGGGCTTCTCCTATCGTTTTGCCACTCATTACAATTTGAGTTACACTCTAGGGTTTGCATATTTTGAAACGGATGGTCTTGATTTTATCGAAACCGGAGGACACGATATGTACATGCAACATACGTTTACCCTTGGCTATAATTTTTAGTAGCCTTAGCAAAAGCATTCTCCTTATTCTGCTTCCAACGGATAATTAGCTTCTCTTTTAGCTAAATAATAAAGTGTGTTGAGAATATTTTCTTCTCCGGCAAACTCCAATTCGTAGTCGTAGGCTTCATCGCTGCCATAGCTGCTGCGAAGGATCAGATTCAGGCTTACCTTTCCAATCAATTTTTGTTCTTTGTCAATCACCGGTAGCCGGCTCACCTTGTGTGATCGCATAATCTTAAGGGCTGTAGCCAAACTATCTTCGGGACCCACGGTATATACCGTTGATGTCATTACATCCTGCACCAGATACTCACTCAGCAGCTTATTTACTTTCCCGAATGCAAGCGCCAGATCCCGATCTGTTATCATGCCAACCACCTTCTTATTTTCATCCACCACGGGCATAGCACCGATATTGATTTCATACATCTGAGAAGAAATGTTTTTCAGCGTTTCATACCTGGTGCAGTACTTAGGAGTAGTCATCATTATTTCCCCGATAGTTCTCATATTCTTCAGATTAATCATGTTCCTTGCATTTAAGCGGAAGCAAGGCTGCCGGGCGTAACCTTAATCAGTAGTGCTGTGGATGCGGAAGTGCTTCTTTTTATCCAGATAAAGCCAGACCAGAAAAACATTTCTACCTACCTTTTGTACAGCCTTTTGCAAGTCCTGTTCACTGCATTCAAAAACATGGCACCAAACAAGCCGGTCGTATTTACGCTGAATATTTATTTTCCTTTTGCAAAGAGGCGATTTAATATCCATAAAACAGTTTGCTTTACAGGACGGCTCCAATAAATCAATAATCTGTTTATATCGAATACCTCCCGTATATTCAATATCGGCTGTTCCCTGCAACTTCATTATATTGTCAAACCTGTTGGTATAGGCGCTGATGATAGTATCATGCCCTATACTATCATATTATTTTCAAATCTAGTAATTGATGGTATGATCTGGTTTATTTTGTGACCGATGGGAGGATAACGCGGATCGTTGGTATCATTTACAGAATACCGCGTTTTTTGAAAACGCTCAAGTCATCCTAATATTCCGAGCGACGATAGCCGAATATTCTGTTTTGGAGGGAAACTCAATTCTTTAGCAGGCGCTTAAGAACATCCGTGGTGATACGCCGGATGTATATAGTTATTTATGGTTTCCATTTTAACTGTCACCTTTTATGACAGTGGTTTTTTCCACAATCTGAACCGTTAATTTCTGGAATGATTCTGCAACGGTCTTCAATTTCCGAAAGATTTCGCAGTTGATCGGGGCTGTGGGATCATTGAATTCAAATAAATTAAACAAACCCAGGATATGCGCAAGCGGAGCCCTTACCTGATGCGATTGCAAGGAAGCAATTTCCAACAATTGCTTATTCTGCAAACATAGTCGCGCATGAGCCAATTCCTTTGCTTTGTATTCTTCCGCATCCTTTAAAGCCCGCTGGATTTTGGGGACTAGCGAACACAGTCTGTCCTTCATAACATAATCATTAACCCCATTCTTAATAAGGTCAACAGCCCGTTCTTCTCCTATTGTTCCCGAAATAATAATGAATGGCGTTTGTCGAAATATTGCTTGCTTAATGTTGAAAGCAGCAAGTCCGTCAAATGCAGGGAGGTTGTAATCCGATAGAATTATATCCGGATTAAAGCATTGAAGAGCATTTATAAAAGCTTTTTCCGTCAGAACAACTTCGAAGATATAATCCAGTTTGCTTCTCTTCAGCTCGCGGTGAAGCAAATCCAGATCGCCGGGATTGTCTTCCAGAATAAGTACCCTTAGTTGCGTCGTCATCATTTTATCATTTGAATATGACCTATCAGACTGGTGACTGGCTCAATATCATCCAATACATTCCGATCTCCTTTATTGCCTGGAAAAAATTTTCACTTTCAACCGGTTTAACGATATAGCTGTTTGCACCCAGGGCATAACACTTTTTAATGTCGGGGTCTTCCTTTGATGAGGTAAGCATCACCGTAGGAATAAATTTAAGGTCAGGATCTGATTTTATCTTCTCCAGCACTTCTATACCCGACACTTTGGGCATCTTCACATCAAGCAGTATAAGCCGGGGCTGCTGACTGGCATCCCTGGATACATATGTGCCCCGGCGATAAATAAAATCAAGTGCTTCCGCCCCATCTTTCACATGCAGCAGGTTATTGGTTAATCCGCTTTTTTTAAGGGCGCGAATGGTAAACATGGCATCTTCCGAATTATCTTCGACAAGCAAAATCTCAACAGCGTTCTCATTCATTGTTTTGTGTATTAGCGTGAATAGCGGGTAAGGTGAAATAAAAGCATGTTTCTTCGTTTAGTTTTGACTCAGCCCAGACAGTTCCGGAATGCCGGTTGACAATTTTTTGGATGATTGCCAGACCAATGCCTGTACCTTCAAACTCTTCCTGTGAATGCAATCGCTGAAAGACACCAAAAAGCTTATCATAGTATTGCATATCAAATCCGGCCCCATTATCCTTTATATAATAAACAATCCGTTCACCTTCTTCCTGTCCGCCTATTTCTATGATACTTTTAGGCTTGTTTTTTGAATATTTCAGAGCATTGGAAATCAAATTTGCCCATACTTGCTTAATCAGAGAAACATCTCCTTTTGCAGGAGGAAGCATATGGATAATAAAGTCTGTTCTGCCTTTCTGCTCATCAAGGGGCAACTCCGCCTTTATTGTTCTGACCAGGTTATTCATGTTTATGTCTGAAGCGGCTACCTGCTTTCTTCCTAACCGGGAAAAGGCAAGTAAATCGTCGATTAGTTCACCCATGTTTTTTGAATAGTGCCGGATAGAGGTTAGCGCTCTTTTCCCCTCTTCATCAAACTTTTCGGAATAATCTTCCTCCAGAATTTTTGAATTTCCGCTTATTGCCCTCAATGGCGCTCTCAGATCATGTGATACGGAATAGGAAAATGATTCCAGCTCTTTGTTAACCGATTCCAATTGAGCCGTACGTTCAACTATTTTGTGTTCCAACTGATCGTTGAGCTGAAGAATATAATTTTCCGCCTTTTTCAATTCTTCATTGGCTCTTGTTAACTCTTCAGTCCGTTTTTCTTTTTCTTCATTTTGAAGTACCAGCACTTTATTTGCATGAAACAATTCAATAGCTTGCTTTTCCTTCTCATTGGCAAGAATCAGCTCTATAGCTCGTTTTTCCTTTTCCTGATTTTGAAACACCAATTCCTTATTGGCTATAATTAATTCGTCAGATCTCCTGCCTTTTTCTTCATTCTGAAAGGCAAGTTCCATATTTGCAATGACCAGCTCAGCTGCTCTTTTTTCTTTCTCCTCATTTTGAAAGGCAAGTTCTATGTTGGCCTCGCTCAGTTCATCAGCACGTTTTTCTTTCTCATTGTTTTGAAACACCAGCTCTTTATTGGCAAGAATCAATTCCGCGGCCCGATTTTCTTTCTCCTGGCTTTCAAAAGCCAGTTCTTCATTGGCCAGAATCAGTTCGCAAGCCCTTTTTTCCTTTTCCTCGTTTTGAAAAGCCAGTTCTTTATTGGCAAGCACCAATTCAGCAGCTCTTTTCTCCTTTTCTTCGTTTTGAAAGATGAGTTCGGTATTGGCAATAGCCAGTTCAGAAGCTCTTTTTTCCTTTTCACCGTTTTGAAAGGCCAGTTCGATATTTGCAAGAGCCAGCTCGGCAGCACGTTTTTCTTTTTCTTCGTTTTGGAACGCCAGTTCTATATTCGCAAGGACGAGCTCAGCAGCCCGTTTTTCTTTTTCCTCGTTCTGAAAGGCAAGTGCTATATTGGCCAGTACTAATTCCGCTTCAGATTTTCTAAGTTTTTCCATGACTAAATTCAATATCTAATGACAGTGAAATAAAAATGAGTTTGCTCCATAGCAAAGAGTCGTTCAGAAAACATACCTGATTCCGATTAGGGATATAACGATTACTGCCGGAAGAGTCTCCGAGCATGAAATTTGGACTGGAAAGTAATCAGAGAAAGGTGGATCGCTTACACATTAACACATTCCAGTAGTTTACAGAATGCTGTTGGCAGCTCAATATCAGAGAAGTAAAGTGAGCAATGCAATCATTGAACACACCCTGAGCATTATCGGGAGCTGTAAGAAACAGCAACCGTCAGCGAATTTTACGTTTATTACAGAATCCGGAAAACTCCGGAGATGATTATCTGTTTGTGAAAATTTCTAAACTTTAGCGGCAGTATAAGTGCGGACTACTTGGTAGAATCAATTCTATTGAAATAATATTATTTCTGATTCCGCTACAAAAGTACTTTAAATTACAGGCCACGGTTCCTGCTATGATAAATATAGTCTAAGTATATAAGCCAAAGGATAACGCATTTGTCGAATTATCTCGTATACTTAAGAAATAGAATGCACCTGTCACTTCTTTTTCATGCTGAACCAGATCCGGATGCTTCTAATTGAGTGGCAGGGACACAATAAATTTTGCACCTTTCCCCTTTTCGCTCCACACATCTATCTTTCCGCCTAATTTCTTGACACCAATATTTACCAGGTATAAGCCCAATCCCGATCCTTGCTGTTCCTGAGAGGCCCTGAAATACATTTCAAATACCTTTTCCAGATAGGAGCTGTCAAATCCGATTCCATTGTCTACAAATGCAAAACAAACTTCCTTTTCCTTTTCCCATACCAGGATATTTAAGATGGATTTTTCCAATGAAGGACTCTGATACTTAATCGCATTCTCCATAATATTTTGAAAAATAGATTCTATTACAACCCGGTTGGAAACAAACGAACTTTGAAGCGTGCCCATTTTTGTGATATTCATCCGGGAGTATCCCGTATTATTTTCCAGCTTTTTTAAGGTATCGTCAATGAGCCTGTTAATATTGATTTCCTCATAGGATGCCTTTGCATCTTTTACACTAATAACCCTTACAAACCCCAATAAGATGTTATCCAGCTTTTTTAAGGTATCGTCAATGAGCCTGTTAATATTGATTTCCTCATAGGATGCCTTTGCATCTTTTACACTAATAACCCTTACAAACCCCAATAAGATGTTATCCAGTTTTTTAGTGGCATCCCCAATCATCTTCAAGTATTGCTGCGCAGTTTTGTCCTGTATTTCCATACTGCTTACTTCAACGAGTCCCATGATAGAACACAATGGACTCCGCAGATCATGAGACGCCCTGTATATGAATGTTTCCAGGTCTTTGTTTGTGGAAGTAAGTTTTTCTTCGTTTCGTTTAATATCGGAGACATCACGGGAATGGCAGGCCACTCCAATAATTTTCTCCCCATTCCGCATGGGATAAAATGAAATTTCGGACCACACTTCCGCCGGAGATGCTATATATTCCGTTTCCTTAAATATTTCGCCTGCAAATGCCCGGTCATAGAAAACTTTAAACCGGTCCAGTTGCACCCCGCTAAAGCCCTCTGCCAGCACGGATCCTCCTTTTCGGATTCTCTTTCCGGTCATTTGTTTTATGCATTTGTCAAATCTGGTATTTGACATGATTAGTTTATATTCCCGGTCCACACTCCACATCAAATCGTTTGTGTTATTGATCAATGCCGAAAGGTTGCTCTTCTCAAACTCCCTTTCCTGTTCGGCCATCACACGCTCCGTTATATCGCTGGCAATACCATACAATCCCTGCAACACCCCTTTCTTATTAAATTCAAACTTGCTTTGGGAATGCATAAACCTTACCACTCCATCCTTTCGGATGATCCGGTGATAAAAAGAATTGGGCCGCATGGTTTCTTTTGACTCTGCAATGGCGTCCATTACATCCGGGAGATCATCGGGATGTACAAAAGAGAGCCATGCGTCGAATGTATGTTGATTTTCCTCCGGTGCCAGTCCATATATACGACATGCCTCATCCGACCAGACAGCAATGCCACTCGTAAAATCCAGCTCCCAGCTTCCTGTCTTTGCAATTTCCTGAGCTTGTTTAAGTTTGATTTCCTTTTGCAGAAGATCGTTCTCTTTTTCCTTTATCTGGGAAATGTCGGTATGCACCCCTATCGTTCCTATTTCTTTCCCTTCCGCATTGATGTAGGGAGCAACACTGATAATCATCCAGATTTCTCTCCCCGACTTGGTCGTTAATTGAATTCCGCTGCTGTCTGAATTCATATTATTCCCGTCCATAATGGCAGGCCGCTTATGGGCATCTTCCGCGATCTTAAATAGTTCATGGGTATATTTTCCTTCCAGCTCATCGAACCCATATTCCAGTTTTTCGCAGAATGCTTTGTTTGCATATTTTATTTTGTTCTGCTTATCAACAATCAATATCCCTTCACTGATTATATCCATTATATCGCCCCATTGATGTTTAGGAGAATACATCAATCCGTATTTCTTTATCGCAACCAGAGCTGCCAGGGAGAATAAGCCCATTAAGGGCGCCGTTATAGGAACTTCGTTAATATGTAGCAGAAGAGGGAAAACAACTTCTTCCAAAACACCACCTAACAACGGCAATGCAAACCCCGCTGCCAGCAAAAAAGCCTGGCTTTTTATAACCGAATCTTTTTTTGCTTTGAAATAAAACCGCCACAGCAATACCAACATGACCACAGAGGTGAGATAAACCCAGCCGTACATGATGATCATGAACAAGGTAGCTTCGGGATCTGCCACCCAATTCCAGAGTGCATCCTTTTCAACGGTATAGGTATCCTGTTGTCCGATCACCAGAAATTCAAACAGAATGGCCGGAAAAAACAACATGGCCAGCAAACGCATTTCAGACATTTTTTCGCTCCACTTCGTAAACCGGAGCGCAAACAACAATCCAAAAGGCATCATAAACACCAACGAGGCGCTGGAAATACGGAACCACGCCAATGCTGTTTCTGGCGTGGCGCTCAATCTCATCATACTGTCGGTTCCCTGCCATATTCCGAGCAACAGCACAAAAATGGCAAAAGCCCTGTTTGTTTTATCATCCGGCAGAAACAAGGTGATATAGGCAAACATGCCGATATTAATGAATACCGGAATCAGCGAAAAGAGAAAAACCGGTCCGTGGTCGAAATTTAAATCAAATAAGACGTGCTTCATGGTGCTGGTATAAGGATAACGAGTGCGGTATTCAAAAGAATGATGCACTACACTTACCCATCTATACGCAGCAACCGGAATTTTAACTGAAAAAAGGGGGTACAGAAACAGGGCGTTTCTTACACGTGTAATTTAAACAGCAAAAAAAATATTTTTACGCTCTCCTACTCCTTTCTGTCCTGATATAAACCATCGATCCATTCTATTTTGCCGTTAAACGGTAATAAGCAGTAATTCGACTCCATTTTATTCAAACATATCTGAATCAGCTTTTAAACAGGCTACTCCGCATACCGGCCAGCGTAATAAAGCATTATTTTATCGTATCTTTGTTGCGACAATGAAATCAGGTAAACGCTATTTATCGTTTTTCTTTTTATTCCTGCTTCTGTTTCCTATAGCGGAAGTAGGGATTCACGATTTCCAGCACCGGGATGATAAACATTGTTCCAGCACTCAGAAACATTTTCATAAACAGGAACACAATTGTTCCCTGTGTGATTACACCTTTTCTTCCTCCGGCGCTTTTGCCGAATACCGTTCGGATATTGTTCTGATTTCCCTACCTGTTTATTATTCTTCTATCACCCTTACCGGCATTCCTTCCCCGGTAGATTATTTGTTTTCTCCCAGGGCTCCCCCGCTTAAGTCCTGATCGGATTATTCCACCACCTCTTTCTGTTTGTCTTTATGGTATAACCGGCTAACCGGTTGTTTAACCACTGTGTCATAGGTCCGCGTTTTTCATTCGGACTCCTGACCACAAATAGCTTGTATAGGCTCGTAGATAGTCGCACAAATCATTGAGGGCCTCCCCTCAGCAACCTTCTCTGCCCTTTTGAACAAAACTGTTCAGGCATAGCATGGCATGGAACAATACCCACTTATAATGCATACACTTAAAACCTTCCTTATTTGTTGTTGTCTGTTTGGTGCCAATGCCTCTTATCTGCATGCACAGGATAGCTGCACCTTGTCTTTATCCGGAAAGGTGGTTTGCTCTGGCACCCATGAAACATTGACCTATGCAATCATTTACATCAGGGAGTCGAAGAAAGGTGCTGCAACCGATGAAAAAGGAATGTTTCTAATTCCGAAAATCTGCCCTGGTAAATATTCTGTTCAGGTACATCAAATGGGTCACCGGACACTGGATACCCTGATCAGCATTTCCGGCAATACCCATGTAGTGTTCGACCTTCCTCCTGACGATACCCATCTGAAAGAAATTAGCGTGGAAAGTCATCAGGTAAAAAAAGAAGAAGTGGAAACGGTGCATAAGTCGGAATTGTCGGGTGAGCAGCTTCAGCAAACAAGGGGTGAGAACCTGGGTGATGCCTTAAAGGAAATTGCGGGAGTGGATGTTATTCAGTCGGGTGCCACCATTACCAAACCGGTTATTCATGGCTTGCACAGCAACCGTATCCTGATTCTGAATAATGGAGTAAGGCAGGAAGGACAGCAATGGGGAGATGATCATGCCCCGGAAATTGATCCTTTCATCGCTACCAAACTCTCCGTTATCAAAGGGGCCGCAAGTATACGGTACGGCTCTGATGCAATAGGTGGTGTGGTGCTGGTGGAACCGGCTGAGTTGCCAAAAGAGAAATGCATGAACGGAGAGTTAAATATAGTTGGTATGGACAATAGCAGACTATTTGCCGGTTCGGGGATATTGCAGGGAGCGTTTGACAATAAACTCTCGGGCTTAAGCTACCGCATACAAGGTACGTATCGACAGGCCGGTAATATCGAAACGCCCGATTACATTTTAGACAATACGGGACTGCTTGAAAAAAACTATTCAGGAGCTCTTGCTTATAAAAAAGAGTATTGTGGTCTGAATGTTTATTACAGCCACTTCCATTCCAAACTGGGCATCTTTACCTATTCCGAAGCAAGCAATCCTGCTCAGCTGCTCCAACTGTTTCAGGAGCCGGCACCCACTAATTTTCCGTTGTCCTATTATCTGCAAAAAGGGATTTACAAAATCAACAGAGGGTATCAAGCTGTAAGCCATAACCTGCTCAAAGCAACTGCATATGTAAAATACGGAGCACTCGGTAAACTGGAAGCAACCTTTGCGAGACAGACGGACAGCCGTCAGGAATATGATCTGGATGTGCCTTATTCTATCAATGGCAGTCTTGACAATGCTCCTCAGAACAATTTCGATCTGACCACGCACACGGCCGAACTGATATGGGAACATAATTCCTGGCACCATATTTCCGGAAGCCTGGGAGCAAGTTTTATCACCGAGGGTAATGTATATACCGGACTCACCTATGGAGCGCTCATTCCCAATTACCGCAACTACGGAGGGGGATTGTTTCTGATTGAAAAATGGAACCCAAACGACAAATTCACATTAGAGGCAGGAATCCGGTCCGATTATAAGTGGCAGCGGGAGTATATGCTGAATCCTGCTTCCTTGCTGGAATATACCAATACCCAGCAATACAATGCCACAACGGCCACCATCGGTGCTTCATACCGCTTCACTCCTGCAGTTAGTTTATCCATGAATGCGGGTAACGGATGGAGGGCTCCTTCTGCTTTTGAGCTTTATGCCTTCGGGGTTCATGGAGCTACAGGACAATTTGTGGTGGGAGACAGCACGCTGAAGCTGGAGCAATCCTATAATTTTTGCAGCTCATTACTTTATGCCGGATCCAAACTGGAAGCTGAGCTGGGAGCTTATGTGAACGTCATTGATAATTATATCTATCTGAAACCTACCCTGACAACTCACATAAATATCGATGGCTACTTCCCGGTGTTTGATTACACCCAGACCAATGCATTATTCAAAGGCATTGATCTGGATCTGAAATGGCATATCACTCCGCAACTGCTTTATGAACCCAAAGCAACGCTTATTTATGCCAACGATTTGACAACACATGGATACCTTGTCCTTATACCTCCCCAGCGCTTTCAGAACAAACTGGAATACCGATGGAAAAAACTGGCCGGATTGAGGAATGTGTTTGTCAGTGCCGGCAACCTACTGGTGCCAACTCAGACACGGGTGCCTCCCAACAGTGATTTTGTTCCTCCACCCAAAGGATATGTCTTGTTCTCGGCTTCTGTGGGGTGCTCTGTAAAAGTGCGCAATCAGGACATCAGCTTCAGTATCATTTGCAATAACCTGCTGAACACGGTCTATCGTGACTACATGGATTTCTTCCGGTATTATGCCGATGAACCTGGAAGAAGTGTTCAGCTCAAAGTCAGAATCCCGTTTCAATTTTTTCCAACAAAAACAACACAAACAAGTACTCACTAATTAATCAACCTATAAAATAAAAATCATGAAAAAAAAATCACTTCTCTTCCTCCTCCTCACCGTATTGACTGTTTCAGCCCTGCTGTTCAGCGTCGCTTCCTGTAAAAAATCGGAACAGATCGTTACCCCCGCCCCACCCAGCAACGAGTTTCTGACCACGGTTATTTTTCGTTGTGTCAATACTGCTGCGCCCTATGATACTACTACGGCTATCTGGAGAGCATTAAACCCAAGCAGTTCTGCGCCTCCGGATACCTCCAAAGCAATTCTCACCTTCAACAAAAACAGTACCTACACCTGCAATGTGTATATCCTGGATGAATCCAAGACGGCTTTATCGGCGCTGGTGCAACCTAATTTCAATATCAATAATCTCCCTTCCACAACCGTGAATGTGACCACGGAGATCAGAGCGCGTCAGAATTACCATCTGGTTTGTTTCGACATGTCGGGCGCCATCACTTCAAATCTCACCGTGGCAAGAACCGATTATGATACCAACAATCCCCCGTTGCAAGTGGGATTAAATGATAACGCCACTGTATTGGCTCCCAGTACAGGGCGCATGGAGATGGCGCTTCACCATCAGCCCAATGTTAAAAACGGCAGTTGCGGTCCAGGCACCGACGATTTTGACGTGTATTACGGAGTCACTATTCACTAATCAAGAAAAGAAAATAATTAAAAACATATACCTATGAAAAACAGATTATTTACCTGCTTAATTCTTATCGCGAGTCTGAGCGCCGGAGCTCAAACACCGGAAGCCACAGCCCCGTCTAAAGGTTTTATCGGCATCAGCGAAGGGTTTTCCATTCCATCCGGCAATATCACCAAAGTGGCTTACAATGATAATACCGCAGGATTTGCGGGCAAAGGTTCTTCCTTTGGCATAGAGGGAGCCTGCTATTTTTCCAAGTATATCGGCATTGGAGGAAAAATAAGTTTCACCTCCTTCAATATCTCCTCTACCGGACTGGACTCCCTTTCTGCGGGATATCGGAATTCATTTGATGTAGACCGTGTTACCACCAGCATTACAGGCGCCTACTCCATCTGGGCTTTCATGCCGGGGATTTATTTGCGTTATCCTGTTTCAGGTAAATTATCGGTGAATGCAAATATACTGGCCGGATTTACCAGCACCACAACACCTACCATCGACGTGGCCGTGGAAGATGGCGGTGTGGAAGACGGCACCTTCACACAAAAAGCCTGCACAGCAAATGCATTTGGCTATTCAGCAGGCATCGGAGTCAGCTATCAGGTTCTTTCCTGCATGGCTATCTCCCTGCACGGAAGTTATTTATCCTGTACCCCTGATTTCTTTATGGACAATATAAACCGTCCGTCAAATATAGGAAGACTGGTTACCGAGTATAATCAACCCATAAATGTCATGAACATCTCGTTGGGCGTAGCCTATACATTCGGAAAAAAATAAAGAACGCGTTCCGTTTAAAGATAGATCTATCTAAATAACAAAAAATGGCTGATCCGCAACTGAACTTCACGCTTATCGCTACCGAAGAGCTGGAGAAACTCAAAACCTCTTTGGAGGAAATCAAGCTACTGCTGAAGCAAAAGAAAGAAGATGATGTATTATCCTGTTATATCCCTTCTGAAAAAGCAAGACACATATTAGGTATAAGCCGTAAAACCTGGTTTAATCTGAGACAAGCAAAATTGATTTCCTATATCAAAGTAGGCAAGGCTATTTATATTAAACGGGAAGATCTGGACGCATACATGGATGCTCACTATGTAAAAAGCGCCGACAAGATCCGGAAAGAGAAATAAACAGGGATGAATTGAATGTTTGATAAAGGATCGCCCTTCATCGTGGCGGTCCTTTTAACAATCGTACAGCTCATAGAAATTACCTACTCCGGCATCCCCTTACCTTCTTCAATCAGTTTCAGAAGACTGCCCTGCAGGTGACCCGTCCATCCGGGTTTGCAGCTCTCATAACATTCACTGTCCGGAGTCAGGCCTTTGTGGACAAAATCAATCTGTGTTTTTCCGCCCTTGTCGCTCAGCGTCCAGATCACTTCCGTGCCTTTCCACTCTTTCTTGCCTTTTATCCAGTGGAGATTGCAATCGGTGACCAACCAGGTTATTTTCTTTTCAGGGATTACTTCCGAAATTTTGAAGTTTACGAAAGTATCTCCGAAATGAACGGAGAATTCATCATTCAATTTCTCAGCTTTACCTTGAAAGTTTTTGGCCCACCAGAGATTTACCTGGCTGATTTTTTTCATAGCATCCTTTGCCGATGCTTTTACCGTAAGGACATAGTTGAAGTCTTGTAGAGTTTTCATGTTTTAAAGTTTAGTTTTAGTGATATAGCATTTAAAATCCGTTCTCATTGTCAGGGCTAAAGCCCGCTTATGTTCGAGTATCCAACCCCACGCTGAAGCGTGGGGTTAATACAGAAGCGATCCATCAAGTATGCCATTTTATTTGACTCCACTGATGATTATGATTAATCACAAGCGCTGAGCCCTTAAAGCTCG
>Ga0210396_10001653_pt1 | contig 23769 bp, 18 predicted proteins | sample IncBWH17OmetaG_FD_155466 | JGI IMG/M metagenome (GOLD analysis project Ga0210396, IMG submission 155466) | Forest soil microbial communities from Barre Woods Harvard Forest LTER site, Petersham, Massachusetts, United States - Inc-BW-H-17-O ... | reverse complement strand
GTCTTCGGCATCATCCTGGCCGGCTATTCGAGCGGATCGAAGTGGTCGCTCTTCGGCGGCATGCGAGAAGCCGCCCAAATGGTCAGTTACGAAATTCCGCTGGCCATCTGCGCGTTGATTCCAATCATCGCCACCGGCACGCTCAACCTGAACGAAATCGGCGAGATGCAGCGGGGCGGGTTTTGGAACTGGCTCATCTTCCACGACCCGTTTACGTTCCTCTCCTGTTTCATGTACTTCACGGTGGCGACGGCCAGTTGTAAGCGGGCTCCCTTCGACTTGGCCGAGGCCGAGAGCGAGCTGGTCGGCGGTTTCCACACCGAATATAGCGGCATGCGATGGTCGTTCTTCTTCCTGGCGGAATACGCCAGCATGTTCGTGGTGAGCATGGTGGCCTCGGTGCTGTTTCTCGGGGCCTGGCACACGGGCTTGTGGTTTGACGACTATCTCCTGCGACCGCTGCGGGAAAATCCGAGCCAGAGCTTCGACGCGGCCCGTTATCTAGCGAATGTCTTCGGCCTCGCAGTGATCACGGCCAAAGGCACGGTGCTGATCTTCGTGCAGATGTGGTTGCGGTGGACGTTGCCCCGCCTGCGGATCGACCAGGTGATGACGACTTGCTTGAAGTACCTGGTGCCGATCAGTTGCTTCTTGTTCCTCGGTGCCGCGATCTGGCCGCTGGCCTTGGCTTACCTCCATGGCGGCGAGACGACCTGGCTGCCCAAGCGTCCGCTGGGCGACAGCGTGCCGCGGCGCGTGGTGGCGACCGAACCGGTGCGATTCGGGGCGACCGTCCATACGGTTGCAGTCGCCAAAGGTGCCCGCCCGTGAACGGCACCGAGATCTTGTTTTTGATCTTCGCGGCCGCGACCTGCGGCGGCGCGCTGGCCGTCGTCTTCAGTCAGAACGTGGCACGGATGGCCTTCTGGCTGATCGTTTCGCTCGGCTCGACGTCCGGTTTGTTCTTCCTGTTGCGGGCCGACTTCGTCGGGGCGACGCAGCTCTTGATCTACGTCGGCGGCACCGTGGTGCTGCTGATTTTCGGCGTCATGCTCACCGCCAGCGGCCCTTATGTGCGGATTCGCGCGTCGGCTGGCGAGATGGTGCTGACCTGTGGCGTCGGCCTGTTGTTGCTCTCGGTCATTTATTCGACGGTCTTCGTGGTCGATTGGACAAAGATGGCCCCCCGCAGCGGCATAGAACAGGTCGGCCAGGGCTACAACCCGCCCGGCGAGGGAAACACTGTTCGGCCGATCGGCATGAAACTGCTCGGACTGAGCCTGGATGATCTGGGAACGCAGCGAAAAGAGCTGAGTTCCGGCTACCTGCTGCCGTTTGAAATTGTGTCGGTGCATTTGCTCGTGGTCCTGATCGGGGCCGCCTACCTCGCGCGTGCCAAGCGTCGCGTCGATGCGCCGGCCCGCGCCGGAGCGGCACCCAACGGGTCCGCCCGCTCGTTCGGATCGTGACGCTGATGGCGGACGCGACGGCCGCCGGGCCGCGCGGAATCGTGTTCGACAGTCTGGATTGATGGTCATGGATAGTTTGCCCCTGTCGTGGTACTTGCTGGTGGCCGGTGTGCTGTTCGTCAGCGGCGTGATCTGCATGGCGACCAAGCGCAACGGCATCGGCGTGCTGATGGGTGTCGAGCTGGTGCTAAATGGGGCCAACGTCAACTTCGTCGCCTTTTCGCGGTACACGCGGCTGGGGATCGACGGGCAAGTGATCTCGCTCTTCGTGATCGTGCTGGCGGCGGCGGAGGCCGCGGTGGCCCTGGCCATCGTGCTGAACTTTTACAACAACCATTCGTCGATCGACGTCGATCGAGGCGACGAGTTGCAGGGCTAACCGGATTGGCCGGTCCTGAACGGGCCCGCCTGACCAGTGAAGACCAAAACGCGATGAACGCGGAACTTTACGAGTCAACCAGTCACACGCTGAAGCTGCTGCTGGCCTTTGCCTGGCTGGCGCCGCTAGCCGGCTTCGCCATCGAGATCTTCGGCGGCTACTGGTCGTCGCGGAAAAGCAAAGCGGCCGCTTATCTGGCCGTGCTCTGCATCTTCCTCGGCTTCTGCGCGAGCGTGACGGCGTTCACGGTCTGGGGCAACCGCACCAACTGGGCCGCCCTCACGCAACACGAGGAACACGGCGCACACGAGGTGGCCGAGCAGCCGCCCGGCCCCGGCGAGGCCGCGGCGGCTGAACAGCATGCGGCCGAGGGTCACGCCACAGCCGAACCGTCGAAACTGCCGGCCCGAACTTACTTTTCCGGCTCGTTCTACACGCTGGCGCGCTTCGGCAACCTGATCGTCTCGCTCGACTATTACATCGACAGCCTGACGCTCGTGATGTTCATGATGGTGACGCTGATCGCCACCTGCATTCACATCTTCGCGATCGGCTACATGAGCGACGAGCTGACCGACAACTACGCCGACCATCAGGTGCACATGGCCGACGGCGGTCACCTGCACCGCCCGGGCCGGTATTACCGCTTCTTCGCGTACATGTCGCTCTTCTGCTTCTCGATGCTGGGCCTGGTCCTCGCGGGGAACATTTTCCAGGTCTTCATCTTCTGGGAGCTGGTGGGCATCTGCAGCTACTTCCTGATCGGGTTCTACGTCGAACGCCGTTCGGCCAGCACGGCCGCCAACAAAGCGTTCATCATGAACCGCGTGGGGGACTTCGGCTTCCTGATCGGGCTGATGGTGCTCTGGACCTATTTCGGCACGTTCCAGTTTTCCACGCACCAGGTGGACGGCGTCGAGCAGCCCGGCTTGTTCGAGATGCTACGGGGTCCGCATGGTGAGCTGACTGTCGACCCTGTCGAAAACGTCGTCCGCCTGAACGATCCCACGAAACAGCACACGCAGATTCCGTATCTGCTGTTGGTCGTGGCCGGCCTGGGTGTGTTCGGGGGCTGCGTGGGCAAGAGCGCCCAGTTCCCGCTGCAAACGTGGCTCCCCGACGCGATGGAGGGACCAACGCCCGTTTCGGCCCTGGTGCACTCCGCGACGATGGTCGCCGCCGGCGTTTATCTGGCCGGTCGCTTCTTCCCGATGTTTACGCCCGAGGTACTGCTCACGATCGCCTACGTCGGCTGCGTGACGCTCTTCGTCGCGGCGACAATCGCGGTCGTCGCCACGGATATCAAGCGGGTGCTCGCCTATTCGACGATCAGCCAACTGGGCTACATGATGCTGGGAATTGGCGTCGGCGGGTGGGGCGCCGGGTTATTCCATCTAATCACGCACGCGTTCTTCAAGTCGCTGATGTTCCTCGCCTCCGGCAGCGTGATTGTCGGCTGCCATCACGAGCAGGACATGACCCGCATGGGCGGCCTGATGCGGAAGATGCCGATCACCGCCCTCACGATGTTGGTCGGCGTGATCGCGATCTCGGGTCTGGCAATTCCCGTGCTGGGAACGACCTTCGCCTTCTCGGGTTACCACTCGAAAGACGCGATCGTGGCGAGCGCGCTCGCCTTCCGGCAATCGAACCCGGTCCACTTTCTGTTGTTCTTCGTGCCGCTGCTGACGGCGGGAATCACCGCTTTCTATATGTTCCGCCTGTGGTTCTTCACGTTCTCCGGCCAGCCGCGCGACGCCCACGTTTACGACCACGCCAAAGAATCGCCCTGGGTGATGACCGGACCGCTGTGCTTGCTGTCGGTCTTCGCGATCTTCGTGGCGGTCGGCGGCGAACAAGGTCCGCTGTATCGGCTGTTGATTCATAGCGAGCCGGCCGGATTGGCGGCGGGGGTCGCGGGCGGAGCGAGCGGTATCGTCCTGCCGGCCCACGAGGCCATTCACTCCGTGCACGCCGACGCCGGTGGGCTGGCGCTCATCGCCGCGTTCTCCGGCCTGTTGCTGGCCTTCCTGATCTACGGCCTGCGGGTGGTCGACCCGGCCGACATTGCCCGCCAGCTGCGGGGGCTGCACGGCTTCCTGGTCGAGAAATGGCAGTTTGACCACTTATATGAAGCCATGTTCGTGCGGCCGGTGCTGATCGTGTCGCGGTGGTTTGCGACGTTCGACCGGGTGGTGATCGACGGTTTTCTGCACGCCCTGACGTTTGCCACCATCGACATTTCCCGGCTGGACAGGCGGTTCGATGAGGGGGTGATCGACGGCATGGTCAACACCCTGGCCGACGCGGTCTTCGCCGTCGGCCGTTCGCTCCGCGTAATTCAAACGGGCAACTTGCGGCAATACGTGATGTTCATCGCGATCGGCGTGGTCGCCCTGTTCATGTTGTTGATGATGTTTTTCCCGCAATAGCGGACTGATTCGTTTTGCTTCTCGAGTTGGACAGAAGAAAGTCTCCCGCGCCGGCGCGGGTCAGGAAAAATTCGGAAGAACTCATGACTCCCGCGATGTTGCTTTCGACGATCATTTTCCTGCCGACCGTCGGCGCGCTGATTCTCGCGCTGGGATTCAACAAGCGCGACGAAGAGCCGATGCGGGTCTTCTCCCTGGTGATCACGGTTGCGACCTTCATCTTCACGCTCTTTTTGTTCAAGGATTTCCGCTACGACGTCGCCGGCATCCAGCCGGTGACGGAGGGCGGTGTCGGCGTCAAAATCCCGTGGATCGCGGCCTGGCATATCTACTATCAGCTCGGCTACGACGGCATCAGCCTGCCGCTGGTGCTCTTGACTAGCTTCATCTGCATGCTGGCCATGCTGGCCTCGTGGAGCATCAAGAAGCAGGTGAAGGGCTACCTGATCCTGTTCCTGATCCTGGAGACGGGCATGTTGGGCGTCTTCCTGGCGCTCGACTTCTTCCTGTTCTACGTCTTCTGGGAAGTCATGCTCCTGCCGATGTATTTCCTGATCGGCGTGTGGGGCGGACCGCGAAAGGAATACGCGGCGATCAAGTTCTTCCTCTATACGCTTGTCGGCGGCGTGTTGATGCTGATCGCCATTCTTATGTTCTATTTCGGCAGTCCCACGCAGACATTCGACATCATCGAGCTGTCGCGAATCGGCCAGGGACTGGTCGCGAAGGCCGCCTTCAGCCCGACCATCCAGATCACGGCGTTCATCCTGCTCTTTATCGGCTTTGCGATCAAAGTGCCGACCGTGCCGTTCCACACGTGGTTGCCCGACGCGCACGTCGAAGCGCCGACTCCCATCAGCATGATCCTGGCCGGCGTGCTCCTGAAGATGGGGGGATACGGCATCCTCCGCATCGCGTTCCCGATTTGTCCGTACGGCGCCCAGTACGCGGCTTACGCGCTGGTCGTGATCGGGGCGGGCAGCATCATCTACGGAGCGTTTGCGGCCCTGGCCCAGACCGACTTCAAACGGATGGTCGCCTACAGCTCCGTCAGCCACATGGGCTACGTGATTCTGGGCATCGCCGTCTGGAAGATTAGCGAGGCCGGCGGTTCGGCCGTCGGCAAATATTACTGGACGATGGGCATGAATGGCGCGATGTTCCAGATGCTCGCGCACGGCATCTCGTCGGCCGGCATGTTCTTTATGGTCGGCGTGATTTACGACCGCGTGCATCACCGCGACCTGAATCAGTTCGGCGGACTGATGGGGTTAATGCCGCTGTATTCGGCGCTGGCCGTGGGCATTTTCTTCGCCGGCCTGGGGCTGCCCGGCATGTGCGGCTTCATCGGCGAAATCTTCGTCGTGCTCAGCTCCTGGAACTTCTCGCCGCTCGTGGCGATCATCGCCGCCTCGGGCGTGATCCTGACGGCCGGCTACATCCTCTGGGCCATCCAGCGGGTTTACCTTGGCGCGGAGTACAAAGGTCCGCACCGCGAAGGCATTGTGCCGATCAACGGACGCGAAGCGGCCGTCGGCGTTACCTTGTTGGCGTTCGCCATCCTGCTGGGCGTCTATCCCAACTTCATGCTGGACGTAATGCACGGATCGATCGACCAGCTCGTGACGCAACTCGACGTGGGATACCAAAACGCTCTGCACGCAGCCGGCACTGCCCAGGCGATGCTTCAGCGCTGACCGCTTCCAGAACAAAGACACGAGTGCCCGAATTCGCGAGCCCAATTCACCCGCAGCCAATCACCGGCCGGATGACGACGAAACGCTGAGTGCCCGATGAATTTTGAAACTCTGCTCGACGCCTTGATGCGAGACACGACCGGCAAGTCGTTGTTCTTGTTCGCGCCCGAGCTGACGATCTGCGCCACGATCGTCGTCCTGCTCTTGTTCCGGCTCGTCGGCCTGGACCGGTTGATTCGCCCCGTCGCCATCGCCCTCTTAGGTGGTTTAGTCGCACTCGGGTTCGCGGCCGCGGAGTACTACAACCTGCTCCAAGGCACGCAAACGAGCCAGAAGTTGTTCACCGGCTTGTTGGTTTTCGATCAGTTCACCGTCTTCTTCCGCCTGTTCCTGACGACGTTCCTGATCTTCGTGACGGCGCTGACGGCCATCTCCGGCATTCCCGACTACGAGGACGGTCCCGATTTCTACACGCTGCTCTTCGGTGCCACGCTCGGCATGTTGCTGATGGCCAGTGCCAACAACCTGCTGATCCTGTTCCTGGGCGTCGAGATGGCCAGCGTTCCCAGTTACGCGATGGTCGGCTTCCTCAAGGGCCGCCCCAAGAGCAGCGAAGCGTCGCTCAAGTTCGTGGTCTACGGGGCTGGGGCCGCGGGCGTCATGCTTTACGGCATCAGCCTGATGGCCGGTCTGTTGGGAACGCCCAACTTCACCGAGATGGCCGCCAACCTCGACCAGGTGATCGGCACCGCGGGAATGAAGGACGCGACCGTCCGCACGGTCCTGTTGGGGGCCTTGATGGTCTTCGTGGGCCTGGCGTTCAAGCTGTCGATCGTGCCGTTTCACTTCTGGTGCCCGGACGCCTTCGAGGGCGCCGCGGCAGAAGTGGCCGGCTATCTCTCGGTCGCGTCGAAGGCGGCCGCGTTTGCCCTCTTGATCCGTTTCTGCCACATCCTGATCGGCGAGCACGTCGAAGGACTGACGCACCTCAACTACGCATTGGGGCTTGGCCTGGGCATGGTGGCAGCGCTCACGGCGACCTTCGGCAATCTGGCCGCCTATTCGCAACGCAATGTCAAGCGGCTCTTGGCCTACTCCACCATCGCGCATGCCGGCTACATGCTGATGGCCGTCTCCGCAATGATGGTGATCGCCAACGGACCCAAAGTCCCCAACGTCGACGTGTCGTTCAATGTGACGCGCGCCATCGAGGGGCTGCTTTACTACCTGGTCGTCTACATGTTCATGAACCTGGGGGCGTTTGCGGTCGTAGCCCTCATTCGCAACGAGATCTTTAGCGAAGAGATCGATGACTATAACGGTCTGGCCCAGCAGGCGCCGCGCTATTGCCTCTGCATGGCCGTCTGCATGTTCAGCCTGATCGGGCTGCCCCCGTTCGGCGGGTTCTTCGCCAAGTGGTCGATCTTCGCGCCGCTGCTGCAGGCCGGCTACGTCAACAAGATGATGTGGGGCGTGCTGGTGATCGGCGGCGTGAACACCGTCTTCAGCCTGTTCTATTACATCCGCGTATTGAAGGCGATGTACATCGCGCCGCGTCCCGAGGGCGCCCGCGCGGCCGGCGAGTTTGGACCGGGCGGCGCCTTCGCGATCGTGATCGCCATCCCCGTGCTGCTCACCGGCATCGGCGTGACGCCCGTGCTGCGGCTGACGCAGACGGCCGCCGCCTCGATCTTTGAAGCATCACCCAAGACGCAAGTCGCGCGGCTCGCGGCCGAACAGCCGGCCGCCGAATCGCACGAGAAACTGTAGGGCCCCTTCCCAACTGTCCGGCTAACGCTCGCAAAACCGCTCGATGCAACATAACGACGTTCTTAACGGTGTGCTGGTCCTGCTGCGTCGCAGCCTCTTGCAGTACGCGGCCGAAGCATGGCCCTGGACGGGCTCCCACTCGGCCGCGCTGCGGGCAGAAATCGACCAGCTGATCGCCGCCCAGTCCGAGCGCGTGCGCAAACTGGCCGAGCTTTTGGACGGCCGCCGCTGGACGATCGATTTCGGGGCCTTTCCCGACTTTACTGATCTGCACTTTCTGTCGCTAATCTTCGTGCTGCCGCACGTGGTCGAAAACGAGCAGAAGATTGTCCGCGAGATCGAGCTGGCCCTCCCCGCCTGCGCCGGGGACTCCGAGGCCACGGCCCTACTGGCCGAAACGCTCGTCGGCGAGTCGCAGGCGCTCAGCAAGCTGCAACAGTTGGCCGGCCCGCATCCGAGCCCGGCGGCCCAAAGCGCGGCCTGAGCCCTCCGGTCCCGTGCATGACCGCGACGACTGCGACTGCCGCCCGTCTTGACCGCTGACCGCTATAATACGGCTGAGTGATGCGCTGCCGGTCTTGCGAAGGGTCGGTTAGCGGAGTCGTCGTGCGGGAGCGACCCGAGCCTGATTCAGAAATGAAGCACGCGGCGGCTTACGCCGACGGCTCGCCGGGCGCGTGGGCGCTGGTGGCGAGACAGGGATGACTTTGCGAGGTGAAACCGCGTGCCACAGTTTGAGCTCGTCAGCGAATTTCAGCCGGCCGGCGATCAGCCCGAGGCCATTCGTTCGCTCGTCCGCGGCGTGCGCGAAGGGAAGCGGAGCCAGGTGCTGTTGGGCGTCACCGGGTCGGGCAAGACCTTCACGATGGCCAACGTCATCGCCCAGATTCAGCGGCCGACGCTCGTCCTCTCGCACAATAAAACGCTGGCGGCCCAGCTCTTTGCCGAATTTCGGGATTTCTTTCCGAATAACGCGGTCGCCTATTTCGTCAGCTACTACGACTACTACCAGCCGGAAGCCTACATCCCGCAGCGCGACATCTACATCGAGAAGGACGCCTCGATCAACGAGGAAATCGATCGCCTGCGGCTGATGGCCACGAGCGCCCTCGTCAGCCGGCGGGACGTGATCGTCGTCGCCAGCGTCAGCTGCATTTATGGCTTGGGCTCGCCCAAGGACTACCTGGAGATGATGGTCCCGCTCCGCGTGGGGGACACCGTCGACCGGGACGAGCTGTTGCACAAGCTGATCGACATCCACTACGAGCGGAACGATCTCGATCCGGCCCGCGGCAAGTTCCGCGTCCGCGGCGACGTCATCGAGTGCTGGCCCGCCTATGAAGAGTTTGCCTATCGCATCGAGCTCTGGGGCAACCAGATCGACGGCGTGTCGATGATCAATCCGCTCACCGGCGAGGAGGCCCGCCGGCTGCAAGACATCTACATCTACCCGGCCAAGCACTTCGTGTTGCCGCAGGACCGCATCGAGCGGGCGCTCACGGAGATCCAGGGAGAACTCGACGGCCGGCTGGAGGACTTTCGCAGTCAGGGCAAACTGCTCGAGGCCCAGCGACTGGGAGCCCGCACGCGCTACGACATGGAGCTCTTGCGCGAAGCCGGCTTTTGCCCAGGCATCGAAAACTACAGCCGGGCGCTCTCCGGCCGCAAACCGGGCGAGCCCCCCTACACGCTCCTGGACTTTTTCCCCGATGATTTTTTGCTCTTCGTCGACGAATCGCACGCCACCATGCCGCAGGTGAAAGGCATGTTCGCTGGCGACCATTCACGAAAGACCACGCTGGTCGAGCACGGTTTCCGCCTGCCGATGGCGCTCGACAACCGGCCGCTCAAGTTCGACGAGTTCCACGCCCGCCGCCGGCAGACGGTCTTCGTCTCGGCGACGCCGGCCGATTGGGAATTGCAGCAAAGCGAGGGCGAGGTCGTCGAGCAGGTCATTCGACCCACCGGCCTCATCGACCCGATGATCCGGGTCGAGCCGGCGCGCGGCCAGGTGCCGCATCTCTTGCAAGAGATCCAAAAACGGGCGGCCGTCAACGAGCGCGTGCTGGTCACCACGCTCACCAAGCGGCTGGCGGAAGACTTGAGCTCGTACCTGATCGAGGAGGGCGTCCGCTGCCAGTGGCTGCACTCGGAGCTCGACGCGCTTGAGCGGGTGAAAGTTCTTCGCGAGCTACGGGAACAGAAATTCGACGCGCTGGTGGGCGTCAACCTGCTGCGGGAAGGGCTCGACCTGCCCGAGGTATCGCTCGTGGCCATTCTCGACGCGGACAAGGAAGGCTTCTTGCGGAGTGAGACGAGCCTGATCCAGACGATCGGCCGCTCGGCCCGCAACGTGAACGCCGAGGTTGTGCTCTATGCCGACAAGGTGACCGAGAGTATGCAGCGAGCGCTCGACGAAACCAACCGCCGCCGAGCGCTGCAGATGGAATACAACAAAGAGCACGGCATCACGCCGGAAACGATCAAGAAAGCGATCCGCCGCGGCATCGAAGAAGAAGTCGCGGCCCAGCGCGTGGTGCAGGACGCGGTCGGGCAGCCGAACGTCGAGCAGTTTGTCACGCAGGAATATCTCAACGAGCTCGAGGCGGAGATGCTGCGTGCCGCCGAGGCGCTCGATTTCGAGCGGGCGGCCAAGCTGCGGGACCAGATCGTGCTGCTGAAAAAACGCCTCGGCCAGTCGGTGAAGCAGGAAGACGTCGATTCGGCCGGCTTCGCGGAGCCCGGGCAGCGGCGCGGTCGTCAGCGTTCGCGGAGTCCGCGGGGCAAACGCGTCCCCTGGCCGGACAAGCCGTAGCTGCAGGCAAGCCGTAAACGCGCCCGCTTGTGCCTCCTGCTCGCCAGCGCTCGCGCCCGTCCGCACCCTCCGGCCTGCAAATCTGCTGAGAAACGGCGCTGTTTTGCCCGCCGAGCGACAAACTTCCGGCGCTCGGGCCGTTCCGGCGTGAACCTTTGACCTATATTTCCAGTCGCCAGAGCCGCGCGGAGCGATCGCATTGCCGAGCGCGGCCGCGCAGGCGGCAGCCCCGCTGCGACCGGAACAATCGATCGACCGAGGCAAGGCAGGAACGCTCGATGCAATCGGCAGAACTCGTGGTCCTGTGGAGTTCGCTCGGACTGGCGCTTTACGCGTTTGTCGTGTATCCGCTGGCGATCGCGCTGGCGTCGCGGCTGGCCCGCAATGAAGCGGCCGCTCCCGAGCTGGACGGCACGAGGCTCTATTCGTGGCCGCGGGTGACGCTGTTGATCGCCGCTCGCCGCGAAGAGAGCTTAATCGTCGATCGCCTGCAGAACGCGGCGGCCCTCAATTACCCGCCCGATCGGCTGGAGATCCTGGTCGGCTGCGACGGCGAGGGAGATCTCACCGCGCTCTTGGCCCGCTCGTTCGACGACTCGCGGGTGAAGGTCGTGCAGCTTTCCGAGCAGCTCGGCATGGCCACCGTCCTCACCGAATGCGTGTCCAAGGCGACGGGCGAAATCGTCGTCTTCACCGACGTCTACACGATGATGCGACCCGACGCGCTCCGCCGCCTCGTCCGGCACTTTCAGCAGGCCGACGTCGGCGCCGTGTGCGGCAAGCACCTGCCCATCGATCCGACAACCGGCCGCAGCCTGAGCGGCCTGTTTTGGAAGTTCGAGAATTTTATCGAGGGGGCCGAGGCGCGGCTGGGTGCGCTGTCGCGGGTGAACAGCGGCATTTATGCGGTCCGCCGCAACCTCTCATTGTCGACTCCACAGGACGCGGCCGCTGCGCCGGCAGCGAACGAGGGGTCCGCGTCTCGCCGTCGTTATCGGCTGGTCTACGATGATACGGCGATTGCGGTCGAAGAAACGCCGCCGACATTCGAGGCCGAATACCGCGCCGGCAAAAAGCAGGGACTCGATTTTCGCCGCGGACTGCAGCAGTTGTCGTCGCACTTGAACGCGCGTTCGCTTTTGATGTTTTGGGTCTCGTGGACGCACAAGCAACTGCGGCGAATCGGCCCGCTGTTCCTGCTGGCGGCCTTCGTGAGCAACGCCTGCCTGTCGAACGACCCGTTCTATCTGCACGTGTTGCTGGTGCACGAGTCGCTTTACCTGGGCGCGCTGGTGGGGCTCTTCTTCGTCACCGGGGACCGTTGGTGGAAGGTGCTCTGCGTGCCGGCGCGGTTCTTCGGCAAGTCGGTCCGCCTAGCGCACGCCGGATGGGAGTCGATCCCCGGCCAGGGCTGCCCGGTTCCCGAACCGGCCCGCGTGCCGCGCTTGCGAACGGGCGACGCCGGGCCGAAGCGAATCGTCCGCTGATGGGCCATAGTCCTTTGCTGACGTCCAGACGCTCCATCGCGAGCAGGCGAACCTAGACGCCGCGCGCGTGAAAGAGCTATCGTCACCGAGGCGCAGCCCGCCCGAACCGGCTGCCAACTCCGACTGCCGACCGTAACTGACTTGGCGAAGGGCCCCGATTCATGTCCCAGCCGACGACCGAGCCGAGCGCTCCGGCTCCGTCGGCCCCGCAAACGCCCGTGCGAGGACTGACCCTCTTTCAGCGGGCGCTCCGCGTTGTTTCCTGGCTTTCGCTCGCCGGCATCCTGGCGGCAACCGGCATCCTATGGTTCGTCTCCGAACGAACCTGGTGGGGCACGATTTTGACGTTTGTGCCTCGGCACGCGTTCCTCGTCCTCCCCGCATTTTTCTTGCTCGTGTCCCTCTTCGCTTATCGTCGAATGGTGTGGGTGAACCTGGCCGGCGTGCTGGTCGCCGCGTTCCCGCTGATGGGCGGCCGCGTTCCGCTCGTGCTGCCGGTCGATGAAGCCGGCGGGCTGCGGATCGTGAGCTGCAACGTCCAGCGCTATGAACCCGATTTCGACCTGGTCCTCCGCGAAATCACCGACAAAAGGCCCGACGTCGTCGCTCTGCAGGAAGCACTTTGGACCGATCCTCGCCTGGGCACGACATTTCCCGGCTGGCACACGATTCAGGAAGACGAGTATTGGTTCGGCTCGCGCTATCCGATCAAGCGGGTCGGCGTCTGCCGGTCCAAGCCCTTCGATCGCCTCTCAGGACTCTCGGTCGAGATCGAAGCGCCCGGCGGGCCGATCGTGCTTCACGATCTGCATCTCACCACGGCCCGCTTTGGCTTCAACGATTTGTCGGTGCACACACTGCTCGACGGAACCGCAGCGGCCTTCATCGAAAAGTACACGCAGTGGCGCCGCGACGAAGCGTTCGAATGCCGGGCCGACGTCGAGCGGAACACGCCGCGCCAACTTCCCTCGCTCGTCGTCGGTGATTTCAACACGCCGACAGTCAGCGAGATTTACGGCGAGGCGTGGCAGGGATTCGACAATGCCTTCGACCAGGTCGGCTGGGGGTTGGGTTACACCGCCCCCTGCAGCCCGCACCGCCACTGGCTCAACGATGTTCCCTGGGTCCGCATCGACCACATCCTGACCGACAACCATTGGAACGTGGCGACCTGCGGCATCGGTACCGGCAACGGGTCGGACCATCGGCTCATCTGGGCCGTTGTTCAGCGGCGTTCCCAATAGGCCCGCAGCAGCCGGACCGGACGCACGGGCTTTGCCGACGTGACCGTGTGAAACGACTCTAACGGCGCCCGCGGGCTCGTGCGAAACGCGCGCCGGACCCCGATCGCGGCGATTTTTGCAGCCGCTGGCGGCCTTTTTTTAGCGGGCGAATGCTACAGTTCTCGGGGGCTTTTCCGGCCAGAGCGAGGAAATTCTATCGTGACGAAGTACCTGGTGACGGGGGGCGCGGGCTTCATCGGCTCGCACCTGGTGTCGAGTCTGGTGGAGCGCGGCGAGACAGTCCGCGTCGTCGACGACTTGAGCACCGGCAAAAAAGAGAACCTCGCGCACCTGCCAGCCGGCCGCGTCGAGTTCGTGAAGGGCGACATCGCGGACTCGCGTGCGATGGCAGACGCAGTCCGCGGCATCGAAGTCATCTTTCACCACGCAGCGCTCGCCTCGGTCCCGCGGAGCATCGAGCTGCCGCTGGAGACTCACACGGCCTGCGTAACCGGGACCGTCACCCTGCTCGACGCGTGCCGACACGCGGGCGTCCGCCGCGTGATTTACGCCGCTTCGAGCAGTTGCTATGGCAACCAGGAACAAATGCCCAAGACCGAGAGTCAGCTGCCGCAGGTGCTCTCGCCCTATGCCGCCGCCAAGTTGGCCGGCGAATTGTATTGCGAATCGTTCGCAGCGTGTTATCCGCTCGAGACGGTGCGGCTCCGCTATTTCAATGTTTTCGGACCGCGACAGGATCCGAAAAGCCCCTATTCGGCAGTGATTCCGCTCTTCGTCGCCGCGATTTTGGAAGGCAGGCGGCCGACGATCTTTGGCGACGGCTCGCAGTCGCGCGACTTCACGCATGTGGCGAACGTCGTCGAAGCCAACCTGCGGGCGGCCACCGCGCCGGACGTGTCGGGCAAGGTCTACAACGTCGCCTGCGGCAGCTCGCTGTCGGTGCTCGACCTGCTCGAAGAGATCTGTCGGCTGTTGGGGAAACCGTTCAATCCCGAGTTCGGTCCGGCCCGCGCCGGCGACGTGAAGCACTCGTGGGCGGATATCTCGGCCGCCCAGCGCGAACTGAATTACGCACCCACCGTCGATCTGCACACGGGGCTCAAGCAAACCGTGGAATGGTACGTCGGTCATCCCGGCTGAAAACGGGGTTCGTCGGCCGGGCTGAGTAATTCCAAAAAAGTCGTGATCCGCAGGGTCCGGACGAGCGTTTCTTTCAAAGAATCGACGGCCGGCGGCGAAGAGTCTGAGTGAAAAGGGACAGCGATGGATTGGGCGGCCATTCGCGCCGAAGGATTGAGCGGCTTCGCTATGACGGCGATTCCGCCCACGATCCAATTGCCGGCGCTGCCGCACGCGGTCACGCTCTTTATGCAACGCTCCACAAATGAAGCGGTGCCGAGCGAAGAGCTTGCCAAAATCCTGGAAACCGATGCCAGCCTGACGATCGAGCTGTTGCGGTACGTCAACTCGTCGTTTCTGGGGCTGCGTCAAAAGGCCAAAACTGTGCAGCAGGCGCTGTCGCTCTTGGGACGCCGCCGCTCGCGGATGCTGGTCTTCGCGACCGGCACCGAGGCCGCGCTGCGATCCCGCAAGTCCAAGCTGATCAATCAAAGCGCGTTCTGGAACGCCTGCCTGCAAAAAGCCCTCTTCGCCCGGGAAGTCGCCAAGTTGTTGGGGACCGACATTGAAGTGGCCTTCGCCGGCGGACTGCTGCAGGACTTTTTGCTCCCCGTGCTGACCAATGACCTGCTCGAAGGTTATCTCGACTTCGTGCAGTCCCGCGCCAATCACCCGGAGACACTCTGCGAGTTCGAACAGAAACAATTCGGCTGGGACCACGCGCTGGCCGGCGGTTGCCTAGCCCATTGCTGGAACCTGCCCGACGAGCTGATCTGCTGTATCCTCTATCAACACAGCGGCGTACGAATTCTGGCCCACGCACAATTGGGACGCACGGCCGTCGCCGCCGTCGCCCTCTCGGCCCTGCTGCCCGATCAGTTGAGGCAGCATTACCACGGGCTCGACCTGCTGCGGAAACTGGAAACGAAATGGCCGGCCTTCCAGCTCGAAAGCCTGGCGGAGGCGGTCGACACGCAGCACGCGGCCATGAGTGTCGGCGTGCACAACGATTTTCCCCTCTCGCGGCGGCTCAAGTGCGTGGGCGACGCGCCCGAAGCGTATCAGGACGGAACGCTACGGCCGGTTTCGGTCGCCTGACCCCGTTCGACTCTCTGCTTCGGGACCGCGAAGGATCGGCGGCCCGAAAATTGCCTCACACAGCGTTTCGCAGCCGGCGGCAGTTTCGCTGCCACAGACTCGCAGTGGCGTCCCGCTCGGTACGCTCCGGCGCGCCGCGACGGTGAAATTGGTGGAAACTAGCACGACCGGTCGTTAGATTTGCAACGAACCCAAGGGAGAACACCATGTCGAGCATGATCGGGCCGGGGGTGGATACGAAGCAACGCATCTACCTCGTTCCGCACCCCAAGATCGTTTTTCTCTACCCGTCGCTCATCGTCGCGCTGATTGCCGGATTTTACGCCTACGCGACGGGGAACGCGGACGGCCGCGGCGAGCACGTGCTCTCGTTGATCTTCCTCGTGGTCCTGGGGATCAACCTGAGCGTGATCGCCTTCGACTTTCCTCGGACAACCTCGCTGACGGTCTTCTTCGCCATGGTCGCGGTCGGCATCGCCTGCTGGTTCTTCTTTACCGAATTCCCAGAATGGTGGCCCACGCTGCATCACCTGCTGGCGAAGCTCACTCCCTACGCCAACGCCAAGTTTTATTTCCTGTTTGCCATCATGCTCGGTGTGCTGTTTGTCGGCGTGTGGGTGAACACGCAATTCGATTTCTGGGAAGTCCGCCCGAACGAGCTTTTGCACCACCACGGTATCTGGGCGAATATGGAGCGGTTTGCTGCTCCCAGCCTGCGAATCGACAAGGAGATCAACGACCTGATCGAGTACTTGCTGCTCGGCTCAGGCCGGCTGGTGCTGCATCCCAGCGATGAGCGGCGGGCCATTGTGCTCGACAATGTCTTCTTCGTGAACCGCAAAGAGGCCGAGTTGACCAAGCTGCTGGGCGCCCTGCAGGTCGAAGTCAAAACGGACAATACCTAAGGGCCAGCGCCCAGGGGCGAATGTCAATCCGGACTGCGATGCCGGGGATTTGCCGGCTGTTTCGGCCGTCTCTAGACGAATTTTTCGGTCTCGCCCGTCCTTTGGGACAGGGAGACTATGTCTGGAATTGAGCCCTCTCAAACCAATCCGCCCGCCGACGAGCCCTCCGGCCCGTCCGCAGGCTGGCCGTCGGCCGTCAAGCCGATCTCGCTGACCGACCTGATTGCTTTTAACGAGGAGGTCGTCGCCCTCGTGCGGGTCGGTCTGCCGATCGAAGTCGGCCTGGGCGGCGCGGACGCGCCCAAGAGCATCCGTCAGATCACGGGCCGGTTCCGCGAAGAACTCCGGCGCGGGTCCTCGGTGCGGGAGGCGCTCGACGACTGCGGCGTGCAGTTTCCGCTGTCCTATCTCGCGATTGTCGAAGCCGGCCTGCGATCCAATCGCCTGAACGACGCGCTGGTCTCGGCCGGCGCCTTCGCCCGCACGCTGCTCGAGATGCAGCACCAAATCCGTGCGGCCCTCGTCTACCCGGTACTGCTCTTCACGATCGCTTACGGTTTCTTTCTCTTGCTGCTCAAAGAGCTGGTCCCGCGGATCAACGGTCTGGTGGCCGTGTCGGGAGGCACGCCGCAACCACTGCTGCAGGCGTTGGAGTTTCTCTCGCGGACCATGATCTATTGGGGACCGATCCTGCCGGTGCTGGTGTTGTTCGTCTTGCTGGCGGCCGGCGTGATTCCGTTGCCGTTCGTCAGACCGTCGGCGGCACTGCTCGAGAGGATTCACGTGCTGCCGTGGGTCGGCCGCATTGTCCGCGACAGCCAGAGCGCCGGCTTCTGTCAGCTGCTGGCCATCCTGGTCGACCGGGAAGTGCCGCTCCCCGTGTCGCTGGAGTTGGCTTCGACGGCGACAGGCAACCGCCGCCTGGCCGACGAATGTCGACGCATTGCCGCCGACCTGCGTCGCGGCGTTCCGTTCGGCGAGGCGTTGCAGACGGCCGTCGCTCTGCCCGCATTTACCCGCTGGATGCTGGCCTCGGGCAACGATCAGGGAGGGCTCGCCGCGGTGATGGCGACGTTGTCCGACATTTATCGTCGCCGGTCCGATTCGCAGCGTCAGCTCTTTTCTCTGTCGGCGCCGTTGATCCTGACGGTGGTCATCGGCGGCTCGGCCGTCGCCCTCTATTGCGTCATGGTGTTCCTGCCGATGCGCGATCTGTTTATGCAAGTCATCGCAGGGACCAATCACTGATTGGCCCGCGACCGCGGTTCCTGGCATGCCCAAATTCCATTACCTCGCCTCTGATTCGACGGGTGACTCCCACGAGGGGCAGCTCGAAGCGCGCTCGTCGATCGACGCGGTCAACCAGCTCCGCCGGCAAGGACTGAAAATCGAGCGACTCCTGGAACAGACGGAAGTCACCGCGCGTCAGCCGGCAGTGGCCGTCGCCACTCAGGCGCCGGTCGCCGTCTCCGCCGATTCCGTCTGGCACACCATTCTCGAGCCGGCCGATGCGCAGGCCTCAGAGGCCCATCAACCAAGCGAGATGCCGATTGGAGCCGAGGATCTTGCCGCGCTCGCCGGCCGGATCGCGCAAATCACCCGCTCGCAATTGCCGCTAACTCCCGGGCTGCGTGCACTGAGCCAGGAACTTCCTTCGCGCTCCATGCGGCGGAGCATGGAAAACCTGTGTCAACGCCTCGAACGGGGCGAGCCGCCCGAGACGGCCCTCGGCGGCGAGAACCGGGCGGTCCCCGGGCACATCAGCGGCCTGATCGTGCTGGGCATCCGCACGGGACGGCTCGGCGAGATCATGGAGTGGTTTCTGCATCACGTGCGGCGGCAGATCGACCTGCGTCGCCGCTGCCGCGCTGCACTGATCTATCCAGTCGCGCTGCTCACCTGCGGATTGCTGGCAGCCGTCGGCGGGCTGATTTTCATCGTGCCCGACATGGTCGCGATCTACAGCAGCGGCGGCTTGACCGGCAGCGTCGACGATCTTCCGGTGATCGAGCTCTTGGACATCGCCTCGACGGTGCTGCGGACTTACGGCTACTGGATTTTGGCCGGCCTGCTAACGGTGATCGCGGGCGTGCCGCTCTTGCTCTATGCGTTCGGCGGCAAAGTGCTGTTGCATCGCTGCCTGGCGGGCATTCCCTTCATCGGCATGATGTTCCGCTGCTCGGGTCTGGCTGCGTTCTGCGAGTTGCTGGCGATGTTCGTCTCCGGTCAGGTGCCGCTGGCCGAGGGAATCCGCCTGGCGGCCCGCGGCACCGGCGACGCAGACCTGGATGAGCGGTTCGAGGCGCTGGCTCAGTGCCTCGAACGGGGCGGCGACGATACCGAGCTCTTCCGCCGGCTGGCGACCATCTCGCCGCAGCTCGTGCACGTCTTCCACTGGAAAGACCGGGGCCGGACATTCGTCGACGCATTGCGCGCGTCGGCCCGCATCTACGAAAACCAGGCTCGGCTGCAAATTACGCTGTCGGGAATCCTGATCGAGCCGTTGGTGGTGGTCGGCGTTTTGGGCGGAACCGGGCTGTTCATGGCGGCACTGCTCTACCCAATGGTCCAATTGATCTATTCGATGCTCTGATCGAAGTTACGACGTGATGGTAAAAGTTGCGGCTGTCGTTTATTCGGTGCTGTGCCTCCAGCTCTGCCTGGGGGTTGCCATGTTGGTGACGGCTTCGATCGCCTCGAACCGGCACATGAACGCGGGCAGCCGCGCGATCGATGCCCTGCTCCGAGTGATTGGGCGGGGCGGCGTGGCCGTCGGTTTGTGGGGCTTTGTCTGCGTTTTGGGGGCGCCGTTCTATCTCAGCGCGACGCCTGCTTTCGACTTTTGGCGGTTCATCGGCTACACGGCCGGGCTGATCTACTCGCTGTTGATCGTGAGTGGGGGCTGGCTGCAGTCACGCGTCGGCACCTCCCTGTTGTTCCCTCCTCCAATCGACGAACAGCGGCGCCTCGAGTACCGCGTCGGCCTGCTGCGGTTTGTCGGCTGGACGCTGACACTGATGCCGCTCAGCCCGTTGGCGGGAATCTACTTCCTGGCGGCGGCCCTGTTCGGAGGTACGATCCGCGTACAGCAGGAGAGCTTGTTGCTGATTCTGGCCGTCGCCATGCGGACACAGACGCCACTGGCCGAAGAGTGCGAGGCGCTGGCCGATGCGTCGCGCGGGCGTTTTCGCCGCAGACTGCGTGAGTTGGCCAACCGCTTACGGCGGGGTGACCGACTCTCCGAGGCTTTGCGTTCGATTCCCGGGCTCACGCCGCCGCAAACGGTCACCGCGCTGCGGCTGGCCGAGGATCTCGGAAACGTCGCGGAGATTGCCAACCAGGAAGCGATGCGATTTCGCCGTCGCGAAGAGGAGCGGCTACAGGGGCGCTTCTCCATGGCCGGCCTGACGTTCTACGTCACCTGCTTTTTCCTGCTGAGCGCGGGGCTGATCGCCTTCTTGTTGTACTGGATCGTCCCCCGCTTCATGCGAATCTTTCACGATTTCGATGCCCCCGTGCCGGCCCCGACGCGGCTGATGCTGACCCTGGTCGACGCCGCTGGGGCCTACTGGTACGTGTTCCTGGCTGCCTTTCTGGGCCTGATCGCGTGGGGATTGTTCGTGGTGACTCGCCGCGGTGGCTGGGCGGGAGTCAACACGGGGCTTGCCAGTTTCGTTTACCCACGACTCGAAACGCCCGGCGTGCTGCGCAGCCTGGCACAAACGGTCGCCTGCCGCCATCCGCTGTCGTATGGCATCGAGTCGCTCGAAGTGCACCATCCGCACCGCGGCATTCGCCGCCGCCTTCGCCGGCTCCGCGAGCAGATTGTCCGCGGGCATCACAGCTTTCAACCGCTGGCTGATGCCGGCCTGTTGAGCGGCCGCGAAGCCGATGCCCTGGCCTGCGCCGAGCGTGCGGGCAATCTGCCCTGGGTGCTCGACGCGATCGCCGACAATATCGACCGGCGACACCGCACGTTGATGGAATCGGTCGTCGAGACGGTGCAGCCGGCCGTGATCGCCGGCATCGGCCTCTTGGTCTTCGTGATTTGCATCGGCATCTTCTATCCGATCGTCCACCTGATTCAGGTGAAATTGTGAAAGCCGTAGCCGAGACGAAGCATCAGAACGAAGGCTCGCCCAACGTTCGGCCCTCGCGGCGGCGGGGATTCACGATCTTCGAAATGATGGCGGCGACTGCCGTGCTGGGCGTGGTTGTGACGACCTCCGCTCTCTTGGTCCAGTGGTCGGCCAGCCTGCATCGTGTCGCGACCAAGAAACGCTGCGCGCTCGAGGCCGCCACGACGATGCTCGACCGGATCAACGCGCGTCCCTGGCCGTCGATCACGGCCCAATCCGTTCAAGACCTGCAGCTCCCCGCCGAGGCAAAACGATTCTTGGGAGATCCACGATTGGCCGTCGCTGTGACCGACCAGGCGGGTCCGCCGCGCGGCAAGAAGATTTCGGTCGCAGTCTCCTGGACGGAACGAGCGGGCCAGCGCCCGCAGGAAGTGAAATTGACGTCGTGGGTTTTCGAGCCGGGAGGGGAAAAGTGATGAAGCGAATCTCCCGCTCCACTGGTGCGAAGACTTGCGGCGGTTTCACGCTGATCGAGATGTCCGTGGTGCTGTCGCTGATGGCTGTGGTCCTGCCGCTGGCGGCGGGAACCATCGTCTTCCTGCTGCGGGCCCAGTCACAATCGGCTGAGGCACTCCGCGACGCGATGGCACTCACGCAGCTGTCGCACACGTTTCATGCCGACGTTCATGCCGCCCGAGGCGCGCGGCTGTCCGGTGGATCGAAGAAGGAAAGCGGGATCATCCTCGAGCTGGCCGATGCCCGGACGATCGAGTACCGCACGCTGCCCCAGTCGGGAGCCATCAGCCGCGTCGTCCAGCAAGGGAAGACGGTCGAGCGGCGCGAGCAGTTCCGCATCGGCTCGGCCCGACCGACGTTCGAGATGGCCGACAGCGGACGCGAAGTCGGGTTGACGATCGCGCCGCGGCTCTCGAACACCGGCGGCGCGAGTCCGGTGACAGCGTCCGCGGCGATCCGCCTGGGAGCAATCGTCGGACGCGACGCGCGCGTCAGCACTCTGCCTTCGAAAGTAGCAGCGCCCGTCAGGACGTCGCCATGAACGACCAAAACAAACGACGAGCGAAGCGGCAGGCCAACTCCCGGCGCGGAGTCGCCGCACTGATTGCGCTCGTCTGTCTGTCACTAGCGACGATCATCGGCACGCTCCTCTTGCAGGGTTCGCTGGCCGAGCAGCGGTACTTCGATCGCCTGGAGTTGCAGTCGCAGGGAGAGTGGCTGGTCGAAGCCGGCTTTAGCCGCGCCCGCGCGCAGCTGGCCCGCTCGCCCAAGTACTCCGGCGAAACGTGGATAGTCGCCGGTTCCGAGTTCGGCCGGGCACAGAATGCGACCGTACGCATCGCCGTGCGGCCCGACGCTGCCAACGCGACACAGCGTCACGTCGAAATCAAAGCGACCTTCGATCAGGCCGGGCAGTCGGCGCTCGAAACCTCGCGCGTTTTCTCGCCCCGTTGAGTTTGTACATCCCACTCTGTTTGTGCGCCCGCGTTCGCGCCGGGCGCGGCAGCGCTTCAAAGAGGCGCCGTTCGGGCTCTCACGCGGGTAATTCCAGCGGCTCGGCGTCTATAATCAAGCCGCTGCGATTGGAATCCGTTCCGCAATCACGAAGAGAGTCCGGAATGCATTGGCTGTGGGAAAACCAGCACACAAACGTGAAGGTCGACACCGCGAGGAACGCGGCTCGGCGCCGTCGATGTCGAATTGAATTTGCCTCGCTCGCTCTCGCCTGCCTGACGATCGCCGCGCTGGCGCCGAATGGCACGGCCGGGGGCGAAAACGCGAACGCGGCAGCCACAACGGTCAACGAACCGGCCGCCCCCAAGCCTCCGGTTACTCATCTCGCCGACTCGAAGCCGACCCCGCGCGTCCGCTGGACGACGTCGAAGGTGCTTGGCAGCCCCGAGCCACCCTATCCGTATGTATTTCGCCGCGCGTTTCCCGGCGTGAAGTTCGAGAACCCGGTCTACATGGTGCCGGAACCGGGCACGGATCGCATCTTCATCCTGCAGTATCCGAAGGGGCTTGTGTTCTCGATCAAAGACGATCCGAAATCGAAAGACGTCCAGCCGATCCTCACCTTCCCGGTCGGCAAGGACCAGTCGTGCGAATGCCTGTCGATCATCTTTCACCCTAACTACGTGAAGAATCGCCAGGTCTTCATTTTCGCGAACCTCCGCAATCAAAAAGGCTCGAACGGCGATCGCAAAGAGCGCGACACCATCTGGCGGTTTCGCGTCGCCAGCGCCCCTCCATACGCCATCATCCCCGACAGCGGCGAAAACCTGATCGAGTGGACCTCGGCCGGGCATGACGGCGGCGACATGGCCTTTGGAGCCGACGGCGATCTCTACATCACGGCCGGCGACGGCACGACCGGCTCCGATCCCGCCATCACGGGCCAGGACCTCACCGATCTCAACGCCAGCATCCTGCGGATCGACGTCGATCATCCCGATCCGGGCAAGCCCTACGGCATCCCCAAGGACAATCCTTTTCTCAAAATCCCCAAGGCACGCCCTGAAATCTGGGCCTTCGGCGTCCGCAACCCATGGCGAATGAGTTTCGATCCGGCGACGGGCAATCTGTGGCTGGGCGACGTCGGTCAGGACCTGTGGGAGATGATTTACCTCGTGACGCGAGGTGGAAACTACGGCTGGAGCGTGATGGAGGGCTCGCATCCGTTCTATCCCGAGCGCAAAATCGGCCCCGCACCGATCTCCCCGCCGATCGTCGAGCATCACCATTCCGAGGCCCGCTCGATCACCGGTGGCTACGTTTATCACGGCAAGCGTCTGCCCGAGCTGGCCAACCACTACATCTATTGCTGCTACCAGACGGGTACGGTCTGGGGCTTCCGCTACGAGAATGGCCGCGTGCTCGACCACCGGGTGCTGGCCGACTCGACCTATCACTGTGCCGGCTTTGGTCGCGATCATGCCGATGAGCTGTATCTCGTCGCCTTGTCGGGGGAGATTTTTCAGCTCGATCGGAATCCGCGCACGAAAGAGGCCGCCTCCAACTTCCCGACGCTGTTGAGCCAGACGGGAATCTACGAATCGGTGTCCGAGCAAAAGCCCGCGGCCGGGGTCATTCCCTACGCAGTGAACGCACCCGGCTGGCACGACGGCGCGAGCATCACGCGGCTGTTGGCAGTGCCGAATGGCGACACGATCAACCCCGCTGCCTCCCGCGGCTGGGAGTTTATGGACGGCGCCGTGGCCGTGCAGACTCTGTCGCTCGAAATGGAGGCAAACAACCCA
>Ga0210396_10001651_pt1 | contig 23787 bp, 20 predicted proteins | sample IncBWH17OmetaG_FD_155466 | JGI IMG/M metagenome (GOLD analysis project Ga0210396, IMG submission 155466) | Forest soil microbial communities from Barre Woods Harvard Forest LTER site, Petersham, Massachusetts, United States - Inc-BW-H-17-O ... | reverse complement strand
CACACCGGGAGCAAGACCGAATAGGGACGGCAACGCGGGAACGTTCGCTCAATGGGCGATAACACCGCAGGGCGATGTCAGGCTCGCCGTCCGGGTAGGTTGCTCGAGGCAATGTGCAAACATTGTCCCAGAGGAATGGCCGTCACGTATCGTCTGCGCAAGCAGCCGGTGCCCTACAAAACCCGGCTTACAGGCTGGCTGATGCGCTAAAGCGTTTTCGAGCGAAGTGGACTTCCGGTTCGCATACAGAAAACGCGTCTTGTTAACCGAAAATGAGGGGTTCGGCGCAACCACGCCGGACCCCTCGCCACTTCGACGACCGTCATTCCGCCCGGCCATGCGGTGAAGATCTCGCTGGATCGGTTCCCTCTTGCCCGGCCTGACGGCCGTTTGCCTTGCGGGCGCCATACCTTGGCATTAATGCTGGACCGTGGGACCGGTTTATCGGTCGGGGGGATGGTCTTGAAGCGCTCATCGCGTTGTACCCGTATCACGGTCGTGCTTGCCGCCGCGATCACCATCGCTGGCTGCGCGGATTCGCGTATGGCCGCGAACGACGCCTCACCGGGTGCACAGCCCGCGCCTGAGCCCGACACGCCTGCGGCCTACGGCATCACGAGCAACGGACCTACTACCGACCTTTTCACCGAATTGTTCGGTTCCAGCCAGCGCGGTAACGGAAATGCGGCCGCACCTGCGGCGACGGCGCAGCCGGCTCAACCTGTGACGGCCGCTGCCCCGCCGCAGCAGGTTCAACCGGCAACCGCGTCGGCGACCAACAGACAGGGTCAGCGCACCACTGCGTCTGCGGCGAACCGGCAGGTTCAGCCCGCACCTGCACCCCTCGCCACCACGCAAGTCGCGCAACAGCCGGCCGCGCCACAGCCCCCGCCCGAGCCTGACACGCCCACGGCCTATGGCATCTCGAGCAACGGGCCGACCACCGATCTGTTCACAGAATTGTTCGGACCGCGGCGCCGCGACGGCCAGTAAGCGCCGATGGCATTCCGCTTCGGCGGCCGGGCGGCCGATACAGGAATCGGATTCGCAGGCGAGATCCTTGGCGGCCTCGCCGGTCTGTCCGGTCCGATTCCAATCTTGTGGGCCAGCATGCGCAGTTGGGGCAAGGACGAGCGGCGCGGCATCTTCCAGACCTTCAACTGGACCGTACTGAGGGCCGCGCTTTGCGTGGAGGCGGGCACCGGATTTATCACCCCGGGAAATCATCTGGCTGGCATTGCTTGCGATGCCGGCGACGATATTGGGCGCCTGGCTCGGCGCACGGACGTATCGCGCCTTAAGCGATAATAATTTCCACGATGTCGTGCTCGGTCTCTTGTTTCTGTCCGGGGTCGGCCTGGCCTGGAGCAGTCTCGGTTCGCGGCAGGCCGTCGAAGCATCGCCATGCGTCGTGACCGCCTCTGCGCTCAGAACTGAAAATACAGAAATTCCAGCCGCTGCCACATGCCGAACAGCGATATCGCCAGCGCCAGCGCTGATACCAAGGCCCATGCCGCGTTCGGCCGCCATCGCAGCCAATTCGTCCGTTCCGGCGCGCGGCGGTATTCGCGGTAGCCGAAGAGTTGCGGAACGTTGGGCAGCCCAAGCGCGATCGCCAGCGCCAGCGCCACCGCGCCGCCGCCGATCAAGAGCAGCCGCGGCTCGCCTACCAGCAGCGGCAAATCCATCAGCCGCAGGATGCCCGGAGAGGCATACGTCGAGCTTCCGGCCTCAAATCCGAACAGACCGCTCAGCATCTGCCACGCGCCATCAAAAGTCCTGGCGCGGAAAAATACCCAAGCGATGACCACCGCACAAAACGTGATCGCCCACGAGGCTCCCTTTATTGCGATTCCCTTTATTGCGATTTCTCTTACTGCGAATTCTTTTAGCAGCAGGCCTTTCGCTGAAGCGGATGCCTGGCCGCCGCGCCACGCCTGCCAGAGATGATTGACGCAGAGATAAAGGCCATGCAGGCCGCCCCAGATCAGGAAATTCCAGCCCGCGCCATGCCAGAGTCCGCCGAGCAGCATTGTCACCAACAGATTCAGATAGCGGCGCTGATCACCGAGCCGGTTGCCGCCAAGCGGAATGTAGAGATAGTCCCGCAGGAAACGCGACAGCGTGATGTGCCAGCGGCGCCAGAATTCGATGATCGATGTTGCTTTGTACGGCGAACGGAAGTTCACCGGCAGCCGGATCCCGAACAACAGCGCGAGCCCGATCGCCATGTCGGAATAACCGGAGAAATCGAAATAGATCTGCAGCGTATAGGCCGATATCGCAAGCCACGCCCAGGACGTGGTGACGCCGCCGCCGGCATCGAGATGCCCGAACACCGGCGAGACGAACTGCGCCAGATTATCGGCGATCACAACCTTCTTGAAAAGGCCGGCGGCGAAGATCGCGAGCCCGCGCGCCGCCAGCACCGACGAGCGTCCGGTGCGGCCGCGCTTGAACTGCGGAATCATCTCGGCGTGATGCACCAGCGGGCCCGCGATCAGATGCGGGAAGAACGACACGAACAACGTGTAGCTGACGATGTCGCGCTCGACTTTGGCGCCGCGCATCACATCGACCAGATAGGCGATCTGCTGGAACGTGAAGAACGAGATGCCGAGCGGCAGGATGATGTCGACGAACGGCAGCGGTGCGCCGGTCAGCGCATTCAGGCTGTCGAGGAGAAAGTTGGTGTATTTGAAATAACACAACACCGCGAGATTGAGTGCGACGCCGAACGTGCCGGTGGCGCAGCGGCGAAGCGGATCCTCCATTCGCAGACCCAACCCGAAATTGACCGCGACTGAGGCTAACAACAGCAGCAGATAGACCGGCCGCCACGCGCCATAGAAAAACAGCGACGCCCCCGCCAGCACCAGGATGCCGGCGCGCGGGGAATGCCGCCGCGCCGCGGCGAACGCCAGCACGGTGGCGGGCAGGAACTGAAACAGGAACGTGTAGGAGCTGAACAGCATCGCGCGTGGCTAACGCTTCAGCCGCGACACAAGATAGCGCGTATAGATCGGCACGCCCGAGGCGTTGACATGCATTTCGTCGGCGTAATTGCCCTGCTCCAGTCCCGGGATCGACTGGATGTTGAGGACATCGAAGCCGCAGCGCCGGCCGGCTTCGGTCACGAGTTTCGCATATTGATCATCCTTGTCCCGCCATTCGGAATCGCGCGCGCGGTCGTAGCGCGGCGCCCAGGGCGGGATCACGACGGTCAATTTATGCGTCAGCGCCACCATGTCGCACAACGCGCCGATCTCGTAACGCGCCTTCGGGCCGGAAATATCCCAGTTGGCGTAATGCGCATGCGAGCCGATCTCCGCCGGCCAGCGATCGTCGGGCTGGGTACGGTCGATGACCTTCAGGCCAAAGGCGACCGGCTGGGCGCCGATATCGGCGGTGTGCTGATCGGCGGCGAGCCGCGCGGCGAAGGCTTCGCGAATGAAACGGATCAGCGTGCCCACCCGCAGCGGCAGGAACGATCCCATCAGTTCGGCGACGCCAAGCCGCGCCGCTACGTCCTGCGGATAGACCGCGGCCGAGCGCACGCCTTCATTGAACAGGAACGGCGCCACGCTGATGACGACATGCGCATTGCGAAAGCGATCGGGCGCACGATGCATCGCGGCCTCGAGCGCCAGCGGCTCGCCGGCATCATAGGCGAGATTGACCGCGCTGCCCGGCGGCTTGCCGATCAGTTGCGCGGCGAGATTGGGATCAACCTGATAGACCGTGCGGCTCTCGCCGGCGAAGATCAATTCCGGCCGCGAGGCCAACAGCGGCAGCTTGACCGCCAGCAGTGCCGGCACATCGTCATGGACGCGATGGGCCAGCGCCAGCAATCCAGCCAGGACCGCGAGCCACACCACGGCCGCCAGCGCCAGCGCGGCGCCGATCCACCGCGCGGACGCTGCCTGCACATGCGAGAGTGATGTCAGGTGAGAGAGGGAAAGGCCGCGCATCATGGCGCCGTTCAAGCATGAACCGCCGCGGCAGACAATATGTCCTGCCTCCCGCCATTTAATGCGCAGGTCCGGACGACAGCGCGGCCGGCTTCTTCAACAGCATGACCAAGAGGCTGAGACCGAAATAGAACAGCGTCAGCATTAAGAAGGCGTCGCCATATCCCATCACCACGGCCTGGCGGTGAACGATCTGGGACAATTGCTTCATCGCCATCAGCGCGGCGTCGCCCATGCCCTGCAGGCGCTGGGTGAACATGTTGAGCGTTTCCGTCGCGGTGGCGTTGCCCCAGGTCACCCGTTCCTGCAACCGCGAGATATGCAGGTCGGTGCGATCGTTCAGCACCTCGTTGATAATAGCGAGCCCGACCGCGCCGCCGAGATTGCGCGTCAGATTGAACAGCCCCGAGGCGTTCTTGACCCGGTCCAGCGCCAGGGTCCCGAGCGCGATATTGTTGGTCGGTACCATCGCGAACATCATGCCGATGCCGCGCAGGACTTGCGGCACCAGCAATTCGTAAAAATCATAGTCGCGGGTGATCCACGTCATCTGGTAGGAGCCGAGCGCGAAGATGATTAGGCCCGTAGCGATAATCAGGCGCATATCGATCTTCTGCATCAGCCGTCCGACGAGCGGCGCCGTCAGGAACATGGTGGCGCCGGAGACGAACATGGTCTCGCCGATCATCAGCGCGCTGTAGCCGCGCACTTCCGCGAGATAGCGCGGATAGATGTAGTTCAGTCCGTAGAGGCCGATGCCGACACAGAACGAAATCAGGCAGCCGATCGCGAAATTGCGGTTGTTGAAGGCCCTGATATCGACGATCGGTTCTTTCGCCGTCAGCACGCGGTAGAAAAAGGCGATCGCGGATATTCCGCAAACCCAGGCGCAGATCGCCACCGACGTGTCCTGCATCCACTCATATTGCGGCCCTTCCTCGAGCACATATTCGAGCGCCCCCAGAAACCCCGCCATCGCGATCAGGCCGAACCAGTCGAAATGATCGAGCAGCTTGAAATTCGGCTGGTCGAAATCGACCAGCGCCAGCACGCCGACGGTGATGGCGATGCCGGGAACGACGTTGATGAAGAACAGCCAGTGCCACGACATCGCGTCGGTGATGTAGCCGCCCACGGTCGGGCCGATGGTCGGCGCCAGCGTCGCAACCAGACCGATGATCGGGCCGACGATATGGAATTTCGAACGCGGAAATACCGTATAGGCCGATGCGAACACCGTCGGGATCATGCCGGCGCCCAAAAATCCCTGGATCGCGCGCCACAGGATCATCTGCTCGATCGACGAGGTGAACCCGCACAACAGGCTCGCGGCGGTGAAGCCCGAGGCGGAAATCGCAAACAGCAACCGCGTGCCGAGCGCGCGCGACAGGAAACCGGACAACGGGATCGCGATCACTTCGGCGATCAGATACGCGGTCTGCACCCACGACACTTCGCTCGAACTCGCCGACAGGCCGGCCTGGATATCGGTGAGCGACGCCGAGACGATCTGGATGTCCAGAATCGACATGAACATCCCGAACACCATGATGAGAAACGCAAACAGCCGTCGCGGCGCGATGCGCTCGGACGGCGCGGTCGTGACGTTCATCATTCCCGGTGCAGCGATGGTGGCATCAGCCATGATGGGCTCGGCTTGGACGTGATTGCATTACACGTAATCGCATCGGGCGCGCCCGATGCGCGGATCATTGCGGGTGGATCTTCGCCGGCGAGTCAAGGTCGGCGTCGCTGTCGGCATCCCTGGCGCCTTCGCTGGTATCGACGGTGGCATAGACCGACATGCCCGCGCGCAGCAGGTTCTGCTTAGCGACATCGCTCGGCACTCGAAGGCGAACCGGAAGCCGCTGCACGATCTTGGTGAAATTGCCGGTGGCATTGTCGGGCGGCAGCAGCGTGAACACCGAACCGGCCGCGGGCGAGATGCTGTCGACGACGGCGGCGAATTTGCGATGGCCGTAGGCGTCGACCGAGATCGTCACCGGCTGGCCTGGACGGATACGCCTGAGCTGCGTCTCCTTGAAGTTGGCATCGATGAAGACGTCATTGAGCGGCACCACATTGCCGAGCCGTTGCCCGACCACGATGAAGTCGCCGGTGGAGACCAGACGGTTGGAGAACGTCCCGTCGACCGGCGCGCGCACCGAGGTGAAGTCGAGGTCGCGTTCGGCCTTGGCCAGCGATGTCTGCAATTCGGCCAGTTGCGCCCGGGCCTCGACCTGCTGCGCCTTGGTGACCTCGACGTTACTCACCGCCGTGTCATAAGCCGCTCGTGATGATTTCACCCCCGCGACGCCTTGATCGCGTCCGGCTTCCGACTGTTCAAAAGTCGCGCGTGAGGCGAACCCCCTGCTGCTGAGCTCCTGTTGGCGGTCGTAGTCGAGCCCTGCGCGCTTGAGGCCGGCCTCCGCGGAGGCCAGTTGCGCCTTGGCCTGTTCGACCGCGCTTTCCTGTGCAGAGACCTGCCGGCCGATCCGCTCGATGGTGGCCTGCTGGGTCTCGATCCTGGTTCGGGCGGCAGCCACCGCGATGCGATAATCGCCGTCGTCGATCTTGAAGACGACCTCGCCGGCACGGACCAGCGCGTTGTCGCCGGACAGGATGGTCGCGACATGTCCCGATACGCGCGCGCCGAGCGTGGTGGCGTTGGCGCGGACATAGGCGTCGTCAGTGCTGACCAGAAAACGGCCGACCAGAATATAGTGCACGCCGTAGGACGCTGCGGCGAGCGCGAGCAAGAGGCCGACAGCCATCAGGACCATCTTTTTGCGCTTGCCGGATTTCGGCGCGGTCGCTGCGGCTGAAACCGTGGGGGCGACCGGCGGTTCGGCGATGGCGGGCTCCGGCACGTCTGCGGTTCGGCGTGCGATTTCTTCCGACAGATGCGCACGAAGCGACTCGGCCGTAACCGCCGATGCGTCGCGTACCGGTTCGCCCTCGGTCACATTCGGCTCGGGGCGAAGAATACGCGCGGCCTGATCTCTCGCTGCGGCCATAACGGCCTCCCCCATTAAAAAAATATCGCGACGCCAACCAGGCCAAAAAACAGCCCCTGTCACATCCCGGTTATCGAATTAGCATTGACCGAACGGTTCGGTCAAGTTATATCCGTTATTATAGAACGGAAGTTCGTTCCCCTAAGTTTCCGGGACCGCGATTTCTCCAGAGAAGCTAAACCAATGGTTGCAGCCATTCCACATACGCTCCACGCCACCGGCGAAGACGACCGCGCCAAACGCCGGCAGATTCTCGCCGGCGCCAGCAAGGTCTTCATGGATCTGGGCTTTGACGGCGCCAGCATGGGCGAAATCGCCCGCGCCGCCGGCGTCTCCAAGGGGACGCTGTATGTCTATTTCGCCGACAAGAACCGGCTGTTCGAGGCCATTGTCGAGCAGGCCGCGCTCGAACAGGGCAAGGTGTCGTTCAATTTCGATCCCGAGCGCGACGTCCCCACCACGCTGCGGGATTTCGGCCAGACCTACATCCAGTTGATCTGCCGGCCCACAGAAGGCTCGGCGATCCGCACCGTGATGGCGATCGCCGAGCGGATGCCCGATGTCGGCCGCCGTTTTTATGAACGCGTGATCGAGAACAGGATCAACGCGTTCGCCGCCTATCTCGACGCACATGTCAAAACCGGCGATCTGGTGATCGAGGACTGCCAGCTCGCGGCGGCGCAGTTCATGCAGGTGTGCCAGGCATCGCTGTTTCTGCCGTTCATTTTGCAGGCCGCCCCACCGCCATCGCCGGAGCGCATTGCGCAGGTGGTCGAAAGCGCGACGCAGATGTTCCTCGCGGCATATCGGGCGAAGCTGGTTTGATTGGAAGCAGCGGCGCTGGCATTTCGTCGCAAGCAATGACGGTATCGTCCCGGCGAACGCCGGGACCATACGCCGCGGCCCATCGTGACGATATTGCAGTCGCATCACTTCGCAACGAACAGCTGTGGTCATGGGTCCCGGCGTTCGCCGGGACGACGAGCAGTGCGGCGCGTTCGCACCTCATGCATCGTCCTGGATTGATTTTTCAAACAGCCAAATAACTTTAGACATACACCTCCGCCTTCCCGCGACGCAAAGCGCCCGAGTTGTGCGGCCGTCACTCGCCCAACACAAGTGCGCAGGGAATGCCGGGCGCCTGGTGCGCCCGCAGCCGCGCGTGGTGTGTAGTAAACACGCGCGTTAGTCACCACGGTCACACCGGAAACACCCGGCATTCCCCGCACAATGGTTTTAACGGTTTCCTCCGCGCTCTCCCCGGTGACCGGGCTTGTTTGCCACCGTCATCGGCGGATGCCGGCGTGTCAGGCCCGTTAGGGCTGACATCGCCATCCGCCAACTTGACGCCAGCGTCGGGGCGTCAGGACCACACGACTTCGCCGTCCGCCTCAGGCGCCCTCGTCAGAAGCGCCGTTCGCGTCCACCGCATCCCATCCCGCGTCCGTGACGATCGCGATACGCCCCTTGTGTGGGACGGGATGGCGGGAGTTATGGAGTTGATTTGGGAGAAGCGCGAAGGGATTTATTTTTGCGGATTGGGCTGGACAGGTGGAATCAGATTGATCCGGTTCAACAAATTACGCAGAGCGCGCATTCCAGCTGCGCCACCGGGGTCATCTTTCGAGCACATTGCCTTCCAGGGTGTCGAAGACGTTGCCGGCATGCCTGACGGGGGTCGCCGTGGGAAGCGCTGTCGACGAACCCAGCACTTCGCTCAGGCTTGGCCCTATCGGGCCTCTTTGCTGTTGCTGCGCCACCGCGCAGACTTTTTGCTGCATGCTCTCAGTGTTTTTGTGGCCATTTTTTAGCTGATCCGAGATCTGTGGCGGAATCCCGCACTTTGCGGCGTGGCTTTCGACATACTTGATCATCTTGATCTCGGACTGGCCGAAATTCTCTATCAGCTTGCAGGCTTCATCAGCCGGAGCGTGTCGCTCGCTGGCAGCCTTGATTAGCTTGCCACGCTTTTCGGCTTCTTGCCGCAGCGGCAGAAATCCTTTCATGCATTCGTCCGGGGCACTTGCCTGCGGCTGAGCCGGCGTACGCTCGAATGCGGAACTGTTAAGAGGCGCCGCACCATTCGCCGGAAACGATCCTGGGGCGACGCCAATAGAAGCGACTGGGGCCGTACCGTTAACCGGCGGAAATGCGGGATCGTTGGCCGGTGTCGCGACTCGACCGGGCAGCGGCGCCGGAAAGACGCCTTGCGCTTTGACTATACCAAACTGAATAACCAGTAGAGTCACCGTCAACGGCACGATCAAGTGACGGGTGATCAAAACACGTTCCACTTTCACCATCGGAAGGCGGTCCACTTGCTTCGAAGACTTTTATGATCATTGCAAAGGCTTAAAAAAGCGTGGATTTTGGCGCGATGCGGTAAGTGAGCGCTCGCGCGGCCAAGTGACCGATCCGGAGCCCCCTACGAGTCAATCGTGTCATTCTGACGGTGCGCCGTGCCAACGGATTCGGACCACGGGACAAAGAGTTCTGATGTTTCAAGGGAAGCCGGTTCGCAGGGGTTCAATTGAAAACCCGTCCGCCTTTTTCCGTTACAAAAACAGAACGGCCTTTCTGCCGACACAAAGTCGCTTTCCGAAGGGGAGACAGCAACCGTAAGGCTTTGGTTCAATACCTTCTCATTTCATGACATTGCAAAATGCATGACGAGCTTGCGCCGCTGGCACCGCATTTTATCCCACCTGCCGGAATTCCAAACCCGAACAAGGACGACTATGAGCGAGAATGTTGCTGCGAGCGCGGGTCTGGCCGCTACCGGCCAAATTCACGGCGGTGTGGAAATGACGAAGTTGCCACGCCGCTTTGATGCCTTCGATCTTGCGACCGCGCTGCTGCTCGTCGCGATCACCGCAATCGCGCTCTGGACCTTCCACGACTATGCGGTATCGAACGACGAAGGCCTGCAACATCACTATGGGCAGCTGATTCTCGAATACTACCGAAGCGGCATGATCGACGACACGGTATTCGGATTCCGCGACCTCTATCTCTATGGAGGCCTGTTCGATGTCATCGCCGCGCGCCTCGGCGAGATTTTCAACAACATCGATGTCTATGACATCAGGCATATTCTCTGCGCGCTGACAGGCATCCTTGGCATCGCCGCAACCGCGGCCACGGCGCGGACGATCTCAGGCTCCCGCGCCGGTTTCATTGCGGCCGTAGCGCTCGCCGCCTGCGGCTCTTGGTATGGCACCATGTTCAACCATACCAAGGACGTTCCGTTTGCGGCCGGCATGATCGGCGCCACCTACATTCTGATCCGCATCATGCGGCAGCTGCCGCGTCCGGGCTTCGGCAACGTACTGCTGTTCGGCGTGCTGACGGGATGCGCCCTCGGTATTCGCGTGTTGGCGCTGCTGCTGGTGTTTTACGCGGGATTTGCGCTGCTGCTTGCGCTGCCTCAACCCCTGCAAAGAGATTGGCGGGCAACCGGCAAGTTTGTGATGCGGTCGATGCTTTATCTCGTCCCCGCCCTTATCGTCGCTTACCTCATCATGATCGCGGCATGGCCCTGGGCGGCGCTGGCACCGCTCAATCCCGTTCGCGGCTTTTTCGAGTTTGCCGCGTTTCAAAAACACATCGAAACGCTGCTCGACGGCCATATCTACCCGATGGAGGCGGTCCCGCGTCTCTATGTACCGATTTATATCCTGATACGCGTCTCGCTGATGACGCTCGCCGGGGCTGCCATTGCAATCCTGTTTGCAAGTGCCTCGCCGCTGGCACGCCGCGCTGGTTGGCAGTCACCGAGCCGCCGGGAAATCGCGCTGGTCGGGCTCACCATCGCGTTCCCGCTGGCCTGTCAGGTGATCGCGCGTGGCCCCGCCTTCACCGGACTGCGCCATTTCACCTTCGTGCTGCCGTCACTTGCAGTGCTGGCCGGCATCGGCATCGACGCCGCGGTGACGGCCTTGTCGTCGTGGCGAAAGCCGTTCGGATATGCCGCGCTCGCGGTCGCAAGTCTTTACTTCACCTGGAATGCCAATGTGCTGTTTCGGCTCCATCCCTACGAGTACCTTTACTACAATCCCCTGGTCGGCGGCCTTGACGGCGCATCCCGGCTCTACGTGACCGATTATTGGGTCAGCATCATGCCGGAGGCGGTCTCTCAGCTCGAGGGATATCTCGATCGCACCGAGCGCCTCGGCGGCTCGCGCGCGCCGCACGACTACACGGTCGGGGTTTGCGGCGAACGGGTCTCGTTCGAGCGGGAGCGATACGCGTTCGAGCGCCGGTTGAAAAGGGTCCGGCTGCATTGGACCAAGAATCCGCAATGGAAACAGGCCGACTTCTTCATCGCTCCGACGCATCTGAGCTGCGACAGGATCATTGATGGCAAGGTCATCGCGACAATTTCCCGGCTTGGCGTTCCCATCGGCTATGTCAAGGATCGCCGCGCCATCGTCCAGGCAGCGTTGACGCCGACCAAAGCGGCGAAAGCATCTCTATCGACGGATTCGACGTCGAGCACGCCGTGAAAGCGGTCGAAGAGCCGTCGATTGCTTCTTCGCATCAAGGTTCAGCTCGCATCAATCGCCTGAAGACAGGCTCGGCATGTCGCGGGACGTTAGAGACGGCGGCGTCCGGAGCCTTAATACGTGACATTCAATCTGACTTCGGCCTTTAAATTATAGACCGGGTAATCCCTGATGATGGGCACGCCGAGTTCGAATGAAAGGGCGACATTTTTCGACAACTGGCGTCCGATTCTGGCGTCGAACGGGAGGAACAGCCGGCCGGTCTGGCCGGTGATCGGATCTCCGTAATTTATCCTGATGTCTGGGTTCGGATAGAAGGTAAGAAACCAGCGGTCGGGAAGGCCCAGGTTGAAAGTGGGCGCGAATTGCAGATTGCTGATGTTTCTTCTGGTCGGATCGCCGGCGAAACTGACATCGTAGCGGACCACCGGCTCGAAATAGCTCGATGAATTGATCTCCCACAACGCGTAACGCACGCCGGCCACGGGCATGATCTGCCATTTTCCCGCGCCGAACGTGTCTCCGCCTGTGGGGGTGATGAGGCGAGCGCCAAAGCCGACCGTCCAGCGCTGGTCCAGGTTGTGGATGATGACGGCCTGGACATCGGCATCGCCGACGCCACTGAAGTAATCACCCTCGGGATTGCTGGACGTGACCGGATTTTTGGCGAGCAGCGGCAGATCGGCGCGCAGCGCCAGGATCCACAGCGGCGCCAGATCCAGCGAGTGGTCGATCCGCAGGTTGAGGGTGTCGGTCGTAACGTCGCGCGTGGAACCCGGCGTGCTGCCGCTTCCAGGCGCCGTCCTGTAGTTGTACATCATCTGAAACAGGTTCGGCGGAGGCCGAAACAGGTCGTTGCCGGTGTTTGCGCCCTGATCCTGGGAGGAAGCGCCCTGTGCTGCTGCAACGTCCGGCCACAGCGCCAGGACGGCGAGCAGGCAACCTCCGCTAAATGCGCGGACAAGCAGGACGGCAGCGTCGCGTCCCTCCCCTCCGGCGAAAAGCTTCGCCTTCAAGGGCGATGCCGCGCTTCCGGCCGCAATTGGTGGTGGCTGGTAGTGCATCTCGTTCGCCGCTCACCTCTTCTCAATCGCCCATCGATCCAGGCTAGACCCGCCCCCGCCCTAATCCGCAGGCGCTGCCGGCGCCATGCGCGGCAGGATGATCCTTATCTTCGTTCCTTGGCCGGGTTCGCTGTCGAGCTTGAGCCGGCCACCCAAACAACCCGTGACGATGTTGTAGACGATGTGCAAACCGAGGCCGGTGCCGCCTTGGTCGCGACGCGTCGTGAAGAAAGGGTCGAACGCTTGACGCTTGACACCGAAACTCATGCCGCAGCCATCGTCAGAAAAAACGACCTCGACATTGTCCTTGCCGGACGCCCGCACCGTGATGTCGACAGTACCTGCTTCGCCGTCGGGAAACGCGTGCGCGACCGAGTTGACAAAGAGGTTAGTCAGCACCTGCCCATAGGGTCCCGGATAGCTGTTCATGGTCAGATTGCACTGGCACTCGACGTTGAGGGTCAGATTTTGTTTTCCCGAACCCGGCCGCAGGCTCACGGCGATCTGCTCGGTCAGATCGCCGAGATCGAAAACGCGTCGATTGGCGTAGTTTCGATCGGTCGCTACCTGTTTGAACGACTGGATCAGTTCAGCCGCGTGATTGAGATTCGCGATCAACTGCGACGATGCCTGGCGGTTGGTCTCCAGGAATTCGTTCAGGCGCGATCGCCTGAGATTACCTTGCGCGACATCCACCGCGAATGCGGCGGTCCTCAGTTCCAGCGCAGAGGCCACGGTCAGGCAGGTGCCCACCGGGTTATTGATTTCGTGTGCAACGCCGGCCACCAGCCGCCCAAGGGCTGCGTGCTTTTCCGATTCAATCAGGAAATTCTGGGTCTCCTGCAGATTGAGCAACGCCGCTTCGGCCGCGTCCCTCGCGCGGCGCAGCTCTCGTTCGCTTGCCTGCAGCGCTGCCTCCGCGCGTTTGCGTTCGGTAACTTCTTCCGCTGCGACGTTGACGCCGATAATCTCGCCGCTCGGGCTGCGAAGCGGGTGCCAATAGGTGATCCAAAACCTCTCGTCGGTTTGGTCGGCGCGCTGGCCGGCAACCTCAACGCCGATCACCGGCTCGCCGGTGTCCATGATCGAACGGACAATACCCTCGACCGCGTCGGCCAAACCCGGCACGCAGTCCCGTACCGAGCGCCCGAGATGATCTTCAACCGAGATGCCGCATATTTCGGTGAGGCGCTGGTTGATCTGCAGATAGCGGCAGTCGGGAGAGAGGAACGCAAGGCCGATCGGCGCCGTATCGTAAATCAGTTGCAGGGCGGGTTGCTGCGGAAACAGCACGACAGACGACGATTTTACCGCAGCCGCACCGCGCGTGGGGTTCTTTGACAACACAGCCTCCCTTTCGCTGGCGTATGGCTCAGCCTGACGGATTCAGCGGCAAAAGCGCGTTGCGCAGCGTCGCACTTGAAATCCCCATCAGCCCCGTGAAGGGGTTATCCAGCTCCAAAATCAGAAAAATTGCGCCGGCAAATGACAACGCGCATACAAACAGAGTGGTCATCACGACCGGATTGGTTTGCCCGAACAAGGTGAAGCTCACGAAAATTGCGCTCAGCCAGAAAACCAGAATGATCAAAAACGGAGTCGGAATCGACCTGCCGGCCTGGGCAAACAACAGCAGCCGGGTCTGCGCGCCTTCCGTGAAGGCCGCAACGGCGCGCGATTGCAGCGAGCGTTGCGCGTCATTTTTCGGCGTCAGGCGATCGAGTTCATTTTCGAATGTCAATGCCTGGGTGCTCGATTCGTAATGAGCGGGCCTGCCGGTTGGAATTGCCTGCTCACGCCAGATCCGGTCGGCTATCGGTGGAATGCTCTGTCGCAGACGAGTTCGAAGGGGAGTGGCTTCCGGACCATATTCCGCGAGTATCTCGTCGAGCAGGATGGTTGTCGCGGTCATTTGCCTGACCTGATTGGTCTTCAGGTCGAACGAACTTTTCGCCGATGCGATCAGCAGGCCCAATACGAGTGCGGCCAATGTGCCGATCAGGCCCGTGGCCATTTTTACGATGTCCTTCGAGTCCGGTTGCAGATGCTTTTCCGACAACAAGGGGCGCAGAACCGCTCCCAGCAAGGCGCCGCCAAATACGATCGCGAAGACAAGGAGCGAGATCAACAAAGCGTTCATCCTGAAGGTCTCTCCGCCGGTCAGTTATTCGGCCGTCAGATTTGTCAGTCCCTGAACCTTCGTGATCGCCGGTGGATTCCATTTGCCGGTAAGCGCTTCGAACTTCGGGCCGTAAAGACGCATGGTCAGGTTGAAGGCCCCCTTCGGCGCGGGCAGCCAGTTGGCTTCCCTGTCTTTGCCCGGGCTTTCGTTCTGAAAGTAAAGGTCGAGCGATCCATCCGCATTGGTCTTGAAGGGAAAGTAGCTGCTGACCGCAAAACGATTGAGCCCGTTCGCTACCTGGAAGCCTTCGCTATCATAGAGCGTGATGGACCAGAAAGCGTTCACGGGCGGCGTAGCACCCTTGTCGAAGTGAATGGTGTATTTGTTCGCGCCGTCGAGCGGCTTGCCGGTGTCGTCGAAGAGGTTGAGCGGATAGATGGCGTCTTCGGGAAGATTGGCGCCGAGACCGAGCTGGGCGACGATGGCGCGCTTCAGGTAGTAATTGCCGTAGACGCCCATCGTGTCAGTGCTCATGGACCATCCGTTCACTATGCGGGCGACCGTCGGCACCTTCCACGCCATCAGTTGCTGTGCCGCCTCGGGGGCGCTTTCCAGCGCCGTTTTCACGGCCGGGTCGAGCTTGTCGAAGTCGAAGCTCTTGCCTGGCTCTATCCCGATCCTCTTCATCTGCGCGATGATCGGTTCATCCGTGATGTGCGGCGGGTGCAACTTGAGGAGTTCGGCCGCGTAGGTAAAGTATTTGGCGGCCGGCATGGTGTCGACCTGGATCTTCGGCGGCGTCTTCATATCGACGCTCGGGTCGATCTTCGCAATCACCGGCTCCGGAGCCTTGCCCCAACGCGAGAGCGGCGTGACATTATATCCCGCCTGAATCTTATGCACCGCATCGTAGTCGGAAGGTCCGTCCGTCTTGGTGCGGCCGATGATCCAGACATAGGGAGTCGGCGCACTGATGCGCGTAAATCCCTCTGCAACCGTTCCACTCCAGCCCGGCGGCGTGACGAGGAAATTCGCTGCCTTGGTGCCTGTCGTCCGCCAGCCCGGCGAAGCGAAAACGTCCGTCCACATGTCGAGCATTGGCATGAGGTAATAACGCCCGTCTGTATCCGGCACGGAGACGATTTGCGGTTCCCTGGTGAGATCGAGCCACGCAATGGAATACAGCGTATCGAAGTTAATCCGCACCACCAGCTTTACATCGGCAGGTGGAAAGGCCGGGACGTTCACGAACATGTTCATCGGACCTTTGCCGAACTCTTTCCCTGCCTCGATGTTCGTGGATTGCTTTCGCGTGATGTCGACCGAGATCAGCGGATAGAAATAGAGGTAGGCGTCGACGCCGATGGCGCGTGCGGCCTCTTCGGTGATGGACGACGAAGCACTCTGTGCCATCGCTGATTGGATGAGGCTTCCTGCCAGCATGAGAGACATCGTCAGAAATTTCATGACTGTTCTCCTGGTTGAAGTCCTGCTTCGGTCCATTCTAAATTTGTGTCGCCTGTCAATTAAGTGCGGCGTGCCACGGCCGCGGAGACGACTGCCTGTCTCTTCGCAAGCATCATTCGTCGACGTGGATCACGCTCTCCAGCCGATAGGCTGCCACATTCACGCGGTATGTTCGATGGGATCAGTACACCCTGCGGCGAACAACCACAGCCCGTCGCGGCACGACAACCGCGCGTCTGGCGACCACGGCACCGCCGGCGCCAACGCAGCCTGCGCGATAGACGCCGCGAGCGCAGACAACGGCGCTTGCCTGCATCGTGCTCAATGCGACGAAGCTGCCTGCCAGAAGTAGAGAAATAAGCACTTTTTTCATGGCCGCTCTCCCTGGTTGAAGTCCTGATTTGGTCGATCGCAATTCCCCGTCGCTGCTTGATCCAGTACCCCGCCGCTCAGGCCGCGGAGACAACTGCCGGTTTCTTTGCCAGCATCGTTCGTCGATCATGAATCAAGCTCTCCAGCCGATGGGCCGCCACATTCAAGGTGGCGTCATCGACCGCGGTCTCATCTCCGCCAGCTGATCTGGCGCGTTGCGTCCTGAGGATGTTGTCGATCTCGTCTTCGATATCTGAAAGCTCGGTCTCGGTGGCGGCCTTCCGGATCCGGCGTCCGAGGGCATAAAGAGAATCCAGGGGGCCCAGTATGGTTACCGGGTTTCCGAGACCCAGAAATTTCCAGGCTGCGGCAAGCACGGTGGCCATGCCCCCCAGCAGCATTGGCGTCAGGTAAATCCAGTTGCCGTATTCATCCATAAAGCTTTGCTGGGTGCCGTTGTAGAAGGCCGCCGCTCCGGGGTGCAACGGAACGTAGGCATCCGCGTCGGTGCTCGGTGCCGTGATTTGTGCGAAGATCGGTTGCTCGGCCAAAAGCTCCCTGCGTACGTGCATGATCGTTTGCGTGAGGCTGGTTATCAAATCATTGCCGAGGTTCTTGTTCGCAACCAGATAAAATGAAGCCCTCAGGGTCGTCAGGTCATCTTCCGGAACCGGCGGCGATCCTCGCAGCGTGCCTTTGGGCACCTCGAAGCTTTCATAAGCGCGGTCGGCTTGTGCGATTGCCCCGGCGGACTCAATCGGAAGCAATACCGGCAAGGCTTTGGAGCCCTGCGCAAATACGTCCCGTACCAGCGACAAATATTTTTCAGCCAAGGGTATTACGACAAGCAGTGCACTCACCTCTTTGGATTGAACAGCGCGCCTTGCATCAGGCAAAGCGATATCCTTGAATACCTTGGCACGATCGAGCCCGTATTCCTTGCTCAGCACATCGACAATTCTGGCATTGGCGTCCCCGCCGATCACGCCCACGAGACGGCCCTTCAATTTTCCGATACTGTCGATGGTCGATCCCGGCGGAGCTATGATGAGTACGACCACATGGCTCACAACGACGACGGCCTGGGCTTGCGACAGGTCGCCGACATCACCGCGAACCACCGCGAGATCCGCCTTGCCCGCCGAGAACGCACGGGCCGCTTCAAGCGCCGTGCCGCTGTCGATAACCCTGAGCCGCACCGGCGCGTTGGTCGAGACCAGCCGGCTCGCAATGGCCGACATGGCCTTGGCGACTTCGCCGTCAATTGAGCCCACCGCCACACTCAGCGTTGTCGGGCGCGTATAGTATCGATAGCCAAGGAGGCCTGCGCCGGACGCGAGCCCAATGGCGCCAGCAAGCAGGATAAAACGAAGCCAGAGCGGCAGATTTAGCGAAGCCATGCTCGTCCCCCTAACGCAGTGACGGATCGCCGTCACTGCTGCCGTTGAAGGGCCGCCGTCCCGAGCCTCGGCGCGAGATCAGAAGCGGATACCGTTCACTTGCCGCCGCTGGCGCCATTCTGAACCATTTGAAGCGCCCTCCCGATATTCAGCGATCCGCCCACCTGGCTGGGGCGTAGTCCTTGAATGTTAGAGGGAACCGACCCACGATGTTGACGCCGGGGACCGATCCCATCGGAACGTACCGCCGCGAACGAGCCGCATGTCGGCTTGTTGCGGGTGTCGGGCCGATGAAGAGTCAGCAGCAAGACTCATGGGGACCTGACTCGATCTGACGAAGATCACGCTTCCCGGCAGATCAAGAGCACTACCGGAAGTTTAGGATCGATCAATTCCAGCGTCGAAGTTTCGACAATTGTCACCGCCAGCGAGGGGCATCGAGGATGGCCCGAGCATGCTGACGTAAGCAAAATGTCAGGCAACCTGACATTTGGTCCGCTGTTTTATGTCCGCTACGCAACTCTGCATCCGATACAACCTGGGAGCAAGCGCGATCTTCACCGCTATCGAAAAGGCTCGTGGCGAAGGATTTCAGCGGCGAGTTCCGGTATCGGTCCATAGGCAGACATTCACTGGTGCAACTCGCATCACTCGCCCGAAGACAGGCTCGACATAGCCGCTCCACTCGCGGCAGCGATCGGCCGATACTCACCGCGCGCATCGGCCGCCGCGACGGCCTCGCGCTCGCCCCGCAATTGCGCGCGATAGGCGGGATGTTCGGTTCCCATCAGCCGGTCCCACCAGGTGAAGTAGAGGCCGTAATTATAGTGGAAGCTCGAGTGATGCAGGTCGTGGTGAGTGGTCGCGTTGATCCATCCGAACCATCGGCTGTCGGCCAGCGCGCGAGGCAGCAGTTCGACGCCGGCATGGCCCATGACATTGCGCACGATCATGAACGCCATGAACAGAAACAGCCCCAGCGCGTGCATCGGGACGAACAGCAGCCACAGCGGCGTGAATGCCGCCATCAGCAGCGCTTCCGGAACATCGAAGGCATAGGCCGCGAACGGCGTCGGCGTCACGGAACGATGATGGGTGCGGTGAAAATAACGGAACAGCCGCGGATGGTGCATCAGCCGGTGCGTCCAGTAGAAATAGGCGTCGTGCGCGACAATGATCGCGGCAACGCTGATCGCGAGATAGCCGATCCCGGCGGTCTCGAAATCCGGGTAGATCGTGAAGACGCCGTGGATGGCGCCGAACACGATCGCAGCGCCATTGAGCGAGAAGATGACCGCGGTCCGCAGCGAGGTGCGGATTTCGCGGCTGACGTCGGTGCGCGAGGCTGACCGGGTCTGGATCTTGCGCCGGCCAAGCCCGGCATTCCAGAACAGTTTCAGGATCAGCGCCAGGCCGCCGGCCGCGATCACGTAGCGGCCGACATCCATGACGAGGTTGAACGACCAGAATTGCCAGAAGGTGGCCAGCGCATCGGAGAAAGCTTGCATCGGAGGTCTCCGCCAAAATGTGACGGACAGGCGACGCCTGCCCTGCCGCACACTGTGAGGCGGAGGGAGAAGATGTTCTCGCCGAGTTCTGCTAAGATCAGGGCCGAAATTCGAAATCGGCTAGCCGATTTCTGACGCTGGTTCTCTGGTTCGCTCGAATCGTCGCAGCTTCTCCGGTGGCCTCATGGTTCTCAAGGCGATGCGAAGCATCGTCCAGAGACGCGCGAAGTCGCGCTCTCCCACCTGAGGGTCTGAGACCGACCTCATCCTGACGAGGCCGCCAACGGGTCGCGCGAATGCGCGCCCGATGACAGGCTCTGCGCCGTCTCGAACGATGAAGCCATTGAAGTGGAAAACGCGTTGGCCGCTATTCGGCGGCGGCCCGATCGGTCCGGCTGAGCTGAAGGCGCCTGAACTCGCTGGGGGTCATGCCGGTCTGGGCCTTGAACGCACGGTTGAACGGGCCGAGCGACTGAAAACCCGCATCCATCGCGATGGTCAGGATCGGGACCGCCTCCTGCGCCGGATCCGCGAGCGCCGCCATCACGTCGTCGAGGCGATAGCTGTTCAGAAAGGCGTTGAAGTTGCGGTATCCGAGGCGCCGGTTGATGAGCCGGCGCAAGCCGTGTTCGGGGATGCCGAGTTTTGCTGCGAGGTTCCCGATCGAAAGCCCCTCCTCGCGATAGGCCCTGTCGTGTTCCATCAGCCGGCGCAACGTCGCGAGCAGCCGCGTGTCGTCGTCGCGCTCGACCCGATCGCCCTGATCGGGCACGGCAGCCGGACGATAGGGCGAGGTGACCTGCACGGAGGGTGCGGACGCGGGAAGCGAGATCAGCGCGCTGTCGCCGCTGACGGACAAAAGGACGACCGCGAACAACAGTGTGATCGTCAGCAGCCCGATGCTGTTGGCGAGATAAAATATCGGTCCGCCGCTGCCGGCCGGCAGCGCAATCTCGGTCGTGATGATCGCCGCCGAATAGAGCGCCAGCAAAACCACGAGCACGGCACGCAGCCGCCGACGCTCCTCGACCAGATCGAGCGCACGTCCGGCCAGCACATACCAGACGCCGAGCGCATTGCAGGCCAATCCCAACGCGCTGAAGGCCCAGCGCGCCGGGGCGGCGTCAATCCACAAACATGCAATAAGGCCCAGCGCCACCATCGTCAGCCACGCGGCCGCATGCCACCATGACGGCTTGAAGTCGTCGTCGAACAGCGCCGCGGCAAACAGGCAGAACACCAGCGGATTGCCCATGCCGATCATGCGCAGCGGCAGCAGCGAGAGCGGCGGCACCGGGGCAAAGACCGAGGCGGAGACGATGGTGTAGGCGGCCGCGCCGAGCGCGAACAAGGCCGCGAAAACGCCCGCCGGAACCCGGCGCGCGTCGCGCAGCAGCAAGGCCGCGATCAATACCAGCAGAACCACGGCTCCGCCGCGCAATGCGGCCTCGAGGAGGGACACGCCCGGCTCCCAAAAATAGCCCAGGAAATATCAGGCCGAGCTTAGCAAATTGGCGCCGCGAGGGATAGCGTTCAGGATCCGGGCCAAACGAAAACGCGCTACTCGTCCTCGAATTCGTCTTCCTCGTTGACGCGGTCATTCTTGTGCCGGTGCGGCGGCGGCTTGCTGCCGAGCGATCCCGTCACGAACGGCTCGCGCGAGCCGGACGCATAGGGATTGTGCTGCGACGCCCGTGCGGCAACTTCCTCGCCCGACATTGCGGCCGGTTCGCAGATCAGGCGCCTCGAGGCGCGGCGCATCAGATCGACGTGGATGTGATCGTAGTGATAGACGTTGGAACCAGGCGCCAGCACGGTGGTGAATTGCTGGCAGGCCGCGGCCTGCACGTCGCGCAGAAAGCCCTGCTCCTCCGGCATGCCCCTCCAGCCATCCTTTACCGAAATGCGCCGGCCGTCGGCGAGCGTGAAGGCCGCGATATCCAGCGCGTTGCCGAAGGCATGTTCGGAAATATGCGCATGCGGATCGCCGTTCATGCCGCGGCAGGAATAAGCGGAGATCTGCTTGATCTCGACGACGCGGGCGCCGAACCAGCGCATCGCGGCGGGCTGCACGGAGTCGGCAAGCCAGCGATCGAGTACCGAGACGATCGGACACGCCAGCGTCGCCGCAGGCTTGACCGCAACCGGCCCAACCGCCGCGACGGAATCACCTTGCGCAGGCCCCAACCGTGGCAATGGCGGCGGCGCGGCGTCGGGACGTTCCGAATAGGGCGCCGCATAGGGCGGACGCTGCGGATAGGGTTGTTGCGGATAGGCCTGCTGCGGATAAGCTTGCGTCGCCGGATAGCTCCCCGGGGCCGACGGTGGCCGGTACCCTGGCATGCCCTCTGGCGGCAGATTGATTTCGTCTTCCTCCGGCGCCACGCCCGGCGCGCTCAATGAAATCGGACCACTGGACGGAGCGCCGTAACCGGGCCCGCTTTGCGCCGGTTCGGAATAAGGCGGTGCCCGTGGTGGCGGCGGTGGCGGCGAGACCGGCCAGCGTGGCTGATTGCCGATGTTCGCGGGCGGCCGCAGGTCGTCGTCAGCAAATCCGAAACTGCTGCTGCTTTCGCCGAGGGCTGCGACCTTGAGGGGAAACTCGGCGCCGCAAACCCCGGGGCCCGAAATCGGGTCGATCCGAACCAGGTCGGCGTTTTCCTTGACGGCGCCGGATTTCAGGCAAGCGATTTCAGCCTCGGCGCGCCACGGTTCGCGCTCTTCGGACTGAAAAAATCCGCGACCACAACCCGCCAACGAGACAAGGACGAAGGAGCCGACGAGATACAAACGAACTCCGCGCGTCATCCGCGCAATCTCAACGAATTTATTTAAGGACTCTTCAACGCGTTGATTTCACGACTCTTTAACCACGTTGTTCGAGGCGGAGCGGATCGGGCGAGCAAACATGGACAGCAGGGCTGACTTTTTTGCATGGAACGTCTCACTAACTACGACGTTAAAACGAGGCAGCGATGTGAACCCCGGAGGGTCTGCCAATGTCCTATGGTCCTTTGGTCAGCAGATTGAGCGTTGTCAGCGCGTATATCGCCATCGCGATTGTCGGCGCGATCGTGTTCGGCGTGATCTAGCGCGCATCGCTTACCACACCCGGATTTTAATGACGCCCGGCGGTTGGATCACTCCAGCCGCCGGGCGTTTTCGTCCGAAGCTTGCGGGGCCTGTCTGCCAAAGCACCACGGGCTGACCCGACGGGTGAAGCAAAGGGCACCGCGAAGAAACAATTCTGCCGGCCGACGAAGCCATTTCGGGCTTGCGGCACAAAAATCCTGAAACCGTCGCGGCCTACGATTCAGATCAACGCGGGATCGGTCCACGACCCGCGCGCTGCACGACACGGGGGCATCAGATGGCGTTGACATCTTCGAAGTTCAGCCGCTGCACATGGGTGGTCGCAACCGCGCTCATGTTCGCGATGCCGACGGCTTCCCAAGCTTATACGCTTGAGCAGGAGCAGATGTGCTCGGGCGATGCGATGCGGCTTTGCCTCTCGGAAATTCCCGATGTGGAGCGCATCACCGCGTGCATGGAACGGCAGCGCGAGTCGCTGAGCGAGGGTTGCAGGGCAGTGTTCGAGGTGGATACGCCGGCCGCCGCCACCGAAGCTCCGGTGGATGATACACAAGCAAAGCCCTCCAGGCCGATGACCCTCACGCCGAAGTTCAGGCACGGCTGAGAAATCCGTTTGCGATGGCTGAAATGCCGGCGATGGCAGGCGTTCATCGCACCTCGCATCGCACCTTGGGCGCTCATCCCATATCATGCGCCGCGCTGCCATCGCAGCGTGCGGCTGCTTGACCGTTTTGGGCGCGCATGGCCAGGCTCGCATTCATCCGACATTCAGCCGCCGAAGCTCTCAATCGCATCTCCTATCGTCAGTTCCATTGCTCGCCCGGGATTCGATTGTGACACGGCATTGGCCTTCATTCTCGCTCTGGCTTCTTGGTTGTTTCCTGCTGGCCGGTACGACAAATGTCTTGGCGATTCCCTCACCGATAGAAGCCGGGCTTTGGCCGGACACCCCGGAGGCGATCTCCGGCGCGACAACATTGGCGCAGATCCAGCCGGCACCAACGCCCGCGCCGATTCCTCCGCCACCGGCGGCGGCGCCCTCGGCCACGCCTGCGCCTGCGCAAGCGCCCGCGCAGACACCCGCCCAACCGCCCGCCGTTGAGCCGGTCGGCAATGTCGCGACCCTGACCGGCAGCGCCACCGTGACGCGCAACAACACCACCACGCCGCTCAAGCTCAAGGACGACGTTTTCCTGGACGATGTGCTGCAGACCTCGGCCAATTCGACGCTCGGCGTCACCTTCACCGACGCCACCACTTCCCATCTC
>Ga0210396_10001650_pt1 | contig 23802 bp, 39 predicted proteins | sample IncBWH17OmetaG_FD_155466 | JGI IMG/M metagenome (GOLD analysis project Ga0210396, IMG submission 155466) | Forest soil microbial communities from Barre Woods Harvard Forest LTER site, Petersham, Massachusetts, United States - Inc-BW-H-17-O ... | reverse complement strand
ACTGGTCCAGATGAAGACGTAGCATAAAGCGGTGATGGGCCGTCACCCGGCCACGCAGCGACGCCTCCAGTTCCGCCGGGGTGGCCTTGAGGCGCCCCCCCCGCCAGTGCCGCCAAGGCCTGGGGATCGGTTCGGCCGGCGATCAGGGCCTCGATCATGCGACGGCCGGAGACGTGCGTTGAAAGAGGTCTCGCTCCTTGATTCTGACGGACAGCCAGTGGCCGATGCTCTTTATCGGGCCAGAAGTACACGCTCGAAATCGGTTCAGGGATGAACGACCTGTATGGTCGTCCATTACGTGAGCGCTTCCGTAAGCGTTTCCTCGTCGGCGATCCCGTTCGGGAACACATCTCGGTTGAGCATTGGAAGATTCTGCCGCCCGTGACGGGTAGCCAACAGGCTCTCGCGCTCAAGTTCACAAATCCACTTGATTGGGCACTGCTCTTGCGGACGATTACGATCGAATCAGCAGATGGGTTAGCGATAGACGGTCGAGTTGTAGTCACCAATACGAAAGGCGATGGGGCTTCACACCAACTTCACCTTGGATCGCAGGGGTATATCACATACGCGTCGGATCGAGTCTTGAGGATGTTTGCGGCAACAGCATTACAGGGGCATTCGATAGACCTCTTCGAAAAGATCCCAATCTGGTAACAGAGATACGCGGCTCTTCGTTGACCTTTCAATTGATATGAGGGCCTATTGCTGCCGGACGTGCCGGGACGAAGTGAGTTCCTTGTCGCCGCAGAGGTCTCATTTCCTCAACTTTTTATCTGTCCGGCAATCCTGAATAGTTCTAAACCGATGCTTAGCTGAACATCGGCGCTGGTCACAGAATGGTCACAAAACTGGGTCCACCTTGACGAATTAAGTTGTTGATTGAAAAAGGGCTTAGGCCCAGAGAATCCCTAAAAAGGCTGGCGGCGGCGGTTCAATTCCGCCCCTGGCCACCATGATTCCAAAGCACTTGTTTGAACAACCGGCCCCTGGATCGGGACACTTAAGCTGCGGATCGCTGTTGATGCACGTCCTCTGAGTATTTGCCGTACGTATTGAGAAAACGAGTCGACGCATCGTGGGCGATAGCCTCGCCATGACCGAACCCGGCGTGGTCGAATGAAAGACTGGCAATTTTGCGCTGGCTTGCACGGCCTTCCTTCAAACTCTCAAAGCCGACCGGATCACCGAGGCCCATGACGTTCATGCACACATCGCCGGCGAATAGCATTCGTCCCCGACGCCACAGTAGCGCGACCTGTCCCGCACAATGCCCAGGAGTATGAATTACTTCGATGCCGTCAGCGATGGGCAGTATTTCCCCGGCAGTCAAAGGCTGGTCGATGGCAACCGGCGCGACTCGCTCGTCGGGATGGAAGAACACCTTGCACATTACCCGCCGCAACAAACCAGGCGCCGCTCTCAGAGGCCGAAAAGGACCTCCACTCTCGGCGATAGGGATATCGAGCGGGTGCATGTAGGTCCTCGCACCGGTTTCCCGCACGATAGCGGCGGCACTGCCGATGTGATCAGGGTGGCCGTGGGTAAAAATCAGGTGCTTGAGTTGGTCTAGCGAACGGCCAAGACCCCGGATCACCCCAAAGACGGCTGCCTCCTTATTTGGGTAACCAGCGTCGATCAGGGTCAACCCGTCGTAGCCCTCGATCAGGAAGGCGTTCGCGAACCCCATCGGGACGACGTGTACGCCTTTGATCACACGCTTCACCGCCATAAGCGGAACCCCGAAGCAGTTTTACGCTGGGATTTCACCAAACAAAATTCCCAAATCGTTCTACGCGACAATTCGGGCAAGATAATCGAGGAGAAAGGCGGAACCGGAGTAGAAACAGATTGCGTGCGGGGAGCCATCCCTCAGACCAATTCACAACGGCTGTCGCGCTCAATGGCCAACATTACTCCGCCAACTGAATGGTGTACATACAGTGAAGTCTGTAACAAGTTGAACCGCTGGGACGAACAACTTCCGGTTTACCGACAAGAACATTCGCGAGTTGGTGGCGAGAAGCGCGTCTGGGAGGACTCATCTCGCCTAGTTCGTAAAAAGACGAGAGCGCCCTACTACCGTCATCGCGTTTTCACAACCTGTGCCGTTTCATCTTGGGAACGTGAAAAGCTCAACGAGCGCCCTCACGCGCTCTTTCTGACGGCTGCGCGGAAATCGCTTGGTTCTTGTCAGCTCGGCGATACCATGGAGGCTCGCCCAAAACAGTTCCGATATGACCTCTGACTTCGAGCTCTGCCCATGAAACAACTCCAGGAGTTGGGAAAACGCGAAACGTAGCTCCGGAGGAGTAGCCGCGTCATCGAATGGTGCGCTCAGGCTGAGCGAAAACATCACTTCATACAGTGCGGGTGAAGACGCGGCGAACTCCAGATAAGCGGCCGCGACCGATTCGACCGTATTTCCACGCTTAACCCGTTTCCGTGCCTTCTGCAAAGCTAAGACCATTTCCTGGAAACCCTCGATAGCAACCGCGGCGAGAATCCCTTCGCGGCTGCCAAAGTGGGCATACAAGACGGGTTGGCTGTATGAAATCTCGTCGGATAGCCGCCGAACGGTTACATTGGACCACCCTTCAAGCTCTGCTATCCGTCGGGCGGCACTGATGATCTGTGCCCGGCGGGCCTGCCTGTCACGCAGTTTTCGTTCCGCAATTCGGTTCGCAGCCAACCTTTCCGGATGCTTGGCATCGTACATAGCCTTCCCAGATTTTCGGAGATGTGTTATGCACAACGCTATTCCGCTGATCGTGGCGGCTCTCATCGCTGTGGGGATCATTGTTATCGGTTGTTTCTACCTTTTATCTCCTGATCGAATTGTTTCTACCTTTTATCTCCTGATCGAATCTCAGGAACATTTGGTCTTAAGCCGCCTGCATCCGATGCTGACACTCGCGCCTGGCTACGCCCTAAAGGAATTCGGGACGTCGTAGCTGGATTGGTCGTGCTGACCATGATGCTGACCGCGAACACGCGGATGGTCGGCATAGCTCTACTCGTTGAAGCTTTGATCCCTTTTGGCGACATGTCAATCATTCTGGGGTCGGGCGGGTCGAGGTCGCGAGCGTTGTCCGTTCATGGCGTAACCTGCGCGGTGATGCTTGTCGCCGGCCTCTTGTTGATCCATGCCATTTGAGATGGACGCCAATCTGGAAGTATTCCAGCAAATCGCCGTGGCGGCGGCTAGAAAGACTGAAGGACAATGAACCATTGGATGTGGCTGTTGTCTCTCGTTGGCATTCTAAGCACAGCAGTTGTATTTGGCACGGACATGTTCTTTTTGACTATCGGCCGTGTCGCTCTCAGAATGGCTTCACCATCTGCTGGAACCGAAATCATGGTTTTTTTTCACTTGTTCGCCGACGCACGGATGCCGATCTGGGGCGTCTTGGCGATCTTGTCCAACCTCTTGCTGGTCGTATTAAGCAGGAGTGGGCAGCGGTGGTTCTATCTCGCATCGCTGCTAATGCTGATTCTGTTCGTCATTCTCTACAATCTCTTGTCAAAACCAATTAATCGGATTCAAACCGAAGCGGCAAAAACCGGAGAAAGACTCGACAACAGTCGAGAGCTACAGGCGTCGTGGGATAGGGTGTTATTCATCCGTGTTCCGCTGCTCGTTGTGTCCCTGCTTGCTCAGTGCCTCGTGTTGCTAGTCGCTTCGGCGTAAATGTGGCCGGTGCGCTCTCATTGAAGAGTCAGGAGCTACGCCAGAGCGACCGTACTTGAGTTAGTGGTCTTGACCACGGAAGGAGCTTAAACCGATGAGTGAAGCCAAGATGAGGGTAGACGCTATAGCCGGTTTGGCCGCACCGCCTTTTCATCCGATTCTGACTGATGCCGGTGGTGGGCCCACCTTCACGATGCTCGGGACCACAATGCGTTTGATCGCCACCGCCGCCGGTACTGGAGGACGGTATACAGTGATCGAGCAGGTTACGCCGCCTGGTTGGGGTCCACCGCGTCACATCCATTCCTGTGAGGACGAGATATTTTATATTCTTGACGGTAGCTACGAGTTGCGGCTGGCGGTTTCCACGTGCCGTCGATGATCGAAGGTGGGTTCTGCTTCGGCCAGTACAGCCGCAGCATGGGAATAAACTTGGTTTTGGGAGCGGGCAGCCAGTTGGCTTCCCTTGCCTTTCCCGGAGAATCGGCTTGGAGATACAGGTCCACGGAACCGTCAGCGTTGGTGACGAACTTGTTGCGCGAACTCACCGTGTAGCGATTGATCGGGTTCGGCACGAAGAAGTACCCTGCGTCGTACATGGTGATTGACCAGAAGCCGTCAGCGGGAAAAGCCTGTTATCATGCGCCAATCGGAGGTAACGTGAAACCGCGAGTGCTTACGAATAGGACCTTGCAGGAGGCTGCTCTGCGGGCGGGACTTCGCATGCTTAAGATCGACATTGAAATCGGCGTCGAATTTTATGAGCAGACCGCCCGCTACTTCCGCAAGAAAATCCCGGCGCACTGTTACATCAACAATCCCACCTTTTGATCTGCGGCCAACTCGAAGGCTTTTATTGACTTGCCGCAGCTTGAGCCCTAGTATGGTCGGCGCAAGCTTTGTCATTTGATCGGCGTCCAATAGCTGTCGCGATTCCGGTCCGGGCCTCTCGGTTTGCGTTTCCTTATTTGATAGAAGAAAAGCAAACCAATTTGCACCAAGGAGGAAACATGAAAGGCAGAACCAATTGGGCATTGATAGTGCTCGCAGTTTCATTTATTTGGCTGCTGGCCTGCCCAGAATTTGCCAGTGCACAGTCGTTCCCTCGGCTAAAGCCATTGCCATCAAAAAAGAAGCGCGCGAGCGCCATGGCTGCCGGTACTGCTGCTGTTGCTGCTTTACCTCTGTCGCCGTCGTGGCAACTGCTCACAAACCAACCTCCTGTTCTTAATTACGCCGCGTGTGGGCCGGGCAACCCGCTCTTGCTCACCGATGGCACTGTCATGATGGCAGATGACGGCTGCCAGGATTGGTGGAAACTCACTCCTGACGAATTCGGCAGCTACGTGAATGGAACCTGGACCCAGTTGGCCACGTTGCCATCTGATTACAGCCCACTGTATCAGAGGAGAATATAACTTCCTTAAATCGGCGTGGACCAATCTGGGCGCCATCTACGACCCCATCGCCAACAAGTGGACGTCAGTGGCGGCTCCGCCGTTTTTTGGAGGTTTCGGACCGTTCCCACAGACGATCGGCGATTCCCAGAGTGTTGTTCTGTTCGACGGCACGTTCATGCAAGCGAATTGCTGCACTACGCAAACCGCTCTGCTCGATCCAAAAACCCTCACTTGGACTGAAACAGGGTCGGGCAAGTTCGACATCAATGATGAGGAGGGATGGACGCTGCTGCCCAATAAACAAGTGCTGACGGTCGACGCCTATGTCTTTCAGTACGACCCCACGGGCATGAACTCGGAAATCTACAACCCCGCGTCGGGCAAGTGGCGTAGCGCCGGCAGCACGGTTGTGCAGCTGTGGGATTCTGCAGCGGATTGCGGCGGAGCACATTTCGCGACGCAAGAGGTGGGACCCGCTGTGTTGCGGCCCGACGGCACAGTTTTCTACACCGGATCGAACCGTTGTGGCGCCGGCCACACTGCGATCTACAACTCAAATACGGGAACTTGGTCGGCAGGTCCGGATTTTCCGGACTCCTTGAACATCGCCGATGGTCCTGCGGCGTTGTTGCCCAACGGCAATGTGCTCGTCGACACAAGCCCGGGTTTCGGAAATTCTCCCACGTCCTTTTTCGAATTTGATGGGACCAAACTGAACCCCGTTCCTGGCCCTCCCAACGCGTCCATAGCTAGTTCCTATTTTGGAAACATGTTGGTCCTCCCAACCGGCCAGATTCTCTTCGCCGATTTCATCGCCGTTTCGGCTTACGACCCTACGGGAACCTACAATCCAGCCTGGGCTCCAAGGATCCAAAAGGCTCCTTCCACAGTTAGCCCTGGAGGGTCGTACGTCATCTCCGGCCACCTATTCAACGGCGTGTCGCAAGGGGCGGCCTACGGGGACGATCATCAATCCGCAACCAACTACCCACTCGTGCGCATCACGAACAATGCCACTGGGCATGTCTTTTACAGTCGGACGCACGACCATAGCAGCATGGCGGTTGCATTTGGCGGTCTTGTGTCGACAACGTTCGACGTGCCGGCTTCTCAAGAGCTGGGGCCCAGCGAACTTGTTGTCATTGCCAACGGCATTCCCTCCGCTCCCGTGGCCGTAACGGTGAGTGAAGGCCGAGCGCGAGTTAAGTCACTCTCAAGGTCGAACGTAATGGGGCCGAGAAAGGCAGCATGACTGTCATTCTCGGCCCGGAGACTCGCGTGCATCCGGCATTTCGGGGCAGACCTGGTTATCGCGCGAGACAGCTGCCCCGCGCTGCTCCTAAGGTCACGCGACTCGATGATCGGGTTTCTGGTGGACGGAGGCATTTCGCGCTACGTTTGTCAGCGGTAGCCGGGCCTGCGAGAATTTTGCCAACCGGGACTACCTGTCTCCCTGCAGACATGGAGATGCGTCTCTAGATTTGCGAGAATGCTGGGAGGCTGCCGCCCAATCGCAGCGGCGTCTGAATCATCGCTCGCTCGTGACGAACCTTCTTCTCCGGGCGCTCACGCATCTCGATCTCGACGGGTCTGCTCGATGCAGGACGACACAAAGGTCGCGCCGCGTATCAGGATTTCCTCCCGCTCTGGAAAGACGCCGACCCCGACATCCCCATCCTGAAAGAAGCCAAGACGGAGTACGCGAAGCTGCAATGAGCGCACCCAAGCTGCCGGGGTTGAGGTTTTGTTAGGCGCTCTTACTACGCTTTTGCAAGATGCGCTTTGCGAGCCGTACACCATGTCAGCCGCAGCCCGCAAGAAGATCGCAGCATTTCAGCAGGCAAGGTGGGCGAAAATAAAAGCTCAACAGAAGAAGGCTGCTTAGAGGGAGGGCACGATGGAAGCGACAAAGGTTCCGCTAAAAGAAATCAAGGTAGACCCGCTGGCGCACGAACTCGCAACGTCGGAAGGAATGCGACCCTACCTCGATTGCTTGATTAAGGCGTACAGAAAAAACGGTGCGGGACTCGAAGACGCCCTCCAAGTCGTACGAGACTTGCCGCTGGGAAAGCGCTACACATGGAGAGTGTTTTCCGCGCTGAAGTGGGCATTCGCAGACTTCGAAGATGAGTACGTAGCACTCGATCTTCCGCACATCCCTGAGCCCACGCGGTCGGAGATGACCAAGGAACTCGAACTGCGGTTCCAGCAGTTGCGGATGTTGTTGCAGACTTTCCACACTGAATAAACTGGCCGAACGGGGCAGACGACGCGGTCAATGAGTGGAAATGGCGATTTTTTGCCACCGATGGGCTAAGATTGGGCTAAAACCCGCTCGATGTGGAGCAGTTATGACAACCGTTCGACCGATGAGCACCAAAACTTGGAACGAAATCTATGAGCTAGTTGGGCGCATCCAGCACAAAAGCCATCGAGACCCGTGATTGGCAGGTTGCGAAGGACGCGGACGTTGCTAAACATTCAAACAGCGCATGAAGAGGGCGTGGAGACCCGGGTGAGGCTAGGCGCCGACCAACGATGCGGACGAATAACTCTGCAGTGCATACTCGAGCGTCTTTTCCTCGCGCTTTCGCTGATACTTTTTTCCGTCTCGGAAAGTTCCGGTTATTCCATTCTCACGCATGAAGCGATCATCGACGCTGTATGGGGAGATCGCATTGTGCCACTTCTGCTGAAACGGTTTCCAAACGCGACCCCAGAGGATCTACTCAAGGCTCACGCCTACGTCTACGGAGGCGCGATCATCCAGGATCTGGGCTACTACCCTTTCGGGAATCGCTTCTTCAGCGATCTCACGCACTACGTTCGAAGCGGGGATTTCGTGCTTGCGCTGCTCGAAGAATCTCGCGACCTGAATGAATATGCATTCGCCCTGGGGGCTCTGGGGCACTACGCCGCTGACAATTCGGGGCATCGGCTTGCTACGAACCTTGCGGTAGCAATGTTGTATCCCGGACTGGCGCACAAATATGGGCAAACCGTCACATATGAAGACAAACCGTCCGCCCACATGAAGGTCGAGTACGGCTTCGATGTTGACCAGGTGGCGAAAGGGCACTATGCGCCCAAGGCCTATCACGATTTTGTCGGATTTGAGGTATCGAAGCCTTTGCTGGAAAGAGCCTTCAAAAGGACTTATTCACTCGACCTGTCCAGCGTCTTTTTCTCGGTGGATTTGGCCATCGGCACCTACCGCCACTCGGTTTCTACCGTTGTTCCCCGCACGACCAAAGTGGCTTGGCATCTAAAAACGAACGAAATCCAGCATAGCGACCCCAGCGAGACCAAAGACAAATTCATCTACCATATTTCCAATTCGGAGTACCAAAAGGAATGGGGGCACATTTATGAGAAGCCGGGATTCTGGGCAGGTCTCAAGGCATTCTTCCTGCGTTTGATGCCGAAAGTGGGACCGCTTAGCGCCCTTGCGTTTCATCCGCCGACACCGGCCGTGGAACATCTCTATATGGAGAGCTTTAACGAAACCATTGACCGCTATCGAGCACTGCTCCTTGCACAGGAAAAAGACCAGCTTCAACTTCCGAACGACAACCTTGACACAGGAGCAATAACGGTAGCCGCCGACTATAGACTTGCGGATGACACCTATGCGGAGTTGTTGATTAGATTAAGCGGGAAACCTGTCTCCAGCAACCTGCGACAGGACATTCTCTCCTATTACGCGGATCTCGAAAAACCATATGCCACCAAGAGAAATCCGCAGAAATGGGAAGAGCTCATCAAAAAATTGGATACCCTGAAATCGACGCAAGCGTCTGGCTGCCCCTAGTTTTGTTAACTTCCCCACCACTCGACCGGCGGCTGGCTCGCAAATTTCCGCTCGCAATTATCGAGCGTGGTGCAATATGCTGAGATTCCAAATAGCCGATTCTTGCCCTAAGCAGGATAGGTGTTGTAACCAGGCCATAGCGCAAGTGTGCGCCGTCTGTTCGCCCCCAAAAGCGAAGTGGTGTGCTGCGGCGATGGGGTTTTGAGCGTAATAGAGATTCGTACGAAGCCGCTGGCGCGGCGGACGCTACCGCGTGTTCGAGGATCGGCAGTTGTGGAGGGTTGAGATAAATTGGGTCACGGAAAAAGGAGGTCCCCGTGACCCAACTACGCAAAAAGATGCTGGAAGAAATCCAGCGTCGTAATTACTCCCATCGTACCGCAAGAACCTACGTTCGCATCGTCCGCGATTTTGCGGAGTATTTTCAGCAGCCACCTGACAAGCTTGGGCCCGAGCAAATTCGGCTGTATTAGGCTTGTTCCAAGCCAAGAAGTTGGATCCTGCCACGGTCAGTCACTATGTGTCCGCGTTGCGCTTCTTGTTCGTAAAGACACTGCGCCGGCGCACTTGTCGATAGGGAACTAAGATTTTTCACCAGCTATCCCAGTTCAGCACCGATTAGGGGAAGTGGCGAATTCATAAACCTTGACAATCGCTCCTGTTGGGCGCAGTGTTGAAGACACGATGTGGGAAGCTTCCTAGCCAGACCAGTTTTCCCTTCGTAGGCTCTCTTTAGCTACCACAGGTATTAAGTCAATGTTCCTCCGTCGTTCGAGTGCAACTCGACTTGCAGTCGTTTACCTCCTCTTCGCCGTCGCACTGTTGATGGTGCCGAAAGTAGATATTCCAGAAACACCGTTCGACGAAGGCGACACCCCAACAAATGAGATGGTAGTTGTGGAAGCTGCTTCTTCATTGGAACATCGACAGTCGGTCACAGCGTCTGTGCCAACAATGTTTGCGCAGTCGCGGAAGATCAGTGTCCGCAGGATCTCGCCGGTTTACGCAGGTCAGTTGACTGACTCTTGCAGGTTTCAGGAACTCTTCTGTTCTCTCCTCTGCTAACCCCGCTCTCGCGACATTATCCGCAACAGCTCTGTCGGCTCACCACTCTTGTTGAGGCAGGCCGATCCCACAAAATGCTCAGGCGCAGCGAACGTACGTAAAGAAATTGCTGCGGACTAATTACCCAAACAGTCACCTAAAGGAGATCTATGAAAACCATTCGTACTCAGAACCTCGTCACCCTCGTCGTCAGGTTTGCTGCCTGCATGGTCCTAGCAGTTGCACTCAGCGCCAGCGCGTTAGCGTCGTGCGGCGATTCCCTGTCCGCGATGACACTGGGGGCAGCCGCCATCGTTAGCCAATCCCGCCCGATCCAACCGAACTCTAAGACTGCCGAAGACAACGGCGTCAACGCGCGCATCGTTGGCCTTTGGCACGTCCAGTTCACGGTCGGCGATCAAACCATCCAGGAAGCGTACCAGCTCTGGAATGCCGGTGGGACAGAGGTGCACAACCCGAATGTTGATCCGAGAGGGGGGAGCGTCTGCCTGGGAGTGTGGAAGCACGCTCCACACGGGGCTTTCAAGCTCGCTCACCGCGTGTGGAACTACGACACGAACGGGAACTTCATGGGAACCATCCACCTCAGTGAAACGCTCACTATGGGTAAAGGCGGCAACACGCACAGCGGTTCGTTCACCTTGGATTTCTACGACCCCACTGGCCACTTCCTCATGGAGGTAACCGGCAACGTCACGGGAGAACGCATTTCGGTTGACTGATCCGAGGTGCATTTTGTTAGTCCCGTGGTTTCGGCCTACGCTCAATTCACCTTCACCAACATCGACTTTAAAGGAGTGTTCAGATGAAACAAGACCAGTTTCTTAAGACAATTGGATCGTCCGCAGCCGTTGCTCTAGTTGTTCTTGTGGGATGTTGATTACTTCCAGGCATGGACAAGCCTCTGGCCAAAACGCTAAGAAGGACGAGGCGTCAGAGATTCAACAGGGTTTCGCCATCGCCCCGGTCCCGCTAAATCTGGATGGAAAAAACCGGGCACTGGTGGGACTAGGCAGCTACATTGTCAACGCACAGGCCGACTGCAATGGTTGCCACAGCGCTGGCATTGATACCGAATTCGCCCCGGGTGGCAACCCATACTTTGGCCAGCCGACTAAGATTAACCCGGGGACTTACTTGGGTGGCGGAGAGGATTTTGGTCCCTTCCCCGGGCCAGGTCCATTTCCGCACATCATCTCGCGCAATTTGACCCCGGACAAAACTGGGCTGCCTGTAGGGGGGTGATACCTTTTCAGAGTTTGTTCAGATTATAAGGACAGGCGTCGACATGGATCACCTCCATCCAACCTGTACCGGTGCCCCCGACGGAACTTGTCTGCCGCCTCCGTTCGATGGCGCTCTACTCCAAATAATGCCATGGCCCATCTATCACAACATGACTGACCATGACCTCCGGGCCATCTACGAGTATCTAGGCACTATCCCCTGCATCGCTGGCCCGCCCCCGCCTGACCCGCGGCACCACAATTGCGAATGAAGGAAAACCGGGGCCGGGTTGTTCCTTCCGGCCCCTATCTGTGCAGCAGCGAATCTGTGGTTGGGTGGCCAGCAGCTTGATAGGTGTTGTAAGCAGGCCATTACGCTCAAAACCCCTTCAAAGGTCGATGAGTCCATTACCTCCTCAGGGGCGCAAACCGCTCCCGCACGCCAAACGCTTTCACTATCTGCCATAATCTTCTAGTGTGCGGTCGCTATCGATTGTCGCGTCGAAAGCAAATGATCGAAGAGTATTTCGCCAGTGTCTCAGGCGAAGACGACTGGGCGCCCCGCTACAACATTGTCCCGACTCAATCTGTTCCCGTCATCCGGCAGATTCCAAAGGAACCTCGACGTGAATTGTCGCTGGTGCGTTGGGGTTTGATCCCCTCGTGGGCGAAGGACATGTCCGGCGCAGCCATGATGATTAACGCAAGGTCGGAAACAGCGGCGACGAAGCCCGCGTTCCGCGATCCGTTGGCCAATCGTAGGTGCATGATTCCGGCAGACGGATTTTACGAGTGGGAGCGAAGGGGCAAAGCGAAACAGCCGTACTGCTTTGAAATTAATGACGGGGAATTGTTTGCATTTGCAGGACTTTGGGATCGATGGACAGACCCGAGCGGGCAGTGGATCAAGTCGTGTTCGATCCTGACGACGAGTCCGAATGCCGTGACTTCAACCGTCCACGACCGAATGCCAGTCATCCTTGATCCCGACAGCTATGACCTGTGGCTCGATCCGGGGATGACCAATGTCGCGGCGGTTTCGGAGATGTTGAAGCCCTTCGATGCCCGACTGATGAGGTGCTACCCGGTAAGCACTCGTATCAACTATGTCGCCAATGACGACGCAGAGTGCTCGGCACATGTTGAACTCACCCAGATTCAGAATCGCCTCTTCTTGTAATTGAACTGCGGGCATAGCCATTGGGGGGCGTGACGGTCTCGTTTGCGTCAGCTGAGTATTAACCTATCCGCTATGCTGAAACGTGCCACCGATAGCCAGAATAAAACCTTTGAGAGGCTCAAGGTGTTGTTTGAGCAGGGGCAAAATATCAGGTTCACTTTAGTGGGTGCTGCTGCCGGTCGTGAGTATGGACTGACGCGCGCTACGAAAGACCTCGACATTGTCGTTTCCCCTTATCCCGCCGCGATGGCTATGCTCTTGAACTCTGAGTTTCAAGATAGCTTAGAGGATCCAGATCGCACTGGCCGCACATGCACCCAAATCGACATGACCACATCGGTGCCTGTTGATTTCTTGACGGGCGGCATCCTCATAAACGATGGATCATTTCCGCTCCGTAGAGGAGTTGTCATAGACCCTTTGCCGATTCCTCTTCCATCCGGTCTTGGAAATGTGGCTCCCGTGACCGATGTGATTGGAATGAAGTTATCGGCGCTGCTAAGCGGCGTGAGGATAATGAGGCTCGGTGCTGATCTTGGCATTCGGTCGATGGAAAAGGTAAATCAAGACATTTCCGATGTACGTTCGTTGATCTCCGCCTGTGGCCTTAGCCGCGAGTTGCCTCTTGGGAGTCCGGAGGTTGAGCGGATATACGAAATCATCTATGACGGAGCCGATGCGCTGGGCAGCATCTAGTAGGGGCTAAGATTGATGCGCGCGGTGGATTCTGGCCCGATGCTACAGCACGAAGGAGGAGAATCCGATGGATACAAGCGTGACACCGATTTCGTTCAGCCCGGGACATCTCTACCGTAGAACAGAACTGCATAAACAGTTCGGTGGTCAGCGACAAGGCGGAATCAGTACGCCGGCTAAGGCACCGTTCGTCATGCTCATAACGGGTGACTCGGGCAAACAGCATGGCTACGCTGACGAATGGACCGACGATGGTGCTTTTCGTTACACCGGCGAAGGTCAGCACGGTGACATGAAACTTGTTAAGGGCAACCGTGCAATTCTGGACCACGCAAACAGAGGTAAGGCCCTGCATGTTTTCGAGCAGGACAAGAAGGACAAGCGGTTTCTACGCTATCTCGGGGAGATGGAGTACGTTGGTCACGAATATTGCGAAGCGATGGACACTGGGGGGAAGAAGCGCAAGGCGAAACCCCAAACCCTTGGCTAGAACTCTAGCACTGTTGCTCCCCTTCTCAAACAGGTACCGGTACGAATACGTCGCCTTCGATCACGACTCCCAAAGTGCTGACATGTCTCACGCAGAGACTGTCGTCGCAATCAACACCAGCTCACCAAAAAACCCTGATACGAACCTTTCACGCGCATCAGGGCTGCAACTGGAGAGGGTGGGTGAATGGATATTTGCGTTCGAGGCACGGCGCATCGTCAGTCGTAGCAAAATTGACAAAGTCGTTGACGACATTATCAATCTGCTGGAATACGCGAAGGGTTTTTCCGCGGAACACTTGATGTCGGCACTTCAACTGCCATGAAAATGGGGAGTCTGCGCACGAGAAATCAATGACCTACGAGCAGCTCGCTATTTTCATGCTGCGTGATGCGCCGGAGGCCCATGACGCCTGTTGATAAATCGCCATTGCGCTCAAAACCCCCAAGCCAAGGCGAACAGACGGCGCAAACTTGCGCTAAGGCCTGATTTCGTCAATTGACCTTGATTCATTTCAGGTGGTCACCCTCCTCGTTACGGAAGGCAGCTAACTTGTTCGGCGCTGACGGGTATCTAATCGAAGTTATGGAGTCTCGCCATCGGGTCAGATGCGCTCATCTGTGGGCACTCTTAACGACATTGTTTCTCTTCGCTTGTTCGCACTCTGAGTTTCAGCGACAGCATAAAAAAGCACTTGTCGAGAATCCCCCTGGCGTTGAACTGGAGATTCGTACTCGCGAGGGCAGAAAACAATTTGCTGTGTCGGAGCCAGTCGCGTTCGAAGAATTCTACACATCGAAATTTTCGGGGCTGTGGCACATAGAGATTCTTGAAGGCTGGAACGAAGCGAGTAACGCGACAAGTTCGGATGTTGTCCATGTCACCGATGGCAGCACCGTCTGGAACCAGCCTCGGGAAAAGTGGGCCGGCATTATTTGTTGCGACTCGCGCCACGTATGGTTAAGTCAAGAACCAACTCGCGTACCCTACAAATTGTTTCCGACCCCTACCCGTTCGAACCCTGAAGGCTCTCGCAATCCTCAGTGGCTCACGTTACACCTGCCGAGCACGCCGGGGAAATACCAGGTCTACATCACGACCGAGCGTGTTTTTCGGCGTAGCGATAACACCACCACTTACAGCTCCAATTCAATGACTTAGAGCGCCGCGATCTCCGCGAATCGGCTCTCGTGGCGGATATCTGGCTTACCTTGACATTCTACCGGAATGGACTATACGCTTACCTAGAATGCCTACCAAAGAGCAGAAAGAACGGATCGAACTGTTGCAGGGCACTCTGGACCTGCTGATTCTCAGGACGCTGCTGCTGGGGCCGGCGCACGGCCACGCCGTCGCCAAGGCGATCGAATTTAACTCCGACGACGTTTTGCAGGTTGAGCAGGGGTCGCTCTATCCGGCGCTCCACCGGCTCATCAAGAGGGGATGGATTTCGGTTGAAGCAGGCATTTCCGAAAACAATCGCCGTGCCAAGTTCTACCGCCTAACGACCAAGGGACGGCGACAACTCGCGGTCGAAACCAGCAAGTGGGAAAGGCTGGCAGGAGCGATTGCACGGATTCTCCGACCGGCGGCACAATAGGGGAAATCATGACGCGCCGAAAGCGCATGCTGAAGGAGCTCGATCAGGACATCCGCGACCACATCGAGATGGCGACGCGGGAGAACATCGAACGTGGACTATCGCCGGAGGAAGCCCGCTATGCGGCGTTGCGCAAGTTTGGAAATGTGACCAGGGTTACGGAAGACACACGAGCAGTGTGGAATTTAATCTGGATTGAGCAACTCCTCCAGGACGTGTCCTATGGCGTCCGGGCGCTGGGGAAGAATCCTGGATTTGCGATTGTCACCGTATTAACCCTGGCCCTCGGCATCGGCGCCAACACTGCCATTTTTAGCGTCGTGCGCGGTGTTGTTCTGGCTCCTTTGCCCTATTCCCAACCGGATCGCCTGGTAATGGTGTGGGAGAGCCGTCCGAACGTGAAAACTTTAAGTACCTCATACCCTGATTTTCTCGATTGGCAGCGTAATGCTCGCTCGTTCGGGCAGATGGCCGCGCTCACGGGGCGCAACTATGATTTGACAAGCCCCGGAACACCGCAACACCTGGATGGCATGGAAATCTCTTCCGGCTTTTTCGCAACCCTGGGCGTAAAGCTGGCTATGGGCCATGATTTCACTCCATCGGAAGACCTGCCGCACGGGACACCGGCCGTCATCATCAGCGATCGGTTGTGGAGAAATCGATTCGCATCGAGCCCGCAGGCTCTTGGGAAGTCCATACTTCTGGACGGCGCGGAATACACAATCCTCGGAGTTCTCCCTCCGGGATTTCGTTTCCTTGCCGAGGCAGATGTATATACGTCTTTAGCGCAGGGCGAGCCACTATTCTATAACGATCGCACAATCCATGCGATTATCGGTATTGCGCGCCTGAAACCGGGAGTGAGCATCGGTCAGGCCGCGGGCGAGATGAGCGCCGTCCAGGAGAATCTGGACCGTCTTTATCCAGCCGCGGATCGGAACCTGGGGACCAATATCGTACCGCTGAAGCAGGAGATTGTCGGCGATGTGGGTGGAACGCTGCTTTTGCTGTTGGGAGCCGTAGGCATCGTTCTGCTAATCGCCTGTGCCAACGTTGCGAACCTCTTGCTGGTACGTTCGGCCGCGCGCCGACGCGAGTTCGCCATCCGCTCGGCGCTGGGTGCCAGCCGTGCGCGCATGGTGCGGCAGTTGTTGACTGAGAGCGTGCTTCTCGCCATGACCGGCGGAATTCTCGGCTTGATTGTCGCAAAATTGGGAGTCAGCTTGATGTTCGCAGAGTTCCCGCAAAGCCTGCCACGGGCCGACAGCATCGGCGTGAATCTTACCGTCCTCTTTTTTGCGTTTGGCATTTCGCTCGTGGTCGGGATTGCGTTCGGTCTCGCACCGGCACTCAAGAGTTCGCGCGCCGATGTGCAAGGTTCGCTCAAGTCGGGAGATCGTGGCTCTACGCGCGCCCATCTTCGCGGTCAAAGCGCGCTGGTGATGATTCAAATGGCGCTGACGCTGGTGTTGCTGGTGGGCGCCGGCCTGCTCCTGCGCACCATCGGGGATTTGCGGAAGGTCAATCCGGGATTTAATACGCAGCACGTGATCACGTTCAAGGTGGGACTCTCGCCTTCGCTGACGCAGTCGGCATCAAGCATCCGAATTGCCTATCAGCAGTTACTTGACCGCATTCGCCAGATTCCCGGCGTAGAGGCGGCGGATTTTACAAATATCGTTCCGCTCAGTGAGGAAGACAATGGTGGCCCCTTCTGGGTCGGCCCGCAAGAGTCCACCTCCATGCAGGACGCGCCCCACGCCCTCTATTTTGAGACTGGTCCGGACTACCTTCAGACCATGGAAATTCCCCTGCTTCTAGGTCGCTTTTTCACCCCGGCAGATACCCCCGACGCAGAGCCGGTTATCGTCATCAACAGCGTTCTTGCGCACACCTATTTCCGCGACCAGGATCCCGTGGGCCAGACCATAACCGTCGCGCATTGGCGCACGGCCCGAGTGATCGGCGTGGTGGGCAATGTAAGGCACTGGGGGCTGGGCGACCCCGGCACCTACAACCCAAGTCAGATCTATATTTCTTTTTATCAGCTTTCCGACCAGTGGATACCGGCGTTCGCCCGGGCTTTGTCAGTAGCGGTTCGCACTCCGCTCGATGTCGCGACCATCATGCCTGCGGTCAGGAATGTGGTTTACGGAACCGGCAAGGACCAGCCAGTCTATGACGTTCGAACCATGCAGCAGATTGTTTCGGAGTCGATGTCGTCGCAGCGCCTTCCAATGGTTCTGCTCGGGGTGTTTGCTGCCCTGGCGTTGTCGCTGGCATCCGTAGGAATCTATGGCGTGATTTCTTACTCCGTGACCCAGCGAGCGCAGGAGATCGGAGTTCGGATGGCGCTCGGCGCAGAGAAGGGGCAAATTTTTCAGATGGTAATCGGGCAAGGTCTTCGCATGGCTGTTGTGGGCCTCACGATCGGGGCAGCGGCCGCGCTAATTCTCGCCCGATTGCTCTCAAGCTTTTCGCACTTACTCTACGGAGTTGGGCCGAGCGATCCCGTAACCTTCGCCTCCGTATCGCTTGTCTTGACTGGCGTGGCCGTTTTGGCCTGCTATATTCCCGCTCGTCGCGCCTCGCGCGTCGATCCCATGGTCACGTTGAGATACGAATAGTCGCTTGCAAGTGACCGGCAAACCTTGTTTAGAAAGTCAGCGAATCCCGCAATTCCAAAATCGCTGATGCGGCGGTTCTGAATATTGTCCCCAATAACGGGCAAACCGGAAGTAGAAGTTCAGGGTTAATCGGTAATAGGAAACGCGCTTGTGGCACTCATTTGCTTCCTCCTCTGATCCGAGAGAATGGCGGGACGCAAGGCATTCTCAAGTTGAGCTTTTTGCCCGGGCCACGTGCCCGAGCATGGCGTGCAGCCGCTTTGGTCCCAATACCAGGAGTCCGAACAGGAGCATGAACAGGATTTCCGTTCCGAAACCCACGATTCACCCCTTGGTTAGGTCGTTGGCAATTATGGTTGTTGTGCTGGCCGGCTTCTCTTCCTCAGCTTTCATGGCTGACTTAAAGCCGCGGATGCCCTCTCCGATTCCTTTGCCCAGCTCGGGAAGCTTTTTGGGGCCGAACACGAGCAGGGCAATTCCGAAAATCACCAGCAGATGCATCGGTTGAAACAATCCTTCAAACATATAGGCTCCTTAAATCGAGTGAGAAAATGTCCAAACCTTGTTAGTAAGAAATGCAGGCGCTGCCATCACTAACCAGATACAGCGCCTGCTCAAACATCAGGGGGAGCTTGCAACAATCAAAAGCCGCGTCGGACCGAATCAGCTTCGACAGCCAGCCGGTTCACCAGAGCAAAGAACGCCGACGATTGACCATGGAACAAGAGATCAGCCGTGAAAGACTTGATAGTGGCGACTGCGCCACCGTTCTCAGTCGATGTAGGCCGGATCACGGAACACTGGGGCAGACTCTTGCTGATAAACTCGCAAGGCTCAGGCAGGATCAGGTTCGTCTGGTCGAGCTCTGAGTGGCGGGCATTGAGATCGGGGAAGGTCAGACCTGTTTCTGGATCGGTCACACCGGCCAAAGGTTGAGCTACCGCATTGCCCGCCTTGTCGTGCCAGAGTCCGAAGTGGTCGATTTCGACTCCGCCAATGCTCACCAGGATTCGCAGCACTTCAGCGTCGGTCGCCTTGAAGGCCAGTGTGGGATACAGGCTCGCCCCACCCTGCTCGATGTAGGCAAAGTGAAATCCCGCCGTGTTTGCGATCGCCTGCATGCGGGCCTCTTGCGGGGTGGCAGGTGGAACCGGTTGAGGCTGGTTGGGAGGAGTGTCGGTATCGTTCAAGGGAATGGCTGGTTCGTTCTTGATGACAAAGGGTCCCTTGAAGTGTGTGCCGAAGTCGGGGTTCTGTGAGCTGCGATAACGCGTGTACCAACTAAGGTCAACGTTGAGATTCAGGAGGTTTGTCAGCCTTCCGATGTTCTTGGCGCCGGTCGCTTGACTGCTGGGCAAGGTCCGGAACGCATCCAGATCGACCGGTTCTACCCCCTTGGAGATCAAGTAGGCGTTCAGGAAGGCCGCGTGGCTTATTTCATCGTCGGTGTTATCCGCGATGTATTGAGCCATATCGCCATCAAGGTTGCTGAGCGCGGCTATGTAGGCCGGATTGCCTCCTTGGACTCCTCCCAATTCGTTGTATTGTTGCCACAGATCAGCCTCTATAAGTTCAACTGCCGCGGCGAACCGCAGCAGCGCAGCATCGCCTTTGGAAAGCTTGTTTGTGCCGCGTGTGGCCTGCGCATTGCTCTCAGTCGCCAATAAGGCGCCAGCCGACAATGTTGCGCTGGCAATCCCGAGGCCCTTGAGAAATGAACGTCGCTTGACTACGCCCTGCCAGTGACGTTGAACATCTTCTCCCGTCGAAGAAGGACGTGTTTCAGACGAGTTTGCCTCGGACAACACAGTTAATTGAGAATTCTCTTCTTTCATGCTTTACTCCAATTCCTTTTGGTTGTGATTTTGTTACAGCAATATGTGAAACTCCGCTATGCGAGCAATATTCCCCAATTCCAGGAACTATTTTTCGTGACAAACCCACACCACTGCTTGCTGGACGTTTCGCTTGTCACAACGTTGTCACGTTTCTGTCGCGACAGCTATCCGTGTCATGAACAAATCTATCGATTACGTTTTGGTCACACAGCAGACGAAGCGAGGAAAGCAGGCGTCTACGGCGCCGGCTCTGATACATCGAATCGACGCTGCCTGAGTCTCTCCGGGATGCGTCTTTTTCGCTCACGTCCAGCTGGCGCAGACTAGACGCCGCCGGTTCGGCGCTCGCGTGCTGAATTCACTAGCCACGCCACTCCAATACTGATGGCGTATAGCGCGACCATCGGGGCGGCAAAAAGGCACATGTTCAAGATGTCGGTGGTCGGTGTGACCATGGCCGCGACAACAAAAATCGCGAGTATGGAGTAGCGCAGATTCCGCCACATCCAGCGAGCTGTAATCACCCGCATCAAGGTGAGAAAGAACACGAGAATCGGCATTTCGAAGATCAGGCCAAGACCAATGATGATTGTCAAAAACAACTTGCTATATTCTCCAATCGTAATCATCGGCTGGAAGCGCAGGCCGTATCCGATAAGGAAATCCAGCGACGCCGGGTAGACCATCTTGTAGCCAAAAAAGCCCCCAGCAACGAACAAACCAACTGTGCTAAGTAAAAACGGCAGAACATAACGCTTTTCCTTGCGATACAGTCCGGGAGCAATGAACAACCACAATTGATAGAACACGAATGGAGCGGCCGTGAATAGTCCAGCAACGAACCCAACCTCTAAATAAAGGTTGAAGGGTTCAGTTGGATTTAAATACACCAACCCGCCACTGAGCCCGTGATGACGTAGTGCCTGAATCAGAGGTTGCTGCACTAGGCCGAAAATCCGGTCAGCGAAAGACCAGCACGAGAGAAAACCGACGAGAACCCCAAGGACTGAGAAGATGATTCGTTTCCTCAACTCCTCCAGGTGAGCCAGAAGCGGCATGGAGTGCGTGTGTCGTGCCAGCACAGAAGCAGCCGTGTCAGCCATGCTTCCCAACCGTCCCCCGGAACCGTGGACTCCCGGTTCCAGTCTCGATTATCTGAGAATCGTTCAAGTGTGCGTTATTGATTAGATCGAACGAGGACCTCTCTCGGGCCGGTGAGAATTCATCGGCGTATGCAAAACAGAACGCTATCACCAGCGTTGCAGCCAGCCCCACGAGCCCGTAAATAGTTAGTTCCAGCATTTCTTACCTTCCTTTGCATCTCCGTCGCGCTCTTTGACGGTCAACCCGAACCCACATGTGTCAAGGATCGCCCGTGGGACCAGGATCACCGGAATGGCGCCACATACCATGCGCAGTACGTTCCCACACCGCTGAGCAGAACAATCGCCCAAAGCACCAGCTCCGTGCGCATCCACACCTTCCAATGTTTGAACCTCAGCCGCTGTGGAAGAACGTTCGTGCCGGCCACTAGGACGATATAGAGTCCCAGGAGTTCAGCCATCATCCCCAGAACCGCGTGGATTGTCGCCGCCTCGTAATACCACTTATGGAGAACTTTAGACAGCGCGGGCTTCACTTGTTGCTGGAACGACGGCCACATCACCAGTCCGATCATCAACAAGTTCAAGAGAAGCACCGTCGTCTGGCAAATACCGTGAGCCCTGTAGCGCTTTTGTCTTGCGAGAACGGCTCCTATAGCGAGTGATACTCCCATAATCAGCTGCACGACGAGGTTGAGATCTGCCCCGAAGGGAGCGCCGGTACCGAGAAAGCCCCTCATTGGGAAGAAAGAGGATCCACTCATCATCCGCTCCACGCACAATTCCTGATTCTCAATAGCCGGCAAACTCTTCCGTCCGAATATCGTCTTCATCTACGCCCACCTCGCAGAGCGTTCGGCGTGTGGCTGCGACCATGGTTGGCGGCCCAGCTATGTAATAGATCGGACCTCGCACAATTCCTAATTGTGTGACAAGCATTTCCGAGCTGATGTGTCCAGTTTTCCCCTTCCAACCTCCGTTCTTGTTGGCCATACGCGTTAGGGTCGGAACAAAGCGGAACCTTGGATTTGCACACTCCAACTTCCAGAGCGAATCCATGAACGCGGCATCTTCTAGGTGGCGGTTCGCATAGAACAGAACAATAGAATGGCGAAGCCTTTCCCCTGTTGCATAAGAGAGCATGCTGAGGAATGGCGCGATCCCAATACCGCCAGCGAGGAAGACAGCCGGCCTGGCGGTGTTGTTATGGAGGCTGAAAGAGCCCATTGGCCCTTCAATCCTTGCCGCGCTACCGATCGGCAGGATTGATAAGGCCTGCTTGAAAACTGTATTTCGCGCGCGGGTCGTGATTAGAAGCTCTTCGTCGGACGGGGAGCTTGCGATGGAGAAGGTATGAATCAATCCGTTCGACGACCCACGCTGGGAACCGGATAGAGTCAGGTCAATATACTGCCCGGCCTTGAATACAAAGTCGTTTGGCTTTTCAAACTGAAATGCCATTGTGCCTTTAGCAACTTCTGTTCGCCCTAATAGCGTGCTTTGATAAGCGCTCATCGACCATCCTTATGTAGTGGTTTCTGGTCCGTCAACCTCAGAGTTCCTGACTCGGACTCCAAACAGTACGCATGTTCCTTCGTCGCCGATCTGAATCGGCGATTCCGTCTCCAGTTCCTTTGCCTAACTCCGGCAGTTTCTTGGGTCCGAATACCAACAGGGCCATCCTGAGAATGAGCAGCACTGCATGGGTTGAAACAAACCTTCAAACATGGGAACTCCTTAATGATTGTGTTCCAGCAATATGTGAAACTGCGCCGTGCGAGAAATATTCCCCAACTTGCCTAAACTTGCCTAATCTCAAGTGAGTTACCCGATTCCCAAGCTCATTGGCCACGGGCGCGGCAGAAGCAAGAGCAGTATGAGTGCTCCCACCAATGCCATGTTCTTCATTAAGTTGATCATGTCGATCTGCCTCATCTGTACATCCTCCACCTTCCAGTAGGAGTTGGTCTGAAAGGACTCCCCCAGGAGGAAGATGATCAGCAGAATGATCCCAACCGCATGATAGACGCCGAGTAGAATACTCAACCCGCCCAGCAAGGGAATCACGCCAGTTCCTGCCACGGCCAGCTTCGGAGATGGCGTTCCTTGGGCCTTCGCGCAAGCGCTCTTCGCATTGAAATTGTTGAAGTTCTGGAACCGGGCCGTCAACCAATAGGCTCCAAAGATGATCCTGCCAATCATGAAAGCGATTTCCATTACGATCACTTACCTTTCAACTCCAAGCGAGGACGCGCAGGCCAACTTCATCCAGGTGCTGCAATAGATCCAAGGGGTCCTGGTACGCGCGATAAGCCCCTGCTCGGTCGAGTTCATCCTCGCCGTAGCCGCCAGAATGAATACCCACCCCAAGCGCCCCTGCGTGCCGTGCTGCATGCAGGTCCCACACACTGTCCCCGACCACCACCGACGTGCGAATGTCCACATTAAGGCGCTCGCTCGCGGCCACGAATAAGTCGGGGTCCGGCGTGCTGCACCTCGTCCCGAGCGACGACCGGAACGTCGGAGCCAGTTCCTAGGACCGCAAGAGTTTCCCGGACGTTCTTCCTGCTGGTAGCAATCGCCCAAGGGACACCAACCCTGGTCAGAGACGCCAGTAAATCGATTGCGCGCGGAAGAGGCCAGACCTGCGACACTCGTCGGGCATACGCTTCGGCGTGGTATCGCTGGAGTTGCTCGGCCTGTTCAGCGGTTACCGGACGTCCGGTCTCTCTTAGCAGGGCGTTTACTAACAAAACTGTCCTACGCCGTGCAGCCGCTTGTACACGCTGCCCCTTGCAACCTCAGTTCCTCGGTGCTTCCTGGGCCTGACTCTACTCGTACAGATTCTTTTGGCTTGCTGAAGTACTTGTTCAGGCGTTCGCGAGGCCATCGAGTTATCCGGAGGCAGCGTCCCCTGCACGTCCAATCTGGCCTACGCCTACGCCGTATCGAACAAAAGAAACGAAGCGGTAAAGATCCTGAATGATCTTAAGACTCGATCCACTGGCAATGCTTCCGAGATTGCTTTGATGGTGTCGGTTTGGCGACAAGGATCAGGCGAAATGAAGTGGC
>Ga0210396_10001649_pt1 | contig 23803 bp, 17 predicted proteins | sample IncBWH17OmetaG_FD_155466 | JGI IMG/M metagenome (GOLD analysis project Ga0210396, IMG submission 155466) | Forest soil microbial communities from Barre Woods Harvard Forest LTER site, Petersham, Massachusetts, United States - Inc-BW-H-17-O ... | reverse complement strand
GAGCCGGCCGCGCCGACTCCGCCACCGCACTCCGAGCCGAGCAAACCGGCTAACCCGCACCCGCCCGGACGGGCCGGCCGGGTGATCATTCGGCTGCTCATCGACCGATGACGATCCGATACCCGCGCGGACTCGGCGGCATAACAATGCGTGGCCCCGGAAGCGACATACGGCATATAGCGGACTCGATCACTATGCTCAGCGTTCTAAAATCGCTCATAATCCATAAATCGATTAGCTACGGCCCGGTCTAGTCGACGACGCGGGGGGAGGTAGGCGCGTCCCCATGCCACGGATGCCAGCCGCCGTCAGGTACCTGACATTGCACCGGCTCGCTTTCAGCATCACCGCCCTCACCGTCATCGTGACCGCGATCTCCGCGTCCGCGGCCGCCGCGTTCTCGGCCTCGGTGGTCACCGTCGCCAACCGTGACGCGCTGACCAGCAACCAGAGCAGCAGGATCCTGGTAACCGCGTCCACCACCGACTTCACCGGCACCACCGCCACGGTCACGCACAGCATCGCCGCGGCATCGCCAGGGCTGCCGATGAGCTTCATCACGGCGCAGCAGACGGATCCCCTGGACCTGCCGACCGCCATCGCCGGGCGCAAGTCCCAGGCCGTGCTCATGAACCTGACCCAGGCACCCGAGCACACCGTGCTGGTCAGCGGCAGCTGGCCGAGCGGCTCGGCAGGTGGCTCAGTCCAGGCGTGCTTGCCGGCCACCACCGCAGCGCTGCTGCACCTGTCGCCCGGCCGGCAATTCAGCGTGCACGACAGCATCACCGGCACTGCCGCCACCATCCGGCTGGCCTGCACGTTCCGGGAGCAGGGAGCCGGGCTCGCCTACTGGCAGCTCGATCCGATCGGGCCGGCAGGCCTCGTCCGCGAGGGCGGCTTCAACAACTACGGGCCGCTGATCACGACGCAGCCGGCGGCTACCTGGCCCGTGCCGGTCACCGCGGGCGCGTGGCTCGCCGAGCCCGACTTCGACGCCATGGCCTCCCGGAACCTGGCGACCCTCGGCAATTCGCTGGGCGGTGCCCTGAACAACCTGTCCAACAACCAGCAGCTCAACGCCGTGGTCACCACGAACCTGCCGACGCTGCTGCAGGCCCAGGCAATCGCACTCGAAGTCGCCAGGTCCCAGCTCCTGATCGGCGAACTGATCCTGCTGGTCATGGCCGGAGCCACGCTGGCTGTCGCCGTCCACCTGCTGGCCAGTCAGCGGGCCGGCCAGCCGGCCCTCCTGCGCGCCCGCGGTGCGACCAGGCGGCAGCTGGCGGCCCGCGGCATCACCGACGCGGCGCTGCTCGCGATACCGGCCGCTATCCTCGGGCCGCTGGTGGGCTCGTGGCTAGCCCCGGTGGTCGCGCGGCTCGGCCTGATCAGCTCGGTTCAGCTCCGCCTGCCGTCGGGCCTGCCCTTCGTCGCCTGGATCTCGGGAGCCGCGGTCGCCATCGGCTGCGCCTTCGTGATCACGCTGCCATGGCTGCGCGAGCCCGCCTCGCCCATTGCCCTTCGGTCGATGACGGGCAGGCGCAAGACGATCGCCACCGCGATGTCCAGCGGCGCCGACGTCTGCCTCATACTCCTGGCGGCCGGGGCAGCATGGCAGCTGGACCACTATGCCGCCCCGGTCAGTACCGGCCTGTCCGGCACGATCGGCGTCGACCCGATCCTCGTCGCGGCACCCGTGCTGGCCCTGTCCGCGGGCACGCTCGTCATGCTCCGGCTGCTGCCGCTCGGAGTCCGGCTGGCCGAGCGCCTGGCCTCGCGCGGCCGCGGCATTACCGTCCCGGCCGCGGCGTGGCTGATCAGCCGCCGCACGCTCCGCCAGGCCGGCCCGGCCCTGCTGACCGTGCTGGCGGTGGCCACCGCGGTCATCGCCCTCGGCGAGACCGACAGCTGGCAGCGCTCCGTGCACGACCAGGCGGGCTTCACCGTGGGGGCGGACACCAGGGTCAACATGCCGCAGGATGCCACGCTGCCGATCGGCCAGGTGGGTGCCATTACCGCAGCCAGGGGCGTCACGGCCGCAACGCCGGTCTTCCGCTCACCGTTCACCTTGCAGGGCAACAACGAATCGGCCGAGTTCCTGGCCCTGAACAGCCCGCAAGCCGAGAAGATCGTGCCGCTGCGCAGTGACCTGGCCATCAAGCCCGCCCGCAATCCGCTCTCGGTCATCAGCCTGGGTCAGAAAGTCGCGGGGGTGCAGCTTCCCGGCCGCCCGACGGAGATCCAGCTCGTGGTCAGCCTGACCGGGGCCGGCCGCAGCAGCTATCCCTCGACCGGAGTCAGCGGGGCGACGCTGGCTGTCCAGCTGGCCGACGCCAGCGGGATCGGCTACCAGCTCGGCAACGTCCCGCTGACGCCGAACGGCAAAGACGAGACGGCCACGATCCCCGTCACGACCGTTACCAATGCTGCCTACCCGCTGACGCTTGTTGGCTTCTCCCTGAACTACTCGATGCCCGAGACCGACCCGGGCATGTCCGCCACGCTGACGATCCACTCGGTCGGGGCGAGCGACGGTGCCGGCCAGGCTCCGACCCCGCTTCCGGCGGTCTCGGCCGGGCAGGGCCAGGTCGCCATCGTCAGCGGGACCCCGGTCGTCCCGGTCGGCAGCGGCCTGGGCACCGGCGCGCCAAGCCTGGTTAGCTACCGGCGCCAGGGCTTGAGCGCGGCCGTCACCTTCCACGTCGGGGCCGGTACGGAGGCCTCGACCTTCGGGGGATTCCAGGCCGGGAACGGCTCCGTGGCCATTACGCCGCGGGTCCCGAGCGTCCTGCCCGGCATCGCCACGAAGGCGTTCATGGCCGCCAGCGGCCTGCATCTTGGGCAGACCGTGCAGATCACCAGCCTGCAGGTACCGGTGCCGGTCCGGCTCGTGGGCGAGGTAGCGCAGTTTCCGACCGTCACCACGCCCGCCGGCGCCGTGATCGTCGACCAGACCGCGCTGCAGCTGCTGGAACAGGCTAACGGCAGCGGCGCCCTGACCATCAATGAGTGGTGGCTGCGGACATCGGGGACAACCGCGTTCACCGGGATGCCAGCCGGCACCACCGTAACCACGCTGGCGGGCGTGACCAATTCGCTCGGCAGCCAGCCGCTCACGGTCGCGCCGCTAGCGGCACTGGCCGCCGTCGCCGCGGTCGCGTTGCTGCTGGCCGCTGCTGGATTCCTGGTCAGCGTGTCGTCCTCGCGCGAACGCGGCCGCGACCTCGCGGTCCTCGACGCTCTCGGGGCGACGCCCGGCCAGCTCACCAGGCTCCGCTGCCTGGAGCAGGCCATGCTCTCCGGCCCGGCGGCCGCCGGCGGCCTCGCGCTTGGCCTGCTGCTGAGCCGGCTGATCATTCCGGCAGTGACGATCACCGCCGAGGCCACTCAGCCCATCCCGTCGGTCCTCGTGCTGGTGCCCTTGCTGCCTGCTATTGCGGTCGCGATCGGCATCGCCGCGCTACCAGTGGTCGCCGTGGCCGTCGCCATGCTCCGCGGCACCGCCACCATGGCGAGGCTGCGCGCGGAGGAGGAGACGTGACCAGGCGGGACCTGCGGGCGAGCCTCATCGGCGAGGCGGGCCTGCGGCTCGCCCTGGCCCTGGCGGGCATCACCGCGCTCACCGCGTTCGTAACCGCGGCGGGCCCGCGCGAGCTCGCGGCTGAGCAGGCCATCGGAGTGCGGCAGGCCACGGCCGCGCTACCGCCGGGCGACCAGGCCATCTACACATCCGGCTCCTGGTACCCGATCGCCGGGAATCCCCGGACCTATCCGACCTTTGCTCAGCAGGCGAGCTTCGCCGCCGCGGTGATCCGCAACTTGCCGCGGCCGATATCGCCCGAGCGTACGGCCAGCCGGATCTGGATAGCCGGACAGCCGTTCCCGCTCATCCAGCCGTTTAAGGGACGGGCTAACACCGGCGTCTTCTCTTTTGCCCGCCCGCCGCGCGTGCAGATCAGCTACGACTCCAAACTCGCCGCCGACTCGACGGTCGTGGCCGGCCACCTGCCCGACCGCATCACGACCGGCGTGCCCGGAGCCCCGAGAGCGCTCGTGGTGCAGGTCGCCATCACCCAGGCGATGGCCACGCGGTTCGAGGAGCACGTCGGCTCGATCGTGGAGTTCGCTTCGGCAGCCGGCGGGCGGCTGCTCGTGACTGACCAGCAGCCGGTCTACCTGCAGGTCACCGGCATTGTGGCCCCGAGGCCGGGCGAGTTCTGGAATTCGACGCAGGTAGTGGCGACCCCCACCCCGCCGTCGAAATACCAGGCCTACTGGCTCGGCGGGGCCGTGATCGGGCAGTCAGAGCTGCCGGAACTCCAGACCACCCTGTGGTCGGGCCAGACGGTACAGGGGGTCTGGTACACCCCGCTGAGCCTGACCGCGGTCACCCCCGCGAATATCGGCCTGCTCGCGAACGTCATCAGTGCCCAGTCGATCGGTAGTTACGGTGTCCTGGCCGAGGACGCCGCTGGCTTCAGGTTCACGGAGACGCCCGTCATCACCTCCCAGCTGCCGGCCGACCTGGGCACGATCCAGTCCCAGCTGACGACGACCAACAGCCTGGACTCATTCGTGATCGCCGGCATCTTCGCCGCCGCGCTGCTGCTGATCCTGCTGTGCGCGGGCCTGGCCGCCGACCGCTACCAGGCCGAGTTCGCGCTGATCCGGGCCAGGGGCGGCAGCGTCGGACAGGTCGCCCGGCAGGCGCTGGCCCGGGCGGCCGGCTCAGCCGGGCCCGGATTCGTCGTGGGGCTTGCGCTCGCCATCCTGATCATCCCGCAGGGCAATGGCATCGCGACCGCGTGGCTCCTGCCCGCCGCGGCTCTCGTCTTCGTCTTCGTCTGCATCCCGCTGCGCTGCGCGTGGCGCGTGCGGCGCGACATCCGGCCGCCGGACGCCAGGCGCGCCGAGATTGCCGCGCCGAAGCGCTCGGCCCGGCGGACGCTGGCGGAGCTCACCGTCGTGCTCGCGGGCGTGGCGGCCGTGGCCGCGCTCCAGACCCGGGGGCTGGCCGCAGGCAGCAACGAGCTGGCACTCGCCATCCCGCTGCTGGTAGCGGCTACCGCCAGCATCGCGATCGCGCGCCTGTACGCGTTCCCGGTGCGGGTGCTGCTTCCGCTGGCCACCCGTCGCCGCGGGCCGGTCGGCTTCCTCGGGCTGGCCAGGGCCGGCCGGTCCGGGCTGAGCACGATCCTGCCCGCCCTGGCGCTTGTCCTCACGCTGACGCTCGCCGCCTTCGGCTGGATGGCCGCCCAGACCGTCTACGCCGGGCAGGTGACGACCTCGTGGCTCCAGTCGGGCGCCGACGCGGTCGTGGCCGCCGCTGGCAACAACACCATCAGCGCCAGCGCTCAGCAGGCGTTCGCGAAGGTGCCGGGCGTGCGGCACATCGCGCTGGTGTACAGCACACCCGCCACCAGCCTGACCGCGGCGACGATCTACCCGACGTCGAACGATGGCGGTCCCGTGGCCAACAGCTTTAACACCGGCCTGCTGGTCGCCGATCCCGCGCAGTACGCAGCCCTGGCGGGCGGCACGCCGTGGCCGGCGTTCCCGGCCACCGTACTGTCCCGCCGTTCCGGCCCGGTGCCGATCCTGTTCTCAGCGGGTGCGGCGCCGCACGACGACGGGCGGGCCGTCATCGGGAGCCGGCAGACCATGGACATCGGCGGTATCAGCATCCCCGTCGTGCTCGCGGGCACGATCTCGGCCACCGCGGCGTTCCCGAACGGCGGGAACTACATCGTGCTGCCCCAGTGGGCAGTCGGGCAGTTCCCTTCGATACCGGGCATGACCACCATGCTGGCGACCGGACCCGGGCTCAGCGCCGCCGTCATGACCGCGGCCGCGAAGACGGATGTACCCGGCGGCACGGTCGTCATCAGATCGCAGGCTGCGGACGGCAGCCTCGGAGTACGCCGTCCGCCTGTTCATCCTCAGCATCTGGATCGCCGTCGGCCTCAGCCTGGTCGCGATGATCTTCGGGCTGGCGGCCACCGGGCAGAGTCGCAGGCACCTGCGCACGCGGATGGCCGCGCTCGGCATGTCGGCTCGCCAGTCCCGGGCGCTGGCATTCACCGATACCATCCCGTTGCTCTCCGTGGCTATCCTCGGAATGGCAGGAGCGGGAGCGGCACTAGTGCTGATATCCGGCCAGGTGATCAACCTCGGTCCGCTGACCGGCTCGGCCGGCGAAGTCCCGGTGACCCTGGACTGGCCCGCGCTGGCAGTGCCGGCTGCGGCCGCAGTGGTGCTGGCGCTTGCGGGCATCGGGTTCGAGAACTGGCGGGCCAACCGGGCGGAAGCCGCCACCGCACTTCGGACCGAGGAGGCCGGGTAACCGATGTCCACCATCGATGATGTCATTGCAGGTGGCCTGACCTGGTCTCAGCCCCGGCCCGACGCGGGCCACGAGGCGCAGAACGCGATGATCTTCTGCGACCGGCTGGTACGCATCTTCAAGGTCAGCGGCGTCGAGGTGCAGGCCCTCCAGGGGCTGGACCTCTCAATCGCCAAGGGCGAGATGACGGCGCTGGTCGGAGCGTCCGGTAGCGGCAAGTCGACTCTGCTGAACATCCTGGCCGGGCTCGATGTGCCCACCGGCGGCCAGGCCAGAGTCGCCGGCCACGACCTGCTGACGATGGGCAGCAAGGAGCGCCTGGAGTACTGGCGGTCCACCGTCGGCTTCCTCTGGCAGCAGACCAGCCGCAATCTGATGGCGCACCTGACCGCCGCCGAGAACGTCGCCCTGCCCATGCAGCTGGCCGGGCTCGGCCGCAGAGAGCGCAACAAGCGGACCAAGGACATCCTGGGGCTGCTCGGCGTGGCCGACTGTCACGACAAGCTGGTGCCGCAGATGTCCGGCGGGCAGCAGCAGCGAGTGGCGGTCGGGGTGGCGATCGCCAACAACCCGCTGGTCCTGCTCGCCGACGAGCCCACCGGCGAACTAGACGACCAGACCGCGGCGGAGGTGTTCGCGGCCCTGCGTGCCGCCAACGAACAGACAAGCGCGACGATCCTCATCGTCACGCACGACGCGGCGGTATCCGAGCACGTCAACCGGACCATCGCGATCAGGGACGGCCGGATCAGCACCGAGGTGCTGCGCCGCACCGCGGTCGATGAGCACGGCAGCGAGTCGCTGGTTGCCGAGCAGTACGCCGCGCTGGACCGAGTCGGCCGGATGCAGCTGCCTTCCGAGTACATCGAGGCGCTGGGTCTGAAGGACCGGGTCCGCCTCGGGCTCGAGGCTGACCACGTGACCGTATGGTCAGCGGAGGCCACGCCGGCCGAAGACGAGGAGCAGCCGTCCAGCCACGGGCGCCACCGGCTCTTCCGGGGCAAGGAAGAACAGCAAGTCCGCGGCAAGGATGACCAGCAAGGCAGGTCGGAGTGAACGCGCCAAGTCCCATCGTCCGGGTGGACAACGTCAGCAAGACCTTCCGTACCGCCGCTGCTGACGTGCACGCGCTGCGCGGTGTGTCGTTCGAAGTCGGCCGCGGCGAGCTGGTCGCCGTCGTCGGCCGGTCCGGGTCGGGCAAGACCACGCTGCTCAGCATCCTGGCCGGGCTGGACCGGCCGACCGAGGGCCAGGTGTGGTTCGACGGGCAGGAGATTAGCGGTCTGTCCAAGGACAACCTGCGCACGCTGCGGCGCGAGCAGATCGCGCTGGTGTTCCAGTCGTTCGCGCTGCTGCCGATGCTCTCGGCGGCCGAGAACGTCGGCATCCCCATGCGGCTGGCCCGCCGCCCGAGCGCGGTGCGGGAGAAGCGCGCCAGGGACCTGCTTCGGGTCGTCGGCCTGGAGGGGCGCGAGCACCTGCGGCCCTACGAGCTGTCCGGCGGCGAGCAGCAGCGCGTGGCGATCGCCAGAGGGCTCGCCAACAACGCGACGCTGCTGCTGGCGGACGAGCCAACCGGTCAGCTCGACAAGGCGACCGGCGCGCAGATCATGACGCTGCTGCGGCGGATCGTCCACGCCGAGGGCATGACCGGCGTCGTCGCGACACACGACAAGGCGCTGATTGACATCGCCGACCGCGTGCTGACGGTGGCTAACGGCGTAGTGACCGCAGCCTAAGCTGACTTCTCCCGCGGCGTCCGGCGGGCAACATCGCGCGGCACCAGCGTCGGATTGACATTCTCGAGCACGACCTCGGCGCTGATCACGACCTTCTCGACGTCCTTGCGGCTCGGTACCTCGTACATAACCGAAAGCAGGACTTCCTCGAGGATCGCGCGCAGCCCGCGCGCGCCGGTGCCCCGCAGGATCGCCTGGTCGGCGACGGCCTCGAGGGCATCGTCGGTGAACTCCAGGTCAACGCCGTCGAGCTCGAACAGCCGCCGGTACTGGCGCACGAGCGCGTTGCGCGGCTCGGTCAGAATCCGGATCAGCGCTTCCCGGTCCAGGTTGTGGACGGACGTTATGACGGGCAGCCGGCCGACGAACTCCGGGATCATGCCGAACTTCAGCAGGTCCTCGGGCATCACGTCGGCGAACGGATCTGCCTCGGTCTTGTCGGTCTTGACTCGCAGCACCGCGCCGAAGCCCATGCCGCTCTTGCCGACCCGCTGCTCGATTATCTTCTCCAGGCCAGCGAATGCCCCGCCGCAGATGAACAGCACGTTCGTGGTGTCGATCTGGATGAACTCCTGGTGCGGGTGCTTGCGGCCGCCCTGCGGCGGCACCGACGCGGTGGTGCCCTCAAGTATCTTCAGCAGCGCCTGCTGGACGCCCTCACCGGACACGTCGCGCGTGATCGACGGATTCTCGCTCTTGCGCGCGATCTTGTCGATCTCGTCGATGTAGATGATCCCGGTCTCGGCCTTCTTGACGTCGTAATCCGCCGCCTGGATGAGCTTGAGCAGGATGTTCTCGACGTCCTCGCCGACGTAGCCGGCCTCGGTCAGCGCGGTCGCGTCCGCGATCGCGAACGGCACGTTCAGCAGCCGCGCGAGGGTCTGGGCCAGCAGCGTCTTGCCCGATCCGGTCGGCCCGAGCAGCAGGATGTTGGACTTCGCCAGCTCGACGCCGTCCTCGCCCGCGCCCGCCCGGTCGCCGCCGGACTGGATCCGCTTGTAGTGGTTGTAGACCGCTACCGACAAGCCCTTCTTGGCCTTGTCCTGCCCGATGACGTAGGAGTCAAGGAACTCGTAGATCTCCCGCGGCTTGGGCAGGCTGTCCCACTTCAGTTCCGACGGCTCGGCGAGCTCCTCTTCGATGATCTCGTTGCAGAGGTCGATGCACTCGTCGCAGATGTACACGCCTGGGCCGGCAATCAGCTTTTTGACCTGCTTCTGGCTCTTTCCGCAGAACGAGCATTTCAGCAGATCACCGCCATCGCCGATGCGCGCCACCAAGTTACTCCTTCGGACGGAACTACCTGCGAGCCAGTGCTGTTGTGGAGCTGTACGTGAACCTAGACGGTACCGCCTTGGCGACCCTAGTTGTGACCTAGGGAACACCACGGGCGGCGCGCCGGCCGCCCGCCAGGGTTTCCCGCTAGGACGACCCTACCTCGCCCTTGCGCTTCAGCATCGTCAGAACTTCATCGACCAGGCCGTACTCCTTGGCTTCCTGGGCGGTGAAGAACTTGTCCCGCTCGATGTCCTTGCGGACCTGCTCCTCGCTCTGGCCGCTGTGGCTGGAGATGATCTGCTCCATCGCGCTACGCATGCGCAGGATCTCCCGAGCCTGGATCTCCAGGTCGCTGGACTGGCCGTAGCCGCTCTCGACAGCGGGCTGGTGGATGAGGATCCGAGCGTTCGGCAGCGCGAACCGCTTGCCCTTGGTCCCGGCCGCCAGCAGCACCGCAGCGGCCGACGCCGCCTGGCCGAGGCAGTAGGTCTGGATCTCGGGCTGGATGTACTGCATCGTGTCGTAGATCGCCATCATCGAGGTCATCGACCCGCCGGGCGAGTTGATGTAGATCAGGATGTCCCTGGACGGGTCGATCGACTCCAGCGTGATCAGCTGGGCCATGACGTCGTTGGCCGAGGCGTCGTCGATCTGCACGCCGAGGAAGATGATCCGCTCCTCGAAGAGCTTGTTGTACGGGTTCATCTCCTTGACCCCGTACGACGTCCGCTCGACGAACGAGGGGAGCACGTACCTCGACTCGGCCGGGCGGATCAGCCCGCCGTCATCTGCTGCGCGCACGGTGGGCCTCCTCATGACAGTGGATTCGGATCGGCCAGCTCGGTCGCATTGCGGACCACGTGATCGACGATCCCGTAGTCGCGCGCCTCCTCCGCCGTGAACCAGCGGTCCCGGTCGGAGTCCGCCTCGATCTGCTCGACGGACCTGCCGGTGTGCGAGGCGATCCGCTCGGCCATCAGGCGCTTGAGGTACAGGCTCTGCTCGGCCTGGATCCGGATGTCGGTCGCGGTACCGCCGATGCCGCCATGCGGCTGGTGCATGAGGATCGCGGCGTGCGGCATCGCGTAACGCTTGCCCTGGGCGCCCGCAGTGAGCAGGAACTGGCCCATGGACGCGGCCATGCCCATCGCGTAGGTCGCGACGTCGTTCGGGACGAACTGCATGACGTCATATATCGCCATTCCGGCGTAGACCGAGCCACCCGGTGAGTTGATATAGAGGTTAATGTCGGCCTTGTTGTCCTCGGCCGCGAGCAGGATCATCTCCGCGCAGATCCGGTTCGCGAGGTCGTCGTCGACCTGCTGGCCCAGGAAGATCATCCGGTGCCGCAGCAGCCGCTGGAACAGCATGTCGCCCATCGGCAGCACCGGGGCCTCGGCTGCCTGCGCCACAAGCCGGTCGAGCTGCGGGTCGGGAGGCGTGCTCACGTTGCCCTCCTCAGGTGGTCAATCCGTTGACTGTGACCATAACCTGGCCGCAACACCGGGACGTCCGCCGATCCCCGCTGTTCGCTGACGGCGCAGGCAGGCGGGCCATTCCGTAACGGCCGGACCCTCCAATGAGGGGGAACGACGCTGGCGCGACCGTCAGCTCTCGTCGTCATCGTCGGTGTCGTCAGCCTCGATCTCGGCTTCGATCTCGGCCTCCTCGGCACCGACGTACACGGGACGGCCAGCCTGGTCGACGACCCTGGCCTTCTCGCCGAGCAGTCGCAGCGCGTTCGAGCGCAGCACGTCGGCCGCCACGGCCGGGAGCTGGCCGTTGTCGCTCAGCTGCTTGGCCAGCCGGTCGGGCGCCACGCCCATCCGGTAGGCCTGCTCCGACACGAACGCGGACAGCTCCTCGCCCGTGACCTGGAGCTCGGCGTCGGCGGCCACCTTGTCCAGGATGAACCCGGCCTTGACCGAGCGGCGGGAGTCATCCTCGAAGTCGGCATCCAGCTGGGACTTGCTCTTGCCGCTCGAGTCCAGGTAGGCCTTCATCGTCAGGCCGGCCCGGTCAAGCTGACTCTGCAGGTTCTGCCGCCGCTGCTCAATCTCGGCCTCAACGATGCGCTCGGGCAGCGGGATGTCCACCTGCTCGAGCAGGCTGTCCAGCGCGCCCTCCCTGGCCTGGCCCACCTGGCCGGCCTTGCGCATCGTCTCCAGCTGCTTGCGGGTCGAGGCCCGCAGCTCACCGACGGTGTCGAACTCGCTCGCGGACTGGGCGAACTCGTCGTCGAGCTCGGGCAGCTCCTTGACCTTGACCGTGTTGACCGTGACCAGCACGTCAGCGGTCTCGCCGGCCTGGTTGCCCCCGGCCAGCTCGGCGCCGAACGTCTTGGACTCGCCGGCGGACATGCCCGCCAGTGCCTCGTCCAGGCCGTCGAGCATCGACTCGGTGCCCACCTCGTAGGAGATGCCGGTCGCCTGAGCATCCTCGACGGCCTTGCCGTCGACCGACGCTGACAGGTCGAGCGACACGTAGTCGCCGGTCTGCACGGCCCGCTCGACGTTCTTCAGCGAGGCGAACCGCTCCCGCAGGCTGGTCAGGTACTCCTCGACCTGGTCCGGGTCCACCTCGGCGTTCTCCACGGTCACCGAGACCGTCTCCAGCTCGGGCAGGTCGAACTGCGGCCGGATGTCAACCTCGGCGGTGAACGCCAGCTCCTTGCCGTCGTCCAGCTTGGTGATCTCCACTTCGGGCTGGCCCAGCGGGACGACCTCCTGCTCGGCGACCGCCTTGCTGTAGAGCTCGGGGACCGCGTCGTTGACCGCCTGTTCGAGCACCACGCTGCGACCGACCCGCGAGTCGATCACCCGCGGCGGCACCTTGCCGGGCCGGAAGCCAGGTATCCGTACCTGGCGGGCCACCTCCCGGTAGGCCTGGGCGAGGTTCTGCTTGAGCTCCTCGAACGGAACTTCGATGGTCAGCTTGACCCTGGTCGGGCTCAGCTCTTCGACGTCGGTTTTCACCTGGGGGTCGCTCCTGGAATGGTCTTCTGCATCGAGCCGCGGAAACCCGGCGCGGCGGTCTGCCCGGCATGCCATGTCGCGTCAACGGCTACTGCGCGCCCAGTCTAGGGCAGGCATCGCTGCATTCACCCGCCACGGGTGATGATCACGGGAACTCGCCGACCGCACGATGGACCGCAGAGGAGCACTTAAGGGAAACCTCGGGTGCTGCGTGCGGACGCTCCGCCGGGTCTTGGCGGTCAGCGGTACCAGGCGCCTAACTCGTTAGGGAGGTCTTGCGATGACCGATCCGCGCATTGACCCGGCGGGCACGCCGGGGCAGGGCGGCGGGGCCAACCCGCAAGGGTCCGGCGGCAAGCAGACCAGGCACGGTCTGTTCCACCGCGGCTCAGGCGGCTCGTCTGGCTCCACCACGGGGAGCACGGCCACGGCGACCCGCACGACAGCAACCGGCACGTCAGTCCCGCAGCAGGCCGGCGAGGCTCCCGCCCGTGACCAGTACGCCCAGCAGCCGCGGTCGGGCCAGGAGTACGGCTACGGGTACGAGAGCAGGACCGACGCGTTCGGCGGGGGCGGGCTGGCCAAGGCCGCCAAGCTGTCCTGGGCGGTGCTGCTGCTCGCCGCCCTCGGCATGATCGCGGTAGGGATCATGCTCCTGGTGTGGCCGCACGCATCCCTCACCATCATCGCGATCCTGATCGGGGCGGCGGTGCTGGGGACCGGCCTGGTCAAGCTCTGGGAGGGGTTCACCGCCCGGAGTGAGGCGGGTGGTCATCGGGCGGCCTACATCGTGATCGGACTGGTCGCCGTCATCGCGGGCCTGTACCTCATACGACACCACGCGCTCAGCCTGTTCCTCGTCGCGTTCGTGACCGGCGTGTACTTCATCATGCACGGGATCTCCGACCTGGGCGTCGCGTTCTCGGCCAGGGCCGGGGGGCGCGGGCTGCGCGCGATCCTGGGCGTCTTCGCCATCGCCGCCGGGATCCTCATGGTCGCCTGGCCGGGGATCACGCTGGTGCTGCTGTTCACGCTGGTGGCGGCGTGGCTGCTGTTCTACGGCGTCGTGCTCGCCAGCCTGGCCTTCGGTGTGCGCAGGGAGGCCAAGAAGATCACCGATCGCCCTAGTACGACGATGGCTGCCCCGCGGGCGGCCTGACAGCAGGCCAGGCCCGGCCAGCCTGACCGGGGGCTGCCGCCCGCAGCCCCGCCAGGCCAGATGGGTGGCCCGCACCGCAAGGTCGGTGCGGGCCACGGGCATGTCTGGGCTCCGGTCAGCGCGATCGCGGCTCGGAGATGCTCCTAGAGCAGCTCGAGGCGACGGCCCTGGGCGATGGCCTGCCGCCGGCTGGTGACGCCGAGCTTGCGGTAGACCGAGCTCAGGTGGGTCTTGATCGTGTTGATCGACAGGAACAGCGCCTCGGCGATCTCCTGGTTCGTCATGTGCGAGGGCAGGAAGCGCAGCACCGCCAGCTCGCTCTCGGTCAGCGAGGCCCCGGATGGCTGGCCGCCGCCGTGCGGCAGCCGCCCGTCGAAGCGGTCGAGGATCCGCGCGGCAAAACTGGCGCACCGGCTGGCCGGGGTGATCAGCACGGTCAGCGCCGATCTGACCGGCGACCCGCCCGCGATGAACGGCCCGGCCAGGTCGTCGGGCTCGGCCAGGGCCAGCGCCTCCTCCAGCCGCTGGGCCGCCTCGGTCGCCTGACTCAGGCGGCGGTGCGCGAGGACGGTCGTCAGGAGCGCCGAGAGTCGGCCGCTGAGGGTGACCTGCCCGGCTTGCCCGGTTTCGGGAATTGCGTCCGGGCTCAGTCCGAAACCAGGCGGGTCAGTGACGATCGGATCAAGTAGCTTCACCGCGCCCTTGTCGTCCTCGTCGGCCATGAGCAGCCGGGCCTGGCACACCATGACCTGCGGCCAGGCCCCGGGGCCGTCGGGCAGCCCGGCCAGGGTCGCCCTGGCCCGCTCTCGTTCCCCCGCCGCCAGGCTGACCTCAGCGTCGAGCGCGGCGATGGCCATCCCGGCCGCCTGCTCGCCCGCCGTCATCTCGGTGAGCACGCGGATCAGTCCGCGCGCGCCCGCGAAGTTGCCCTCGTCGATCGCGATCCGGGTGCGCACCAGGCCGGAGAGCACGCCGATCACGGGCTCCCCGGCCGGCTGCGGGCCGCTCGCGGCCTGGTCGGCCCGGTCGAGCAGCATCGCCGCGGCCTCAGGCTCGTCGCGGGCCAGGTGCGCCCTGGCCTGGCTGAGCGCGAGGATCGGGGCCAGCCCCGGATCACCGCCGGCCGGGCCCTCGCTCACCTCGGCGGCAACCCGGGTGGCCGCGGCCAGGTCACCGTAGCTGGCGTGAGCGACCGCCTCGAAGGACCGCGCTCGTTCCCTGACGAAGCCGAGACCGCCGGCCGCCAGCTGCGAGCCAGCGTGCTGCAGCGCGGTCCTGGCCTGCTGGGTCTCGTGCCGGCGCAGGCTCGCGCAGCCGAGCGCCAGCCACAGCAGGCCGGTCGCCCCGTGCTCAGGCACGCTCGTCGACTCCTCGTGCGCACCGCCCGCCAGCGACCAGTAGTCGCCCAGGTCCGCCGCGGTACCGGCCAGCCGCATGACGGTCAGCGCCGCGAGCCACAGCCTGGCAGCGGTCAGCTCGTCGTCGTCGCCGTCGAGCGCGTTGCGGGCGCAGTCCAGATGCGGCAGGGCGCCGTCGGGGTCGCCCTGCCACAGGCGCGCGGCCGCGAGCGCCGCCGCGAGCACGCCGTCGTTGCTGCGGCGCTCGGGCGGGAAGCTGGCCAGCACGTCCTCCAGGTCCGTCCAGCCCGCCGCGGTCGGCGCCACCGGCGCCGCTTCGGCCAGCACGAGCGCGCCGAAGTCCCAGTCCCCGGCTCTGGCGGCGGCCCGGATCGCGGGCAGGACGTCGCCCCGGCCCGCGTGCCAGCGCGCTATCCGCCGGAACAGACCGGGTACCTCGTCCGGATGCTCGCGGCGCAGGATCCCTTCGAGTACGCCCTTGAGCATGGGGTGGTAGCGGAACTCACAGTCGGCGCCGCTCACCGGGCGGATCAGCACGTTCTCGCGGCTGAGCTGCTCAAGCCTGGCCGCCGCGCCGCCGTCGCCCGTCAGTTCCTGGGCCAGGTCGGTCGGCACGACGGCGGTCAGGCTGGTCCGCAGCAGGAACTCGCGCGCGCCGTCGGGCAGCGGCGCGAGGATCTCGTCGGTGAGATAGTCGGTGACCAGCTGCTGCGCGGCGGCCGAGCTCGCGGCCGGGCCGGAAGCTACCGACGCGGTTGCCTGCCCGGGCCCCGGCACCTGACCGCCCTCGTGCGCGCGAGCCTGCAGCGTCATCGACAGCAGGCACAGGCCCGCCATCCAGCCCTCGCTCTCCTGCATGAGCCACGCGCGCGTATCCGCGTCGGCGACGACTCCCAGGCGGACGAGGTAGGCATCGGCCTCCTGGCTCAGGCACGCGAGGTCGGCCGCGCAGATGTCGGCGACCTGCCCGGATAGCCGCAGCTTGGCGAGGGCGAGACCGGGAGCGTGCCGCCCGCACAGCACCAGGCGCAGGCCGGCCGGCGCGTGGCGGATGAGCTCGTCCAGGCCGGCCACGACATCTGACCCGGCGAGCTCGTGGACATCATCGATCACCAGCGTCGCCACCGTAGCCGACGCCGGCGCCGACTCGGCGGGAACGGCGCCGGCGCCGCGGCTGGACAGCAGTTGCGCCGGGACGGTCTCGGCCGCCAGCCCCGCGAGGCTGAGCTGATCTGCTTCGGCGGCGTCGAGGACGCCGGCACCGGACAGCGCCGCGGCGACGTAACGCCAGAACCTCGCGGGATCGCGGTCGCCCGCGTCGACCGTCAGCCAGGCGACCTTCGAGCCGCTCGCGCGCGCAGCCGCCCAGCTGGCGCACGCGACCGTCTTGCCGGCCCCGGCCGGGCCCGTCACCAGCGTGACGCTGTGCCCGGAGATCGCATGGTCAAGCAGCTGATCGACGCGCGCCCGCCGGGACACCGCCAGGCCCAGGCTCGGGACCTGCAGCTTGTCGTCGAGCAGCCCCATGCCCTCCCGGTCAGCAGAAAGAGCGCGCCCGCTAACCGATGTCGTCATTGCCCCCCGATCGCCCCTGATCGCCCCCCGCCGGCCTGGGCTGCGGATGCCGTGTCAGCCCGTCAGGGCCTGATGGCCGCTGACGCCCCGCTGGCGGCCCCGATCTCACCCGCCCCGGTGAAATTGCAGCTCAAAGCCTTGTTACAGGCATACCCGCGGGTGAGACTTGCCAACCGACCAGCCCCGTTCTGTCGTAGTGCACACGGCTTTGCCGACCCCGCGCAGCCCGTTTCCCCGAAGCGGACATTCCTCTCTTACGCCGGCACGGGGGCGGCCCGGTCCGGGCGCCGGCGATCACCCCGCCTGGGTGATGCCCGGCCGGGTGGGCTGTTCGTAGGTTCTAAGAGAACAACCCGGACAACCGGCCAGCAGGTGGGCTGCTGCTGCTCTGGCAAGACCAGGCGGCTTGTGCCCGACAGGTCAGGTCAGAGGGGAGTGCTATCGATGAGAAGAGCACAGAACAAATCCTCGGGTGCCCAGTCCGGAGCGCAAGGTACGCAGCGCACGACTGGGGACGTCAGCGGCACGGGCACGAACGTCACTGGCGCGACGAGCAGCGGCGTGAGCGACCAGCCGACGACCACCCGCACCGAGAGCACCACGACCTACGCACGTGACCCCTACGCACAGGGCGCCCAGGGGACGTACCGCCAGTCGGGCCAGACAAGCTCCCGCCGGTCCGGATCTTCGGGTATGGGCGGACACGTCGGGCTCGGCGGCGTCACCACCATGGTTGCCGGGCTCCTCACCTTCTTCGCCGGCCTCGCGGCCGTGGTCAGGAGCACCTTCTTCCGCTCGGTCCCCAATTACCCGTACCGGCTCACCTCGTATTCGTGGGGCTGGATCCTGTTCGCGCTCGGCGTCCTGCTCTTCGCCGCCGGGGCGAGCCACCTGCTCGGCCTGAAATTCGGCAGGCTTGCCGGAGTCGGGCTGGCGGTGCTGGGCACCATCGCGGGCTTCATGTTCCTCGCCTACTCGGCGATCTGGGGCTTCATCATCGTGGCCCTGAGCGTGGTGACGATCTGGAGCCTGTTCCACAACCGCGAGCAGGACGAGCGTACGGAGGAGTTCGATTCACTGGGCTCATCCTCCATGGGCGCGAGGTCCACGGGCTCGGCGCCGATGGAGACGGCGGGCACCTCGACCACGACGACCACCAGCCGGCAGCAGTCGATGCGCGTCTAGCGGCTACCGCCTCGGGCGCACCGTCACGATCCGGTCAGCCGTCGCGCTGGCCCCGGCCAGAGCCCCGTCCCAGCCAGCTGGGGCGGGGCTCGCTCTGTGCGCGCCGGGGTTTGCGACGGACTGCGGCGCTAGTCAGGCGGCCGGGGCGGCGTCTGGCTGGTCGGCCTTGATCACGCGCAGGACGGCGTCGATCAGCGCCAGATGCGTGAACGCCTGCGGAAAGTTGCCCAGGTGCATCCCGCTGGCCGCGTCGATCTCCTCCGCGTAGAGCTCCAGCGGGCTGGCGAGCGACAGCAGCTTCGCGCACAGCGCCTTAGCCCGCTCGACCTCGCCGATCATCGCCAGCGCGGACACCAGCCAGAACGAGCAGATCGTGAACGTGCCCTCGTCACCGCTCAGCCCATCATCGGTCTCCCCCGGACGGTAGCGGAGCACGAGCCCGTCATGGCTCAGCTCGTCGGCGATCGCGAGCACCGTCGCCCGGAGCCGCTCATCGCCGGGCGGCAGGAAGCCCATGATGGGGATGAGCAGCGCCGACGCGTCGAGCGCGGTACTCCCGTAGTGCTGCACGAACACCCCGCGCTCATCGACGCCCTTGGCGCATATCTCCGCGTGCATCTCGTCGGCGGCCGACTTCCAGCGCGCGGCAAGTTCCTCGTCGCCTCTGGCCACGGCGAACCGCACCCCGCGGTCGGCCGCGACCCAGCACATGACCTTCGACGCGGTGAAGTGGCGAGGCTCGCCGCGGATCTCCCAGATGCCGCGGTCGGGCTCATGCCAGACCTTGACCGCGTTCTCGACGAGCTGGCAGACCGCCTGCCAGGCGATCGGGCCGATCTCGTTCGCCGCGTTCTCGAAGTAGAGCGCGACCGCGGCCATCGCCATCCCCCAGACGTCGTGCTGACGCTGGTCGTAGGCGCCGTTGCCGATCCGCACCGTCCTCGCGCCGTCGTAGCCGTGCAGGTGATCGAGCACGTGCTCGTCGAGGTCGCGCTCGGCGTCGATGCCGTACATGATCTGCAGCGGCCCGCCGCTGACGGCGTCCATCAGGAAGGCGAAGTATCCGAACGCCTCCCAGTCGTAGCCGAGCTGGTACAGCGCCGAGAGCATGAACGCCGAGTCGCGGATCCAGGTGAACCGGTAATCCCAGTTCCGCTCCCCGCCTGGCGTCTCGGGCAGCGAGGTGGTCGCCGCCGCCATGATCGCGCCGGACGGAGCGTAGCTGAGCCCCTTCAGGGTCAGCGCGCTGCGCTCGAGGTACGGCCGCCAGGGATGGTCAGGTATGTGCGCGCTCGAGTGCCGGATCCAGTCGCGCCACGCACTGATCGTCGTGGCCATCGAGTTATCGGCCTGCTCCATGCTCGTGATCGCGGCTTCGGCCCAGCTGAGCGACGCGAACGCCCGTTCCCCGGCATTCAGGGTGGTCCTCGCGGTGGCGCGCGCACCCCCGATGCCGAGATGGAGGCTGGTGCCCAGGTGTAGTTCCGGATGGCCGGACAGTGCGCAGGCAGCCTCCCCGTAGCCGGCCCCGCTGTAACTCCAGGTGCCGGGCTCCCGTCCGTAGTCGTACAGCGGCATGCAGTCGAGCATGACGTCGACCTGGCCGGCGATGCAGGTGGCGGTGCGGAGCAGGACGCCGGTGGCCGCGTAGTCGGCGGGCGGGCGGCGCTGACCGGGAATCCGCTCGGCGCCGTCCCACTTGGCCATCACCAGCGCGTCGCAGATCACGAGCCAGCCCGTGGGCGTGCTCCAGGTGGTCTCCAGCACCACCGTGCCCGGCAGGTACCGGCGCTGGGCCGGGACGCGGGCATGCACCGGCCCGAACCGGAAGAAGCCCGCCGACCGGTCAAGCAGCGTGGCGAATACGCTCGGCGAGTCCGGCCGCGGCAGGCACATCCACTCGACCGCCCCGCTCGGGGCCACCAGCGCGGTGGTCGTGCAGTCGGACAGGAAGCCGTAGTCGGCGATCGGCGGGAACGGCGAGGCCGCCGACGTCGCGGAGGACTCGGGCGGAGCAGAAACGGACGGAACAGGCGCTGGCACAGTCGAAGGATTCCCCGGTCACATCCTGCTGCCATCACCCGCAGCGGATGACCTGACCGGATCAGACCAGCCCGTAGATGCCGTTCGCGGTGAGGGCGGCCCCTGCGACCACCATGGCACCGAGCACCAGAATGCGGCCGTGCGACCGCAGCCAGCGGTTGAAGCTGTGCAGCAGGCGGCCGGTGCGCTCGGGCGTCAGCAGGAACAGCACCAGCGGTATCCAGACGAGCAGCAGTGTGATCACGATGATCAGCGCCAGCGAACCCACGCTCTCGGCGGTGCTCTCCCGCGAGGTCGCCACGACCTGGACCGCGGCGACGAACGTCAGCGACGGCGAGTACACCAGGATGCCGGTGATGAACGCCGCCCTCGGACTGGGATGCGCGATCATCCGCGAGATGATGCCCTGGCCCTGCTTGGCCGGGTCTTTCTGCTTCGGGCCGCGCCGCCAGAGCCAGGCGCCCGCGGCGAGAAGGAGCACGCCCAGGCCGAGCCGGACGCCATACCGGGTATGACGGTGGCTCGGCTTATACACGTGTCCGGCCCGCAAGACGACGAACACGATCGTCGCCATCACGGCAGTCATCACGACCGCTCCGGCCAGGAAGATCAGCACGTTCCGCCGCGGGTTGGCCGCGCCGAGGAAGACCGCGGCCACCAGCAGCGCCGTCGGGGTAATAGCGGCCAGCAGCGCGAGCCCAGCGGCCTCCGTCAGCATCGGGCCCGGCCCCGCATCCGGACCGGGCTCGCGGCGGCGATCATGCCTGCCAGCGTTCCCTGCCCGTGCAGACGCGGCCTCACCCGCGACGGGTGATCCCTGACGACCGCGCAGTTCCGCGGCGGTGAGCGCGGGTATGCGCTCACCGATGACTGTGACCGGCCGGCCCGACCGGCTTGCGATTCCTGACCGGCAGGACAGCCCGCGCGGAATGACCTGGATCCCCGGCGGCACGTTCCGCATGGGATCCGCCGACTTCTATCCCGAGGAGCGGCCCGTGCACCGGGCCGCCGTCGACGGGTTCTGGATCGACACCGGCCCGGTCACCGTGGCCGAGTTCCGCCGGTTCGTGAAGCAGACGGGTCACGTGACCATGGCCGAGCGCGCACCTGAGGCGGCCGACTATCCGGGCGCGGATCCGGCGCTGCTCGTGCCGGGCTCGCTGGTGTTCGCGATGACCAAAGGCCCGGTCGATCTGCGGGACGTGCGCAACTGGTGGGCTTATGTCCCCGGCGCGAACTGGCGGCATCCCGGCGGCCCCGGCACCGACCTGAGCCGGCGCGACAGGCATCCGGTCACGCACATCGCCTACAGTGACGCGGTCGCGTACGCGGCCTGGGCCGGGAAGGACCTGCCGACCGAGGCCGAGTGGGAGTTCGCGGCTCGCGGCGGCCTGGATGGCGCGATCTTCGCCTGGGGCGATGAGTACATGCCCGGCGGCCGGCCGCGGGCCAATACCTGGCAGGGCGAATTCCCCTGGCAGAACCTCCGGCTGCCCGGCTACGCGGGCACCTCGCCGGTCGGCGCGTTCCCGCCCAATGGGTATGGTCTGCGCGACATGACCGGCAACGTCTGGGAGTGGACGTCGGACTACTTCCGGCCGCGCCACCCTGGCGATTCGGACAAGCCCTGCTGCGTGCCGCGCAACCCGCGCGTCACCGCGGCCCCGGCCGGGAGCGAGGACATCCCGCGCCACGTCATCAAGGGCGGTTCCCACCTGTGCGCGCCGAACTACTGCCTGCGCTACCGGCCGGCCGCGCGCCAGGGCGAGGCGGTCGACACCTCAACTTGCCACCTGGGCTTCCGCTGCGTGCTGCGCCGGAACGGGCCGGGGGCGGGGAACTGTCCCCCGGAACGCTTGTCCCGGCCGGACTCGGGTATGGCTCGTCTTACGGGGGTTTAGGGGGCGGACATGGTAACCAAGACACAGACAACTGAGCACCTGCTGTGCGACCTCTGCGGTCAGGAAATGAACCCGGAGCAGAGCGTCACGCTCTACCGGACCGACAACAAGATCTCAGCGGCCAAGATGGCGCTGATGCGGTCGGAGCCCGGTCAGGCAAACGTGGATATTTGCCCCAGTTGCCGCCAGCGGCCGGTCGGGGAAGTCGTGGCGCTGATGTATCCGGCCCAGAGCTAGCCGCGGCTAGATACCCAGGATCTTCGCCTTCGCGGCCGCGAACGGCCTGCCTCGTCATCACCCAGTGTGGGTGAGCACAACCGCGCCGCCAGATGGTGAAATGTCAGCAGGGGATTCTTGGCGGGCGGGGGGCCAACACGATCAGGGCACTGCTCAATGTCATCTGGCTGGTCTTCTGCGGCCTGTGGATGGCGCTGGCCTACGTCGCGGCCGCGATCATCTGTTTCGTGCTGATCGTCACGATCCCGTTCGGGATCGCGTCGATGCGCATCGCCGGCTACGTGCTGTGGCCGTTCGGCCGGACGATCGAGCCGCGGCGCGATAGCGGCGTGGGATCGCTGATCGGCAACATCCTGTGGGTCATCTTGTTCGGCTGGTGGCTGGCGATCGGCCACCTGGTGTCCGGGATCCTGCTCTGCCTGACGATCATCGGCATCCCGCTCGGACTGGCCAGTTTCAAGATCATCCCGATCACGCTCATGCCGCTCGGCATGCAGATCGTCCCGGTCGAGAACCGCGGGCCGGGCGCGGCCACCTGGTAAGGCGGCCGGCCGTGAAGCCAGCCCCGGGCTAGCGCCGGTGGTGGTTTGTGCCAGGTCGGTGCCAGGGAATGGCCACGTAATACGCGGCCTCACGGCCCAGGTCTCGGGGGGCGAAGATTACCGGGGGATCAATGCGCAGCGACACTGGCTTGCCTCCGGCGAACCCAGAGAGACTGAGGCTGCGCGGGCTGCTCATCGTCATTGGCATCATGGCGGTCCTGACCCTGGGCTGGCCGCTCCTGAACCTGGCGGTCACTAACCGCAACCCGCTCGCCCCCCTGACGACGCTGAGCGTCGGCCCCGGGCGCGGCGATATGGCGCGATTTACCGTCGGTCCCGGCTGGTCGATGCGGCCGGCCGAGACCAACCCGCGGCTGGAGTACTCGCTGCAACGCGGCGCCCTCGACATGTCGGTTTCCTACGTCTCGCTACCTGACGGCGCCCAGGGGGCACAGGCCTGGTCCGGTCTTCGCCAGATCGTTCAGATCAGCCATCCGGGTATTATTCTGGGCAAACCTTCTCCGATTACGACCGCCCAGGGGCGCAAGGGCATGATTGGCACTATCAGTGGCGCGGGCCTGTCCGGCCTCGCGACCATCGTGGCGCTGCCCTCCAGAGGCTTCGCCATCGAGCTCATCGCGGTCGCTCCTCGCCGCGCCGTCCCGGCTAACTTGCAAGCGACCAGGCTGGTAATGCGGTCCGTGCTGTTCCCTGGCGGCTCACAATGACCACGCCGCCGCCATGACGGGCGAGATCAGCATCCGGACGGTCCGCATCACGGCCGGAGCGCTCTGCGTAACCGGCACCGTGATCCTCGTCTGGGAGTTCTTCCGCTACCTGCAGGTCTTCCCCGGTCCCGTCCTGCTGGCGGTAATCCTGGAGGTGCCGCTGCTGGTGATCGGATTCTGGCTGCTGCGCCTGCTACGGCCAGCGCGGTCACCTGAGTTCGTCTGGTCGGTCGCGGCCGTTATCTGGGGCGGGACGGCAGCGGCCGGGTGCGCGCTGATCGCCAACCAGGGCCTGCTGTCGCTATGGGCCAAGACCGCCGGGGTCAGGTTCGCGCAGAACTGGTCCGACTCGCTCTCGGCGCCGCTGAACGAAGAGGTCTTCAAGCTGTGCGGCGTGATCATGATCGTGCTGGCGGCCCCGAAACTGATCAAGGGGCCGCTGGACGGGCTGATCTTCGGCGCGCTGACGGGGCTCGGATTCCAGGCCGTTGAGAACGTCACCTACGGGCTCGACAACATCATGCAGCAGGGCGCCACCGACCCCGATCACGCGGTGACCAGCTCCTGGCTGCTGCGCGTCGGCTCGACCGCCATCGGCTCGCACTGGACGATGACTGCGGTCGCCGGCACCGGGATCGGGTTCCTGATCATGTACAGCCGCGCCGGCCGCAGGCGCCAGGGCCTGCTGCTCGCACTCGGCTTCCTGATCGCCGCCATGGCCATGCACCTGCTGTTCGATG